>Ga0210393_10000287_pt1 | contig 46291 bp, 38 predicted proteins | sample IncBWC27OmetaG_FD_160068 | JGI IMG/M metagenome (GOLD analysis project Ga0210393, IMG submission 160068) | Forest soil microbial communities from Barre Woods Harvard Forest LTER site, Petersham, Massachusetts, United States - Inc-BW-C-27-O ... | reverse complement strand
TCGCTTAGGCGTCTCGCGTGGAAAATCTGTAACCGGCGCCACGCACTGTTTGCACCAACTTTTCCAATGAGAAGGGCTCGAGCGCCTTACGCAGTCTGCGAATGTGCACATCCACGGTGCGCTCTTCAACGTAAGTATTACCCCCCCACACGCGGTCCAGCAACTGACCGCGTGTAAATACCCGCTCCGGGTGGGTCATGAAGAAATGCAGCAGGCGATATTCGGTGGGCCCCAGGGAAATTTCCCGCTCGCCGGAACTCACCCGATGGCTCGAGTCGTCGAGCTTCAGGCTGTCGACCTCCACGTTGTCATCGGCGCCCGCCGGCGCCGCCCGCCGCAGCACCGCCTGGATCCGCGCCAGCAATTCGCGGGGCGAGAACGGCTTGGTGATGTAGTCATCGGCGCCGCCCTCGAGGCCATTGACCTTGTCCTGCTCCTCCGCCCGCGCCGTGAGCATGATGACCGGGATTTCCTCGGTGTCCTTGGCGCGCTTGAGCGACCGGGTCAGCTCCAGCCCGCTCATGTCCGGCAGCATCCAGTCGACCAGCATCAGATCGGGCCGCAGGTCCACGATGCGCGCGCGCGCCTCCCGGCAGTCCTCCGCCTCACGCACTTCATAGCCGGCGCGCCTCAAACCGAAGGCAATCATGTCACGAATGGCTTTTTCGTCTTCGACCACGAGGATGCGCCTGGCTGACATTAAGTTAGTCCCTTGATTCTAAAGACGACTATTACAGGCTTCGATTGTGACAGTTCCATGACGGAGCGCAAAAGCTCACCCGGAAAACCTCAAGGCAGGGGCCTCGAGACTGGGCGCCTCGAAACTGCTTGCCCTCAAGGTTGCCGGGCGCGTTCCGCTTCAGTCAGGGCCACTTTATCTCTCAAATAAAGCGGCTCAAGATCAGCGGGGTCGAGGCTCCTGCCGCTCGCCAGGCGCAGCACTCCCAGGTGCGCGAATTCCCGGGCATTCGGCAATGCCAGGCTGTCGTGCGCGGTGACATCGACCCCCGGAATCCGGGCGAGCTCAGGATAAGCGGAGAAACCCCGCCCGATGCCCCGATGCCGGCCGCCCAAGTCCAAGGTCACGGCGCTGGGCGGCCCCACCCGGGGCGCACTGCTTTCGACCAGCCCTTGAACGGCATCCGCCGTGAAGCAGCCCCAATACACCTCGCCCATGCGCGCATCGAGGCAGGCAATGGCGTGGTGAGCCGCGGTGGGATCTTCGGGCCTGGATAGCACTTGCAGCGCCAAGGCCTCGAGCGTCGTGACCGGTACCACCGGAATATTCAGGCCGAATGCCAGACCTTGGGCCACCGACACGCTGATCCTCACCCCCGTGAAGGCGCCGGGTCCTATGCTGGCGGCGATGCCGTCCAGGGAGGACAACGAGACTTGTCCGGCGGCCGTCAGCTCCTCGACCAGGGTCAAGATTTGCTGTGAGCTGCTCTTGCCCGATTCGATCGAGCGCACGGTCACTTCGCCGTTCAGCCACAGCGCGACCGAGCATGTCTCGGTGGCCGCATCCAACGCGAGGACGCGCACTATCTCAAGGACTCGGCATCGGCCGGCGCCGCGGGCTGCCGGGAGCGCAATCGGTCGCTCAAGAATTGGGCGGCCACCGCGCCCTCGGAAACGATCGGGCTGGGCGGCATGGCCTCCAGAAACACGCGCCCATACGCCTTGGATCTGATGCGCGGATCGCCGATGACGATCACGCCGAAATCATCAAAATCGCGGATCAGCCGGCCCACGCCCTGCTTCAATGCAAGGACGGCTTGCGGCAATTGATATTCAAAGAAGGGATTGCCGCCGCGCCGGCGAATTCCCTCCAGTCGCGCCTTGAGCAGCGGGTCGTCGGGCGCGGCAAAGGGCAACTTGTCGATGGCCACGATGGAGAGTGCATCGCCCTTCACGTCCACGCCTTCCCAAAAACTACCCGTGGCCAGCAGCACGGCGTTGCCGAGCTCTCGAAATCGATTCAGCAACGCTTCGCGCGGTGCCTCGCCCTGCACCAGAACCGGGAAAGGCGGTTCCGGAAAGCGTGCCTTCAGCGCCCGCACTCCCTCCGCGAGTCCGCGATAGCTGGTGTAGAGCAGGAATGCCCGGCCGCCGCTCGCCTGCAGCAGCGGCGCACAGGCGCCGATGAATTTATCGGCGAATGCCGCATCCTGCGGTTCCGGCATGCGAGGCGGGAGGAACAGCCGCGCCTGGGTTCGATAATCGAAGGGGCTGTCGATGCGCAGCGTGCGCGCGTCGGCGAGGCCGATCCTGGCGGCAAAATGCGAAAAATCTTCGCCGATCGCCAAGGTGGCCGACGTGAACACCCAGGCGCAGGGCCGCGACTCGACGTACTCTCGCAGCCGCTCGGCAATCTCGAATGGCGTGAATTGCAGCGTCATGCCGTTGGCGGCGGCTTCGACCCAGCGCAATCCCGAATCGTCCGCAAGCTCGCGCAGCGCGGCCAGCGCGTTGGCCACCTGCGCGGCGCGGCGCGAGCAGTTCGCGGTGCCGGCACCCCCGCCCAAGTTCTCGAGCTGCTGCGCCAAATCGCTCAATGCGTTCTCGATCTCCGGCAGCAGATCCAGAAACGCGTCGGGCAGATCCGACCATTCATGACGTCCGGCGCCGCGTTGCAGAGCAAATCTCAATCCCTCGAGGTGCCCATCGACCGCCAGCACGGCCTCCACGATGGCCGGTGCGCGAATCGCCGCAGCCGCCAGCTCAGCCGTGATGTCCCGCATCAGCACTTGCACCTGGCGAACCGACCAGACTTGGCCGAAGAACTGCGCCGCGATGTCAGGTACTTGATGAGCCTCATCCAAGATCACCGCCTCGGCGCCCGGAAGCAAATCGCCGAATCCCTCGTCCTTGAGCGCCAGATCGGCCAGCAACAAGTGATGGTTCACCACGACGATGTCGGCGGCCTGCGCATTGCGGCGGGCATCGAACACGTGGCAACGCGAGAATTGCGCGCATTCCTGTCCCAGACAATTCTCTCGCGTCGAGGTGATGCTGGGCCACAGCGGGGACTGCTCCGGCAGATCGGTCAGTTCGGCAAGATCGCCCGTCTTGGTCGTTGCGGCCCAGCGCGACACCCGCGCCAGCAGCCGGGCGACACTGCGCTCCGGCCCCAGCACGGAGCCTTGCTGGGTCGCCAGGTCCAGCCGATGTCGGCATAGATAATTGGTACGGCCTTTGAGCAGCGCGATCTTCACCGGCAAGCCCAGCGCTTTGGCCAGCATCGGTACGTCGCGGCGGAACAGTTGATCTTGGAGCGTGCGTGTGCCGGTAGAGATGATGACGCTGCGTCCGGACAGCAGCGCCGGTATCAAATAGGCAAAGGTCTTGCCGGTGCCGGTGCCGGCCTCCACGATCAGGGGGGTAAGTCCCGCAAGCGCAGCGCCCACCGCCTTGGCCATCAGGGCCTGCTCCGGCCGATAGGCATAGTGAGGCAGCGCGCGCGCCAGCGGCCCTTCGGTGCGGAAAATGGCTTGGTAGTCGCTGTTCATTGGATTTACGGAGATCTGTCCCAGGCTCCCAGCCTACGACGAATCGGCCCGCGCTATTTGACCCGCGCGCGAAATCGCACGAACGCCACCGAATTGCCCTTCAAGCCATGCTTCAACTGCCAGCGGATGTGGGTGTACTCGGCTGCGGCCGCGAGATGGCCCTGTCCGTCCGCATCTTGAAGTCTCAAATTCTCCGGCGCATCGAAGCTGTGGCCCCCATCGACCGAGAAGCTCACGTCAGTGGCTGGTCCCACCGCCGAGTCTGCAACATACGACATGTGTTCCGGAACGGGGTAAGTCACGGTTGGGTTATGCAGGGTCGTCGGCGCCGTGTTGCGCACTTCCAAGGTGTAGATGATCCAGTCGCCGGACACCACCCGGTCCGCCGGCAGCAATTTTCGAACTTCGCGGCCGTGCACCACCATCCGCGATTCGACTTCTGCGATCGCCCGCACCTCGACGGGATCGGGCTCCGTCGGCGTGGCGGCCACCGCGGCGGCCATGCCGGAAATGAACCACATGACCGCTGTGTGGAAATGGTATCGATACATAAATCGTCGCCTGACGTGCCGATCAAGAAGTCATTGTAAGGCATTTATAATCATGTACTTAAGGTAAGTTTGACGATGATCCCCGATCGGACGATAGCCCTTGAGATTGCGTGACGACGCTTTCGCTGTCAGCGCATTCTCACTGATGAAAGGGAGTTGGCGAGCCCCCACCCATCTGTCATCCTTATCAACCTATCAAGCTTTCTTCTAGGGACGACAATGGCCACAGCCCCACAACACGTAACCACACTAGCTTCCATGAATGACGATGTCGCGGCTTGGGTCGCTGAGGTCGCCAAGCTCACGCTGCCGCAGAGAGTCTACTGGTGCGACGGCAGCGATGCAGAATTCGCCGCGCTGAAACGGGAGTTGGTGGCGGACAAGCAGTTGCTGCCGCTCAACCCGGACAGCTTTCCGGGTTGCGTGTTGTCGCGTTCGCATCCGTCCGATGTGGCGCGGGTGGAGCACCTCACTTTCGTCTGCACCAAGAACAGCGAAGACGCCGGCCCGAACAACCACTGGATCGCGCCGAAACAGGCGCACGCGCAAATGGACGCCCTGTTTGCCGGCTGCATGAAGGGACGTACGCTCTACGTTGTGCCCTATTGCATGGGCCCCATCGACTCGCCCTTCTCGCGTTGCGGAGTCGAAATCACCGATAGCGCCTATGTGGTGCTCAACATGCAACTCATGACACGCATGGGGCGTGCGGCGCTGGAACGCATCACGCGCGACGGCACCTTCGTCAAGGGTTTGCATTCCACCGGGGAGTTGAATCCCGAGCGGCGCTTCATCATGCATTTCCCCGAGGAGCTGTCCATCAAGAGTTTCGGCTCCGGCTACGGCGGGAACGCCTTGCTCGGCAAGAAGTGCCACGCCTTGCGCATCGCCAGCTGGCAGGCGCGCACCGAGGGGTGGCTGGCCGAGCATATGCTGATCGTCGGCATCGAGAATCCTCAGGGCGAAATTCACTACCTCGCCTGCGCATTCCCCTCCGCCTGCGGCAAGACCAACCTGGCGATGCTGATTCCTCCGGCGAGTTACCAGGGCTGGAAGGTATGGACGGTGGGCGATGATATCGCCTGGTTGCATCCCGGCAAGGACGGCCGGCTGTATGCCATCAATCCGGAATCCGGCTACTTCGGTGTGGTGCCGGGGACCAACGCCAAGACCAATCGCAACGCGTACGAGATGATCCGCAAGGACACGATTTTCACCAATGTTGGTTTGACCGCCGACAATCAGCCGTGGTGGGAAGGTCTGACCGAAGGCAAACCCGTGACCGACTGGCAGGGACGGCCTTACGATCCGGCCAAGGGCCCCGCGGCGCAACCGAACTCCCGTTTCACGGTCTCCGCCAAACAAAACCCCAGCTATTCGAAGCTCGCCGATGCGCCGGCCGGCGTGCCGATCTCGGCCATCGTCTTCGGCGGTCGTCGACGCGCCCTCGCGCCGCTGGTGTACCAGGCGCGAAACTGGCTGCACGGCGTCCTCGTGGGTGCCGGCGTGGCCTCCGAAACCACGGCCGCCGCCACGGATGCGATCGGTGTGGTGCGCCGCGACCCGATGGCCATGAAGCCGTTTGCCGGCTACAACTTCGGCGATTACTGGTCGCATTGGATCGATGTCGGCGCGAAGCTCAAATCGCCGCCGCAAATCTTTCACGTCAATTGGTTCCGCCAGGACGAGGGCGGCAAGTATTTGTGGCCGGGTTACGGCGAAAATTTGCGCGTGCTGCGCTGGATCATCGATCGCTGCCAGGGTAAGGCTCCGGCGCGCGACACCGCGATCGGGCAGCTGCCGACTCCTGCGGATTTGGACTTGCAGGGTCTCAATGTCAGCCCGGCCGCGATCGAAGAATTGCTGGCCGTCAATCCGCGGCTGTGGCAGGAAGAGTTTGCCGGAATCGAGAAGTACCTCGCCGAATTCGGCGGGCGCGTGCCCTCGTCACTGAAGACGGAGCTGAAAAACGCGATGCAGCGGGTTCATTCCTCGCAGGTGTAGCGGATCACCTGAGAGGAATTGCTGTCGGGCGCCTTGCCGAGTCCGATCAGTCCTTCGCCGCGGATCTGCATCGAATCGCGGCGTACGAAGGCTTCTTCGCCGTCTTTGCCGAGCACGAAGGTACCGTTCGTGCTCTGGTCGATCAGCATGAATTTGTTGCGGTTGATCTCCACGCGGGCGTGCAGGCGTGAAATGAGATTGCCTTTGACCACCAGATCGTTTTCCTCGGCGCGGCCGATGGTGATGTTGGCGCGGGTATCGGTTACCAGGACTTCCTGGCCCTGGTAGCGCAGCCGCAGGCGATGCGATTTGTTCGCCTTCTCACGTTCGCGCGCGGTGATGGCGATGGCCGGCACCATGCTGGTGACATCCTCGGTCTGCCACAGCACCTCGAACAGCGCCACCTCGCTGCTGCGTCCTTTGAGCGTCGCAATGTCGATCTGACGCACCGAAGCCCGCCAGTCCGGCGAGAGGCGCTCCACCATGGTCGCGGTGGTCATGATCTGCCCGGCCTTGGCCTGACTGGTCATGCGGTTCGCCGTATGGACGGCGGATCCAAAGATATCCCGATTCTCGAGCACCACCGGCCCGAAGTTGCAGCCGATGCGGATGGCGACGGTCTGTTCATCGACTTTGAGCTGCGGGTGCAGGGCGATCTGCTTCTGCATCTGCGCGGCGGCGTTCAAGGCATCGTCGGCGGTGGGAAAGGTTGCCATCACCTCGTCGCCCATCGTTTTGATGACCGTGCCGTGATTTTGATCGGTGGCCGCGCGCATCACGTCGATGCAGATCCCGACCATGTCGCGGGCACGAAGATCTCCGAGCAACTCGTAGAGCTTGGTGCTGCCGACGACATCGGCAAATAGGATGGCTACTTCGATTTCTTTGCCCATTGCCAACATCATTATACTTAACGTAACTAGCAGGCGCTCAGGCCGTTTATGCAGCGAGCCCCTGTTTTACCATGGGTAGGGCCGAAAACAGCGTTTCCGGCGCCGCATCGGGGCGGGTTGCCACCTCGGAGAGGAACCGCCTCCACGCCCTCGCGCCCTCGCGCCCGGCCATCACGCCATGCATATGTCGCGTGATCGAGTGCAAGCGCATACCGCGTTGCGCGCACGCCTTTGCGTACGGGACGATCCGCTCTATGATCTGCGAAGGTTCGGGAATGGGCCAGCCGGGGTCGATTTGGCTGCGCTCCAGTTCGGCGAGCAATTCCGGCCGATGGTAGGCGGCGCGCCCCAGCATGACGCCATCGACGCCCTCCCTCAAGTGCGCGCCGGCCGCCGCGCCGTCGCACAGTCCGCCGTTCAATACCACGGTCAATTCGGGACGCTCGCGCTTGAGCCGATGCACGTACTCATGTTTGAGCGGCGGAATCTCGCGGTTCTGCTTGGGCGACAAACCGGCCAGAATCGCGGCACGCGCGTGCACGATGAGCGCATCGATGCCCGCCTTTACCACGGCATCGGCGAATCCATGGAAAAACTCGTAGTCATCGCGCGCATCGATTCCGATGCGGCACTTCACCGTGACCGGCAGATGGGTGGCATCGCGCAGGCTGCGCACGCAGTCGGCCACCAACGCAGGCTTGAGCATCAGACAGGCTCCAAACGAGCCGTTCTTGACGCGATCGCTCGGGCAACCCACGTTCAGATTGATTTCAGCATAGCCGGCCGAGGTACCGATGCGCGCCGCCTTGGCCAGCTCCGCCGGGTTGCAGCCGCCCAACTGCAACGCGACCGGATGCTCCCCGGCATCGTGGTCGAGCAATTGCCGTACGTCGCCGCGCACGATGGCCGCGGCCACGATCATTTCCGTGTAGAGCAAGGCATGGGGCGCGTACAGCCGATGCAGGAAACGGCAGTGGCGGTCGGTCCAATCCATCATGGGGGCGACGCACAGCCTCCGGTCCAGCGGAGCGCCTTGTTTCACGGAGGGGATGCCTGATCTTGGAGTGCTTTCCATGCGATGCGTCTGCGGTATTTCTGCGTATTCGTGCGAGTTCATGGGTTACCGGGCATATATGAGGCAAGAATACCTCGTCTCCCCAACCGGCGTCATGCCAATGGTTCAAAAGGGAGCGGCCGTCACGCCTATTTACCTTTGTCCTGTTTCACCCACGTCTTACTCAAGACATTCAGTATTTTCACTCAGGACATCGAGTAAATGCAGATGACATACCAAGAGTTAAGCCGCCGACCCCCCGCGTAGCGCCGCCTCGCCAATCGATGGTCGCGATTTTCTCGGTCAAAGAACTTGAAATATAGAAGTAACACTTCTATATTTCATATATGATACCTAGATCTGCCGAGCGTATGTTGAAGGCGCTCGCCGGTCAATTCCCGGCCGTACTCCTTTTGGGACCGCGCCAATGCGGCAAAACCACTTTGATGCGGCATTTCGTCGATGCCCGCTACTTTGATCTCGAGCGGCCCTCCGATCTGCAATTATTTTCCGGCGACATTGAATATGCCTTGCAGAACCTTAAAGAGCCCCTAATTCTGGACGAGGCCCAAACTCTACCCGCCCTATTCCCGGTACTGCGCGCGCTGATCGACGAAATGCGCCGCAAGAATGGCCGATTCTTCCTGCTGGGATCGGTCAGCCCCGATCTCCCCACGAGCATCTCCGAGAGCCTCGCCGGCAGGGTGGGCATCCTCGAACTCAGCCCGTTCATCTATTCCGAAGTCGCCGGGCGCCGCGGCATGAAGCTGGATAGTCTCTGGCTGCGCGGTGGCTATCCCGACGCCTTGCTGGCCCGCGACCCGGCCAGTTGGCACGCATGGCATGAGTCGTACCTTCGAACATTCATTGAACGGGACATTGCCCGTCACCAGCTAAATTTATCGTCCGTCGAAGTTCGGCGGCTGCTGACGATGTTGGCGCATTCTCATGGCGGACTGCTCAACCACTCCACGCTTGGCCGTTCTCTTGGCTATAGCTATCACACGATACAGAGCACGCTCGATCTCTTTGCAGGATACTTTTTGATACGCCGGCTCCAGCCCTTTCATGCGAACGTAAAAAAGCGGCTTGTGAAGTCACCCAAGGTATATCTGCGCGACAGCGGCATTCTTCACTACCTGCTCGGAATCGGGACCGCCGATCAGTTACTGACCTCTCCCGCGCGTGGCAATAGCTTCGAAGGATTCATGATTCAGCAGATCGCTGCCCTCGAAGAGCTGCAGCACTCCGGCAGCGCATTTTATTTCTACCGCACTCACTCCGGCGCCGAGATCGACCTGCTGATCGATCGGGGCAATCAGCGCATGGGCTTCGAGTTCAAAGCCGGTGTCGCCACCGATGCAAACGACTGGAAGCATCTGCAGGCAGGCATCGACGACGATGTGATTCACAGAGGTTACGTGGTCCACAATGGCACCCGCGAGTTTCCCGTGAACGACAAGATCACCGTGATCCCCGCGACGCACATTCTGTCGGGAGTGCTTCGGTAATTCGATGCTTCGGTAACTGGATGCTTCGGTAACTGGATGCTTCGGTAACTGGATGCTTCGGTAACCCCGCAAACCATTGAAATTCCTATTGAAAAGTCAATCGCGCAGCCAGACCCGGAGGGCGACGACTCAGGTATTGACAGCCGGTACCACTGGAGCATAATAGCTGCTAAAGCAGTAATTGTTGAGGCAGCGGATGTCCAAGCAGCATTATCAGGTGGCGACCTATCGGACGCAGGACAGCGTGGGTTACCTCACCAAGCGCGCCCATTCGCTGATGCTGGATAACTTCGAGCCGGTGCTCGAGGCACGCGGCTTTACGTTCATCCAGTACGTCATCTTGTCGTGGCTTCGCGATGGCATCGCCGTGAACCCCAAGGACATCTGTCTCCAGTTTCGCCACGACAGCGGCGCACTCACGCGCGTCATCGACCAGTTGGCGGAGCGAGGCCTGTTGGAGCGCGTACGCCGCGATCGCGACCGGCGCAAAGTGGAATTGCAATTGACGCCGGCGGGCCGCGAGACGATCGAGGGCCTCATTCCGCCGGTGGTCGAGAAACTCAACTTCGCGCTCGCCGAGTTCAGCATCGATGAGGTGCTCGAGCTGCGGCGCCTGCTCGTCAAGCTCAACACCCGATTGCAATCCTCCGTCTCGCCGGCGAAGACGCCGGCAAGTGCGGAGATCTGAGACCTACCATGCGCATCACGATCGCCTTGCTGCTCAGTACCGTCGTCTTTACGGGCTGCGTATTGCCGCCGAAGGAGACGCCGCATCCTCGCGAAATGACGGGCGAGGTGGTCGGCCTGACCGGCGCAGCCGCCGAACCGGCCTCCGACACCTGGTGGGATTCGTTTCAAGATCCACAGCTCGATCGGCTGATTCGTCTGGGCGCCAAAGACAACCCGACCTTGGCCGAGGCGCAAGCCCGGGTGGGTCAGGCGCTCGCCCTGGCCCAATCGGCGCAGGCGGGGTTGAAGCCGAGCGCCAACCTGGATGCCAGCGCGTTATATCAGCGCGCGCCCGAGAACTATCTGATCCCCCCGCCGCTCGCCGGACACAGCTTTTGGATGGGCCAGGCCGGCGCCAGCCTGGGCTGGGATCTCGATTTCTGGGGACGTCAGGCGAACGCCGTCCGCCAAGCACAGGATCTTACCCAGGCCGCGCAGATGGACCTCGACAATGCGCGTCTGATGCTCGCCGGCGCCATCACCCAGGCGTACATCGACTTGTATCGTGAATACGCGTTGGTGGACATCGCCGAACGCTCCGAGGCGCAGCGCCAGAACATCGTCGACATCACGCGCCGCCGCGTCGCCGCGGGCCTCGATACCCAGCTCGAGTTGCGCCAAGCCGAAGGCCAGCTGCCGCAGGCTCGCGTGGCCCGCACCCAGGCCCAGGCCGCGGCGAATCTTGCGGTCCATCAGCTGGCCGCGTTGACCGGACAGGGCGCCGACGCCTACGCGTCGATCGGCCGGCCGGTGTTCCGCGTGGATGCCGCGCTGCCGGTGCCGACGGTACTGCCCATCAACTTGCTCGCGCGCCGGCCCGACGTGCTGTCGGCCCGGCTCTCCGTGAACGCCGCCGACGCCGGGCGCCTCGCCGCCAAGGCCGCGTTCTATCCGGACGTGAGTCTGCGCGCGCTCGCCGGATTCGGCGCCTTCGGGATGAGTAATCTGGTGCAGGGGAGCGCCCGCGGATACGGCGGCGGTCCCTTGATTTCGCTGCCGCTGTTCGACGGTGGCCGTTTGCGCGCGCAATACCGCGGCAGCGAGTCGCAGCTCGATGCGTCCATCGACAATTACAACGGCATCGTCTTGAGCGCCGTGCAACAGACCGCCGATCAAATCACCCGCCTGGACGCACTGGCGCGCGAACAGATCGATCAGCAACAAACGCTCGAGGCCACCGAAGCCGCCTACCGATTGGCCGAGGAACGCTACCGGGCGGGACTGGCGAGCTATTTGTCCGTGCTCAACGCGGAAACCGAGGTGCTCACCGCTCGCCAAACCATGGTGGACATCCGGACCAGCCAGGCGGTTGCACGGGTGACCCTGCTCCTGGCCGTCGGCGGCAGCTTCGATCCTCGCGCCGCAGGCATCGCGGCAGCACGCCACTCAGAACCTTCTTCACCAATGCTTACGCGGATAACCCCATGAACGCCGATAAACCCACGAACGCCAACGAACCCGCGAACACTCAACCTGTGAACGCTCAACGATCCACCGCGGCAGCTTCGCCGGCGCAACCTCCGAAAACCTCCGGCCGCCGCAAGGGACTGTTCGGCCTGGGCGCCCTCGTCGTGTTGTGCGGTGTGGGCTACCTGGGATACTGGCTGCTCGACGGCCGGTACTACGAGTCCACCGATGACGCCTATGTCAACGGCGATGTGGTGCAGATCACCAGCGAAGTCCCGGGCACGGTGATCGGCCTGCACGTGGATGACACGCAACGCGTGACCCTCGGTCAGCCCGTCCTGGAACTGGACCCGGCGGATGCGAAGATCGCCGTGGCCAATGCCGAAGCCGATCTGGCGCGCGCGGTTCGCCAGGTCCGCGGCCTATTCGCCCAGGATCAGGAGTTGCGCGCACAGATCGACCAGCGAGAGCAAGCGGCACGTACCGCCGACGACGACTTGAGGCGGCGCGGCGGACTGATCGCGGATGGCGCCATTTCCGCCGAGGAGCTGTCGCACGCCCGCGATGCCGTCACCACCACTCGCGCCAATGTCGCCGCCGCCCGCCAGCAACTGGGTCAGACCGTGGCGCAGATCGACGGCACCACCATTGCCGATCATCCGCAGGTGCTGGCCGCCGAGGCGGCGGTGCGCAATGCCGCGCTCGCCCTGCACCGCACTGAACTCACCTCGCCGGTGAGCGGCGAGATCGCGAAGCGCTCCGTGCAGATCGGAGAGCGCGTGGCCGCCGGAACGCCGCTGCTCGCGGTGGTGCCGCTCGATGCCGTGTGGATCGATGCCAACTTCAAGGAAAGACAGCTCGAGCGCATGCGGGTTGGCCAACCGGTGACGCTGCAAGCCGACCTGTACGGGCGTAACGTGACCTACCACGGGCACGTGGTCGGCATCGCGGCCGGCAGCGGCAATGCCTTCGCCCTGCTGCCGCCGCAAAACGCATCGGGCAACTGGATCAAAATCGTGCAGCGCCTGCCGGTGCGCATCCTGGTGGATCCGAAGGAACTCGAAGCCCATCCTTTGCGCGTCGGGCTGTCCGTGGATGTGCGCGTCGACTTGCACGATGCCTCGGGTCCGCTCCTGACCACGGCCGTGCGCAACGTACCGCAGCCGGCTCAGGCGAGCGCGGGCAATGACCCTGCGGTCGACGCACGCATCGCGGCCATCGTCGCAGACAATGCCGGCCCCAAGGCGCACGAGCCCGCGCGCCTCAGCAAGAAACATGAACCCGCCGCGCATGTCGCGTCCCTGAAGCCGACGGAACCGTGAGCCGCGATACCGCCATGAACGCGGGCGCGGCGCCAACGGCGGGCGCAGCGCCGACCGCGCGCGCAGCGCCGGCCGCTCCCCCGGCTCCCTCGCTCGCCGGAGGCGCAAAAACACTCACGGCTTTGGCCCTGGCCTTGGGCACGTTCATGCAGGTGCTCGACACCACGATCGCGAACGTCTCCATACCCACGATCGCCGGCAACCTGGGCGTGAGCGCCGATCAAGGCACCTGGGTCATCACCTCCTTTGCGGTGGCCAACGGCGTGTCGGTGCCGCTCACCGGCTGGCTCATGCAACGCTTCGGCGTGGTGCGCACCTTCGTCGTGTCGGTGGCCTTGTTCACGGTGGCATCGCTGCTCTGTGGACTCGCCTGGAGCCTGCCGTCCCTGATCGCTTTTCGCGTCCTGCAGGGCGCCGTGTCCGGCCCGATGATTCCGGGCAGCCAGGCGCTGCTCATCAATGTTTTCGGTCCCGCCAAGCGCAACCTGGCCCTGACCATCTGGTCGATCACGACGCTCGTGGCGCCGATCGCCGGACCTTTGCTCGGCGGCTACATTTCAGACAACTACGTGTGGCCCTGGATCTTTCTCATCAACGTGCCCGTGGGCGCGTTCTGCGTGTTCGTGTGCTGGAACAATCTCAAGTCGCAGGAAACCCCTACCCGGAAACTGCCCATCGATCGCGTCGGGCTGGTGCTGCTGTTTGCGTGGGTGGGCGCGCTTCAAGTCATGCTCGACAAGGGCAAGGATCTCGACTGGTTCAGCTCGCCCTTCATCGTCATCCTGCTGGTCGTCACCGCGATAGCCTTCGTCGCCTGGCTCATCTGGGAGCTCACCGAGGAGCATCCCATCGTGGACTTGAGCCTGTTCAAGTCGCGCAGCTTTTCGCTCGGGACCTTGGCGCTGTGCCTGGGTTACGCCGTATTCTTCGGCAACGTGGTCTTGATGCCGTTGTGGCTGCAGAGCTTCGAGGGCTACACCGCCACCTGGGCAGGCCTGGTCTCCGCGCCCAGCGGCGTGACCGCCGTGCTCATCTCGCTGATTCTCGGCAACCTGATGCGCCGCTTCGATCCCAGAGTGCTGGCAGCGACCGCATTCGGACTTTTTGCCACCTCGTATTTCATGCGCGCAGGACTCACCGGCGATGCCAGCTTCTGGTGGTTCGTCGCACCCCAGCTGGTGCAAGGCATGGCGATGGGGCTGTTCTTCGTCACCTTGCTGTCGCTGGTTTTCGATGGGCTGCCTGCCGAGAAGATTCCGGCCGCGTCGGGCCTGTCGAACTTCCTGCGCATCACCGCCGGCAGCTTCGCCATCTCGATCACCACCACGCTCTGGGACCGGCGTGAGGCGCTGCACCAGGCGCGGCTCGCCGACACCGTCACCGCGTACGCCCCGGCCTATCAGCAATCACTCGCGCAACTGCACCAGCTGGGTATGAACGATCAGGGCGCCGCCGGGGCGATGGCCCAGAGCCTCGTGGGCCAAAGCTATCTGCTGTCCTCGCTCGATCTGTTTTATTTATCGGCCTGGCTGTGCGTCGCGCTCATTCCGCTGTGCTTTCTGGTGCGGCGGCCCGCGGTCGGCGGTTCCATGCCGGTGGCGGCGGACTAGGCTTGGGCAACGCGATTCGCCGTGCTGCAATTGAAGCGGAATAATGTCCTAATAAGCCATATTTGCCAAATTTAATCTATTTTGGCATAATTGGCTAATAGTTCACGGTACGCGGGTGCCCTCATGATTGCCGAATTGCCAGGTCTCGACGAGCTGCCCCGTCAGAACGCTTCCCAAGTCAAAAACAAGTGGGGAGAGGTGGTGCGCCTGGTGCAAGAATTGGGCAGCGTGGCGGTGACGAATCACTCCACGGTGGAAATGGTATTGGTTCGCGCGGCGACCTATCGGCAGCTCGTACAGGAAATTTCGGCGCTCAATGCGCGGGAACAGGTGGTACTGGATGAATTGGCCAGCCGCTTCAATTCGCACTTGGCTGCCTTGCAGCAGCCCGACGCGGCCGGGAAAGTGAAGGCCTTGCTCGCGGTCAAGGGCAAGCTCACGAAGCGGCCGAAGGCCGGCGCGTCATTCTAATGCCTTTGACGGGGACCGCCGCGCGCCCCCGCCCCTTCATCCTCGTACTAGCCGGCGTCAATGGTGCTGGTAAAAGCTCCGTCGGGGGTGCCCTGTTGGCCAATCATGGGTTGACCTGGTTCAACCCGGACACTTATGCGCGAGAGTTAATGGCGCAACTGGGACTGAATCTTGCCGAGGCCAACGCGCGCGCGTGGGAATGCGGTCGCCTCCACCTGGCAGCGGCCATTGCCCAAGGCACGAATTATGCGTTTGAAACCACGCTTGGTGGCCGAACGATTTCCGACCTACTTCTCGAGGCAACTCAAACGCACGATGTCGTGATGCTCTTTTGCGGTCTGTCTTCCCCGGCGCAACACATTGAGCGCGTGCGATCGCGGGTCGCCAGCGGCGGTCATGACATCCCCGAAACCAAGATTCGCGAGCGCTGGGTCGGATCTCGCGCAAACCTGATCAAGCTGATGCCGCGGCTGGCTCATTTGCAGGTATTCGACAACAGCGCCGAGGCGTTGCCGGGCGAGGATATTCCGGATCCCGTGCTGGTCCTCGACATGGTCGGTGGCCGCCTGGTGTACCCGGAGCCGCAGAATGCATCCGCGCTAATGGCGACGCCGGAATGGGCGCGACCTATCGTTCAAGCCGCCATCGAATCCCAGTGATTACCGCCGAAACCGCATGCTGGGTCACGGCGATCACGACGTGGCGCCCCAATCCAGACCTTCAGAAGCCAAGGCTCAGCTGCGGCGTATCGGGTCTCGGCGGGCGAAACAAAGTCGTATCGAGCTCGTAGCGCTCCTCCGCACCCGCAAACTCGAGCTTGCGCTTCGCCAGGTCAAATCGCGTGCGCAGCAATTGCGCATAGGGACCGGTTCCGCGCATGCGCGTACCGAACTGCGAATCATAGTCCTTGCCGCCGCGCGCCTGATTGATCAGCGACATGACATGCTTGGCGCGGTCGGGATAGTGCTCGGCCAGCCATTCGCGAAACAGGATTTTCAGCTCATGCGGCAGACGCAACAGCACGTAGCCCGCGCGCGTGGCGCCTGCTGCTTTCGCGGCGCTCAAGATATCTTCCATCTCGTGGTCTGTGATGGCCGGAATCACCGGGGCCACCAGTACGCCCACGGGAATGCCCGCCTCGGACAATTGCTGGATGACCCTGAGGCGCGCCTGCGGCGATGCGGTTCTTGGCTCCAGCGTGCGTTTGATGTCAGGGCTCAAGGACGTGATGCTCAGCATGACCGATACCAACCGGTCCTTCGCCAGATCGGCGAGCAAATCCAGGTCGCGCACGATCAATGCGCTCTTGGTGACGATGGTCACCGGATGACGGCAGCGCGCCAGCACGCCCAGGATGCCGCGCGTGACTTCAAGCCGCTTCTCCAAGGGCTGGTAGCCGTCGGTGTTGATGCCGAGCGCGATGGTTTTACAGACATATGTCGGCTTCGCCAGTTCCGCCTCCAAAAGGTTGACGGCATCGGCCTTGTAGAAAAGCTTCGTCTCGAAATCCAGTCCCGGCGAGAGTCCCAGATAGGCGTGGGTGGGACGCGCGAAGCAGTACACGCAGCCATGGGCGCAGCCGCGATAGGGATTGATCGACTGGTCGAAACCCACATCGGGCGAATCGTTCGAGGTGATGACGCTGCGCGCGCGGTCGGGCAGCACGGTTTCACCCGGGGTCTCGACGGCATCCTCCTGATACCAGCCGTCGTCGGTCGTCTCCAGCGTCAAGGAATCGAAGCGTCCCGGAACATTCGACGAGGCGCCCCGACCCTTGAAGGATTGATGACCGAAGAAAGTGCGCGGCATGGTCAAAACTCTACGCGCGAAGCGGGCGTAAAGTAAATCCAGTAGCCGAGCCCCGCGACTACTGTATAAGGTCAGGCGCTTCTAGGTCGGTCGGCGGTCGATTCAAGCAAGACCTCAGCGCGCGACGAAGGCGCGCTCGATGACGTAGTCCCCGGGCTCACCGACATGCGGTGAAATCTGAAATCCGCGCGCATCCAGCATCGCCGACAGGTCCGCCAGCATGGCGGGGCTGCCGCAGATCATGACCCGATCCTCGGCCGGATTCAGAGCCGGCATGTCGATGTCCTCGAACAGCTTGCCGGTCTCGATCAGCGCCGTGACGCGGCCCTGATAGCGAAAGCGCTCGCGAGTCACCGTCGGGAAGTAAACCAGTTTCTCGCGCACCAGATCGCCCAGATACTCGTGGTGCGTCAGCTCCCACTCGATATAGTCCCGATAGGCCAGTTCGCTGCGATAGCGCACGCCGTGCACCAGAATCACCTTCTCGAAACGTTCGTAGACTTCCGGGTCTTTGATCAGGCTCATGAAGGGCGCAAGACCGGTGCCGGAGCTCAAGAGGTACAGGCGCTTGCCCGGCTTCAAATCATGCAGCAGCAGCGTCCCGGTCGGCTTTCGGCTGATGAGAATCTCGTCCCCCGGCTTGATATGTTGCAGGCGCGAGGTCAAGGGGCCGTCGGGGACCTTGATGCTCAAAAACTCGAGATTCTCCTCGTGATTGGCACTGGCAATGCTATAGGCGCGCATGACGGGCTTCTCGTCGATCCGCAGCCCCAGCATGATGAAATGACCGTTTTCGAACCGCAAAGCCTGGTCCCGGGTCGTGGTAAAGCTGAAGACGGTCTCGTTCCAGTGATGGACCGTCAATACGCGTTCTGTGCCGATCGTAGCCATCTATGTATTATCGCGGCATCTTGCAAAACCGCCTAGTCGCCGCCGGACATAACCCCATGCCGAAACGATATGAACGTCCTCGGTAGGAGGCGGGCACTCACCCGACACCCCGGGGAAGCGCACGCCTTGCGCGAAAGCAGGCATACTTGGCCCACCGCCCAACTTGAATATTCCAAAAGCCATTGCTTTGAGTAGCGCACTCCACAAGGCGATTCCGACGCACCGATCCTCGGTTTTGGGGCAGATCATCGCCATGCGCAAGGATCTGGTCGGCCACCTGATGGCGCTGGAGAAAACTCATGGCCCGGTTTGGCGAATCGCCATAGGGCGCGGCGGCATGATCAGCCTTCTGGGCCCGGACGCATTGGAATTCGTCTGGAAGAATCGCGACGGCGCGTTCTCCAGCGCGCGCGGGTGGGCGCCCTATATCGGCAAAGTATTTCCCGGCGCCATCATGGCCATGGATGGCGATGAGCATCGCTATCAGCGGCGCATCATGCAGGCGGCCTTTCAAAAGTCCGCGCTGCGTACCTATCTTGCGCAGATGAGTCCTGCCATCGCTGCCGGTATCGAGACCTGGATGCCGTCGACCGGCGGCCCCGCTGCTCGCCGGATGTTCCCGTTGTTGAAGCAGTTGACGCTGGATCTCGCCGCTTCGGTGTTCATGGGGGTCGAACTTGGCCGCGATGCGCGGGATCTCAATCGAGCCTTTGTGGCCACGGTGGCGGCGTCGCTGGCGATCATTCGCGCGCCGGTGCCTGGTCTCTCGATGTGGCGGGGAATTCGCGGTCGACAATTGCTGGTGAATCGTTTCCGCGCCCTGCTGCCGGAGAAACGCGCCACCCATAGCAGCGATTTCTTCAGTGAATTCTGTCATGCGCAAAGCGAGCAAGGAGAGCAATTCACGGATGAAGAGATCATCGATCACATGATATTTCTGATGATGGCGGCGCATGACACGACGACCAGCACGCTGACGACGATGATGTATCTGCTGGCGCGTCACCCGGAATGGCAGGAGCGGCTGCGCGCCCAATCAGCGGCTCTGGGCAAGGCTCACCTCGAGTATGAGGACCTCGATCGGCTCGAGGAGCTCTCTTGGGCCATGCGCGAGGCGCTGCGCCTCACGCCGCCGCTCACCTCGATGCCGCGGATGTGCACGAAGGAAACGGTCTTCCAAGGTTATCCGATCCCCGCGGGCACGATGGTCGGTGTTTATCCGATCCACGTGCACTACATGCCCTCGCTGTGGACCGATCCTCATCGATTTGATCCCGAACGCTTCAGCCCTGCGCGGCAGGAGGACAAGCGGCATGCGTTCGCCTGGGTGCCTTTTGGCGGCGGCGCGCACCTGTGCATCGGCCAGCATTTTGCCACGCTGCAGGTCAAGGCCATCATGCACCAACTGCTGCTGCGCTATCGGTGGAGCATAGCGCCGGGCTACGTCATGCCGTATCGGCTGGTGCCCATCGCCAAGCCCAAGGACGGCTTACAGGTCACCTTGGAGCGCATCGCCTAGCCCGGATTATTCATGAAGGACAACTTTTTTGTCCTATGGCGCCGGGTTTGGAAGGCGTCAGCCCAAGCTGAATAGTCTCGAGCGCCTCGCCTAGGTTGTCGTTCGCGCGCGGCTGCCCCAGTCGGCGGCGTCAATCTTGAAAATCACGTTCGGATGACTCGGTTCGCCGGAGTAACTCACCGATTCCTCACCGATGTAGATGCCGCCCAGCTTCTCCATGGCCTTGCGCGAGCGCCAGTTGTTGATGCCCACTTTGAAGGTCACGCGATCCACGTACTTGAAGGCGTGATCCAGCATCAATGTCTTCAGGGCCCTGTTGTAGTGGCGAGCCCAGCGGCTGCGGGCAATGAAGGTGTAGCCGATGCTGATCTGACGCTGGGGCTCGATGTAGTCGCTGTAGCGGGAACTGCCGATCAGCTCGCCGTTGGTGTTATCGATGACCCGAAAGGCGCCGCCCGATTCCATGGCGCCTCTGAAAAAGTTTTCGAAGACCGGCCTCTGATAGCGATCATTGCTGGGATGCTGCTCCCAGATCAGAGGATCGGCGGCGACCGCATACAGGATTTCGAAATCGCCGGCCTCGAGGGGCTCCAGCTTGATCAGCTCATTGTGCAGGCGCGGCTGGAGTTCAAAGGGCATGCCCGTGATTGTAATGGCCTGCTCCGGCATTTCAATAACCAAAGCGGTAGTGGATTTGGGCATAGATCTGTCGCGGATCATTGTAGTGCACGCCGCCGAAGGTGAGGCTGTTGTCGGTCAGCAGGTGCCGATCGGTCAGATTCAGAACGGTCAGGGAAGCCGAAAGACTCTGCCCAAATGCTTTGCCGCCGCTCAAGCTGATTTCCGCGTGGCCCGGCAGATGGCTCGGCCCCGCATCGCCGTTGGCAAATCCGGAGCCGTAATACACACTCGCCGACGCAAAGGTTTGCCAGGGCAGATTCGCATCGAATCCCGCGTTTACCGTGTTTCGCTGGTCGTGATCGAGCTCGAAACTGCCCGCCGGAGGGCTGAAATCGGTCAAGCCGCCGTTGATCGCGCCGATACCGTCGGCCGTCTGATTCGAATAGGCGAGGTGAAATTGGCCCACACCGCCAATTTTTGGCGAACGGACCGTCAACTCATTGCCTTGGATCAGCGCGCCATCGATGGTGAGCGGCAGAAAGGCATTCGAGTTCCCGATGTTGTTGTGATCGAAGAAGTTCTTGGCCAGCGTATGAAAGTGATCGACATCGACGGTCCAGCCCTGAATGGGGATCGTGAGTCCAAATTGATATTCCTCGTCGCGTTCACCATGCAGCGGAATGAAACCCAGATTGTTGTTCTGCGCGAACTGCAGCAAGGGACCCTCGAGGGTGGTCAGCGGCGGAGCCTGATAGTACTTCCCCCAGAATCCGCGCAAGATCCAGTCGAGCCCTGAAAGCCGCAGAGTCGCGCCGAGACGCGGACTGGTGGCGTTCTCCACGATGGCGCTGGCGAAATGCGTTTGACGCACCCCGCCTAAGAAGGTCAGCCAGTCCGTCGCCCGGTACGTGTCCTCGAGGTAGGCGGCGACCAACGAGCCAGAGGGATTCAACGTCTGGTGAATGTCGGGATTGCCGGCATCGCCATTGGTGGGCTCGTTGAAGAGCACGATGAATGCTTCGTTATCGTGCTGACTGAAACCCGTGACGCCGGCTTGTATATCATTGCGCCCCACGTGCCAGCGCAATGATTCCTGACCCCCGACATAGGTCGATGTGCGCTGATCGGTGGTGCTGATGGGAGAGTCGTTCGGCGCGCCATCCAGATCGGCCGCGTTGCGGTGATAAAAGAACGCGCTGGTCAATGCCGCATCCGCGCCCAGTTTTCGCACCCAGGAAAGAATGGCGAACGTGTCGGTTTCGCGCTGTACGTCATCGTCCAGCTGGACGGGCGTGTTCGGAATGTCGTAGTTATCGTGGCGCGCGGAGAATACCAGGCGGAACTGATCATCCGGCGTGGCGTTGAATATCAAGGTGCTGAAGGCGCCGTAGCCATCCTCGGCGTCGTGAATGATTTGCGCGACCGGCGTTCCGATCCCCAAATCGCTGCGATTGCCGTTGACGCTGGCATAGTAGGCAAAACGCTCCGTGTGGCTGCCCACGCTCAAGTAGTCGTTGGTCTGGCCGAAGCTGCCGCCGCTGGCGATGAGTTCACCCTGATTGTCCCGCTCAAATCCGGTGCGCGGCACGACATTGAACACGCCGTAGGTGCGATCGCCCTGGTCCGCCTGGTAGCTGCCGCGCTGCACTTCCAGATAGTCGATGTCCTTCGGATCGATCTGCGGACCTAAGTTGCTGGCAATGTTGGTGTTGGGAATTTCGACCCCGTCGACCGCCCACGTCGTCTGGTGGCCCCCGCGCACATGCAGCTGGTCATGCACGACGTAGGCGCCGGGCACGAAGTCGGTGATCATGGCCAGACTGTTGCTGCGGTCCGCGCCCGGCGTGCGTTCGATGTCCTGGCGATTCACCACGGTCGTCGGGGTCGCCGTGTTGAGCACGGTGGTTTCCCGGTCCGCGCTCACCGTGAGGGTCTCCAACGCCATGCCCTTGGCCAGCTGCACATGCGCGATCGGCGAGGAACCGGATGCCACGCTGACCGCCTGTGCCCTCGGGACGAAGTCGGTACCGCTGACATTGAGGATGTAGTCGCCGAGCGGTACGGTCATGAAAGAAAACTCACCGTGCGCATCCGTCACGGCAGACTGCGCCCACTGCGATGTGGCCGATTTCAATGCCACTTGGGCACCTGGGATGGGATGGTGGTCCTGGTCGTGCACGACGCCGCGGACGCTGCCGACATCGGCGGCATATAGCGACGCCGAGCAAAAAAGTGCGGCCAGCGCCGCTGCGAAACGTTTGATCGGGAAAGACATGCGAATCTCCTTCGCGCCAGAATTGATGCACGCGATCTTGAAAAGATCGCGCAACCGGTCGGTTCAATTCAGGCGAGCGAGGGAGGTCCGCGAGGCAGGTGGGAGCGCTGCGGGCGAAGCGTTAAGGATGGCGATTCGTACGCGACGACCGGCTGGGACAGCGCAGGGGCTGGGGCTTCAAAGGCAATCTGATGCGAGATCGGGCCGGCGGCCGGCGCGCTGCCAAAGGGGCAGGTGGCGAAGTCGGCATGCGTGCCGGCATGCTGATGCACGAGCGTGCCGGCATGCTGATGAACATGCGCGGCGGGCGTTCCCTCCAGCCCGACGGGACACAATTCCAAGGCGAACGGTATGCCGCCGGCCGGCATGAAGCCGGCGGGAATATAGGCGCGGAACAGAAGCACCGCCAGCAGCCAGAGGCTGGCCGTGCGTCTTCGCCGATCGTTACGGGCGGGCTGAGCCATCAGGAGCCTATCCAAAAAAAATCAAATCAACCGGGCGATGGCGGGCAAGAATACACCGTTTCAGGGGCATTCTTCAGCGCAGATAAGGAAATTCCTTGGTCGATCGGGGCTTGGCAATGTAAAACCCTTGGGCGAAGCCGATCCCCAGCCGCCCCAATTCGGCGAAGACCTCCGGCGATTCCACCCGCTCGGCGATCGTTTGAATGCCCATGGAGTTGCCGACCTGGCTGATGGCCGCGACCATGCTGCGATCAACCGGATCGCGGGTGACATTTTCAACGAATTGGCCGTCAATCTTCAGATAGTCGACCGGCAAGGTCTTCAGATACATGAACGAGGAGAGGCCGCTGCCGAAGTCGTCGAGCGCGAAGTGACAGCCGCGATTTTTCAGCTCCCGCATGAAGTACACCACATTGCTCAAGTTTTCGATCGCGGCGGTTTCCGTAATCTCGAAGCACATCGCGCCTGCGACCAGTTCGCTGGCGCTCAACTCCGCAATCAGAAACTCGAGAAATCGTTCATCGTTGAGCGAGGTGCCCGACAGGTTCACCGCAACGGTGAAGGGCTTGACGCCTGATGCAACGCGATAAACCACCCGGTCGAGGGCCTGGCGAATCACCCACCGGTCGATGGAGGGCATGACGTTGTAGCGCTCGGCAGCGGGAATGAATTCGGCGGGTGTCACGATGGTTCCGGTTTCGTCCCGCAATCTCAACATCAGCTCGAAGTGTTCGCGCTCATGCGGCCGGTTGCCGATCGGCACGATGGGCTGATAGAACAATTCAAAGCGGCTCTCGTCGCGCGCGCGCGCCAGTTTCGAGACCCAATGCATTTCCCGGTGCCGCTCCGGCATGTCGTCAGCCCGGTAGAGCTGGACTCGATTTCGGCCGGAATCCTTGGCCGCGTAGCAGGCCACGTCGGCCGCACTCATGACGTTGGCCACGGTCGGAATCTCGTTGGTGATTTCCACGATGCCGATACTGACGCCCACCGCCAGCGCGCCGCCCTGCCACGTGAACCGATAGTCGCGAATGACCTGGCGCATGTTTTCCGCAATTCGCAGCGCTTGATCCTGCGTGCAGTCCTGCAGCAGGACGCCGAACTCATCGCCCCCCAAGCGCGCCAGTGCATCCCCCTCGCGCACCCGCGACTGAATCACACCGGTGATCTGCTTCAGCAGCAGGTCGCCCGCCGGATGTCCGCAGGTATCGTTGACCAGTTTGAATTGATCCAGATCCAGATACAGCAGCACCTGGCGCGCTTGCGGATTCTGGCGCGCTTCCTCGACCGCGGCGGTGAGGCGATTTTCGAATTCGCGGCGATTGATCAGTCCGGTCAGGGCATCGTGGCTGGCCTGGTAGTGCAGCGCCCGATGCAGCCGGCGCTCCTTGCTGACGTCGTGAAACACCATGACCGCCCCGATGAGGTTGCCGGCCCGGTCGCGGATGGGCGCCGCGGAATCCTGGATGGCGATTTCCTGGCCGCGCCGATTGACCAGCACCGTGTGCTCGGCCAGTCCCAACACCTGCCCTTCGCGCAGGCAACGCGCCACGGGGCTTTCACAGACTTCGCGGCTGGCCTCATCCACGGTTGTCAATACCTCGGCGATCAGCTTCCCCTGCGCCTCGCGGTTTTCCCAGCCCGTCAAGCTTTCGGCCACCGGATTCATGTACTCGATCCGACCTTCGGAGTCCGTGGTGATCACTGCGTCCCCGATCGATTGCAAAGTGACCTGGGCGCGCTCCTTGGCCTGGAAGACGGCGGTTTCGGCTTTCTTGCGCTCGGTGATGTCGGTCAGCGTCCCCTCATAGCCGCAGACCCGCCCGTTCGCATCGCGCACCACGCGGCAATTGTCGACCACCACCAGCATGGAACCGTCTTTACGGCGCATCACATATTCTTCGTTGCGCAGTTCGCCCTCGATCTCCGCACGGCGTGCGAAGTTCTCGCGGTCGTTGGGGTACCAGAACAATGCGCCCGCAGGAACCTGATACAGCTCCTCGGCGCAACTGTAGCCCAGCAGATTCACGAAGGCGGGATTGACCACGAGAATGCGGCCGTCGCGCGAGGTTTGATAGACGCCCTCCATGACGCTTTCGAACAGGCCGCGGAATTTCGATTCGCTGTTGCGCAGAGCGTCCTCCGCCGCGCGCCGCTCGATGGCGATCCCTGCGATCTGCGCCATCCGCATCATGAGCTCATGATCGCGCGATGAAGGAATGCCCGTTTGGCGGCGGTAAACGGCAAAGGTGCCGACCACTTTGCCGTCCGAGGCCACGATCGGCGCCGACCAGGCGGCTCTGAAACCCGCCTGCCGGGCCGCCTCGCGGCGATACTCCCAGAGGGCGTCCGTTTCAATGTCGGCGACGGTCACGAGGCGGTTCAAGTACACGGCGGCAGAACAGGAGCCGTAGCGGATCTCGATCGGCCCATAGTCCATGGCCTGCACGAACTCGCGCGGCAAATTCGGCGCGACGCCAAAACTCAACGCCTGCCGGTCGCGATCCAATAAATTGATCGCGCAGCAACTCTCCTTGATGGCGCGTTCGATGAGTTCGCAGATGGCCTCGAGCACCGAGGTCAGCGGCGCATTGGCGGCGATTTTCTCGAAGACCCGCCGCTCTCCCGAGGCGATGGCGTCGGCGCGCTTGCGCTCGGAGATGTCGATGATGCTCGCCCTGAGCAAGCGGCGGTTGGCGCTCGGCAGCCGGACGAACCGGACCTCGCACGGAAAGTTCTGACCGTTCGAATCGCAATGCACCCATTCGAACACCGGCACGGCGCCCTCGAGGGCGCTCTCAATGTAGCCGCGAGCCACGCCGAAGGAGGCCGTGCCGTCGGACTGGGTCGCGGGACTGATTTCTTCCGGCCCACAGTTGAGCAACGTCGCGCGGTTCATCTTGAAGAAGCGGCAGGCGTTGTCGTTGACGTCGACGAACTTTCCCGCATCCACATCGAACACCACGATCGCCTCGGGCGCGTGTTCGACCAGCGTGCGGTAGCGGCCCTCGCTTTCGCGCACCGAGAGCTCGGCGAGATGCCGCTCGGTGATGTCGCGAATACACAGGATGTAGCCGTCGCGTGAATTGAGTTTGGCCTTGCTGACGGCAACTTCGATGGCGACCCGGCTTCCGCCCTTGGCGAGCCCCCAGGTCTGGGTGGCGGCCAAATCCACGTGGGTATCGTCGATCTTGGCCGCCAAGCGCTCCAGATAGCCGCAAGGATTCTTCGGTTCGATGTCGGCGAGCAGCCATCCCAAGGAGCGGCCCAGGGCCTCAGCGGCGCCGTAGCCGAATATCCGCTCCGCCGTGTGATTGAACGATTCGATCTGCCCGGCATCATCGACCGTGATGATGGCGTCCTTGACGTTGTCGAGAATGACCTGCAGATGCGACGCGGTTTGTTCGCGAATTTCGCGGGTCAACGCCTGGGCTTCGTCGGACATCAGCTGCATGGAGCGCACCACGCCGCGCCGCTCGACATCGAGCCGATCGTAGTGCGCGCTGATGGCCTGCAGCAGGCGTCCTATGTCAGGCTGGTCGCCGCGCCCCCGCGTCTCCGCAATCTGCCGCTCCAACAACGGGTTGAAGCTCGTCGTCGGCGGCGCTGGCTCGCTGCGGATTGCAGCCGCGGTTTCGCGTGACAAGACCTGGTATCTCCCGCAAGAATCGGTGCCACCCCGCACCTGAATTCTTCAGATGGTAGGGGTATCCCGGATGCGGGGCGTGACGCGCGTCTCGTTTCGCCAATATTCGGTTAAATCCCCTGATCGGCGGTTTCACGCTCTGAACGCTTGCGGTCGGTTTCCTTCAAATTGCGCTTGCGCAGCCGAATGGAGGTGGGCGTCACCTCGATGAGTTCGTCATCGTCGATGAACTCCATGGCCTGCTCCAGCGTGAACCTGATCGGCGGCGACAGCACGACCGCCTCGTCCTTGCCGGACGCCCGCATGTTGGTGAGCTTCTTGCCCTTGAGGGGATTGACGACCAGATCATCGAGTCGGTTGTTCATGCCGATGATCATGCCCTCATAGACTTCCTCGTTCGCCCCGATGCACAGGCGCCCGCGCTCCTGAAGGCTGAACAATGAATAGGCAAGTGCGACGCCCTGGCCGTTCGAAATCAGCACACCGTTCGGGCGCTGGCCCAATTGGCGCGGGACGACCGGCCCGTAGTGGTCGAACACGTGGTGCAGCAATCCGGTACCACGGGTCATGGTGCGAAACTCGGTCTGAAATCCGATCAAACCGCGCGACGGAACCATGTAGTCCAAGCGCACGCGCCCTCGCCCGTCTGCCTGCATATCCTTCAATTCGGCGCCGCGGCTGCCGAGCGCCTGCATGATCGCGCCTTGCGCATCGCTGTCCGCATCGATGGTGACCTGCTCGATGGGCTCGTGCGCAGCACCGTCGACCTGCTTGATCACCACGCGCGGCCGGGACACGGCCATTTCGTAACCTTCGCGCCGCATGTTCTCCAGCAGCACGCCCAGGTGCAATTCGCCGCGCCCAAAGACCACGAATTTGTCGGGGTCCACCGTCGGCTCGACCCGCAGGGCCACGTTGTGGATCGCCTCGCGCTCCAGGCGCTCGCGGATCTGGCGGCTGGTGACGAATTTGCCCTCGCGGCCCAGGAAGGGCGAGGTATTGACCTCGAAGGTCATGCTGATGGTCGGCTCATCCACGGTGAGGCTGGGCAGCGGCTCAACCGTTGCCGGATCGCACAACGTGTCCGACACCTTCGGCTCCGAAATGCCCGCGAAGGCGACGATATCGCCGGCACCGGCCGACTCCACCTCGACGCGCGTGAGGCCGTGAAAGCCCAGGATTTGCGTGATCTTCTCAGACCGCTGCTTGCCCTCGCGGGAGACGACGGTGACGGTCATGCCGCGCTTGATGGTACCGCGCTTGATGCGTCCGATGCCGATGGCCCCGACATAGCTCGAGTAGTCGAGCAACGTCACCTGCAGCTGCAGCGGGCCATCCACATCCACATCGGGGGGTGGGCAATGTTCCACGATGGTCTTGAATAAGGGTTGCATGTCGCCGTCGCGCACGGTGGACTCGAGGCCGGCGAATCCGCGCAATGCCGAGGCGTAGATGACCGGAAAATCCAATTGCGCGTCGGTCGCCCCCAACCGATCGAACAGATCAAAGGTCTGATCCAGCACCCAGCCCGGCCGTGCCTCGTCGCGATCGATCTTGTTGATGACGACGATGGGCCGCAGCCCATGCTTGAAGGCTTTTTGCGTGACGAAGCGGGTCTGCGGCATGGGGCCGTCCACCGCATCGACCAGGAGCAGCACGCAGTCGACCATCGCCAGCACGCGCTCGACCTCGCCGCCGAAATCGGCATGGCCCGGCGTATCCACGATATTGATACGGTAATCGCCCCAGGTGATCGCCGTGTTCTTGGCGAGAATCGTGATCCCGCGCTCGCGCTCCAGATCATTGGAGTCCATGACGCGTTCCTGCAAATCCTTGCGCGCATCGAGCGTTCCGGACTGGCGCAACAGTTGATCGACGAGGGTGGTCTTGCCATGATCGACGTGCGCGATGATGGCGATGTTGCGAAGTTTCTGAGTCACGGTGGGCCCTAAGGAGGAAACCCACCATTATAGGGCCTTTTCGCTACGCCTGCCTAAATTTAGCGTTCCGCGATGATGGGAATCGAGAAAACCCGCTGCTCGGCGCCGGTATCGTTCTTGAGTGACACCGTCACCCCGACGATCGACACCCCATCGGCGTTGGGCGTGACCTTCACTGTCTGGCGATAGACTTCGCCCGCCTCCGCCCCCGGAAGATCAAACTGACCGGCGCCCGGAGCCACGGTAAGATCATCGGCACCGCTCACTTGCAGGGTGACGGCACTGGCGGAAATCTGCGGGATCAAGGCCAGATTGATCTCGAGCAGCTGTCCCACCTTCGGCTTCTGGGGCAGGTCGAACTTCAATTCCACGGGCAGCTGGGACTTGCCCTGAGTCGGAGCCTGCACCATTCCCGCGGTCTGTTCGGCCGCCGTGGGCCCGGTTTTCGCGGCAATCGGTGCTTTGGGCTTGGCGCGCGCCGTGCTATTCGCGGCGGGCGCCGTGCTTGAATCCTTGTTGCACGCGCTCAACCCCGCCACTGCACAGAGCAGCAGAATGTGAATGCGCCTTATTCGCGGGTCGCCGGCCATGCTCCTATCATCACCAAATCCGCCGCCGATCACAACGTGCGATCGTCACAACTCCAAAGGCGGTTCGAGCACCGCCGCCAACTGCTCCTCGAGCGAGCGGTAGTGCTGCTCCCAATAGCGCGGCTCGGCAAACCAGGGAAAGGCCTGGGGAAACGCCGGGTCGTGCCAGCGGCGCGCCAGCCAAGCCGAGTAATGAATCATGCGCAACGCACGCAGCGGCTCGATGAGGACGATCTCGCGCCGATCGAACGGCAAGAACTGTTCATATCCCTTCAGTACATCCTGCAGCTCGGTGCGCATGTCCTGCAGCCCCCCGGACAAGAGCATCCACAGATCCTGGATCGCAGGACCCGTCACGCAATCGTCCAGGTCGACGAAGTGCGGACCCTGATCGGTCCACAGGATGTTGCCGCGGTGACAATCCCCGAGAATCCGCCCCACCCGCGCGCCGCCCCAATGCTGAGCTCGGGCGGCCACCGCCTCGAGCAACTCATCCGTCAGGTCGGCATACTTGGTCGCCAAATAATCCGGCATCCATTCGCCCTGCAGCACAAAATCTCGCGCCTGGATCCCAAGCTCCTCCATGCTCAATGCATGGCGCTCCCGGAACGCCGCGGCGCGCCCCACGCCGTGGATTCGCCCCAGAAAGCGGCCGACCCATTCCCGCTCATCGCTCGACCCCAGTTCCGGCCAGCGTCCGCCACGGCGCGGGAACACGGCGTAGCGATAGCCCTGGTGCGCGTGCAGGGATTCACCCGCCACCAAGAGCGGCGCAACCACGGGAATTTCCTGGGCTGCCAGCTCGCCGGAAAAAGCGTGCTCCTCGCGGATGGCCGCATCGCTCCAGCGCCCGGGGCGATAGAATTTGGCCACCACCGGCGCGCCATCCTCGATCCCGATTTGGTACACCCGGTTTTCGTAGCTGTTGAGCGCCAGCACCCTGCCGTCGCAGCGAAGCCCGAGCGCTTCGATCGCGTCCAACACGGTCTCGGGAGAGAGTCGGGAATACGGGGCTTCACTGTTCATGCGAGCCAATTCTACAGATACGATCCCGTCACTCCTTTTTGGCCGCCGCACGCTGCTAGAATGCGGCCTATGCGATTGCCCCGACCCAAGTCACTGAGCGGACTGATGCTGATCGGATTCACGATCGTGGCCGCGCCGCTGCTGTTTGCAATCGTGAATGCCGCCGTGCAGATGAATCGGCTGACGGCCCGCAGCCAACAGCTCGTGGTTCACGGCATGCAGGGTACGCGCAACAACCAGCGCATGTTCGAGGAGATCGGCGCGCTGGAACGCCAGGCACGGCTGTACCAAATCATCGGCAGTGCGGATCTGCTGGACGTGTATGCACGCCACCACACACGGCTGATCACCGCCATTCACGAACTGCTGACGCTGCCTCTGGACGAACCTTCCTTGCAGGGTGTGCGGGGGCTCGAGTCCAAAGCCGACCAGTTGCTGCAGGACCTGAAACACGCAGCCCCGAACTCGCCGCACATGGCGGAGCTGATCGCCGGCTTCCCGCAGCTATCGGACGCGGCCTCCAATATCTCGGACCGGATCAACCTGCAGATCGACAGTGAAACCGCGAGCCTGGAATTGGCGACGCAACGCGCGCAGCAGAATCTGGTCTGGCAGACCTTGCTGCTGGTCCCCATGACCCTCGCCGTGGTCGGCGTGTTCACGTATCTGTTCGGCAGGCCGATCAGGGCGATCGATCGGGCCATCAGCGAGCTGGGGCGAGGCACCTTCTCCCGGCCGATCGCCATTCGGGGACCTGCGGATTTGGAACGCTTGGCGGCGCAGCTGGAATGGCTCAGGGGCCGGCTGCTGGATTTGGCGCAGGAGAAAAACCGGTTTCTGCGGCATATGTCGCATGAATTGAAAACCCCCCTGGCAAATATTCGCGAGGGAACCGAACTGTTGATGGACGGCGCGGTCGGTGAACTGCAGAGCGGCCAACGAGAAGTCACCGCGATCCTGCGCGAGAACGGCATGAAGCTTCAGCGGCTCATAGAAAATCTATTGTCATTCAGCGCCTGGCAGGCCAAGAGCGTGGGCCTGGAGATTTCCGAATTCAAATTGCGTCCTTTGATCAAGAGCGTCTTGGAGAATCAGCAGCTCACGCTGGTGGCGCAGCGCGTGCGCCTCGATGTGCAGGTCGAGGACCTGACGCCGTTGGCGGATCGCGGCAAAGTCCGGTTGATCCTCGATAATTTGCTGTCCAACGCCGTGAAGTTCACGCCGCGCGGCGGCACGATTTCACTGCACGCACGCGGCGAGCGCGAGCAGCTGCTGTTGGATGTCATGGACAGCGGACCGGGCATCCCGGCGGATGAGCGCAATCGGATATTCGAGGCCTTCTATCAGGGGAAAACCCCGCAAGGCGGACACGTGAAGGGAACCGGCATCGGGCTCTCGGTGGTGACGGAATTCGTCAATGCCCATGGCGGCAGCATCGAGATCCTGGAATCCAAAGCAGGCGGCGCGCATTTTCGCGTGCGGTTGCCGTTGCGACACGCGGTACCTGCCACGCGCGAAAAAGCTCATGCCGCATAGGGGAAAACGCATTGCAGCATGCGCGCTGGCAGGCGTCTGGTTGAGCGGCTGTGGCGCGCTCGGCAGCCCCAAGCCGCCGCCGCCGGCCGTGCAGGAGCGCCCGCAAGCGGACGTCGGGGCGCTCGCCCCCTTGCTGGAAATGATGAGCAATCTGCCTCAGGGCGACCCGGCGCGGCAAGCGGAGATCTTCCAGCAGGCCAAGGACGCCGCCGAACTGCAGCCCACCACCAGCAACAAGCTGCGCTATGCCCTGGCTTTGGCGACCCCGGGCTACAGCGGCGCGGATCCCGTCGCGGCACAGCGACAGTTGGCGGAATTGCTGGCAAGACCTGAAACTCTACTGCCCGTGGAGCGCTTGTTGGCCGCCGTTGAGCTCAAAGAGGTCGAGCAAAGGCTGATCCTGCAGGCTGAAAACACCCGCATGCGCGACGCGGTGCCCAATGATTCGCACGACAAGCTGCAGTCCATCAATCGTCGTCTGGCGGCCGAGTCGGACGAAAATGCGAAGTTGCGCAAGGCCTTGGACGAGGCAAGAGCTAAACTCGAGGCGGTTACACATATCGAGCAACGATCTGTCACGGACCGCGGAACCGACGGCACCCATACGCCCTAACCCGACAGGGGAGATACTGCACTGAACGCCTATTCCAATGCCGCCACCACCCCCTTGTCGTTTGGACTGCAGCCGAACACGCGCGAGACGATGAATCCGCAGAAGCGCAAGGCCCGCATTTTGGTGGTCGATGACGATCCGGGGTTGCTGCGCCTGTTGACGATCCGCCTGCGGGCCGAAAACTATGAAGTGGAAGCCGTTGAGAGCGCGGCCGCCGCGCTCGCCGCCTGTGTGCGCTTCAGACCGGATCTGGTGATCACGGATCTGCGCATGGACAATATGGACGGCATCGGCCTGCTCAAGGAGCTGCAAAGCCGCTGGCCGGGTTTGCGGGTCATCATTTTGACGGCGCACGGGACGATCCCCGATGCCGTGCACGCGACGCAGAGCGGCGCGTTCGGTTTTCTCACCAAACCCGTCGACAAGCAGGAACTGCTCGATCACGTGCAAAAGGCGCTCAAGGTGTCGGGTTTTGCGCACGTGGATGAGGACTGGCGCGCCAATATCATTACGCGCAATCAGCTCATGGAAGACAAGCTGGCCCAAGCCAACATGGTGGCGGGCACCGATGCGCGGGTCTTGCTGACCGGCGAGAGCGGTACCGGCAAGGAACTCCTGGCGCACGCGATCCATGAAGCCAGTCCGCGGCGCAACAAGCCCTTCGTCTCCATCAATTGCAGCGCCATGGCAGAGAACCTGTTGGAGTCCGAACTCTTCGGCCATGAGCGCGGCGCCTTCGCCGGCGCGACACGCGCGCAGAAAGGCCTGTTCGAAACGGCCGACGGCGGCACCCTGCTGCTCGATGAGGTCGGCGACATGCCGATGCGCCTGCAAGTCAAGTTGCTGCGCGTGCTCCAGGACAACACCATTCGCCCCGTGGGCAGCGCAGACGCCGTGCAGACCAACGTGCGCATCATTGCCGCGACGCATCGCGACCTGCACGAACTGATGGTCGCCGGCCAATTTCGCGAGGACCTTTACTACCGCCTGAATGTGGTGCACATCGAAGTGCCTTCCTTGGGCCGCCGCCGTGAGGACATCCCCTTGCTGGTCGCGCATTTTCTGGAGCAGATCGCCAAGGAAACCGGCCAGCGCAAGATCTACGCCCCGGAAGCCGTGGAGCTGTTGGCGACGGCCGAATGGCCCGGCAACGTGCGTCAGCTGTACAACGTCGTGCGGCAAAACGTGGCGCTGTCGCACGGCCCCATCATTACGGCGGAACTCGTGCAGCAATCGCTCGGCGGCAATCCCACCCGGCTACCCTCGTTCGATGAAGCCCGCGATGAGTTCACGCGCAATTATCTGTCGCAGATTTTGCAGATTACCACCGGCAACGTGAGCCAGGCCGCACGGCTCGCCAAGCGCAACCGCACGGATTTCTACAAATTGCTGTCGCGTCACCAGCTGCTGCCGGACGACTTCAAGAAGAGCTAGATAGCGCCGCTGAGCGTCCCGCTGCGTGGAACTCGGCGACCGCCGCGACCACGGCTTCCAGTTGCGCTTGGGCCAGTTCCGGGTAAATCGGCAAGGCCAAGGTTTCCCTGGCGGCGCGCTCGGATTCCGGAAAGTCACCCGCGGCATGTTTCAAATAGGCGAAACACTGCTGCAAGTGCAGCGGAACCGGATAGTAGATCTCGGTGCCGATGCCGCGCCCGGTCAGAAAATCCTTCAGCGCATCGCGGTTTTGAACCCGCACGACGTATTGGTTGAAGATGTGCCTGCCGTTCTTGGCCGCCCGCGGCGTCACGACTCGATCCGCCAAACCGGAAGCGGCGAACGCCGCGTCGTAGAAAGCGGCGTTGCGCCGGCGCCCTTCAGTCCAACCGTCCAGGTATTTCAATTTGACCCGCAGTACCGCCGCTTGCAGCTCATCGATTCTGAAATTGCCGCCGATCACCGAATGAAAATACTTGGGCTTGCCGCCGTGCACGCGCAGCACGCGCATGCTTTCGGCAAGCTGCGCATCGTTGGTCGTGCACAAACCGGCGTCGCCGAAAGCGCCGAGATTCTTACTGGGGAAAAATGAAAAGCAGCCGATATCGCCGATGGAACCCACGCGCGTGCCCTGGTATTCGGTGCCGATGGCCTGCGCCGCGTCCTCGACGACTTTCAAACCATGCGCTCCGGCGATCGCCATCAAGGGCTGCATGTCGGCCGATTGTCCGTAAAGATGCACGGGCATCAGCGCCTTGATCCGGCCGCCGGTCGCCCGGTTGATCAACTGCCCCGCCTGCACCCGGCATTGCCTTTCCACGAAATCCTGAACCGCGGCAGGCGACAGGTTGAATGAGACCGGATCGATGTCGCAGAACACCGGGCGCGCGCCCAGACGCGCGATCGTCCCGGCCGTGGCAAAAAAAGTAAACGGCGATGTAATTATTTCATCGCCCGCACCCACCCCGAGCGCCATCAGCGCCAGCAGCAGGGCATCCGTGCCGGACGAGACACCGATGCCTGCCGACGAGCCGCAATATCGCGCCACCTCCGCCTCCAGGGCCAGGACGTGTTCGCCCAAGATGAAGCGCTGGCTTTCACACACCTGCTCGATGATCGGCATGACTTCGGACCGAATCTGCGCGAATTGAGCCTTAAGATCGAGTAATGGAACGTTTGTCATAGCTCCCTAGAATATCATTGCTGCAGGATGGCCTAAGGCCGTCAGCAGGTCGATTTGACTTTTGCCCTAAACTTTTGACGAGTGTTTCACGCATAATCCATGAACTTGGCCGATAATGCAGGGATCATGTCGCACCTCGGATTGCGTCCGAAAAATATAAGCCGAGGCCTGCGGGTTCCAACGGATTCAAGATGACCCAGCCGGTCCTGCTGAAACAAAGTTTTCTCATCGCCATATTGACCGGAGTCCAAGCGGTGGTGCCCGCCGTCGTGGCCGTGGCCTCGCTGTACGCGACCATCATTCTGTTCGGCGGCAAGTTCGATCCTTCTTCGGCGGCCATCGTCATCGTGGGCGTGCTCTGCCTGGTGCTGGTCCAGCCGCCGCGCGAAGTCAGCAGTCAGCTCACCTCGGCGCGCGCATCCGCGGTCGTGGATGTGATTTTGCGCTGGTTCCTGTTGCTGGCCGTATTGCTTGCAGTCGGCTATGTCACCAAGTCGCTCGACGGTTATCCGCGGCACATTTTCCTGACGTGGGCGGCGCTCACGCCGGTCGTCCTCGTCGCCGTCACCTTGGCGATGCAGGAAGTCATGCGCCGTTTCCTGATGAACGCTTTCGACAACCGCAGCGCCATCATTGCCGGATACAACACCAGCAGCCTGGAACTCGCGCGGCGCCTGAAGAACAGTCCCGGCATGCGCGTGGAAGTGACCGGCTTCTTCGACGACCGCAGCAGCGATCGGCTCGGCATGGAAGCGGACGCCAAACTGGTCGGCTCCCTGAGCGACATGTCGCAGTACGTGAAGGACAATCGCACGGATGTCATTTTCATCGCCCTGCCGATTCGCCACGTCAAGCGCGTCATGAACCTGCTGGATGACCTGCGCGACACCACGGCCTCGATCTACTACGTGCCGGACATTTTCGTCTTCGACCTGATCCAGGCGCGTTCGGGCGAAATCCACGGCATTCCCGTGGTGGCCATGTGCGAAACGCCCTTCTACGGCTATCGCGGCGTGGCCAAGCGGGTCACCGACGTGGGTTTCTCGGCAATAATCCTGTTGCTGTTGCTGCCCTTGCTGGTGCTCATTGCCCTCGTGGTCAAGCTCTCATCCCCCGGGCCCATCATCTTCAAGCAGCGCCGCTACGGCTTGGACGGCAGAGAGATCGCCGTCTACAAATTTCGCACCATGCGAGTCACCGAGGACGGCGCGCAGATTCGCCAAGCCTCCAGAACCGACAGCCGCATCACCCGCTTCGGCGGCCTTCTGCGCCGATCGTCGATGGATGAATTGCCGCAGTTGATCAACGTGTTGCAGGGCCGGATGAGCCTGGTCGGTCCGCGGCCCCATGCCGTCGCGCACAACGAGGAATATCGCAAGCTCATCAAGGGCTACATGGTGCGCCACAAGGTGTTGCCGGGCATTACCGGTCTTGCTCAGGTGAATGGCTGCCGCGGCGAGACCTCGAAACTCGAAGAGATGGAAGCGCGCGTGAATTACGATCTCGACTACCTGCGGCATTGGTCGCCGATGCTCGACATCAAGATCATTTTATTGACGGTCGTGAAAGTGTTTCGCGACGAAAAAGCTTACTAAAGACCCCAAGTCGCGCCTCAGCGGCCGCTCCGGCACACCGCAATGCCGGTGGTCACGAACTCCTCGTGGAACAGGTAGCAACCCTCGAGCGGCAGGGAGGCGTGCCGCTCGAGGCCCAAGCTTCGATTGGCGTGGATGGTAAATCCGCCCCGAGCCGCTCCCCAGGCGGGCTCGACCGTGGCATCCTGAAAACTCAAGCGTTCGCCGACCAGCGGGTACTGGCATTTGTAAAACGCTTCCTTGGCGGAAAATATCAGCGTCGCCGCGGCGATTTGCTCCCCTGGCGGCAATGAGCGCAGCCATGCCGTTTCCGACGGCGTACAGATGCCGCGCCAAAGCTCTGGCTTGACGCTCCGCGCAGGCTCCGAATCGATGCCGACGGCGCTCAAGGATTCCTTGCGGGCCACCACCGCCGCGCAGAACCTCAAGGTGTGCGTGATGCTGCCCACCAGGGCATCGGGCCAGACAGGCTGACGGTCGGCAGCGGCCTTGAGCGGAAAATCCACGATGCCGAATTCGGCCAGGAGCCGGCGGGCGCACAGCCTTCCCGCCGCGAATTCCTGCCGGCGGGCCTGCACCGCGTCCGGATAAAACTGACCTTCTTCGGGCAACAGCGCCTTAGGATCGCCGGGTTCACGCAATTCAGCGGCGAGCGCCCCCGGCGGGAACAATTCGCTCAAGCGAGTCGACAAGGTCGCGGGATTTATGGGGTGTGCCTCGGTGCCGATGGAGCGGGCATTTTACAGAATGTCCTGCGAGCCTCTCTTAGTTTGCCGGCCGGCGTTGCGGGGGCGGCGCCGGCCGCTGCTAGAATGCCGCGCATGAGCTCCTTGTGGGAATCCGTTTCGTCCGCCAAGTCCGCCGGTATTTTTCACGGCCGCGAAGGATCCGTGGCGCTTACGGACCTCGCCGGCGGTTCGATCCTCGGCGGCAGGCTCGAGTCGCTGCGCGGGCGCACCGTGGTGCTGGCGCTGCGCGAACAGCTCGCCACCGCCCTCGCCTTGGTGGAACTCGACGGGGTCGCCCGGCGACTCGTGCTGTGCACGCCGGACCTGACACCCGAGCAACTCGCCGGCGTCCATGCGGCCGCCGAGGCCGATGTGTTGCTCGACCAGGTCGGCGCGCAGCCCGTCCGGGAAGAACTTCAGCGCCGCCGCACGCAGGACACGGAGTGGATATTGCTCACCTCCGGCACGACCGGACAGCCGAAACTGGTGGTGCACTCCTTTGACAGTCTCGCCGGTGCCTTGCCCCGTCACCCGACCTCCGTAAGACCCATGGTCTGGAGCACCTTCTACGACATACGCCGCTACGGGGGCCTGCAGATTTATTTGCGTGCCGTCCTTTCCGCCTCACCGCTCGTTCTGTCGAGTGCCGGCGAGCCGACCCTCGAGTTCCTGGCGCGCGCCGGCGCCGCGGGCGTCACGCACATCTCAGGAACCCCCTCGCACTGGCGCCGCGCACTGATGAGCGGGGACACTTCGCTGATCGCACCGGAATACGTCAGGCTGTCCGGCGAAGTCGCGGATCAGACGGTTCTGGACAACCTGCGCGCGGCATACCCGAACGCCCGCATTGCCCATGCGTTCGCCTCGACCGAAGCGGGCGTGGCCTTCGACGTGAATGACGGGCTCGCCGGATTCCCGGCAGCCCTGGTCGGAACCTCGAGCGGCGCGATTGAAATGAAAGTGCAGGACGGCACGCTGTGGATTCGCTCCGGGCGCACGGCCGCGCGCTACTTGGGTGGTGACCCGGCGCCGCTGGCGGCGGGCGATGGCTATGTCGACACCGGCGACCTGGTCGAGCTCATCGATGGCCGCTACTATTTTCGCGGCCGCAGGGGCGGGATCATCAATGTCGGCGGCTTGAAGGTCTACCCGGAGGAAGTCGAGTCGGTGCTCAATGCCGACCCTCGGGTGCGCATGTCGCTGGTGAAGGCGCGGCGCAACCCGCTGACCGGTTCGCTGGTCGTCGCCGAAGTCGTGCTGTGCGATGCCGGGAGTTCCATGGATACCGAGCGCGCCGAAGCCGTGAAAAACGACCTGCTGAGCGCCTGCCGCCGTACCCTGCCCGCCCACAAGGTCCCGGCACTGCTGCGTTTCGTGCCTGCATTGGAACTCAGCGCCGCCGGCAAGCTGGTGCGCCCGATTGCGTAACGTCATCGTCACCGGCGGCAGCCGGGGCCTGGGACTCGCCATGAGCACGGCCTTGGCGCGCGCCGGCTATCGCGTCATCGCCGTTGCGCGCCGCTCGAGCCCGGAACTCACCGCCGCGGCAGCCCAGGCGGCGCAGGACGCCCGAGGTGCCATCGAATTCAGGGGGTGCGACCTTTCCGGTTTGGCCTCGATTGCGCCGCTGGTGCGCGCCGTGCGGGCCGACTTCGGCCCGATTTACGGCCTGATCAACAATGCCGGATTGGGCACCAGCGGCATCCTGTCGAGCATGCGCGACCAAACGATCCAACAGTTGATCCAGCTGAACACCGTTTCGCCCATCGTGCTGACGAAATATGTCCTCAAGTCCATGATGTCCGAGCGCGAGGGCCGGATCGTCAATATCGCCTCCATCGTCGCCGCCACCGGCTACAGCGGCCTGTCGGTGTACAGCGCCACGAAAGCTTCGCTGATCGGCTTCACGCACTCCCTGGCGCGTGAGGTGGGACAGCTCGGCATTACGGTCAATGCGCTGGCGCCCGGCTTCATCGACACCGAGATGACACATGAACTCACCGAGATGCAGCGCGAGAAGATCGCGCGGCGCAGCGCCCTGCATCGCATGCCCGAGCCGGTCGATGTCGCGCGCAGCGTCGAGTTTCTGTTGGGCGACGGCGGCCGCAACATTACGGGCACCGTGATCACCATCGATGCGGGCAATACAGCTTGAGGCCGGCGATTTGGGCCGGCGGTCCCCTTCCGCGTTAGACGGCTCGACGCCCGCGTAAAACCACCAAGCTGCCCAGCAACAATGTCAGGGCACTCAACGCCGAGGTTGGGTCGATCTCCGGGGCAACCATACTTGAGCTTACCGTGAGTTTGTCAACGAACGTCGCGGCGGCGCTGGTCCCGGAAACCACCATCTGGCCCATGGAGTCCAAAAACCCGAATGTATCGGAAGTTGAAAATGTGACCTTGTTGACGCCATCGATATTTAGCCCGTTGAAGGCGTTCCCTCCGGTACCGGGATAGTTCTCCGTGACACTCTTCACCAAGGTCGTGCCCTGGTATCCGGACACGACGGTCGTGTAGTTATCGAACGAGCCAAGCCCCGTTTCACCTGAAACCAGGACCTGATAGTCGACGCTGTTGAGGTCGAAGAGACCTGCGCGACCAAATTGAACGATGGAGGCGGCTGGGCTCGTCAAATAGTAGATGGCGGCATCAGGTCCGCTGTAGATAGCCCGGTTCGGACCGGTCCCCCAATCAAATCCGCTGTAGCCGGCAGGCACCGGACCTGCCGGAAGTGCACCGAAAGTGATTGTCTGCGAGCTGGCGAAGGCGGCAGAGGGGGCGAAAAAAAAGAGCAGTGCCGCCACGGAAACTGCGGCGGTGAGGACGCGACGAATTTCCATTTTGATCCCTTCCCTTAAAATGCCATTAAGGTGAGTTCTGTGACCCCGGCCTACGGCAAATCCAAAGCCGAGTCATACGCGATATATATTCTTACTCATCGCTTGTGTCGAGAGATTTTGCCGGCGCGAATTTCCGCGTCACAGCAAAGCGGCAAGCGGCGCCTACCGCCGCTTGCCGCCATCCGCGCTTACATCAGCGCCGGATCCGTCTCAGAGGGACTGCAGGAAGGTCAGCAGCTCCTTCTTCTGCGCTTCGCTCAAGTCGCGGAATCGCCGCACCACATGTTCGGCCTCGCCTTCATGCCGCTCGATGGCATTCTGCAGCGTGAGTGATTTCAGGTCGTGCATGTATCGGGGACGCATCCTCAGGCCCCACAGCGGGGCGGTGCGCAATTTGTTCACCGTGTCCGTAGGACCGGCCTGAAAGATGCCATCACCGGTACCGATGTCATGCATGAGAAAATCGCTGTACGGGTGAATGATCTTGTTTCCCAACGCCGCGGGCACGGCAAATGTCCCACCGTCGATGATGGTGCCGGGCTGGGCGGTGGTGATGCTCGCGACATGGCAGGCTGAACAGCCGATCTGACTGAAGATATGGTCCCCTGACTGGGCGGCAGAGGTTGCCGCCAAGGTGGCATCGCGCGGCGGCACTTTGGTGCCACGCACGAATTGCGCAAAGTGATCAATGTCGGCCAGCCCGAGATCGTCCGGGACGTCCTCCGGGTCCGGGGTGACTTTGCCGATGGTGGTCTCGTCCTTGGGACGCAGCCGGTTGGTGACGCCCATTTCGTTCAAGTACGCATCGCCGATGAAGGAGAGCAGACTGCTGTGCTGGTCCTTCCAACCGAAGCGGCCGACACGCGTCTGACCGGGCGCCTCCAACACGGGAACCTCGATGGCCTCGCCATGAATCCGGCCCCCGCTGAGCTGGGGCTGTGCGGCGGCAATTGCCTGCAAGGTGCTGTCATCGATCGCTTCGACAAAACCATCACCCAGCGTGTTCAGGGCAGCGCGCAACGCCCGGATGTTTTCCGTGAGCGGAATGTGTTCCTGAGCCTCGGGCACCACGGCCCGATCGTTGATGACAGAACGGCCGGTGATCGTGGCGGCGCCGTCATCGATGGGCACCGTGGGGTTGACGAAATTACCGTTGGCATCGAGGTGGCCCACCCGCAGTTCGGTGAATTGGCTCGAACCGCCGCTCACCGGATTCTGATGGCATTCGGCGCATGAGCGGCCGTTGAACACCGGGCCTAAGCCGGTGGTCACGTCGTGCTGCGTTTCATAGACCTGCTGGTCGAGCGCGAAATTATCGCCGCTCGGTTCGACTATCCCGTTGCTCACGCTCATCGCGCCCGGAGTCTTCACCAGCGTCGGGGTATCAAAACCGGCCGGTGCCTCGGTGGCCGGCGGCGGCGGCGCTGCCGCCCACAGCGGCACCTGTATGCCGATTGCAGAAATCAAAATCGCAGTGAGTCTCAACTTCATCACCTTTCCCTCCCAAGAAAATCCGATCCGTTACAGTTTGATTGCACGCGGCGAACGCGGCTTCGCCAAGACTTTTAGAGAGACTCGGAGGGAGCGTGCTTTATTCCTGGAGCGCGAAGGGAAATTGATGACAGTTGAAAGACACCGTTCACTCCATGGTTGGTGTTGAAATTATTACGAATGTGGCCGGGAACGGTGGCGGCCGGGCACCGCCGAACCGCACCCCGCGGCTCGTTGTGGCCAATTCACCTGGTGGTACCAATCGCACCATAAATTTGGCAGGATACTCAAAGGCATAAACCAAAGGGATGAGGAGTTCGATCATGAAAACCGCGACCATGCTGGGATCCTTCGCTGGACTGGCCATCATTCTCATGGGCGGTGCTATGGCCGAGCCTCAGCGACAGCACGGTGGAGAGACGCATCGGCCGCCGCCGCCGCATCCTGCAGAGACACATGCAGGTCCGCGTGGATACGACCGCGTCGCGGAACCGCATGGATGGAATACGCGGCCCGCAAATTTTGACCGCGGCGCCTACCAACATAATTTCCAAGCGGCGCGCAGGTTCTCGATCGGAGCGTACCATCGCCCGGCCGGTTGGGTGGCCCGTCGCTGGGCTTTCGGCCAGATTTTGCCGCGCGCGTACTTTGCGCCTTCCTATCTCATCGCCGATTATTGGCTGTTTGCGCTCGAGGTACCGCCGGCGGGGTACGAGTGGGTACGCGACGACACCGATGCGCTATTGGTCAGCACGGACACGGGCGAGATTTTGCAGGTCGAATACGACGTGTTCGCGTGAGGTTCCGAATGGCATGATCGCGGATCGGGCTCAGCCGGTGATGACGAATTCCAGAATTCGATGTGAATCTTGATGTTCCAGGCAGTTACTGCTCGGGTGCGGATCGGGTACTCGGTGCTGGAGTGCCTGGGTGATCACGATCGAAATGGATTAATGATCAAGACGCCTTCCACTTCTCGTCCATGAGACATGTCCTCCGAGTAGAGCTCGCGGCATCCAAGAGCTCGCGCCGCTGCGATAATGGCACTGTCCCAATATGAGAAGCCGTGCTTGGCCTTGAGCTCCAATGCCTGCGTGAGTATCGAGGCGGTGACGTCCTGCACTGGAAACCGCATCCAGGCATGAATCAGACCGGTGGCGATCTCATGCGGCAGTGGATCGGCTCGCGTCGTCCGTGTGGCTTGGACGTAGAACTCCTGCAGCACTTGAACCGAGAGAGCTCCGCCGTCTTCGTCGAGCAGTGATATCGCTCGCTCGCGCTTTGACGCCTCGTCGGGTGCACGACTGATCGAATAGAGCAGGATGTTGGTGTCGAGGAAGTGGCGCGTGCTCACAACCGGCGATCGTGCAGCGCATCCCGCGGCAGTTTGTCGGAAGCCCGGAACGATGTGATTCGTTCGCGCAGAGCGCGTTCCTCGCGCTTCAACCGTTCCATTTGCGTCTCGCCCGCCCCCAGAGAAACCAGAAACATTTTCACGAGTGCAGAGATCGAGGTATCCCGCTCCGCGGCAACCATGCGGGCGCGCCGGTAGGTATCGTCGTCGAGTGATACTGTGATATTCTTCACATACTCACAGTATCATTCTCACAGCCTACCGTCAATATTGCTACGCTTGGAATCGGATCCAGCGCCGTGCCATTGGGGCGGACTCTTGCGGCGACTAAATCGCGCCCGATCGTTTCAACGCCGTATAGCGATTCACCAACTCGATGCCCAACTGCTGCGGTTCGCAATCGATCATCATCACCCCGCCCATGGCCAATCGCCGCAGCATGTCCCGACGATGTTGTGCGTACTCCAGCGCGGCGGCCACCTCGAGGCCGCTCTGCTCCGTCGCCAGCGGCTGATCCGCGATCTGACCGACGATTTTCTCGCGCAGATTGGCAAGCACCACCAGGTGTCGCGAACGCAGCAAACCAAGCGCCACCGACAACTCGTTCGCATCCTCATCGCGGCAATTGGTAATGAGCACCAGCAAGCCGCGCTTGCGGTGGCGCCGGATCGAATCCGCGGCGGCGCGCGTGTAGTCGGAAAAGGTGGGGGTCGGCTCCACATCGCCGAGCTCAGCCATCAATGCATTCAGCGAGCGCCGACCCTTGCGCGGCGCGAAGCGCCTTTCCATGTGATCCGGCGTGCCGAAGGTCATGGCTCCGACGGCATCGCCCTTGGCAAGGGCGACGAATGCCAGCAGCATCAGGGCATTCAGTGCCTGGTCGAAGTGCGTGCTGCCCACGCCATGCTGGGTATCGTCGGCGCGCATTCGCCGGCCGCAGTCCAATAGGAACATGACCGACTGATCCCGATCATCCTGAAATTTGCGCACGATGGGCCGCTGATGCTTCAACGTGGCCTTCCAGTCGATGTGCCGGATGGCGTCGCCCGCCTGATAGTCCACCAATTGATCGAAGTCGGTTGCCGATCCGCGCCGGCGAATCGACTTGATGCCGATCTCGGCCAGGCGACGCTTGCCGGTCAACCAGCCAAAGGCCGCATGCAGTTCGAAGTTGGGGAACACCCGCCGTGAATCGCGGCCGCCCACCTGCAGGTTCAAATCCAGGAGCCCGAAATTCGACCGCAGGCGAATCTGCGCCGGATCGAAACGCTTCAGACCGCGCAGTGTCGGCGTCATCTTGAATTGCAGCGTTTGCCGCTGCCCCGCCTCGAGGGCAAAGGTAAGCGGCATGCTCGGTGTGTCCATGCTCGCATCGGCCATCTCGAACAACCGGCCGGTATGGCGCCGCGCACCGCGGTTCTCGAGGCTCAATCCTACGGTGACGGGAGCACCGACGGCGAACGCGCGCGGCAGGTGGCGCTTCAATGTCAACGGCGCGCGTTTCCACGCGGACAGAGTGAGGTAGCCATCGATCACCAGCCCGGCCGCCAGGACCGCCCCGCTCGCCGCGGCCGCGTGCAGAATGGTCGACTGCGGCGCATCGACACCGCTCAACGCAGCCAACACGGCGCCGATCCCGATCAAGACCAGGATCAGTGCGCGGGAGGGCATGAAGAGCATCATGGGAAATCCCTCAGGCTCGGGGCGCCGCGGTCGAGTCGAGAATCGCCCGGATGAGATCATCGGCGCTATGGCCATCGAGTTGGGCATCGGCAGACAGCGCGACGCGATGGCGCAGCGCCGCCGTGGCCACGCCCTTGACGTCGTCCGGTACGACAAACGCCCGCGCCGCCATCAGCGCCGCCGCCTTGGCCGCCCGAACCAGCGCGATCGGTCCGCGCGAGCCGCTACCCACGGCGATACCCGGCCAGTCGCGCGTGGCGCGTGCGATGCGCACGGCATAGTCGAGCACCGCCTTATCGACACGTTGGCGCGCCACCAACTGCTGAAGCGCCAGAACCATCCGCTCATTCAGCACCGGGGTGACGCCGGCCAGCGGCAACTGATCACCGGTCTGATCCGTCGTGGTGCGCGCGACGATGTCGATCTCCTGCTCGAGCGATGGATAGGACATGTCGATTTTCAGCAGGAAGCGATCCAGCTGGGCTTCCGGCAGCGGATAGGTGCCCTCGGTCTCCAGCGGATTTTGCGTCGCCAACACGATGAAGGGCCTCGGCAACGTCAGCGTTTCGCCCTCCAGCGTCACTTGGTACTCCTGCATGACCTCGAGCAGGGCGCTTTGAGTCTTGGCCGGCGCGCGATTGATCTCGTCGGCAAGCAGTACATTGGTGAATACCGGACCGCGCACGATGCGCAATTCGCGGGTCGTGTTGTCGAGCACGGCATGCCCGGTGATGTCCGATGGCATCAGGTCGGGGGTGAACTGCACCCGCGACACCTGCAGCGACATGGCCTGCGCCAATGCCCGCACCAGCAGCGTCTTGCCGAGCCCGGGGACCCCTTCGATCAGCACATGTCCCGACACGATCAGCGCGATGATGATTTGATCGACCACCTCATTCTGGCCGACCAGTGCGTTACCGATCTGTGTTCTCAACTTGGACAACAGTTCGCCGGCGCGAACGATGGAATTGGATTCGGCGGTCATGCGCGTCCTTGGTTTATTTTTTGAATTCGAGCGTTCAAGATTCGTCGAGTCTGTTCGAGCAGCGTGATCGCCGCCCGCTGCACCTGCGGCGCAGCCACCGCGTCCTCGGTCATCGCGGAGTTGAGTGCCTTTGAGTCAATGCCGGCCCAGGCGGCGATGGCGTTCACGCGCTTGCGTACATCGAGGCTGCTGTACGAAGCAATCCGCTTCTTCGCGGTTTCATCCAACGCCCGGCGCACGGCCGCGCGCAGTGCCGTCAATTTTCGGGTGCGCCACGCGAATGCAGCATTGGCGCGGATCTGCTCCGCCAGCGAACGCCGGACCATTGCAGGCGGCGGCAGCGGGGGACCGAAGCGCGGCAACTGGCGCAGGATGATGCAAAGGATGGTGAGGCCGAAAAACACCAGCGCCGGCGCGGCGAGGCGCCAGACCAGCGCGATCAAGGTCTCCGCCTGCGCCACATTGACGATGTACAAATCGTCGCCCTGGGCCAACTGCGACGCCGATACGAAAATCTCGGCATGATCGTGCCTGATGAGATTCAGATTGCTGATGAGCGAGTACCGGGGAATGACGGTGAGGCTGCCGCGTCCAATGTTGACCCGCAATACCTGCAGGCCGGATCGGTTGGCGAGGGACCAGACGGGTTTGCGCTGGCTGACCAAGCCGAACTTACTCGGCGGCTGACATAGGGTCAGCGTCTTGTCGGTGGCCTTGCCGTCGGTTGCGACGTTCAACGACGCGCAATCCTCTTCCGAGTCCCGTGGTAGGGCCTTCGGCTTGCTCTTTTCCGGCGAGTCGAAGCGAGCACCGCGGTGAATGCCGCTCCACGTCTGAAATTTTGGATCGGCACGCACCACGTCATCGGTGATGATGAGGCGGCCGCCGGATTCAACCCAGGGCGCCAACTCATCGACGTGCGTGTGGGTCATGTCTCCCTGGAAGCCGTCGATCAGCAAAGCTCCCTTGTTCGGCGGCGCCGCATTCAGCGAAACGATGAAGCTCGA
>Ga0210393_10000286_pt1 | contig 46328 bp, 80 predicted proteins | sample IncBWC27OmetaG_FD_160068 | JGI IMG/M metagenome (GOLD analysis project Ga0210393, IMG submission 160068) | Forest soil microbial communities from Barre Woods Harvard Forest LTER site, Petersham, Massachusetts, United States - Inc-BW-C-27-O ... | reverse complement strand
AAGGCGTCGCCCACCGACAATTGCCAGGCTCGTAGTTTCCATCGTTTTCGATCCTGTCGATGCTGTGCTTCGGGGTCGGCTTGGGCCCCATGTCGGCGAGAAAGTTCTCAAACGAGGTGCGCCAGCGCTCGCAAACCTTGATGCCGCGGCCGCCATATCCGTTGAAGTCTTTGGACGCCGGTCGCGTACAGCGCTCGTTCATCGCCTTCCACGCGGCATATTCGCGGGACTTTTTGCCTCTGCGCGCGCATCCATGTCGCAGCCTGCTGGGAACGCATCCGCAGCCGGTCGACCTGCCGGTATGCAGCGTGTCCTCACGCACGGGCCTTTCATTCCCGCAGTCGCAGCGGCACAGCCAGTAGCGGCCTGCCACGTGCGAGATTACGAGCCAGCGCTTGAAGCGGTGTCCTACGAGATCAAGCCTCACTGATACCTCCTCGCCATTCCCGGCGGCCCGGCAGCGACCTTGAGCGGCGGCTTCTGGTCCTTGCCGTGCCGCCACCAGGCCTTGCGCTTGCCCGGCCGCACCAGGAGCAGCGCGCGCTGCTCGCGCCGCTTGGCCTCGTGGATGTCCTCGTTGTCGCGCTTGGTCTTCGGCGGGTGGCAGACCGCGACGCAGAGCAGCTGGCCGTCGGCCGGGGTGAGCTTGCGCTTCAGGTCGGCCTTGGGGCGCATGCCCTCGGCCAGGATGTGGTCGACCTCGTAATCCTTGCGCTTCGGGCACCAGGCGCCGCAGCGCTCGCACTTGATCTTGCCGTCGGCGTCGGTGGCGCGGGTGACGATCGCCACCAGGTCGCTGATCGAGAACTCGCGGCGCGCAGTCCTCATGGCTCATCAAACGCCTTCAGCAGGCGCGCGAACAGACGGCCGCGCTGACTGCCCTCTTCGCGGTAGAGCGCGAGCTGTTCCTCCAGCATCAACTTGAGCGGCTTGCGGCTATAGACGCCGGGCGAACCGGGGTAGAGCTCCGTCCCGGAAAAGACGATCGACAGCGTATCGGTCAGCGTCTCGTTGTCCTCGCCGTAGAACGAGAACGACAGGTCGCAGTCGGCGATGTCGAACAGGGTCGACAAAGCGTCGTTGTAGTTGACCAGGCGATCCTTTGGGAGCGGCCAGACGACCTTGCCTCTCTCCGCGTCGCCATCAGCGGCCACGTCTTCGCGCAGCGCCTCGACGAGGTCGCAGATCTCCGAGATTATCTCATCGCGGGTCATGACAGCGCCTTGCGCTTCATGGCGCGGTTGATGTGATCCATGACCCACTTGAGCGAGCAGCCGGCGTCACGGGCCCACAATTCAATCGCGCCGGTGAAGGCCATGACGACAATGCCGTCGTCGTCCTCGCCCGCAATGGCGTCCTGGAGCTTGATTGCCAGTTCGGCGGCTCGCTCATATTCCCCTTCGCTGGTCGGCCGGTATGTGAGCTTGCTCATGCCGCCCTACTCCCCTTCGGCCCGTGGAACTCGACGCCGTGCCGCGCGCCGTATTCATAGATCCGCTCGAGCATCTCGCTCATCTCGTCCTTCGACAGCTTGGAGCTCCGGAAGCCGATCGCCACGGTGCCCTCGCCGTCGAGCGCAGGCATGAAGGCGATCTGCCTGCCCATCGCCTTCAAAAATGCTGCCTTCCAGGCCTCGGGCTCGTAGTGCTCGCCGCAATGCTCAAGCTGCTCGGAGAGTTGGCTGAGCAGCATCCACATCATCCGGTTCTGGGCGAGCGTGCGCAGGTCGCTGACCAGGTCGATCTGAGACCCGAGCGGGGCGAGCTCGACCGCGCGCAGGATCTCGTCGCGGTTCTTCGCGGTGATGGTGCGGGCGAGCCTCATGGGCGCCCCTCCAGCCACCAGGTCAGGAACGCCATTCGGCAGGTCGGGCAAAGGTCGACGCGCTTGCTGATCCAGGGCTCGTCCGTATAGCCCACCGTGTCAGGGACGATCTCCTCGACCGCAACATTGAACATACGCTTGTGATACGTGATCGGCCCCCGCCATGTGTCGGGCAGCTCGGTCCGGAAATAGCCCTCCGGCTCCGGCTGGCCGTAATCGTCGATCGACCAGGTCGCCGTGGTCTGCCCAGCCTGCCCGCACCGCTCGCAGGTGATGATGGCGACGACCGTTGACGTCATGACCGCTCCGGCGGGAAGACGACGCCCTCGCCCGCCTTCCACAAGAAACAGCAATTGTCGCCGCCGTCGACGATCATCACCCGCTGCACGAGCCCGATCCCGAGCTTGACCGCGACGTTGTGCGTGTAGTGGTAGGCGGCGCAGGCCGCCTCGTGGGCGCTGACATGTTCGCGCACCCAGTCGTGGCTCCCGTCGGCGAAGACCTGCACCACGGAAAATTCGTCGCGCTCGTCCGGCTCGCGGTGGTTGAGCGCGGCCGGGTCGTCGCGGTCGGACCTCGTCTTCCAGCGGTCGTAGTCGCTCATGTCGGGGTCTCGAACAGCGCCGGCTGCTCATACCTCGGCGTGAATGGCGCGATGGCGCCCTGGCGGGCCCATTGCTCGAGCGCATAAAGCCGCGCCTCGAGCTGGATCACTCTCTCTCCGAACGGTTCGCCCCGTGGCCGCAGCAGCCCGACCAGCTTCTGTCGGGCGTCTCTGACCATGTGGATCGTCGACCCTGGGATGGCGGCCGCAATTCTCTCATCGCTCCAGCCGGGGTCATAAACCGCGAACCCGTCCTCGGTTTTTTTGCAATGCAGGCGGATCAGATCCCACATCGCAGCCTTTGTCGGGGTGTCGAGGTGCCGCTTTTGCGGGGGTCTTGGTTGTTCGAGCATCGTCTCCTCCTCATGCCGCCTCTTGCCAGTCGTACTGGCGCTTGAGCTGGGCTAGCTTGGTCTCGAGCTCGGCCAGGAACATCAGGACGCCGGTCTCGAGCTCGCTCATGAGCTCGGGCTCGCGGTGCACCCGCTGGACGAAGAGCTGCATCGGCGCCGGGAAGTCGGGGTTCCACGACACGTAGTCGCACCAGTGCCGGCCGGTGCAGGCGAGCTGCCACTGGATCTGGATGCGGTAGTCGCGCTTGATCTTCTCGGTGAGCAGCGTGTCGAGGTGGGCGGCGAGCTCGGGGCATTTGACCTCGACCAGGCCATGGGCCCCCACCAGGCCGTCAGGCGAGGCGTGGGTGCCGTCGATCAGCGGATGAGGCACCAGGCCAGGCGGGGGCGGCTGCTCGACCCTGGCGTCGTACATGAAGCTATAGGCGGCGATCGCCAGCGGCTGCTTCTCGATGCCCTCGGCCATCGCCTTCGACTGATAGGTTGGGACGGCGACGCCCCTCAGGCGCTCGAGGATCTTGAGCGCCATCAGATTGGCGCGGGTGGCGCTCAGGCCGCTCTGGGTGCGGCGCACCACGTCGGGCACATCGGACGCGCCGATCGAGCCGGTGCGCGCCTGGCGGAAGACCTCGATCGGGACGAGCTCCGCTAGTCGTTCGCTCGCCATACCGATCATGGCTTCGCTTTCTGCGCGAGCTTCTTCTTCTTCAGCTGGATCTGCGCGAGGCCAGCCTGGTATTGCTTGACCGTGAGCTCGGCCAGCGACGTGGCGCCGAGGAGGTCCACGAACGCGGCGACGTCGCTGTCGGTGTCGCGCAGGAGCTGCTGGATGTAGGCGAGCTGGTCGGCGTCGATCCCCGCTTGCCCGGCCTTCACGCCGTCGTCGTCGGCGTCCTCGGGCGCATGGCTGACGATCGGCAGGACCGCCAACAAGGAATAGCGGCGTCCGTAGTTCTGGGATGAGCCCGCCGCCTGGACGTCGTTCTTCGACCCGCCGGTGTCATGCTTGAGCACGGTCGTCGCGCGCTCTTCATGGCCCGCGCGATGGCGCAAGATCGCCGTGGTGGCGATCCGCCCGTCGGGCAGCGTCTGGTGTTCGAAGCGGGGGAAGAAGCCGTGCTTGTGGAGCACCGGGAGCAGCGCGGCGAGGATGTCGTCCATCTTCGCGTACTTGGTCGTCTGGATCGGCGTTGCGCCTTCCCGGATCGCGCCGGTGACGGGGTCTCGGTCGGCCTTGGAATAGACGACGAGCCGGCCGTTGCGGTCGATCGTCGGCAGATCGGACAGCAGCTCGACGAAGGCCTCGGCGTAGGCGATCGAGGCGCGCTGCTTCTCGACCCGCTCCTTCATCGCCATCAGGCCCTCGAGCTTGGCGAGGTCGACGGCGGGATCGCGCGACGCGCGCTCGATCATCGCCAGGATTGCGTCGGGGGGCGTCCCGGAGGAGGTACTCCCCGAGGGGGGCTGGGGGGCGATAAGTTCCCCCTCCGGAACGAGCGGAAGCGTCGTATCGGCGGCGCTGTCCGCCACAGGGGTTGGATCGGCCATGCCGACCAGACTTCCCTATTTGGCACACCGCAGTCAATGGGGGATCGACTGCCGAAAATTTCTTTTTGACAACCCTGTGGATTACTCGCCGTCGCCGCGGTCGAGGAACATCTGTACCAACTTACCTATACGGCGCTTGTCCTCGGGCGAGCAGCCTGCTGTAAGGTCGTCGAGCGAGAGCTCGCCGGGCGGGGAAAAGAATTGCGCCGGCGTGATCTTGAGCGCCGCCATCAGTCTGAACTGCATCTCGAGGTGGATGCGTCTGTCGCCTGTTTCGTAACGAGAAATCACGCTCGCAGCGGTGCCGACCATCGCCGCCAAGTCCGATTGGAGGAGGCCGCGATGTTCGCGCCATTCGCGCAGATAATGGCGGTATGGCGTGTCGTGCGAGGTTCTTACCATATTGGTAATGTACCAGTGTTCTGTCGCCAAAACAAGTGTCACTTGACCTTGCCAGCCGCCCCCTGCGCCCCTCTTGCGTCCGTGTACCAAATGCGCATTTATCGCGGGTCATGAACGAGCACGCCATTCCCGGCCGAGAGCGGATGCAGCTCATCCGAGCGCGCGAGCGCCTGGGGCTCTTCCAGCATGAACTGGCCAGAAAGATCGGCGCGTCGCCGGTCACCGTCTCCCGGGTCGAGACCGGCGTGAGGCATCCCTCGCTCGCGCTGATGCAGCGCTGGGCGAAGGCGCTCGGGCCGGACGTGTCGCTCGACATTTTCTGGGTGTCCTACGCCAAGCCGCGGAAGCGCCGCGAACGCTCGCCCGAACCAGCGGCTTGAACCCATGCCCATCTGGCGGAGACGGCCCATGCTGCCGCCGTTGGAGAAGGCCGTTCAGGCGGCCGTCGTCGACCATTGGCGCTGGTTCGGCAACGCTGACACCTTGGTCGCCGCCATCCCGAACGCGGGCGCCATGGGCCAGCCAGGCTTGACCCCAGGCCTGGCCGACCTGGTGGTGCTCGGCCGCGGCCTTCCCGGCCGCATCCCTGTCGGGTTCATCGAGCTGAAAAGAACCCCGCGGTCGGTCGTCACCGACGACCAGCTCACGTTTGCCGAACTTTGCCATTCGCTGGGCGTGCCGCACGCGATCTGCGTCGGGCGCGACGAGCCGATCGCTGTTCTCGAGCGCTGGGGCCTAGCGCGCCCGGCGCTCGTGTGAAGGAGGAAACGATGTCAACCGCAGAGCTCGTGAAGAAGCTGATGGAGGCCGGCGCCAATTCGGACGTCGTGCAGATCTGCCTCGAGGCGCTCGAGGAGGCGACCACGCCGAAGAAGCGGATCCGCGACCGCAAGACGCAGCGCAAGCCCCAGGTGGTCAACCTCGAGCGGTAGCGGTGCGCCATGAGCTCACCGAAGCCGATCGACAGGATCCTCGCGCAGGCCGAGCACTATCTCGTCAGGCAAATAGAGGCTGACGAGATACAGTATCGTGATCTCGTCGAGAGCCCGATTGAAGCAACGCTCGCGATGGCGCTTTGCGTAATATTCGACGGCAGCGTTTGGAGGGAACATAGATGGAGCCTATTCGACGACAATAGCCCGGTCAGGCTCCTCCCGCAGCATCAGATTGGCGTATATCGGGTAGACTTCCTGCTGAGGCTTCGCGAAGATGAAAGGCAACGCGGTCTCGTCATCGAATGCGATGGGCACGACTTCCACGAGCGCACCAAAGACCAAGCGGCCGCAGACCGCGCGCGCGACCGGTGGTTGCAAGCACACGACTATACTGTCTTCCGATTTACCGGATCGGAGATCTGGAACACCCCCTTGGAGTGTGCGTGGCAAGTCCATCATTGGGCCTGTGACGCTGCGATCTGGTTTGCTCGCCAGGCAGGTGAGATTGCATGAGCCTGGTCGCGCAAATGGTCGACGAGTTGGCCGCCGCCGGCGCGGCGCCGGATGTGATCGCGATTGCGGTCCGCGCGCTCGCCAAGGCTGAGACGGCAGATGCCGAGCGCCGCAGGAAGCGGGCTGAGCAGAAGGCCAAAGAGAGAGCTGTCGCGCGACAGTCGCGCGACATGTCGCGCGACAAAGTAGCGACAGTCGCAGCGACCTCCCTTCCTAAAAAAGAAACGTCCCCCCACACCCCCCTTAAAGAAAAAACACCTTCCCTCAATTTGTTCGAAGCTAACGCTTCGAACGTCGACGGGCCCGTCGACGCCTGTGATGTCATTGAAAAGCCTAAGAAAAATTTTGAGGCCCTGAAGGCCTTCGGCGAGGCCTGGAACCAGCTTGCAGGCGCCCTGCATCTGCCGGCGATCGACGAGATTAAAACCGGGAGCACTCGGGAACGCCAAGCCTTGGCGAGGCTGCGCGAGATGCCTGCCAACGGCATCCAGGAGCTCATAGCGCGCATCCGGGGCTCCCCATACCTGCGCGGCGAGGTCAACAGTTTCCGTGTGTCATTCGACTGGATCATCAAGCCCAGCAATTACCAAAAGATTATGGAAGGAAATTATGAAGATCGGAAAGTCACAACCCTCCGCCGCTAGCATGAGCTACGCTCCGCATACGGTGGTCTCGGCGGTCGACTACGCCAAGCTTGCGATCGCGCATGTCCAGGCGAACGGCGGCGTGGGGGTCGCGCTGACCGAGCGGGGCCAACCGTCGCAGTGGCGGGCCTGGATCGCCTATGCGGACGCGCTCTCGCCCCGCATGGGCCGCACCTGGCGGGCGCTGAAGACGATCACGGTCCCGACCGCGTGGCCGATCGAGTTCGACCTCAGCGCGCCGGAGACGCCATTCGAGCTCGAGCGGGACGAGCAGCCGGTGTCGCTGCGCCGTCGGAAGGAGCTCGCCGATCGGCTGCGCGCGTTGGTGGCCGATTGGGAGGCGCCGAAGTCGCCAGGTTGGCAAGCGCCGGACGCCCGCCACGTGCTCGATGCGCGAACTGCGCCCACGCCGGAGCTTCGCGCCCAGGCAGTCGCATACCACGAGAAACGGCTCGCCGAGCTCGCCAGGATATACGCGGCCTCAGACGATGACGCCCGGCGGCAGGCCGAAAGCTCATGATTGCGCGGCGTCAGCGTGCTTCAGGCCGATTTCGAGCAGCCGCCGGATCGCTTGGGCGCGAGTGGGGATGCGCTGAGCATAGCGGAAATCTTCGATGCGCTCGAGGAGCCGTCGAGGCATGGGCGTGATGATGCGTTCGATCTTCTTGGGAGCAGCCACCCAGCTATCATGCCACTTGTCACCTCGACAGTAAATGCGAAGAGTATGCCTGTGGCATGCTTGACATACTATGCAACGATAAGTAAGCCGCGTACCCGCGTGGCACGCGCCGGATGCGCCCACGCCTGGCGCCCGAACCGCGCCACCCGAGTTCAGCGCGCCAAGCGGTTGCATATCATGACGCCCGACTTGCCGAGCTCGCAAGTTCTTATGCCGTCGCGGATAAAGAGGCGGCGAAACACCTGCAAGTAAGCAGGGAGCAAGCAACCGAGGGGTTGCAGCTGAGCGGGCCAATTTTTTTTGCAACAACTGTCAGATTGCAGTTGCCATGGAGGTAATAGCTCTGCTTAATAGCGAGATAGAGGGGGGGCAAGGAAGCCAGCCAGATGGACATTCCAGCCCCAGGACAAGCGGATGGGCACGAGCATCTGCTCGAGTGGCTGCGGAGCTTCGGGCGGCGGTTCAGCGCCGGCCGGCGCGAAAAGATCGACGTCTTGCCGGACGGCCGCGCGCGGTTGGTGGTCGTCTATCCGTCGCTCAACGCCCTGCTCGCGGTGCTGCAGGAGATCGACGTCGTCAGAGCGATGCTTGACGAGGAGACGCCTTCAGAGGGGCAAGGTGCGAGCGGATCAGTGGATTGATTGCATCCAAACTGCGGCCCTGATCACGGGGATGACGGCCGTGGTCTGGGCGTTCAACATGCTGCGCCGACAGTTGGGCAAGTCGATGGAAGACCTAAGGGCCTTGTTGCGCAGCCAATCCGAGACGTTGCGCAGCCAAACCGAGATGGAGGAGCGCATGGAGCGGATCTGGAAGAGGATTGACGACATCGAGATCCGCGGCGGCCTGCGTGGCGACGTCGACGAGCTCAGCCGGCTCAAACGGTTCATGGACGCTCTAGAGGAGGCGGCCAAGCCGCCGCCGCGGAAGAAATAGCCGATGGATGTCGAGGACGAGGTCAAACAGGTCCAGTTCATCGTTAAGGCCGCCAGCGCGCTGCTCCAGGGCAAGCCGCCGCAGGTGCAGGGCGCGGCGCTCGCCGATCTCCTGGCGATGTGGCTTGCCGGCCATCTGATCCTCGGCGATCCGAAGAAGACCAAGCGCCTGCGTGAAGGGATGATCGCCGAGCACATGAAGACGGTGCGGGACCTGATCGAGATCAATTACCGCGACCGGATCGAGCCGGAGCTGCGAAGGAGGAGCAACTGATGGAAGTACACTCGCCGAGGAACGGCTGGCCGATCCGGACGCTCTATGCGTTCCTGTCGATCGACGAGGGCGGCGAGGGCATCTGCGCCACCCAGATCGGCGACATGCACTTTCCGATGGTGGTCTCGAACCCGAAGTCGCTCGAGATCATGAAGCTCCGCGCCCAGAAAATGAGCGAGCTCACCGGCAAGAAGATTGTGCTGGTCGAGTTCAAGCGCAACGGCAAAGAGCTCTGGTCGACTATGCCGGGTGGGCGTGGCGCCACGCCCGGCTCTTCGCCCCGCGGGTGACGCCCTTCTTGGTCGGAGTGTTGGTGCCCTTGCGCAGCGATGAGCTCTTCTGCAGCACGCTCGAGGCCGCGGCGTAGGGGTTCACGCCGGGGCTCGAGGCCTTGATCCTCAGGACCGCCTTTTCCATGATCGCCGGCAGCTTGCGGCCGCGGCTGAGACCTTTAGCCAATGTCGTTCCTCACCCGTTGAAGTGCCGTCCCTGGCGGTCCGAACAGGCCCCGCAGCCATTGTTGGGTCGCGTCCGCCGGCGCGTTGACCCCCGCGACCGGGTAGCCGGTGATGTCAAACGGCATGAACGGGCCGCCCGGCGTCGTCGACCGACCATAGGGGAAGTTACCGGGTCGCATCCCTCCTCCGGCAGCGGGCTGCGCGGCGGCCGCCGCCGGCTGACCGCGGTTGAACATGCCGCTCAGATCGAGCGCCGTGGCCTTCGGCGGCCCGCCTCCGTATGGGCCGCCGCCGGCGGGCGCGTTGGGGCGGTCGATCAGAGTGAAGCGCGAGTTCGGCGCCAGCGGCCCGGCTGGAGCAGACGCGACCGGCGCCGGACGTCCTGGCGCGGTGCGGCTTGCGACGTAGTCGCTGCCGATGCCGCCGCCGCTGGGGCTGGTGTTCGGAGGCGCCCCCGACACCGGCGCGCCGCCTGCGACATAGTCGCTGCCGATGCCGCCTTGGCCGCCCGGCGGGCCCCAAGAGCCTGTCGCGCCGCCGAGGGCGCCCAGCGGAAAGCGCGCATCGCTGCCGATGCCGCCGGCGCCAGGCGCTGCGGTCGACGCCGCAGCAGGGCTGGGCGGCCCCCAGGAGCCTGTGGCGCCGCCCGCTGGCCCTTGGCCTTGCTGGGCCATCCTAGCCATGATGCTCGGATCCATCGGGCCTTGCGCCGAGGCGACGAACGGATTGGCTGACCCGCCGAGCGGCGTGGCCGGCGCCGCGCCAGGCAACTGCGTCGGCGCCCCCGGCGGCTGGTAAACGCCCTGGCCGCCCATGAACTGGGGCAGGCCGAGCCGTCCAAGGCTGGGCCCAGCTGCAGGGCTGTTGATGATGTTTCCGGGTTGCGGCGCGCCGACCTGAATTTGCCCTGCGCTCGGGCCCGCGGCCGGGCTGTTCAGGATGTTGCCAGGCTGGGGAGCGCCGATCTGCGGCAGGAATTGCTGCAGCCAGCTCGCCCAGCCGCTGTTTGGGTCCGGGTTGGCGGGCATGTCAGCGCCTCAGCTCGGCCTCGGAGACCTGGGTTGTGCTGATGCCCTCGACAGGCTCGTTGAAGTCCTCAGCTGTGCGGGTGTCGAACTGGGCCATGTAGGCGGTGGGGCCCAGCCGTTGGATCTCGAGGCTGCGCGCGCGCTGCTCGTCGACGATGGTTGTGGTCGCCGCCATCGTGTTGGGCAGCTGTTCGACCTCTCCAGGCTCATCGGGCCATTGATTGTCCGGCGGCGGCTCATCGGGCCAATAACCCGGCTGGGTCGGCTCCGCTTGCTGCTCGATCGGAATATATTCGGGCAGGCGCGGAGGAGGAGGCGGGATCCGAGCGCCGGGTCGTACGGGCTGGCGGGGGGGCGGTGGGCGCGTGGCCATGTCAATCTCCCTTTCCTGGGTCGATTGACTGGGCTTCTTAGCACGCGCTCGGGGGGCTTACGACTGCCATTTGATCACGGTGGCGGGCGCGGGCGGCGGCGGATCGTCGTTCGATCGGCCGAAGCCGCGGCGCTTGGCGGCCGGGCTGGTCCTGAGAATATGGCCGGCGGCGGCGATGCGGCGCGATGCGTCAGGGTCTTTGAGCGCCCGGCGAATGACCGCCTCGGCCTCGTCGAGCGCCTGCTCTTCGGCCTCGAGCGAAGCCTGGAGCAAAGACGGAAGGGCGAGCACAGCCAGGCGCAGATCGTGGGGCGGGACGCGAAGCTTGCGCGCGGTCGCGGTGATGTTGCCATGTTTCTTGATCAGCAGGCGGCGCACCCTGAAGGCCTCGAGGCCCTTGCAGCTCGCCGGGATGTTGGTCATGGGGGCAGGCCTAACCGTTTGCGCCGATCGACGATTAGCGCGCGCCGGAGCGACATTTCAAGCCCCTTGCGCCGCTGCCTGGCGGGCCTGGGGCCATAGAGCTGGTTTCGCAGCCGCTCGATGCGCTCGCGGGTCCCTCGGCCCTCCATTTGGCATCTGAGCAGCAATCCGTCGCAGCGGCAGCAGACTGCGCGCCCATCGTAGAGCCGCAGCGTGCGCGCGCGCCTCGAGCAGGTCGGGCAGAGGAAAAACGACCAGGATCCCCCGTTGGGGAATTTTCGATGTGCGAGGCGCACCTCGCGGGCGTGCACCTCGTCGCCCTTGGTGAACGCGACGAGAACCGATTTCATGTCGGGAGTGATCCAGCCAGAGGCGCGCAAGGGCGAGACGCGCACCGTCGGCAGATCGTCGCGCCGCGGCCGCTCGGCCTTGCTCAATCGCTCAAACCTTCCAAACGTTTCATGAAAGCTTCCATGGCGGCCATCAGCGCAGCTCGAGCTTCCGGGGTCGGATGGCGACGATAGGCCTCAATCAGCTCAAGTAAAGCGTCGCTGGCGGCGATCGCTGCGGCGCGGTCACTGTTCATCACTCGGCCGCGATTTTGGTGGTGATGCCCAATTCGCGCCGCACGCTCGGGCTCTTCAGCGCCAGGCGCACCAGGACCGCGACCGATCGCGGAACCGACTGGGGCTTGCCATTGCGCTGGCCGAGCTCCCATCCGCGCACGGTGCGGCCGTCGACGTCGAACGCCGCGCCGAACTCAGCCGCGGTAAGGCCGAGGGCCGCGCGGGCTTGCTTGAACTCTTCAGGCGTCATAGCGCGCGCTCCATCTCGGCAAGTCGCAAAATCACGTCGCTGTAGCTCATATCCGGGGCCCTGAGGGCCTCGAGCCGCTCGGCGGTCGCTTTGTCCAGCCAGAGCGAGACGGCCGCCAGCGGGCTTCCTTGGGGCTCCTGGCCATGAATGGCCGCATAAGCCGCCGCGGTGACGGTGATGCGGATCATTTTTGCGCCGGCAGGTTGATGACGATCGGCGGTTGCGGCGTTTGGCCAATCTTGAAGCCCACGGCGCCGGCGATCGCGGCTGTCGCGGCGAGCAAGATTGCGATATTGCGCGGCGTTTCCCAAAACGCTTGTTTGCGCCGCAAATTGAGGTCGGACATCAATAACTCCTGTCGAAACTGTTTTTCTTCGTCGTCCGTCATGCGGCCAATATGGACATTTTGCCCGCATTGTCAATTGCCGGAAAGAGGATATTATGCCCGTGCGGAGGGTCGCTCGGATGAGCCTAACAAGCCTGCTTTTGGCGTTCGCGCCTGCGATCGCGGCGCGGTTCCGGCCGGTTGAAGAGCTCGCGCACGAGAACAAGCGCCTAAAGGACGAGCTCGCCGGCGTGATGTGCGAGCTCGAGGTTATCAGGAACGGGCTCGAGACGATGACGATCGAGCGCAACGCTGAACGCGAGCGGGCAGGCTTGTGGCGGCGCGAAGCGCAGCGCCAGCGCCTGTTCGAGCGCAACGAGCTTTTGCCGATGCCGATGGGCGGACAGCACGCCTTGCCGCAGTTTCCGCCGCCGCAGACCGTATGGGAGCAGCACAACGCCATGCAAGCGCAGCAGGCCAGCCAACAGCTGCAGCAGCAGATGATGCAAAGCGCCCAAAACATCCAGCAGCAGGCCTATTCCCAAGGCCTGGCGGGGGCGCAGCAGAACTATTTGCAAGACGGGCCACAGCAGGCCTACGGGGCGCTGCCTGTGGGCTGGCAATGCGACTGCTCGCCGTCGCGATCGCGAGCGCTGGTGGGGGACTGCCCTGGCGCATAAAAAAAGGGCCCTCGCGGGCCCTTCAGTCTCGGTTTTTCAGGACATCTCAACGGCGCCAGGCTACCTCATCCAGGTTGAACCACAAGAGGGCGCCTTGCCGCGTTCCACTGATCTAGCGCGCGCTGTAGGTCGTCATGAATGGCGAAACGTTCGGGCGCCCGTGTTGCCATGATCTCGCGCAGGGCGCGCGTGACCGCTTGCTCAAAATTATCATCGTGTTTCATTTGGTTAAACCTTTCCAGTGAAGAGAAGAGCCGCGACCATGGCCGCGGCGAAGATTGAAGCGAGCTCCGGGCCCATCAGCGGATGATCGCAATAACATTGCTCTCAAAAGTCCAAGAGTGGTGCGTTAGAGTTAGGGCGGCGGCTTTTGTATTGCGCGCGTAAGGTTCAAGCAGCGTTTCAGCGGCGAATTTTCCTCGCACCACGTCTTCGCGCACACCCAAGTTGCTATGTGTGTCGAACAAAATTCGGTCGCCAACTTTTATGCTTGGTAGACGGTCTACGAACATCTTGCGCATGGTCGTTGCTCCAATCGGGCAAAGGCGCCCGCGACAGCCGGCCGCACGGGGCGACCGGCTAGCGCTGGCGCCTTCAGCGCAGGACCATGCCGCTGATGTCGCGCTTGGCCTTCAGACCCTTCGGCGACAGCCAAACGACCACGCCTTTCGGGTCGAGGTGACGCAGGTCATGCTCATCCCCATTGATCACGGGGAAGCCGAGATAGGCGTCGGGCATGGCGCGCGAGGAAACGACCGCGACATTGCCACCCGCGGCCAAGACCAGCCGGCAATCGGCCTCATTGGTCTCTGAACGCGAGAACGTGACATGATAGTTCGGCGCCAGACGGCCGGCCGCATGGTCAAGCGCCTTGCGAACCGACTTGGTATAGTCGACGAACTGGACATCCGGGAATTGATCGTAGACGGCGCGGGGATAGTTGATATCGGTCGCGCCATTGAGCCGCACGCAAAGCTTAAGGCCAGCGTTGGCGGCGGTTTTCTGTGAACGCTCAATGCCGGAGATGAGCTCGGCCATGAAGGCCTTGCGGTCGCTCATGAAAAGCTTGGCTTTGGCCACGCGTGAATTGCGCACGCCGTTCATGTCGTTTTCTTGGTCTTTGACCATCGAAGCTTGGCCGGAATACCAGCCGAGGCAAAGCGCCAGACAACCTGGCGAAGCATGGGGGCAAAGGTTGCCGACGCCAGCGGTGTTCGCCGGAGCCATATAGTTGATTGCGTTGAGATATCCATATGAACGCGCCTTGATTGCCTTGGCGCTGTCGAGTGAGAAAAACCGACGGAATTGCATGTTCTTGATCTCCGGCCGTTCGGGCATAATGCCCTAATAGGAAGTCCGGAGATAAGGACATTATGCCCTAATGTCAAGCGCAATCTTAGGGCAAAATGTCCTTTTTTCGGTTCCGTCCATTTCCGTCCATTTCCGTCCGGAACCGTCTGGCGAGATTGAGATTGACGGCTCAGAGGCAAGGCGTATAATCCGCCCTATGCCATTGAAAGATCAGCTGAACCTCAATTTCAGCCTTAATGAGCCGGAGGCGTTAATCGCGATCCTGTTGCGCCGATGCGCCGAAAAGGCCGAAGAAGGCGCAAAAGGATGGATTATGGCCGAAGAGGCCAAACGATGGTCAATCGTGGCCAATGCGCTCACGAAAGCCGAGATTGAAGTCGCGGCCGCTAATTCGCCCGAAGCGCGCAAGCTTCAGTCTCACTTGGCGCAATGGCCGCCCGCTGGCCTCAAACCATCAACTCTTGAGACATCGGCGCAGCAAGAGCCGCCAGAACCGCCCGCGGCCGCCTAATTCAGGTTGCTAGCCCCATGAAACGCCAAGCTTGGCCTTCCAAAGGCCTAAAACGCTCCATTGGCGTGCCAATGAGACATCATTCAGTCTCACCAAAACAGGCCAATGCTCGCCTGCCATGCGCCCTCTGCGCCAAAGTTCGCGGGGTCGCCCGCCAACTTGCGACGGCGTTTCAATCCGCGCGCGAACGCCGGTAATCCTCACGAACGAAGGCGCGAACGCTCGCCAGGCTCGCGAGCATGCGGGTGGAATGGCCAGGTGGATAGCTCGAGCGTAGCGCCTCGTCCATAGCAATTGTGCAATGATATCAATCGCTTAGCGCGCATGTTGACGCCATGGCTATTGGCGTTAGTGTCCTGCCATGGTGAGGAGATGCCCTTTTTTCTGGCCAGCGGTCGGCGATCAGCCCCCCCGCCCCGGGGGCCTCGGCTGGACCGGGCCCGGGGGTCCCACCCCGCTGCCTGCCCCCCGGAATGTTTCACGTGGAACGCGCGTTCTACATATACCGGATTGACAATTGAGACTGATACTCTGAGACTGAAACTTGAATGATGGGACATTAACGATGGGTTTTGGGTCTCACGATCCGAAGTACGGGCCGAGGCTTGGTCGGCAGTTGGAGCTGGGTCCGAGTGGGTTGCTTCGTCAGATTGTAGATCGGGGGCCGGCTGGCCGGCCGGGAGTGGAGGGTTCCTTCGTCGGTTCGCCTTCCGCGTTCCCCGAGCCCGCCCCTTCGGCTGTACGGCTGGAGGGGCGGGTGTTGGCCGCCTCGAACGTGGAGAAAAAAGTGGCCGCCTCGGGCCCTCGGAAGGTTGGTCGGCCGCGGAAGGAGGGGGTTCGGCCGTGGGATGCTTTGAAGATCAGTCGGGCGGCGTATTTTCGACGGAAGGCTGCGGGGGAGCTGGGGTGAAAGACGACGACTACATGGACCTGAACGAGGCCGTGAAACACATCATGAAGGCGACGGGGAAGACGCGGCGTCAGGCTGAGGCGGCGGTTAAGCAGGCGGCGAAGTCGGGTGCGGTGCGGCTGCGGGGGGTGAACACCCGGACGGGGGAGGAGGAGGAGATCCCGGTTGAGGTTCTCGCTCAGATCCCGAGTGAGCACTGATATGAACGCCAAGCAGGAGTTGATCCGGGTTTTGGAGGAGCGGGGGCTGAAGGAGATGGCGGCCAAGGCCAGGGAGGGGGAATACGGCGACTTGAGTTCGCCGCACGTCTTCCCGGACATCAGGCTGGTGAGGGATCTTGAGGCGGCCGGGCACAAGGACCTGGCGGCGCGGGCTCGGAACGGGGACTTCGACCACGAGAGGTGAGGGAAATGGCGACTTATGGCGAGAAGGCGGTGGGGTTGGGGTTCAACCCGAGCGGCGATCCGGGGGTGAAGCAGCTGAAGGAGCTTTTTGCCGAGATCATCGACTTTTGCGCTGAGGAGCGGGCGAGGACGACTGGCGAGAAGGCGCGGCTGTGGTCGATCGCCATCACCGAGGCCCAGGGCGCGCAGATGTGGGCGGTCAAGGCCCAGACGTGGCGGGACGAGCCATGAGCGGTGAGGCCGAGTGGCTGGAGCTGATCGAGGAGGATCTCGAGCGGGTGCTGGAGACCGTCCCGAAGGTGCTGCCTGATTGCGAGACCGAAGAGGTGCGGAAGCTGCTCGAGGCGTTCATCGAGGCGTCGAAGAAGGCGTTGGCGACTGTCCGGCGGGAGCATAGGCGGGTGCGATGAACGAGAGCGAGTTCCGCGACTGGACCCGGGGGCAGCTGCATTCGTTCGACGTGCGGCTGAAGACCGCGGTTAACGAGATGCAGGCGGCCGCGGCGGCCAAATACGCCGCCGAGGGCCGAATTAGAGGCGAGATCGCGAGCTTGGCCGACGATCTCAGGCGGCGGGTGCTGGACAAGAAGATCGCTGGGCTGGCGATCGCCTTCGTCACCGTCGACGGGGTGGCGCTGTCCGGGTTTGCGGCGGCGGTGGGGACCTATTTTGCGTTGGCCGGCGCGACCAACCTGGTCGGGCTCGAGGTGCTCGAGGGTTTTCGCCAGTGGGAGGCGGCGGCCGCGGCCGAAGAGGCAAAAAATGGCCAAGACGGCGGAAGTTGAGCGCGACGGGACCCGGGTGACCATCCGGGTGCAATGCACCGAGGTTTACGAGGCGATGCACCTCTACGACCAGCTCAATGCGTCGCTGGCGATCGGCTCGGCGACGATCGTGGTGACGACGCGGCGCGCGCGAGCGATCATCGAGGGGGAAAAACGTGCCCGTTAGCCTGCCTGAGATGCCGGACCGGATCAAGCGCCTGGCGCGGGACGAGCGCGGCTATCCGGTGCCCCGCTTCGTCATGTGGTTCACCAAGGCCGGCAAGCCCGCCCAATTGCCGCGCGAAAGCGACAAGCCCGATTTCCGCTACGCCGACCAGGGTTTTCGCTACCTGGCGTTCAAGCGCGGCCTGTGCTGGCTCTGCGGCGAGCCGACCGGGACCCACAAGGTCTACGTGATCGGGCCGATGTGCGTGATCAACCGCACCACCTCGGAGCCGGCCTGCCACCGCGACTGCGCCGAATACGCGGCCAGGGCCTGCCCGTTCCTGATCAACCCGAGGGAGAAGCGCAACCTGAAGGGGCTCGATCCCGAGGCCCGATCGCCCGGCGGGACGATGATCAAGCGCAACCCCGGCTGCATGGCGCTCTACGAGACCCGTGAGGCGGTGATGATGGGCGCGCCGGGCTATGACGGCGGCGGCTGGCTGATCCGGCTCGGCGCGCCCGAGCGCATCGATTGGTGGGCGGAAGGCCGGGGCGCCACCCGGGGCGAGGTCATGGCCTCGATCGAGAGCGGCTATCCGCTCCTCTTCGCCGAGGCGAAAAAGGACGGCCCCGAGGCGATCCACGATCTCGGCCGGATGCACCTGGCGGCGATGAAGTTCATGCCGGCGGGGGCGGTCTGATGACGACGCTTGCGCCGAAACCGGGCTTCGACTGGAAGAAGGTGATCTGGGGGCGCCCGGACAGCGTGGTGAGCCCGCTCTGCTCCTACTGCTCGGCCGCGTTCAGAGACGACGACGTGCCCTTGATGATGTGGACCACTGACGGCCATGCGGCAAAATTCTGCGTCGCCTGCCAGAGAGAGTGGTGGGGCCTGATGAACTTTGACGACGATTGATGAGATCCCATCGGGATTGGCCCGAGGGTGTTTGAAAGGGTGACTTCATGTTGAAAAAACTACTGCTGGCGACCGCGATCGCCGCGGTCGCCGCCGGCCCCGCCCACGCGGTCGTGGTGACGGTCGAGGATATCGGTAGCATCCTTAACGAAAGCCTGCCGCTGCCGGCCGAGCAGACGCCGGGCTCAGGCGCGGCTTTCGCCCAGTTCTTCGAGTTCAACATCCCGGTCGATGAGACCGTGACGTTGTCGATGAGCGACAGCGCCACCGGCTCTGAGCGGGTCACTCTCGGCTCGCTCAGCCTCAACGACTGGACGTCGACCGGCTCGACCCCGCCGTTCATCCCGGCGGGCGCGCTGATCGAGAGCTCGCCGATCGCCGACGTCGTCGGCGGCCAGGAAGCCACCGTCCTGCCGAAGGGGCTCGCCGCCGGCGATTACTTCGCCGAGATCTCGGGCTTCAGCGGAGCATCGCCGATCCACATCGCCATTGACGGGACGGCGACGGCGACGGTGCCGGAGGCCCCGACCTGGGCGATGGCGCTCGCCGGCTTCTCCCTCTTGGGCGCCCTGGGCTGGAAGCGCCGGCCGGCCCGCTACGCGGTCTGAAAAAAATGCCGCGAGGGACGGGCGAGATCTTTCAAGGGGTCTTCATCCTGTTCCTCGCGCTCCTCACCTGGCGGATGACCCACAACTTGATCGGCTGGTTCGTCCTCTTCGTCCCCGGGGCCTTTTTCGTCGCCCGGGGCCTCTGGCTGGTGGCCCATGATGGATGAGTTCGAGGTCTTCGACACCCAGCAGGGGGCGGCCCACCGCGGCCTCCTCACCATCTGGACCATCTACGACAAGCCGAAAGACCACCCCGACGGCTTCATCGCCCGCCGGTTCGAGGTCGGCGCCGACGGCCCGGTCCCGACCGGCGACATCATGACCGGCGATCTCGAGGACATGCGCGAGACGTTGTGGAAGGCGGGCCTGCTCAAACTGACGCGCGATCCGCTGGACGAGCCGCAGATCGTGGAGAGCTGGGTATGATTTCTGAGCATCGGGAAGCAGAAAAATCAAAAAATTCAAAAAACTCAGAATATTCTGATGCGCCGAACCTCGACCAGGAGGAGGTGCGCGAGATCCTGATGGCCCATGACGGCAACGTCACCGCGGCGGCGAAGGAGCTCGACGTCGACCCGGAGCGGCTCCGCACCTACGTCTACGCCATCCCGGCGCTCAAGCGCGCGATCGAGGAGACCCTCGCCCAGGGGGTCGACGCGGCGGTCGACGTCTTGTTCACCGCGCTCCGCGACCAGGCGAGCTTCCAGAACCGCTATTACGCCGCCAAGGAGTTCCTGCGCTCCGACGCCGGCCGCCGGCGCGGCTTCGGCCCGCGCGAGCACGCCGCGCTCGAGGTCAAGCCCTTGACCCCCGCCACCCTGACGTTGAAGTGGCTCGACAGCCAAGAAGGAGAAGGCCCATGACCGTCTTTGCCAACAACTTCCAGAACGACATCATCCTGCTCGGCAAGAAGAACGCCAAATATCCCACCCTGGCGGCGGAATTGAACGCCATCGTCGCCGCGCTCGGGACCGACGTCACCACCCACGATCTGACCATCACCAACCCGCCGGCGGCGCTGAAGCCCGCGGCGAACAAGACCCCGTTCACCAACGAGGCGCTGTTGATCGTCAACAAGGGCAAGGCCGGCAATCTCGCCAACTCAGTGATGGCGGCCCAGATCAGCGCCGCCCTCGGCACGATCCTGGTCCCGGTCAACACCGTTGCGCCGGTGGTCAGCGGGACCGCCACGGTCGGCAGCGTGCTGACCTCGACCACCGGGACCTGGCTCTATTCGGCGACCAGTTACCAGTACCAATGGCGGCGCAACGGCACCGTCATCTCCAATGCTGCGGTGACCTATACGACGGTCGCCGCCGACAGCGGAACCAACATCAGCTGTGCGGTATTCGCCTTCAACACCGCGGGTCGCAGCCTTGCTGCAGCGATCAGCAACAACATCGCCATCGCATGAGCGCCCGCGGGCCGGCCAACGGTCGCTACATCCTCGACGGCCATCGGCCGGTCGAAGAGCCCGACCTCTTCATCTGGGGCCGATGGATGCAGGACGCCGACCGGGTCGTCCGCTTCAACGTGCTCGAGGGCGGCACAGCCATCTCGACCGTGTTCCTCGGCCTCGACCACCAGTATGGCGACGGGCCGCCGCTGCTGTTCGAGACGATGGTGTTCAGGGGCCCCATGCCGACGATCGACGGGCTCACGATCAACCTTGGCGCGAGCGGCGAGGACTGCCAACGCTACTCGACCTGGGAGGAGGCCGAGGACGGCCACGTCGAGATGCTCAAGCGGGCGATCGCCGTCAACCACCCGGTCAAGGCATGAGCGACGCCCCGCACGTCCGCTTCGCCGCGGGCGCTACATGATCCCGCGGATCTTGCGCCGCAGCCGGCCGGACCCGCGCGCGCTCAAGCCGCCGACCATGTGGAAGGTGCAGGCGAAGGTCCTGTAGGCGTCCGCCCCGTGCGAGTAGGGCTCGGGCCCGTGCACCGGATTGCCCATCTTGTTGCGCCGGTAGCCGCGCAGCATGCTGACGCCCTGCTTGGTGTGCACCAGGTCGAACCAGCTCAAGCCCAGAAGCCCGCGCGCGGCGGCGATGCCGTCCTCGACCGCGGAGAACGGCGCGACGATGATCGGCTCGTCGAGATGCTCCTCGAGATAAAGCCGGCGCGCCGCCCCGGTCGAGATCTCGCGGGTCTCGATGTCGTGCGGCAGGCAGTGGCACTTGTAGACGAAGCCGCCCTTCTTCGCCCTTAACCGGAGCTCCTGGGCGTAGAAGTCGAGGCCCTTGCCGCTGCCCTGGATGTAGTCGATGAAATGGATCTCCTTGCCGGCGATCTGGTAGAGCCAGATGCAGCAATAGTCGTGGATGCCGAGGTCCCAGGCGGTGATCACCGGCGCGGCCAGGTCGACCGGCACCGAGCAGATCCGGCCCTGCTGGGCGAGCGTGTTGAGGATCTCGCCGTAGTACGAGCCCTCGACCGGAGCGTCGAAGGCGCACTCCATCTCGCGCGCGTATTCGTCCGGGCTCATGTCCTGGGTGAGCTCTTTCGCTTCCGCCTGGGAGAGCGCGTCCTCGCCGGTCGACGACAACGGGATGATGAACTGGTCCCAGCGCGGGTCGTTCTCGGTCTTGATCCTGAGCTGGTTGAAGTGATCGTCGCCGTTCGAGGTGCCGGAGACGATGGCGAACCCGCCATAGTCGGCTAGGCAGGGCCTGACCACGGTTGAGAACACCGCCGGGTTGAGCAACGGGTATTCGTCGAGCGCGATGCCGTCGAAATACATGCCGCGCATGCGCTCGTAGGCGGCGGCCCCCCCGTACAATTTGATGATCGCCCCGGTCGGCAGGATGCAGCAGAGCTCGCCCTCGAGGTAGCGGGTGCCGGGGATATTCTCCGTGTATTGCTTGAGGTACGCCCACACCAAGTCTTTGGCCTGCTCAAAGCTGGGGCCGACATAGCCGTAGCGCGGCGGCGGCCACTTGCGCGGGTTTAACGAGCCGGCGCGGATCAGGTGGTTGGAGATCGCCACCGTCTTGCCGGCGCGGCGGTGCGAGCAGCAGAAGATCCAGCGCTTGGTGGTGGCGTGCAGGGCGCGGAAATGCGGGCGCGGCCGGTAGGGGATCTGGATCTTGCCGTCGTCGACGGCCGGGGCCTCTTCGGCAGCGAGCATGTCAATCCCGTGGGATGAGCTTAGCCGCGCCGCCCGGGAGGGGCCTCTAGGGCGACGCGGCCTCGCTTCGGGGCGTGGCTCCCGAAGGTTAGCGCTTCGGCTGCGCGGTCGGGGGCAAGCCCTGACCCGGTCGGGGCGGCGCCCCAGGAGGACGCGGCAGCGGCTGACCAGGCTGCGGCGGCGGGGCGCCCGGACGTTGCGGCGGCAGGGGTTGACCCGCGACCGGCGGACGACCCTGGATCGGCGGACGGCCCGGCAGACCCTGATCAGGATGCTCCGGCGGCGACTCGACTTCCGGCGGCTCGACTTCCGGCCCTTCCGGATGCTCGGGGATGTCGACCACGACATAGCGGTAGCCGACGCCCGAGATCGCCACCAGGACGATCGCCTTGCCCGCCGGCACATAGGGCGGCAGCGGCGGCCAGATCGTGCCCGGAGGCGGATCCATCGGCGGCAGCGGCTGGCCAGGGTGCGGCGGCAGGCCATGCTCGGGCTTCTCCGGATCGAGCGGCCAGACCGGCAGCTGACCGGCTTCGCCGGAGCCTTCATCGATCCCATAGCCCGGATCGGTCGGGCGGCCAGGCCACGGAAGCCCATGGCCCGGATGCTCGCCCCCGCCCCAGCCCCAGCCCGGGTCGACCGGGCGGCCGCCAAAGCTCGGCAGGTGGCCGGCGTGCGGCGGACGGCCCGGACGGCCAGGAAGCCCCTGATCGGGATGGCCGCCGCCTGGGCCGACGCCCCAGCCCGGGTCGACGGGCCGCTCCCAGTCCTCAACGAAAGTAATGTACGCCCACTTGCCTGCCATCTTCTGCTCCTTGGGTCATGCGAATGCGGTCTTTGCCTTGCCGAGGGCCGCAACCCGGCTGTCGAGGCCGTTCAGGCCGCCGTTGACGACCTTCGTCACCGACCGCACGTCGTCTCGATCCGCGTGCTTGTTGATTTCGTTTTTGTGCCAGAACCAGCCGCTGACGTTGGCCGCCCAGGGGAAGCGCTCGACCATCTCCGGCTTGTCGACGAACGGCTGGCCGAACTCGCGCTGCGCCTGGGTGTAATTGTACCGGCCGGTGAGCTGGATCAGCCCGCGCCCCTTGAACCGCGGCCCGTCGCCCTTTTGCGTGTTCCCCAAGTCTTTGCGCCGCTCATAGGCCGCCCCGCTGGCGTATTCCTGGGTGGTCTGGAAGTGGTCGCTCTCATGCGCGCACTGGGCGAGAAAATGCTGCTGCCGGAGCGGGGTGTCGATCTTGTAGCGCTCGCATAATTCCGGCAGCGCGTCGGCGAAGCCGTCCAGGATCCACGGCTTGCCTCGAGGCTCGATTTTGACCAGCGCGGCCCGCCACTCGGCCGGGGTCTTCGGCATTGCCGGTCTCCATATGCTTGATTGTCACATCTAACCCCTATTTCGGCCCTGCGAAACCCCGATGACGCATGCCAGTTGCCGGGTTGGAATTTTGACGTTAAGTCTTCGCCAAGTTGAGAGTGTGTGGCGCTCAAACAACCCGCGAACGAATAAGGAACGGTCGCGGAACCTCTGCATTTGAGGTTGAAGTGTGGCGCTAGAACGCATTTTCGCTACATTCAAAGAGGGTGGAAGCCCCGACGCCTACGATCCAGGCGATCCGGCCACCTATGAGCAGTTCATCCAGGCCCTGATCCGCGACAGCCGCGACTACGAGGGCTCGGTGCTCGCCCCGGCCCGCGACCAGGCGCAGAAATATTATTACGGATATCTGCCGTCCTTAAACCCCGACGGCTCCCCCTACACCGACACCATGATCATCCAGGATCCGACCCAGACCTGGGAGCAGATCCTCGGCTACGACCAGGACAGCGCCACCAAGTCGAGCTACGTCTCGACCGACGTGCGCGACGCCGTGATGCTGATGCTGCCGAGCCTGGTCCGGCTGTTCGCGTCGCACGAAAGCGTCGTCTATCTCGCCCCGCGCACCCAAGCCGACGTCGCGATCGCCCAAGAACAGACCAATTATATAAACTACGTCTTTTGGCAGGATAACCCGGGCTTTTTGATCCTCTACGGCGCGTTCAAGGACGCGCTCACCGTCAAGACCGGCTTCGTCAAATGGTGGACCGACGACCACCGCGAGAAGAAGCGCAAGACCTTCATCAACGTCAACCAGCAACAGATCCAGCTCCTGCAGCAGCAGGACGCCACCGCCCAGATCGTCCACCTGGGCGAGCTCGACCCGCAGATGGGCACCTATCAGGAGGTGACCTTCGAATACCTGGTCGACAAGCCCCTGATCAAAGTCATGGGGGTGCCGCCGGAGGAGATGCGGCTCGACCGCTACGCCAGAACTTTCGGCACCTCACGCATCGTCGGGCACCAGCGGGTGGTGGCGATCGACGAGCTCGTCGCCATGGGCTACCCGCGCGAGCAGTGCGCCAACTTCCTGCAGAGCCAGGACATCCAGAACTTCACCATGGAGGCCCAGCTCAGAAACCCGGGCCGCTACAACTCGACCCGGGTCGGCGACGGCGTCCTCTATGGCGAGTGGTACATCAAGGTCGACGCCGACGGCGATGGCGTGCCCGAGCTCCGCTACATCTGCACGATGGGCGAGGACAACGAGATCGTCCACGACACCACCGCCAATCGGGTCAAGTTCGCCGTCTTCGGCTGCGACCCAATCTCCCACACCATCGTCGGCGACAGCATGGCCGACTACACCATCGACATCCAGCGCATCAAAACCAACATGATGCGCGGGGTGCTCGACAGCCTGGCCGAGAGCATCAACCCCAAGACCGTCGTCAACGAGCTCACCACCAACATCGACGACGCGCTCAACGACGATCTCGGCGCCGTCATCCGCACCCGCGGCGATCCCAGGGCCGCCGTCAGCTTCTCCACGACCCCGTTCGTCGGCCAGCAGGCGATGCCGGTCCTGGACATGCTCAACGCCATCTTCCAGCGCCGCACCGGCTTATCCGACGCCGCCAAGGGCCTCGACCCCAAGCAGCTGCAGTCGTCCACCGAGATCGGCGTCCAGGCGATCATCAACGGCCAGCAGGAGCGGACCGAGCTCGTCGCCCGGGTGCTCGCCGAAACCGGCTTCAGGGACTTATTCCACGGCCTCTACAACGAAATCACCGAGGCCCCGAACCAGCGCCGGACGCTGCGGATCAACGGACAATGGACCGATCTCGACACCGGCACCTTCGACGCCACCATGGGGGTCGAGGTCAACCCGACGCTCGGCAAGGGCTCCGACGCGATCCGGATGATGACCCTGCAGCAGATCAAGAACGACCAGATGATGATCATGGCCAAGTTCGGCCCGACCAACCCGGTCTGCGGCATCCAGGAGTTTTTGAACACCATCAGCGACATGCTCGACATCGCCAACATCAAGAACCCCGGGCGCTACTTCAAGACCCCAAGCCCGCAGGTGCTGGCGGCGATCGCCGCGACCCCGCAGGAGCCCGACGCGCAAACGGTCGCCGCCAAGGCCCAGTTCGAGAAGGTCAAGAGCGAGGGCGCCCAGGCGATCGGCGAGCAGCAGCTGCGCAAGGACAAGCAGGACCAGGACAACGCCTACCGAATTGCCGCGCTCAAGCAGAAAGCCGACTACGACCAGCAGAAGCTCGACATCGAGCGGGCCAAGATCTTCGTCGGCGCCGGCCCCGAGGGCCCGACCGCAGTCGATCCGGTCGAGGCGGCGAAGGTCATGGCCGACGTCCACCAGGCCCACCTCGACGCCGGCGTCGACCTCCACACTGCTCACCTCGGGGCCGCGGTCGACCTGGCCAAGATCGATCAGCAGCGCCAGGCGGCGCAGTTGCAGGCCGAGACGGCCCAGCAGCAGGCCGCGCAGCAGTCGAATAACGGCGACGGGTCATGACCGACGATCCCGGCAATCGGCCGCCGCCGAACGACGACCTGCAGAAGAAGAGGGCGCTCGCCGACGACGCCTCGGAGCTCCTGAACAACAAGGCGTTCCAACAGGCGGTCAGCGAGCTCCGGATCCGCTGGTACGAGGAGATGATGACCACCCTCGACCAGCGCCAACGGGACGAGCTCATGGCGATGTCGAAGGCCCTCCGGGGCATCACCGACGAGCTCGGCGTGATCATCAACAATTACAAGATGGCAGTGCATAACAGCCCGAGGCAGCGACATGGCTGAAGGCCTCGACCAGGCCGCGCAGGCCTTCCACACCGAGATCAACCCGCAAGCCCAGCGGCCGCGCGACGACGGCGGCCGCTTCGCTGCGCGGCCCGAGCCGATGTTCGAACCGCGGCCCGTCGAGGGCGACCCGTTAACTGGCGACACGCGCGATGGCGGTGAAGATGAGCGTCTCGCTGCAGCAGAGAGGAGAGTTGCCGATGGCCGGGCTGAGGAAGGGGATGAGCAGTCCCTACAGAACCGCGCGCGCCCCAGGAATGCCCCCCGCAACGAGCGACACGAGCCAACCGAGCAGGAGCCGGAGCGGGTCGGTCAGCAAGAGCCCGGCGATCAAGACGCTCAAGGGCCAGACGGGCAGCGGGCGGCCGAAGGCGACGGCGGGGATGCCGAAGGGGCACCCGAGCAAGACGCCGACGGCCCGCTCTGGCAAGTCTCGCTAGACGGCAAGCCGGTCGAGAAGATCGAGGTCACCGTCGACGGCAAGCCGGTCGAGGTCACGCTGCAGGAGGCCCTCCAGGGCTATATCGACGGCGAGACCTTCAACCGGCGCGCCCAGCAGGTCGGCGAGGCGGCCAAGGTCATCGAGAGCGAATACCAGCGCGCGACCCAGTTCCGCGACGCCTATATCCAAAACCTACAGCACCATGAAGAGGAATATGCGGCGCTCCTGCCGAGGGAGCCCGACTGGGACGCGCTCTACGCCCAGAACCCGCTGAACGCGCGCCAGGTCCAGAAGAACTACCAGGCCGCGCAGAACGTGCTGCTCAGCATCCGCCAGCGGCGGGTGCAGGAGATGCAGGCGCGCGACCAGGAGAACTCCCGCCGGCTCGCCGAATACGCCAATAACGGATGGGAGCAGTTCAGAAGATACACCCGCATCACCGACCAATCGACCCTCAACAACGAGGTGTCGGCGATGCGCAAAGTCGCCCTGGAGCACTACGGCTTCGGGGAGCACGAGGTCGCGACCACCTACGACCCGCGCATGCTGGCCGTGCTGCACGACGCCAGCAAGTATAGGCGCATGATGGCTAATAGACCTAGACCGGTCATGCCAGATAGAGGACGCACGTTAGCTCCCGGAGCAGCAAAGCCAATCGGCAGCGCCGCCCGCAGAGGCATTGATGACGCCCAACGCAGACTAGCGAAGACGGGGAAGCTCGACGACGCGACTGCCGTCTTCATGAGGCTCATCACATGACCCTGCGAGGACGCAATGCCCAAAGTAACGAACGCCTTCACCACCTACCAGGCGACTTCGAATAGAGAAGATCTGTCGAACGCCATCTATAACATCGATCCATTCGACACGCCTGTTATGTCGGCCATTCGCCGGCGCAACGTCAAGAACCGGATCTTCGACTGGCAGACCGAGTTTCTGCCGCTCGTTTCTCAGCCGTCCATCGCTGGCGCGCCTGCTGCGGGCACGCCTGGCGCTCCCAACGCCCAGGTCGAAGGTTTCTCGCTCGCCAACGCCCCGGCGACGCCGACCATCCGCCTCAACAACGTGACGCAGATCTCCGAGCGCGACGCGACCGTGTCGGGCACCCAGGAGGAAAGCGACGCGGCGGGCAAGGGGTCGGAAATGGCGCACCAGATGGCGCTCGCCAGCAAGGTGCTCAAGTCCGACTTGGAAATGGCCGCATGCAGCCGCCAGGCCTACAACGGCGGCACCGACGCCACCACGCCGGTCGCCCGCGTGACCGAGGGCTTCGCCCATTGGGTGGCGCGCGCGGTCAGCAAGATCGGCACAGCGGGCGCGGCGGTCGCCGGCGTCACCACCGGCCTGCCGGTGCTGGCCACCGACGCCTTCGCAGTTCCTGGCACGCCCCAGCAAGTCACCGAGGCGATGCTCGGCAACGCGATGCAGCAGGCCTATACTAACGGGGCGAGCCCGTCATTATGGATCGTGCCGCCGGGGCCCAAGAGGACCATCTCGACCTTCACCGGCCGCGCCACCACCCAGGTCTTGGTCGGCAAGACTGAGGTGGTTAGCACCATCGATGTGATCGCCACCGACTTCGGCCGGATCAAGGTCGCCCCGTCGCGGTGGGTCGCGCCTGACATCGGGCTCCTGATCGATCCCGACTATGCCGCGATTTCGTTCTTCCGCGCGTTCCGTCAGTACCTGATGGCCCGCGTCGGCGACGCCGAGACCCGCATGATCGTGGTCGAGTGGGGCCTCGAGATGCGCAACCCGCTTGCGCACGTGCTGTTCAACGGCATCACTCAGTGACCGAGCAGCGCTACGTCTACGCCGACGCCAATGGCGTTCGGCGGACGATGATCGTGGACGACGAGCGGCCCGACCGCTTCGTCGTCCACACCGAGCAGGACGTCGAGCCGATCCTCGACGGCGTCGCGCGCGATCGCGAGATCATGTCGCACGCCGGCGTGAACAAGCTGGTCGCGCGCCTGCCAGTCGAGATCTTCGAACGCGCCGTTCAGCAGAACTGGGACGAGGGCGACTGGCGGCGGTTTCTCAATGGGCCCGATGCCGCCCCGTTCCGCGTCTGGCGGGGGAGGGTGTGATGGCCGACCAGCTCGTCATCCCGCCTCCCACGCCGAAGCTCAGCGATTATCCGGTCGCCTGGACGATCTGTGGCGAAGTCATCGCGGTGGCGCTTTTGGTGTTCATGGCGGCGCGGTTTGATCCGACCGGCGGCGTCTTGACGATTTCGCTTTTGGTGGTGCTGGCGTTCATCAGCGCCGCGGTGTTCAGCCTGTTCTTCACCATCCCCACCGACGAGGCGACAGCCGCGATCCTGGGCGGCTTGGTGGCGGGCTTCGGCGCGGTCGTCGCCCACTGGCTCGGCCGAACCAAGGAGGGCCCGAAATGAGCCCGCTCGGCATCGTCCTGGTCGTCATCCTGATCCTGGTGCTGTTCGGCGGCCTCGGCGGCGGCACATACATCCAGCAGTGGCCCTACGGCTACGGCTATGGCCGCGGCGGCGTCAGCGTCGTCGGCCTGATCCTGATCATCGTCGTCATCTTGTGGCTGCTCGGCAGGATCTGATGAGCAACGGCACGAGCGACTACACCACGTTTTGCGCCCAGATCGCCGACTGGGCGAACCGGCAGGACTGGTCGCCGGCGCTGGTCGCCTCGTTCGTGTCGATGGCTGAACAAAAATTTAACGCCGAGCTCCGCGTCGACCGGATGATCAACTTCACCACCAACGTCGTCACCCAGCGCTGCTCGGCCCTGCCCGACGACTGGCTCGAGGCCGACTTCGTCCAGATCCAGAACGCCAACGGCGCGAACGGCTTCCTGCCGATCCGCTACAAGTCCAGGGACGAGTTCTTCAATCTTTCCGACAACTGGGCCTACGGCTATTACACAATCGAAGGCCGCACGATGTATTTCGGCGGCACGCCCGACGCGACCGAGGGCATCACCTACACGATGAACTACTACGGCGAAGTGCCGGTGATGGCGACGCTCGGCTCGAGCTGGATCTACACCAAATATCCGAGCCTCTACCTCAAGGCGGCGCTGATCCATTCCAACCTTTACGCCGTCGGCGAAGAGCAGAAGGCGCTCTTGATGAAGCAGGAGGTCGAGGACGAGATCGTCAAGCTCAACAACGTTCATCTGAAGGCCAAAGCGAGCGGCTCGCGCCTCACCCGGACCCGGGTGAGGAGGTTCTAATGAGGAGCAGAAACATGATCAGACTGGCTTTGCTGGTTTCATTGGTCGGCACGCCTGCGTTCGGCCAGGCGATCGTCCTGCCGGCTTGCGGCAGTGCGAATTACAGCAACGCGATCGGCACGCTGCACCAGCTGACTATGAATACGACAGGTTATCTCTGTGCGACGACCACCGCGACCGTGGTTGAAAAGGGCGCGCCGCAGCGGCGGCAGCAGCAGCAAGACCAGAGCCAGGAGCCGCAGAAGTGAAGCGACTACTGCTCGCCCTCCTGCTGTCGACGTCAGCTGCGGCGCACGCCCAGAGCCTGTCCAAGGCGCTGGTGGTGCCAACGTGCGCGCAGGGGCGTGAGCTGGAGCAGGTAGGTCCGGGTCTTCAGCAGCTGACGATGGACACGCAGGGGCGTCTCTGCGCCGCGGCGACCAATGCTGGCGGCACCAATATGGTGACGCCGCTGATGGTCAATACGACGGTGGTGGGTACTACTACTCTACCTACTGGTCAAAATCCGTTTAGCGCCAATTGGAATGCGCCAAATTTAAGGGGATCGCCGAGCCCAATTCCTGGCACGGTTTCTAGTTTAACAGTGCATACGCTGGCTCAAATCGTTACTGGTTATTATACGTTTAGTTTTTATGTTAATGGTGCGACGTTATTACAATGCTCTATTGGTCAAGGTGGCCCTAATTTAGGGACGAACCAACAATGTTCTGACACTGTCGATACTGTTGATGTTTATGCTGGGAATATTATAGCTTATCAATCGATTGCAACTGGAACGCCGACGGCTAGCGGAAATATTAGTCTTTCTTCGTTATTTACTAGCGCCAATGGGCAAGAAAGTTTGATTGGTAGTTCTACCAATAATTTTATATCCCAAACGGCGATTACTTACATTGGTCCAAGTATACATCAACAAAGTACAGAACCACTTGCTGCGGCGGTGATGCCGACTGATGGTATTGTGGATCATTTGTATGTATCAGTTCCTTATACTCTTCCGGCAACGGCTAGTATTCAATTTACCGTCTTCAAGAACGGCGTTGCTACGAGCATCACTGCGACTTGCTCTGCCCCAAACACGGCGGGGTTATGCACTGATTTGACCCATTCTTTGAGCGTCGCGCCGAGAGATACGATTTCACTGCAAATTTGTCCAAGCAACGCCGCTGGGTGCGCGGCCGGGTCATTGGTCGGCAATGTCACCATGGCTTTTTCGTTACGCTGGCAACCGGCCGTGCTGCATCAAGCGGTGTTATTCGGTAATACTGTTAGTAACTCTGCGACGACAAATTATCTTGCGGTGGCTGGAACTCAAAGCGCGACGGTGAGCACCAACGAAACATTGGTTCAAAATATTGCGCCAGCGACCATGACTTTAGGTAATCTTCTCGCCGCGCAATGTCCCGCGATCAGCGCAACGGTTTCGAGAAACGTGACTTTACGCAGCAATAGTGTTAGTCGAGCGCCGACTGTAACCCTTCCTGCTGGTTCAACAGTATGTCCAACATTGGATATTGAGCAGGACACAACTGATACTTACCAAACTTCGGCTAGTGAATTGTTGAGTATTTTGACGACAGTGACTGGCGGGGGAATAAATCCCCTCTTCAGGGCTTCGATGACGGCGACGGTGCCGTGACCGACCAGTGGGTGCCTGGGCCAGCGCCAGCCCCTCCGCAATGGGTCAAACCGCTGCCGCCGTCCAACGACTGGAACGACGCCTCGGGCTGCGCGCCTGGCGGCCCGTCGATCGTCGACGGGATCCTCATCACCGGCGTGCCGGCGACGGTGAGCTCCCTCTACTGGCAAGTTTCGCTGAACGACGGATCCGCGCCGCCGAACTTCCAGATCAACCAGCTTGACGGTCAGGGCAATGTCGTCTCGACCGCGGCTGAGATCTCGCCCACCGGGATCTGGTTCGACTATCCGGTGCTGCTCAGCCGCGATCCGGTCGAGCCAATGGAGGCGGTGACCCTTGAATACCTCGAGGCGCACGGCGGCGGGGGCGGCGACGTCGAAGAAGCGCCGATGGATAATTACATCTACGGCAGGTATATGGCGACCTGGGAGCGCCTGCCGCAATCCTACATTCCTGAAGCGCCGAACACCGGCCAACGGTTCGGCCGGTTCAACTCGACCTGGCAGCTGGACGCCATCCAGGTCGACGCGCCGAGCGACGGCGCCACCTATGGGCGGTTGAATGGGGCTTGGAGCGGGGCGCTCCCGATCGCCGGCGGCACCGTCACCGGGAGCCTGACGGTCAACCAGGTGCTCACGGTGCAGGGCTCCAACAGCATGGTGCTCAACGCCCCGGTGACCGGCGGCAGTCAGCGCTCGATCCTCGGGATGGCCGCCAATGTCGCGCGCTGGGGATTGACCTTGGGCGACGGGACGGCTGAAGGGCTGAACAACGTCGGCTCAAATTTCAGCTTGGCGGCCTACAGCACCACCGGCGCGTTCCTCGGCAACTGGCTGACCATCGCGCGGGCCGATGGTTCTACGGCCTTCAATGGTTCCGGCGTCACCATCGCGGGCGGTCTGGCGGTCAACGGGCTCCTCGCCCTCGCCAGTCCGAACAATCTCGCGATCTACGGCGGCGCGGCTGGTCAGGTTCTCAGCACCAACGGATCGGGCATATTGTCCTGGGCCAACCAAGCGCTCCCGCCCGCTTCGACGACGGTGTTGGGCGCCGTCAAGGTCGATGGGACGTCGATCAGGGCAGCGGCTGACGGCACGATTTCGACCGTGCTCGTCCCTATGGGCGATAACAGGGTCATCAACGGCAACTTCGCCATCAATCAGCGCGGCTACGTTTCCGCAACCGCGCTCGCCGCCGCGGCTTATGGCCATGATCGCTGGAAGGCGGGGGCGGCCGGCTGCACCTATTCATTCACCGCCGCGCTTCCCGACACCGCCATCACCATCACTGCGGGGTCGCTCACCCAGATCATCGAAGCGGGCCTCATCGAAGGCGGCGTTTACACCCTGTCATGGACAGGCACGGCGCAGGCCCGCGTCTACCAGGGAACGCCGGCCGGCGCTTATGCGGCAAGCCCGATCGTCACCGCGTCGCTGCCTGCTGGCGTCAACACCACGATCGAGTTCAACACGGGGACTGTGACCAGGGCCAAGCTGGAGATCGGCGCCGTCGCCACGCCGTTCAACCGGCAGTCGCTGGCGAAGGTCCAAGCCGATTGTGAACGATACTACAAGCTTGTCTTAGATTTACGAATTCTTGGTTATAACGCTGCTGCTGCTCCGATAGCTGCGGCAGTCACTTTCCAAACAATGCGCGCTGCGCCAACCGCGACTGTTGGGGTTATTTCGCAGAATAATTGCGGTGTTGCTTCCGCCACCAATAGTCAGGCCGGTAATGTCCTGGTTTCTGCTTTAGTCACAGTGATGGGGCAAGCAAGTTGGGAGGGCAACATGACATTGAGCGCGGAGCTTTGAGATGAACTACACGCTCACTGAACATCCTTACACTGTTGTTCGCGACGAGGACGGCGCGTTCATCCCGTTCGACCCCAACAACCTCGACTATCAGGACTATCTGGCGTGGCTCGACGAGGGCAACACGCCGGCGGCCTACACGCGCCCGGAGGCCCCCCTTGGCTGACACTGTCACCGTCAATTACAACTGGGTGAAGCCCCAAATCGCCGGTTCGCCGACGACCTGGGGGGCGAAGCTCAACGACGACTTGGACCTGATCGACGCCCAGGTTTGGGGCGCGGCCAATGGGTCTGAATTCACTTTGCTCAGCGAGCCCAGCACCGCCGTGCCCGCGCAGCTGATGTTCCTGAACGGCCAGGCCCCCGCCGGCCAGCAGACGCGATGGGTGCTGGCGGAAGACACCAGCGCTGAAAGCGGCGGCAACGCCGGCTCGAACCTCTCTCTCAGCGCCTATAGCGACGGCGGCGTGCTGCTCTCGACGCCGTTGACGGTGAACCGGGCGACGGGAAGCGTCACGTTCAGCGTGCCCATGGCTTCCGTGGGAGTGACCGACGGCTCGAACGCCGCCGCCGGAATGGTTGGCGAGTTTCTGACCGCGTCCAACTCCGAACAACTGTCCTGGAACACCCCGACCAGCATCGTCGGAGTTGTGCTCTCCCCCGGCGATTGGGACGTGTGGGGCAGTTTCTACATGGCGGCCGGGACCGGCGGCACGCTGGCGCAGGCGATGTCGGTCGCGCTCGCCACTATCGCCAACGAAAACAACGTCGCCTTCGGCTACATCGGCCCCGCCAATCCGGCCGCCAACGCGGCGCAAGCGGCTTGCGTTCATCCGATGCGCTTCAACACGACCGTCGCGCAGACCGTTTATCTCACCGTCGGTCTGTATGGATCGGGTGGCGGGACCCTCCCGACAACGGCTTCTCTCTACGCGAGGCGAAGGCGCTGACGTCATGAGCACCGACTTCAGACCGCTTGAGATCCCGCCTGGCGTCGTCGCCAAGCCCACCAAGAACCAGCGCTCGAGCAATTGGGCCGAGGTCAATCTCATGCGCTGGGTCGAGGGCCAGATGGCCCCGGTCGGCGGCCAGGCGCAGTACAACTATCAGTTCGCCTCGCGCTGCAAAGCCATCCACGGCTGGTATAGCCTCGACGCCATCTATTACATCGCATATCTGTGCGAGGCGAACCTCTATGTCGAGGTCGGCGGCGAGCTCATCGACATCTCGCCGATCCCGCCTCTGGTCGCCCCGCCGCCCATCGCCGAGGGCGGATATGGCGGCGGCTATTATTCCGCCGGCGACTACGGCGTGCCGACCACCGACCCATCGATAGTCCCGATCGACGCCCTGCCGAGCGCCTGGAGCCTCGACAATTTCGGCCAGATCCTGCTGGCGATGACGTCGCCCGACGGGCGGCTGTTGCAGTGGGATCCCAGCGCCGGCGCGCCCGGTCTCGTGGCGAGCATCGCGGCCTACACGCCGTGGGGGACGACACAAGCCACTATTCAGATGCTCGAGCTCAATCCCGGCTCCATCACGACGGGCATGCCCGTCTACAATCAGACGACCGGGCTCCCGGTCGGCACAGTCGCGACCTATCCGACCAGCGCCGACCCTACGCTGACACTGACCGCCAACGCGCAGAACCCGGGCTCGGCCAACGATATGCTGGGCTTCGGCAACATCGCCACCAAAGCCGCCGGCGCGCCGCTCGGGCGCTGTTTCGTCGTCACCCCCGAGCGCTTTGTCCAGATGTTCGGCACCACCGAAGACGGGACCTCCGGTGGCGGATCGTTCCGGCGCTTCGGCTGGTGCGACCAGGAAAATTTCAACAGCTGGAATTATTCTGACGTCACCAGCCAGGCGGGCTTTCTCGACATCGAGCCGGCCTCGCCGATCGTCACCGCGCACTCGACCCGCAACGGCACGATCTTCTTCACCGGCAAGAAGGCCTACGTCGTCCAGTTCCTCGGCCTGCCCTATATCTATAACTACGTCGAATTGGCGGACAACTGCACGCCCTGGTCGCCCTGCTCAATCACGTCAACGTCCTCGATGTCGCTCTGGATGAGCCAGCAGGGCGTGTTCTCGTTCGACGGCACCTCGATCCTGCCAGTGCAGTGCATGGTCAGGCCGTGGGTCGACGACGACATCGATCTGCTCAATGTGCGCGAGCAGGCGACCGCGGTGCACATCGCCGGCTTCAACGAGTTTTGGTGGTTCTACCCGCAGGGCGAGGCCACCAACGCCTCCGGCGCCGGCTACAACACCCGCTGCATAATCTACAACTATAAAGAGGGGTGGTGGTCGCAAGGCCAGATGAGCCGCTCGGCCGGCATCACCTCGTCCTACACCGCCCAGCCGATCCTGGCCGACGGCCTGGTGGCGTTCGAGCACGAGCTCGGCGTCGTCTACGGCAACGCGGACCTGCCGTGGGCCGAGACCTACGATCTCAACATCAACAGCGGATCGAAGCTGACCACGGTCAAGCAGATGATCCCGGACATCGGCGGCGCGGTCTCGAGCCTGCTCTATTCGCTGTTCTATTCCAACAGCCGCAGCTTGAGCGCCGGCCAGCCGGTCACTGAGATCCAGAGCCCGCCGCGGCCGGTGCGCTCCGACGGCTATGTCGACTTCCGCACCACCGGCCGCGACATCCGCCTCTTGATCGCGATCGCCGGCCCGTCGGTGCTGCCGGTCACCGTCGGCCAGCACTTGATCGACGCCGTGCCAAGGGGAGACCGCTGATGGCCAGCCCAGCCCCCGCGACCCCTCCGACCACGCCTCCCCCGCCCGACATCCCCTCGGCGCCGAACCTCAACCCCCTTCTGCTCGGCTATCTGCGCCGGTTCAGCTTGTGGGCGATGACCGCGCTCAACACCAAGCAGCAAGCCGGCCAGGCGCAGAACAGCATCATGCTGGTGGCCTACGACGCGCCCCCCGGCGTCACGCCGACGGTGTGGCAGCTCCAGGTCAATCAGCAAGGAAACTACATCACGACCCGGGTGCCGCTCGGCGGGGGCGCCCCATGAGCGCGGCGCTCTACCATCAGCGCATGGAGCGGGTGCTCGACCGCATGGGCGGCCTCTACACGCTCAACGACATCCTGACCGCGCTTGGCGAAGGCCGGATGCAGTCGTTCGTCGTCAACAATTCCTGGGCGATCACTCAGGTGAACCAATTTCCCCGCGCGCGGGTGCTGCAAGTCATCGCCCTGGTCGGCGACCTGGCCGACGGCGACGAGCTCCACGCCAAGGTTTTGGCTTACGCCGGCGAAAACAATTGCGGGCTGATCTCGACCTACGGACGCATGGGCTGGATGCCGAACGCGAAGCGGCACGGCTGGCGCGTCAAAGCAAAAAACTACCTCTATCATCGGGAGATGTAGATGGGCGGCACCGATCAGACTTCGACCACCCAGAGCCAGCAGACCACGCAGCTCCCACCTTGGATCAACACCGCCGCGCAACAGAACTACGCCTTCGCCCAGAACGTGGCGGCGCAGCCGCTGCAGCAATACCAGGGCCAGGAGGTCGCCGGCGTCGCGCCGCAGATGCAGCAGGCCTGGAACACCGCCGCGAGCGGGGCGAACGCGGGGGCCGATCAGTACGGCGCCGCGCAGGCGGGCCTTCTCGGGGTGATGGGGCAACAGCCGCAGCAGGTGACGCCGGGGCAGCTGAGCTCGACCAACCTGCAGCCGTACATGAACCCCTACACCCAGTCGGTCATCAACAGCACCTTGCCGATAATGCAGCAGAACCTGGCGCTGCAGCAGAACCAGAACCAGGACGCAGCGGCGGCGTCGAACGCCTATGGCGGATCGCGCCAGGCGATCCAGCAGGGGGTGACCCAGGCGCAGGGCGCGATGGGCATGGGCCAGATGGCCGCGCAGCTGAACCAGGCCAATTTCGGCCAGGCGCAGGGCGCCGCCCAGCAGGACATCGCCACCAATCTACAGGGCCAGCTGGCGAACCAGGGCGCGCAGCAGAACCAGGCCGGGCTCAACATCAGCGCCGCCAGCGGTCTCAGCAACCTCGGCCAGCAGGCGCAGATGTCGCAGCTGCGCAATTTCGGCGAGCAGACCTCGGCCGGAAGCCTCGAGCAGCAACAGGCGCAGAACCAGATCAACGCCAACATGGCGAACTTCCAGCAGGCCTGGCAGTACCCCTACATGCAGCTCGGGACGCTGCAGAGCGCGCTCGGCATGACGCCCTACGGCAACGCCACCCAGGGCCAGTCGACGACCCAGACCCAGAGCTCGCCGAACTACCTGCAGGCGGCGACCTCGGGCCTGCAGATGCTCGGCAGCATGTTCTCTCCGACCGGGGCTCTCGGCGCCATAAACCCGTTCGGCTCCGATCGGCGGCTGAAGACTGATATCGCCAAGGTCGGCGACCACCCGTCGGGCGTGCCGCTGTATGCCTTCCGCTACAAGGGCGACCCGAAGTCCTACCCGAAGGTCGTCGGCCCGATGGCCGAGGACGTCGCCAAGATCGCCCCGCACGCGGTCGCCAAGATCCCGGGATCGGGCGGCAAGATGGCGGTCAACATGGCCGCGGTCGGCCGGCCCAAGGGCCCGGCGGTGGTGAACGCCCCCATGCGCATGCCGAACTTCGGACCGCGAGGCGGCGCAGGGCCGGTCGGATCGCCGCCTCCGGGCTTCAACATGGGCCCGATCGTGCCAGGCCCGCTCTCGGGCCCCGGCGTCTCCGGCGCGATCGGCGGGCTCGGCTCGACCATGAGGCGGCCGTCCGTCCGAAGGCCGCACCCGCCGCCGCTGCGAGGAGCTGCTCGTGGCTGACGACTATGGTTATCTCTCGGGCTTAAGCGACCACCCAGGGCGCCCGGGCGACACCTCGAACTTTAATCCCGTGTTCGCGACGCGGCTGGCAACGGCGCTTGAGCAGGCGAACGCGCAGGGCCTGAACCTGGGGGTGATGTCGGGCTTCCGTGAGGCTGGCCAGACCGGATCGGCCTACGACGCCGGCGGCAACTCCTCGCACACCTATGGCCTGGCGTCAGACATCAGCGGCCTCGACGGGCCGAACGGCAAGATCACGAACCGATGGGCGCAGATCGCCGAGGCCAACGGGCTGCACAACCCGTATGGGGTCGACGACAGGGCCGAGTTCAACCATTGGCAGCTGCCGGCGACGCCGCTCGAGCAGCAGCCGGCGCTGCTGGCGTCGCTCAAGGCGGCCAAAGCCACCGGCAACATGCAGAGCGTCTGGAACGCCTATAACTCGAATGGCGGCTCGCCGATCGCGCCCAACCCGCAGCCGATCAACGCCAACACCACGATCAACACCACCGGGCCGCTCGGCGCCAATCACGCCGCCTTCATCGCGAACTATGCCAAGCAGATCGGGCTCGATCCCAATCTGGCGCTGGGCATCGCCAACGCCGAGGGCCTGAACGCCTGGAGCGCGAAGAACCCCAACGCCGCCTCAGGGGTCGACGTGACCAACGGCGTGCCGTGGTCATTCGGCGACTTCCAGCTCAACGTGCGCAACGGGCTCGGCACCATGGCGCGCCAGGCCGGCATCGATCCTGCCGATCCGAAGCAATGGCAGGCGGCCGACAAGTTCGCGCTCGATCAGATGAAGAGCGGCGGCCTCGGCCCGTGGAAGGGCGACCTGGCCGCTGAGGCCTATAAGAGGACTGGCGTGGCCCCCGACATGTCCTCGCTTTTGACGGCCGCCTCGAACGCGCCCGTCTCCACCACGCCGGGGAACGCGAGCGCCGGCGCGAGCGGCAGCAACGCCTCCACGGCCGCCACCGCCGCTGCAGGCGCCCTCGGCACGCCGGCCGGCCCAGCTCTGCCCGGCATGAGCCAGCAGCAGTCCACCGGGTTCTTGCAGGGCGCGAGCGGCCTCGACAAGGCGCTCGGCGGCCAGGGCCTCGGCGGCCAGAGCGGCGACGGCCAGAGTGGCGCCGACATGAAGCCCTCGCCGATCATCCAGGGCGCGCCGCCGCACATCCCGAACCCGGCGCAGGCGGCCCAGACCTTCGGCCAGACGCTCAACAGCATGCGCACGCCGCCGCAGTGGGGCCCGAACCCGGTCGGCGCGCCGATCTACGCCACTGCAGGCCAGCAAGGCCCGGAGATCAACCCCGAGGCGCAGCAGATGCTGCAGCAGCTGCAGATGCAGCAGCAGATGCAGATGATGGGCGCCGGCATGGGCACCAGTTTGAACAGCTACGGAGGCTTTGGCTATGGCTAGCGTGCCGACGTTCTCTCCGAACCCCTACGCGAACTTCGATCCCTCGCAGTGGTCGGACCCCTATTCGCCCTTCCAGAGCGGGCCGATCCCGTTTCCGTCGACCTACTCCGGCTGGCCGACCGACAGCATGGGCAACCCGATCCAGCCGCAGGCAGGGAGCGGAATTGGACAGCCGTCGGCGGCGCAGATCGCCGGCGGGCCCGCGCCGGCGGCCGCAGCGCCGGCGAGCGCGCCAGGCACGACGCTGAACTCCAATGGTGCGGGCGTGCCGCCGGGGTATGGTGCGGCCTACAATTGGACGCCGCAGCAGCAGCAGCAGCACTATTACGGCAACATCGCGAACCAATACGCCATGGCTGGAGCCGCCGCTGGTGCGCAAGGCAACGGGTTTGGCAGTCAGCAAGGTGGGGGCAACGCTGCAGAGAGCGCAGCGTTCGGTAACTTAGCGCAGCAAGCTTATGCCCAGGCTCAGGCGCCGCAGCAGGCCGCCCCCGCCGCTCCCGCGCCGGCGGCCAACCCGAGCGGCCTCTCGAGCGCCCAATATCTGCAGCTGCTCGCGCATCCGAACCCGGTCGTCACGCCAGGCGCGAATGTGCCGGTGAGCCAGAGCGCCTATCAGCCAAACAACAGCGTGCTGCAGCAATTCCTGGCCAACTGGACCCCGGCCAAGAGCGGCCCGGGCAGCGGGTTCCAGCAAGCGTTCGCCAAAGGGCTGAAGGGGTCGTGACATGGCCGGGATCTTCGATCTGATCCAACAGCTGTCGGGCCATCCCGACCCGATGACGCAGATCGCCGCGCTCAGTCAGCAGGGGCCGCCGCCGGCTGGCCCCCCGCCGAGCGCAGGCCCCGCCGCTCCTCCTCCCGCGGCAGGGCCTGCAGCGGGCCCTGCTGGCCCTCCTGGCGCCCCTGCGGGGCCGGGCGTTGGTGGGCCTCCTAGCGGCCCTGGCGGCCCTGGCGGGGCTCCAGGGCCCCAGCAGCCCCCTCCTGGGCCCCAGGTCTACCAGAGCCCGCCGGACATGGCCCAGGCCAACGCCAAGCTCGCCCAGGGGCCGCAGCCGACGCAGCAGCAGCAGCCCGACCTGATGTCGCTTTATGCGCAGCTCTACCAGCGCCAGCAGGCCAGCGAGATGTTCAACCGCGGCCTCGGCGGCCTGACCGCGGCCTTCTCACCCTTGAGCCAGCGCAACGCGCTCATGCACGAATGGGACAACATGGGCGGCGATCCGAACGCGCTCATGAACGGCATCATGTCGCTGCAGAACTTCAACTATCAGCAGCAGCAGCGGCAGGCGCTGGCCGCGGCCGCGCCCGGGCTCGCCAAACAGCTCTATGGAAACAACCCGACCCCCGAGCAGCTGCAGATGGCCCAAGGGCTCATCGCCAGCGGCCAGTTTGGCCAGATCGAAACGAGCATGGTGGGGGGAACGGATCTCGATCAGCGGCAGTACATCCAGGAGCAGCGGGCCAATCAACAGGCCGGTCAGCCGACGGTCGACTTTGCGACCTGGAAGGCCCAGCACGCCGCAGCCTCCGCGGCCGGAACGAAGACCGCGGAGGATTATGCTGCCGAGAAATCTGGCGCGATCTCCACCTTCCCAGGTTTGGACAGGCAGTATGAAAAGGCCGAGGCGGACGCGGAATACCTCGCCAGCAACCCGGAGGCGACCGTTAAAGCGGTGAAGGATTGGGGTACGCTCACCAAGGGCTATTCGGGAGCATTGGCTGTCAAGTATGGCTTGGTCGATCAAGCCACCGCCGATGCGCGAGCCAAGCTCGATGAATTGAAGAACGAGCAATTCACCCAGGGTTTAAGGGACACCAAGAACGTCCGCTCGGTGACTGAGGCGAACAAGATCGGCGCGTCGATGACGGCGATCGACAATCCGCAAGCCAGCCCCGACTTCATCAAAGGCGAGGCCAATCGAATAAGGGACACGGCGCAGGCGGCGCGCGGCAATCTGATCGCGGCGGCAGGCAGGCAAGTCCCGGCCAAGTACAGCAGCTTGGTCGACCCCGGCTATCTCGACAAGACCAGCCCGCTTTACAACGGGGCGACGATGATCAAGTCGCCCGCCGACGTGGCGGCGGCAAGCGCCGCGCCGGCTGCAGGGGCGGCCGCGCCGGCGCCCGCGCTCAAACCGCTGACCGACGCGCAAAAGGCGCAGGCGCAGACCCTCATCGCCCGCGATGGCCGCGGCCCGGTGCTCCAGCACCTGCAGCAGGGCGGCTACGACACCTCGGGGCTTTGAAATGGCAGACGATCCCTTCGCCGGCTACAAGCCGCCAAGCCAGGCCCAGGGGGCCGATCCCTTCGCCGGCTATAGCGCGCCGGCGTCCTCGTCGTCGGCATCGCCCGACCCGGGGGCCGACGAGAGCTGGTCAAGCTATTTGCTGCGGCATATGGCCAACCCCGGTCAAACGCTTCACGATGTCTCGCTGGGTTTGGACACTGCCACTCGCGCGGCCACAGACTGGCCGACCTTGGGCCTGGTGGACAAGGCGGTCAGCAATCTCCCGCGGCCCCAGCAGCCGGCCACAGGAAACGACTACAGTCCTACGGGCGACCCGCAGCAGGACACTGCAGCCGCCCATCAACGCTTGGGCGCCTGGGATCTTCCCGTCTCGTTGGCAGGTTCGGCCGTCACGGGCGGCCCGGAGCTCAAAGCCGCTTCGGCGGTCGGCGAAGCTGCGGCGCCCTACCTCGCCAAGCTGCCATTCACCGGGGAGGGCAAATGGCTCGGCGGTGTCCTCGGCTCGGCCGCCGTCGGCGCGCCAACAGCCGGGATCGCCGCATATGGCCACGAAGCCGGATTGACGCCCGACTGGAGCGACATCGGCCAACAGGCGGCGGTCGGCGGAGCTCTCAACGCTGGCCTCGCCACGCTTGGCGGCGTGGTCGGCCGTGGCGGCCAGGCGGCGCGGCAACAACCGCCGATGCCGTCGGCCGCAGATCTTGAAGCGACCAGCAAGGGGGGCTACGCGAAAGCGGGAAATGTACTCTATGACAACGCCGACATACGCGCGGGGGCGACGAACGCGATCAATGAAATCATGCAACAGCCGGCGCGCATCGCCCGCAACGGCCAAGGGGCGCTCACCACGCTTAACAAGATCGGCGGGGATTACGCGCTCGGGCCCGGCGTGCAGAGCGGCGAGGACCTCAACGACTTCATTCGCGGCCTGAAGACGGCCAAGACTGGCGACGATGTCGATGTGGCCGGTCGCATCGGCCAAAAACACATGCAAAACGTCCTCGACAATGTGACGCCGATCACCTCAGGCGGCCAAACGCCAGGCGTGCTCGGCGCCGGCGCGGCCGCGGTCAATCAGGGGAACCGAGCCTTTGGCCGTCTGCAAGATTTGAACACCCTTGGCGACCAGCCGACCAAGGCCGCGATCAAAGAGGTTCAAAGCAACTATCAGCCGGGCAGTCCAGAATATCAGGCCAGCGACACCGCTCTCAAGGCGATGAGCCCGCTCGTGAACTGGTACGCCGCGCGTCATGTCGCGGCCCCGCTTGTCGGCGCGGGGGTCGGCGCCGTGCAGGGCTATACCAATTCCGCCGAGGGCCAAGACCCATACATGAACGCGCTTTGGCACGCTGGCGAAGACGCGATGCTTTTCGAGGGCGGCAGGAAGCTAGTCGCCGCGCGCCCACAAGGCGCGTTTGATGCGCTCCGCTACGCCGTCGGGACCGGCCAGGCCAAGCTCGTGCCGAACCCGCCCCTGCGCAACGCCGCGCAGACGCTGTTTTTCAACCGAGGCGGCAGCGGAAACGAGCCGTCCAACCCCTTGCAGGCGCTGCTTTTCAACCTGGGTGCTGTCTACTAGTGGACCAAATAAGCCACGCCAATGACGGCCCAGACGATCAGAATTGCCAAGATCGTTCCGCGGATATTGAATTCATTCATTTCACATGCCCTACGAAGAAATACATTGCCCCTAAGGTGATGACGAAATACGTCACCTGGATCCCCATGACCCATTTGATCCACGCATTCTCGCGCTCGACAATCCAGGTCTTCAGGCCTTCAATTTTCGTCTCAAGCCGCCTCTCAGCAGCCTCGACGTCTTGTTTCGTCGCTGGGTCCATCACGCGCCCCCGTTCATCAGGCGCTCGAGCGATTTGGCCTGCACCATCCGTCTCCCGCCGGGGACGTGGACAGCGAGCAGGACGCCGCGCTCCAGCCAGCGGTGGATGGTGCTGGGGTCGCGGCCGGTCATCTCCGCGACTTCCGAGATCGTGTAGCCGATGCGCTTGACCGGCGGCCTCTTGTCTTTGGTCATCATGCGCCCCCATAGCACCTTGTGCATGCTCATGCAACGCCGCCCAGCGCCGCGACCACCTCGTCGATGCTGTGCTGCTCCTGGCGGACACCGTTGGTCGTCACCTCGTTCCACTGCCGGTTCTCGCTGAGCGCCGGCGGGAAGATGACCATGGCGTCCTCGTTGCTCCAGCGGACGATGCTGACCTTGTTCTCCTTGCCCCGACGCTCGAGGAAGGCGCGGAGCGCCGGATCCCGGTGGGCGTCGCGGTAGCCGGGATCGACCCAGATCTGCACCACCTCGACATGGTTCGCCTGGCCCGTCTCGTTGTTCCGGAGCGTGACAAAGTCCGGCATGACGTCGATCACGTAGTGCGATCGATCGGGGCGTGAGAGGTCGGCCGTGTCGTCGCCGACGAGCCAGCGGCACGCCCAGTCGCCGCACTCGGGCGGGAAGCCCCGCCTGTGATAGATCCCGCAGCCCTTGTGGTGGCGCTGGTGCTTGCAGCGCTCGCCGGCGGCCTTCTTCAGGGCGCCGACGGGCAGCAGCTTGCAGCAGAGTTGGCAGTCGCCGCAGCGGCGCGTCGGGGGCGCGTCACTGAGGACGAGGCTGATGCCGTGGCCGGTGATGGTGGTCGTCACGCGATCTTCCTCTCGAAAGGCACGACATTGTCGCGGACGCCGTCGACGAACGCGCCCCACGCCTGCATGATCGGGCGCCGGCGCTCGATCAGGCTGGAGCGGGCATAGGCGTTCTCGGCGTCGCTGCCGACCTTGTGCGCAAGGCAGCGCTCGGCCAGCTCGCGGTCGACGCCAGTCTCGCCGCACCAGTCGCGGAACGTGCTGCGGAAGCCGTGCGTGGTCGCCTCGTCCGAGCCGGTCACCCGCTGCAGCGTTTGCCACAGGCTGGCGTTGCGCATCGGGTTGCCCGCCTCTTTCTCCCTCGCGCCGCGGCCGCGGACGAACACGAACTCGCTGGTCTTCTCCATCCGGTTGAGGAGGGCCACAGCCGGGTCGCTGAGCGGCACGGCGTGGTCGCGGGCCATCTTCATCCGCGCCGCCGGGATGGTCCACACACGGGCCTCAAGATCGATCTCCGACCAGGTCGCGCCGCGCGCCTCGTTGGACCGGACGGCCGTCAGCAGGATGAACTCCAGGAGCCGCGCGCTGGTCGCGTCGGACTGCCGCAGGCGCTGCACGAACTCCGGGGCGTCGCGCCACGGCAGCGCGGCGTGATGCACGTCCTGCGCCTTCTGGCCAGGCCACAGGTGCTTGAAGATATTCCACGATGCCGGGTTGTCGCCGCTGCGCCAGCCGTGCGCGGCGGCGTAGTCGAAGATCGCCTCGATGCGCTTCTGCAAGGTGCGCGCGCTGTCGAGCTGCTCGCGCTCCCAGTGGGGCTGGATGACGGCCTTGATGTCGGCGATCGTGATCTCGTCGACGAACTTGCGCGCGATCGGCTTGCAGGTCACCGTGAGATCGCGGCGCCATTGGCCGAGCGTTGAGCATCCGCCCTCGAGCGACAGCTTCCAGCCCGGGCGGTTCTTCTCGATCACGGCCTCGGCCGCCTCGGCGAAGGTCTTGCGCTTGGCGGCCGTCGCCGCCGCCTCTCTGGCCTTGCGCTTCTCCTCGATCGGATCGACGCCGTTGCGCCACTGCTCGAGCAGGGCGTCGCGGTTCTTTCGCGCGAGCGCCAGCGCGACATTGGCGGCCGAGCCGAGGCCGGCCTCGCGCCGCTTGCCGTTCACATCCTTGCGCACGACCCACGACCGGCTTGCGCCCTTGACGTAGAGCCACAGGCCGTCGCCGTCACAGTGTTTGCCTTCCGGGAGTTTCATCACGTCGTATGGCTTGAGCATTTCTTTCCACCTGTCCTATCCACCTGAGTTGCGCCACCATATGCCACATCCGACAACGTGGTGCAACATCGAATTAGTGATGACGCTCGATATTCCAAGGGTTTGGCCGGAAAACGCCAATCATATCAATTCCCGCATTGGCACACGGACGCCGTCGCTTTGGGCGTCTGTGTTGGGCGCTAAGTATCTGAAAGGAGGTTGGAAAAGCGACTTTGTGTGGCACGGCTTTTGGGCTATCCACCTTGCCTATCCACCCGGCGCTTCTCGAGCTCCATCGCCAGCCATCCGAGGTCCATCCACAATTTTTCAGCGATTGCGGTGAAGGTGTTCGCCTTGAGCCGCTTGATCTCGTCGAGCATGCGCTTGCGTTCCTGGGCCTCGACATGGCGACGGACCAAGAGGCTAACGCGCCCTGGTCTGAGGTTGAATTTCGCAGCCAGCGCCTTCTGGGTTAGGCCGCCGACCTCATCAACAAAGGCCAACATTTCATCTTCGCGCAGCCGCTCCAGGCGCCAAATCTCTTCCCATTCCTCCAGGCTTTTCCCGCCCCAAACACTCATCGCCCGCTGATCAGGCGTTCGAGCGACTGAGCCTGCACCATGCGCCGGCCGCCGGGAACCTGGATGGGGAGCAGCACGCCGCGTTCGAGCCAGCGGTGGATGGTGGTTCGGTCGCGGCCGGTCATCTCCGCGACTTCCGAGATCGTGTAGCCGACGCGCTTGACGTTGGGCTTGGGCAGCTGGGTCATTGGGGCAGGTCCGGGTAGATCAGGGCGGCGCGCCGGAGCCAGAGCTTCTCGAGCTCGATCTCGGCGCGATCGAGATCCTCGATCCGCGGGCCGGGCTCGTCGGCGGCTGTGACCGGTACGACAGATGTGGCGGCGACCGACGCGGGCGTCTGCAGCGCCACCCGCGTCAGCGCCGGCCTCATCGACGCGCGCGGGGGCGCCACTGCCGCGCAACGCTGAGGCCAGCTAAATGCCCAATAACTATAGCGATGGCAGGCCGACGCCGGTGCTGTCATGAGGATGAGCGTGATGGCGGGGACGACGGTTAAACCCTTGCTCGGAAGGCGTCGCCCACCGACAATTGCCAGGCTCGTAGTTTCCATCGTTTTCGATCCTGTCGATGCTGTGCTTCGGGGTCGGCTTGGGCCCCATGTCGGCGAGAAAGTTCTCAAACGAGGTGCGCCAGCG
>Ga0210393_10000285_pt1 | contig 46341 bp, 44 predicted proteins | sample IncBWC27OmetaG_FD_160068 | JGI IMG/M metagenome (GOLD analysis project Ga0210393, IMG submission 160068) | Forest soil microbial communities from Barre Woods Harvard Forest LTER site, Petersham, Massachusetts, United States - Inc-BW-C-27-O ... | reverse complement strand
GCTTTTTCACCGATCGCTGGATCGATGCGCCGGTGCGGCCGGGCAAGGCGCCGGGCGCTTTCTCGCATCCGACGACGCCGTCGGCGCATCCCTATGTGCTGATGAACTATCAGGGCAAGCCGAGGGACGTGATGACGCTTGCCCATGAACTCGGTCACGGCGTGCACCAGGTGCTCGCCGCCAGGAATGGTGCGCTAATGGCGCCGACGCCGCTGACCTTGGCGGAAACCGCCAGCGTGTTCGGCGAAATGCTGACCTTCCGCCGGCTACTCAGCGAGACCAGGAGCGCCAAACAGCGCCAGGCGCTGCTCGCCGGCAAGGTCGAGGACATGATCAACACGGTGGTGCGGCAGATTGCGTTCTATACGTTCGAGCGCGCCGTTCACACCGAGCGCAAGAACGGCGAACTGACAGCTGAGCGGATCGGCGAAATCTGGCTCAGCGTCCAGGGCGAGAGCTTAGGCCCGGCGATCGATATCCGCCCCGGCTATGAGAATTTCTGGATGTACATCCCGCACTTCATCCATTCGCCGTTCTATGTTTACGCCTATGCCTTCGGTGATTGTCTTGTGAACTCGCTCTATGGCGCCTACGAAAACGCGCAAACCGGTTTTGCCGAACGCTACCTCGCGATGCTGTCGGCCGGCGGCACCAAGCACTATTCCGAACTGCTCAAGCCGTTCGGGCTCGACGCCAAGGATCCTCAATTCTGGAACGGGGGGCTCTCGGTCATATCAGGCATGATCGACGAGCTGGAAACGATGGGCTAGCCAGCTCTTTGAACCCAAACCGCGGCGATAGGCCCCTCCAATGACCCGATAAGCCGGGCAAAAGCCGTATGCGCGGCGTTGCCCTGCCTGCCGGTTTGCGGTAATTCGACAGCTAGTGTTCGGTTCTGACATTCGTATCATGTTGCTGCGAGTGCGCTTACGAATGTCAGAACCAAAGGAACACTAGCAAACATAGTTTTTGTAGTGCGTTTTCGGATTTGACATTCGCTATCAGGACCCGCGGCGACGCTGAAGCGAATGTCAAATCCACCGCACTAGCACTTGGATTCACTGGGGAGAGAGATGGCTGACCATAACGAAGTGGCCTACACGACGGCCGACGGCAACGATTACGTGGCCCACGAACAGACCTATGAGGGCTTCATCAAGCTGGTGAAGTACGGCAGCGCCACCGTCATCATCATCGTTGCCTTGATGGCGATCTTCCTGACCTGACGCAATCGCTCGCGCCGCCCTTCGGCGGCGCGATTTTGAGACAAAACTCGCCGCATGGGCGCTTAGTAGTTGCAAGCCCGGTCTCGGATTTGCAAAGCTTGCGCCGTGAATGACGCCTGCGAGTTTTCCGCGCCGCCGGAGGCCCCATGAAGATTGCCGTCGCCAAGGAAATCGACCCCTCCGAGCCGCGGGTCGCCGCTTCGCCTGACACGATAAAAAAATTCAAGGCGCTGGGGGCCGAGGTTGCGGTCGAGCCGGGCGCCGGGATCAAGTCCGGCCTGCCGGATTCGGAATTCACCGCCGTCGGCGCTACGGTGGCCGCGGATGCGCTGAAGGACGCCGATATCGTCATCAAGGTGAAGCGGCCGGAAGCGTCCGAACTTGCCAACTACAAGCGCGGCGCGCTGGTCATTGCCATCATGGACCCTTATGGCAACGATGCCGCGCTGAAGGCGATGGCGGATGCGGGCGTCTCGGCTTTTGCGATGGAATTGATGCCGCGCATCACCCGCGCCCAGGTAATGGACGTGTTGTCCTCGCAGGCGAACCTTGCCGGCTACCGCGCGGTGATCGAGGGCGCCGAAGCCTTTGGTCGCGCCTTCCCGATGATGATGACGGCGGCCGGCACCGTGCCGGCGGCGAAGGTCTTTGTGATGGGCGTCGGCGTCGCCGGCCTGCAGGCGATCGCGACCGCCCGCCGTCTCGGCGCTGTCGTCACCGCCACCGACGTGCGCCCGGCCACCAAGGAACAGGTCGAAAGTCTCGGTGCGAAATTCCTCGCCGTCGAAGACGAGGAATTCAAGAACGCGCAGACGGCCGGCGGCTACGCCAAGGAGATGTCGAAGGAGTATCAGGCCAAGCAGGCTGCGCTGACTGCCGAGCACATCAAGAAGCAGGACATCGTGATCACGACCGCTTTGATCCCGGGCCGCCCGGCGCCAAAGCTCGTCTCGGCTGAAATGGTCAAATCGATGAAGCCCGGCTCCGTGCTTGTCGATCTTGCGATCGAGCGCGGCGGCAATGTCGAAGGCGCGAAAGCCGGCGAAGTCGCCGATATCGATGGCATCAAGATCGTCGGCTACACCAATGTTGCCGGCCGCGTCGCGGCCTCGGCTTCGAGCCTTTACGCGCGCAACCTGTTCAACTTCATCGAGACCATGATCGACAAGGCCAACAAGGCGCTGGCCGTGAACTGGGACGATGAACTGGTCAAGGCGACCGCGCTGACCAAGGACGGCGCCGTCATCCATCCGAACTTCCAGCCGAAATAGGAGGAGTAGCCATGGAGCATCTCGCGCAGGCCGTCGATCCCTTCGTGTTCCGGCTGTCGATTTTCGTGCTTGCCGTGTTCGTCGGCTACTTCGTGGTGTGGTCGGTGACGCCCGCGCTGCATACGCCGCTGATGAGCGTGACCAACGCGATCTCCTCGGTGATCGTGGTTGGTGCGCTGCTCGCCGTCGGCGTCGGAATGATTTCCTCAGGCTCGGGCTGGGCGCGTGGCTTCGGTTTCGTTGCGCTGACCTTTGCGTGCGTCAATATTTTCGGCGGCTTCCTGGTCACCCAGCGCATGCTCGCAATGTATAAGAAGAAATCGAAATGAGCGGCAATCAACTCGGGCTGAATAGGCAAACGGGGGACCTGAGATGAGCGCCAATCTCTCTGCAGTGTTGTATCTCGTCGCAGGCGTGCTGTTCATCCTAGCGCTGCGCGGGCTGTCGAGCCCGGCCACCTCGCGTCAGGGCAATCTGTTCGGCATGATCGGCATGGCGATCGCGGTCGCAACGACGCTGGCGGCCCACCCGCCGGCCGACGGCACCGCCTGGCTGCTCGTGATCCTCGCTGTCGCGATTGGCGGCGGCATCGGCGCGGTGATTGCGCGCCGCGTACCGATGACATCGATGCCGGAACTGGTCGCGGCGTTTCACTCGCTGGTCGGCATGGCCGCGGTGCTGGTCGCCGCCGGTGCCTTCTACGCGCCTGAAGCCTTCGACATCGGCACGCCCGGTCACATCCACGCGCAAAGCCTGGTCGAGATGTCGCTCGGGGTTGCCATCGGCGCCCTGACCTTTACCGGATCGGTGATCGCGTTTTTGAAGCTGTCGGCGCGGATGAGCGGTGCGCCGATCATTCTACCGTTCCGTCACGTCATCAACATCGCTCTCGCGCTGGCGTTGGTGTTCTTCATCGTCGGCCTCGTGATGTCCGGCAGCGCACTCGACTTCTGGCTGATCACCATTCTCGCGCTTACCCTCGGCGTGCTCATGATCATCCCGATCGGCGGTGCCGACATGCCGGTCGTAATCTCGATGCTGAACTCCTATTCCGGCTGGGCGGCGGCCGGCATCGGCTTCACGCTCGGCAATTCCGCGCTGATCATCACGGGCGCGCTGGTCGGCTCATCGGGCGCGATCCTGTCCTACATCATGTGCCACGCGATGAACCGCTCGTTCATCTCGGTGATCCTCGGCGGCTTCGGCGGCGAGACGGTGGCCGCCGCCGGCGGCGGTGGCGAACAGAAGCCGGCCAAGCTCGGCTCGGCGGAAGATGCCGCCTTCATCATGAAGAACGCTTCCAAGGTCATCATCGTGCCCGGCTACGGCATGGCGGTGGCGCAGGCGCAGCACGCGCTGCGCGAAATGGCCGACATCCTCAAGAAGGAGGGCGTCGAGGTGAAATACGCCATTCACCCGGTCGCAGGCCGCATGCCCGGCCATATGAACGTGCTACTCGCCGAGGCCAACGTGCCCTATGACGAGGTGTTCGAGCTTGAGGATATCAATTCCGAATTCGCGCAGGCCGATATCGCCTTCGTGATCGGCGCCAACGACGTCACTAATCCAGCCGCCGAGGACGACAAGACGTCGCCGATCTACGGCATGCCGGTGCTGCAGGTGTGGAAGGCCGGCACGGTGATGTTCATCAAGCGCTCGCTGGCGTCGGGTTATGCCGGCATCGACAATCCCTTGTTCTATCGCGACAACACCATGATGCTGCTCGGCGACGCCAAGAAGGTTACCGAGAATATCGTCAAGGCGATGTGAGGCAGCCCCGACTAGAACTCATGACCATCCTGAAATGGTTCCTCATTCTCGCGGGTGTTTTCTACGTCGGTGGGGTCGCCGTCGTATTTTTCAAGCAGCGGTCGATGTTATTTCCGATTCCGCCGGTCGGGCGCACGGCCCCCGCCGCAGCCGGTCTCCCCGAAGCCGAAGAACAGGTGCTGACGACCGACGATGGCGAAAAAGTCATTGTCTGGCACGTGCCGGCAAAACCGGGCCGGCCTGTCATCCTGTTCTTCCATGGCAATGGCGATTTTCTGGCGGGCCGCGTCAGCCGCTTTCGGAATTTGGTTTCGGATGGGACCGGCCTCGTTGCGCTCTCGTTCCGCGGCTATGCCGGATCGACGGGATCGCCGAGCGAGGACGGCCTCTTGAAGGATGGCGCGGCGGCCTACGCTTTTTCAGCCGCACGCTACGAAGCTGGCCGGATCGTGACCTGGGGGTTCTCGCTCGGCACCGGCGTCGCCGTGGCGATCGCGTCCGAGCATCCGGTCGCAAAACTGATCCTGGAGGCGCCCTACACGTCGACGGTCGACGTTGCTGCTTCCTTGTTGCCCATCGTTCCTGTCAGCCTGTTGATGCGCGATCAATTTCGTTCGGACCAGCGCATTGGCCGCGTGACAGTGCCGCTTCTCATCATGCATGGTGAGGCCGATCCCGCCATCAATATCAGGTTTGGCGAGCGCTTATTTGCTATGGCCCACGAGCCGAAACAATTCGTTCGTTTTCCCGGAGGCGGTCACGAAAATCTGGATGAATTCGGTGCTATCGAGACCGTGCGGCGGTTTATAGGAGCTTCAAGTGGTTGACGGCTTCGAGGTTGCAGGTCCGTTTCGGCGTGAGGGGGTGAGGTGAGCTCGCACGGACCGATGCCGAAATCGGCATGGATATTCCCGGCGCTCGCGGTTCTGTTGTTCGCGGCCGTGACCGTGACCGGCTACATTTTCACGCCATCGACCGCCGGACTTGTGTTCGCCGCTATATTGCTCCTGATCCTGTTCGGGACGGTCTTTGCGGCCGTGCATCATGCCGAAGTCGTCGCGGAGCGGATCGGCGAGCCCTTCGGTACGCTGCTCTTGACGCTCTCGGTCACCATCATCGAGGTCGCGCTGATCGCGACCATCATGCTCGGCGAGAAAGCCGTGACCACGCTGGCGCGCGATACGGTGTTTGCGGTGGTGATGATCGTCTGCAACGGGCTGGTCGGCGTCTGCATCCTGGCCGGCGGTCTGCGCTACCGCGAACAGGATATCCAAGTGAGCGGATCGAGCCTCTATCTCAGCGTTCTCTCGGTGCTTGCCACTATGACGCTGATCATGCCGAATTTTACGCTGACGACGCCGGGGCCGGTTTTATCCGCAAGCCAGCTCGGGTTCGACAGCGTTGTCACCATCCTGCTCTATGGCGTCTTTCTCTATACGCAGACCGTCCGCCACCGGGATTATTTCGTGGCGGGCGCGGCTGCCGCAAACCATGACGGCCCGCCGCCATCGAACCGGACGATCGTTCTCAGTACCGGCCTGCTGCTGATTTCATTGCTGGCGGTGGTGTTGCTGGCGAAGAAATTCTCGCAAGTAGTCGATGCCGCTGCGGCCCTGATCGGCGCGCCGCCGGCTTTCGCCGGCATTCTGGTGGCACTCCTGATCCTGCTGCCCGAGGGCGTAGCTGCGATCGCCGCGGCGCGCCGGAATGATCTGCAAAAGAGCATCAATCTCGCGCTCGGCTCATCGCTCGCCACCATCGGCCTGACGATACCGGCGGTAGCGGTCGCCGCCTATGAACTCGACATGCAGCTCGTGTTGGGGCTTCCCCCCCAGGAGATGGTGCTGCTGGCGCTGACGCTGCTGTTGAGCCTGATGACGCTCGGCAGCGGCCGCACCAACATCCTTTTCGGGCTGGTCCACCTTGTGGTATTTGCGGTATTTATATTTCTGGTTTTCGTTCCCTAAGCGGAAGAAGTGCTGAAAATGATGAGCGCCACCTCCGATGTTCAGGTCGATACGCCGGAGGTGCGGGTCACCCGGTGGCGCCTGGCCCCCGGAACCGCCACGGGGCCCCATATTCACGGGATGGATTATGTCATCGTTCCCGTGACCGCGGGCGAAATGACCATCGTTGCGCCCAATGGGGAACGCTCCAAGGCCCAACTTGGGGTGGGACAGTCATACTTCCGTAAAGCTGGTGTTGAACACGATGTGCTCAATGAAAGCGCGTCCGAGATCGTCTTTCTGGAAGTGGAGCTGAAACCATAAGCCCGCCGTTTACCGAATTGCCACCGATATGCCTCAAAGCTCGGGCATCTGGGCTCGCGCGGGAGTTGTCGGCATGCTGAAATTGGCTTCAAAATTTGCGATGGACATTTTTCCGTCGGTGATTGCGACCATCCTCGGCGCCTATATCGTCAATCATTACATCAACACCAAGCCGCCGGCTGGGTCTCCCGCTACCGCCGCGGCAATATCTACGGCTGATCCCAAGTCTATGGCCGACCCGAAAAAAGCGGTCTCAAAGGCTGATTCGAAGTCGGCTGATCTCGGCAACATGCCTGAGCCTGGTGTCCGAGCGAAGGGTGTTTCGGAAAAGTCCATTATCGACAAGTCGTCGGCAGACAAATCCGTGACCGAAAAGCCCGCCGACAAGGCCGATAAGCCCTCGGAAACCGCCAGTATTCCGCCGACCGCGCCGGCCGATACGCGCCGCCACCAGCCCGCCCCGCGCGAAAAGGCCGCGTCCAAGGCTCCGCCGGCGGCTGAGAAGGCTGCCGAGCCCGTGGTTGCGGCCCCCGTTACCGCTCCTCCGGCTGAACCTGCCGCGGCACCGGATGCCAATGATCTGGCGCGGGCGGCGATCGAGCGCCTGCGCGGCACTGAACCTGCTCCCCGCGTGCAGGAAAGCGCGCGCGTGCCGGAACCGCCCAAAGCAGCCGAACCGCCTCGTGTTGTGGCCACGCCGACCGCGCCGGCGGCTGCCTCGGTACCCGTCGTGGCCGCCCCTTCACTTCAGCCGTTGCCGCCGCCGATCATGGTCTCGACGCCGCCTCTCGATAACAAGCCGCCGACTGCCGCGCGTACCGACGATCCGCTTCGCCCGACACCGCCGGCCGATATTCCCGATCCCCATGCCCCGCTGGATTTGCGGGCCGATGCCACCACAGATCAGCCGGTGAAACGGCCCTCCGTTGCCGACGATGTGCTCTCGGCCACCAAGAAGCTGTTCAACTCGGTGTTGCCGAAGCAGCAGCAACAGTGATTCGCAACGCCGATCGGCAGCGCTGCCTGAATTAGCCGGCCGGGCGCAGCTCGTTTGCGCATGATTTTCCGGATCAAGCTTCAGTAAATCATTTCAGAACGTTTCGTAGCTCTGGCCGGGCCTGCCACCGACGCGGGCGAAGGCCGATCGCGCAGCGTCGTCCTTCGGACGCAGGTTGATGGCGCGGCCGTAGGAGCCGGCGGCCTTGGTCTTGTCGCCCAGACGCTCATAGGCAAGGCCACGGGTCATCCAGGCCTGCACGTTTTGCGGATCGTCCTGCACGGCTTCGTCGAGGTCGCTGGCGGCCTCCTTGGCTTTGCCGAGCGCCAGGTAACTCAGCGCGCGGCCGAGCAGCGGTTCGAGCTGTTGCGGCACCAGGCCGTTGGCCGCGGTGAAGTCCTCGATCGCGAACTGGTGTTGCTTTTCGCTCTGATAGAGCAGGCCGCGATTGTAATAGGCCTCGGCGTCGTCGGGACGCAACGCAATCGCCTTGTTGAAGTCCTCGAGCGCCTGGGGCGCTTCGCCGCGCGCCTTGTGGACCAGGCCCCGGCCTAGCCAGGCCGGCGCGTAATTGGCGTCGAGCACCAGCGCCCGTTCATAATCGGACATCGCCTGGTCAAGACGTTTGGTCTTGCGGAAGATCTGGCCGCGATTGGCGAAGGCCTGTCCGTAATTCGGATCGAGGCTGATCGCCTTGTTGAAATCAGCCAGCGCTTCCTCGGTCTTTCCAGCCTGCGCCAGCACCGATCCCCGCATATTGTAGGTCTGCGGATTGTCGGGGTTATTCTTGATGGTTTCGGAGAGCGAAGCGATGTTGGCCGAAGAGGTGATTTGCGCCGATTCTTCCTTCGGTTCCGGGGAGTTCGTCAGCGATCCCAGCGTCATCGAACAGCCGCCGAGCGCGATCGCAGCCGATGTGATCGCCGCCAGCGCAATCGCCGCGCGCGGTATGTGGCGCAAATTTCCGGAAAAGGGGACCGGCACAGTCATCGAACGGGATACTCACGCGCTCACCCGCCAAGTGGTAGCGCGCTCCGCTGCGAAATGCATCGGTCAAATCGCCAGTACGTTTACGGGCCGAGGGCATATAAACAACAACGCGGGCCGAGCGGCCCGCGTTGAAGAATTCATGTCTGAAAGTTAATCGATCAGCGCGGTCCGCGAGGTCCGCCCGGACCGCCACGGCCGCCGCCCGGGCCACTGCGCTCGGCGCCAGGACCGGCGCCAAACACTGGCTTCGGCTTCATCGGCAGCAGGCCTTCACGCTGCAACTTCTTGCGGGCCAGCTTGCGTGCGCGGCGCACGGCTTCGGCCTTTTCGCGGGCCTTCTTCTCGGAGGGCTTTTCGTAATGACCGCGGAGTTTCATCTCGCGGAAAATACCCTCGCGCTGCATCTTCTTCTTCAGCGCCTTGAGGGCTTGATCGACGTTGTTATCGCGAACGAGAACCTGCACGCGGCATCCTCTTTCAATTGATCGGTTTGGATTCTGGTAAGGTCAGAGGGCCAACAAAAAGCCAAGCACCTGACCTTTGAGCGCGCGGATGTATCAGACAAAGTCGCTATTGTCCACCGGGAAGGGGCGATTTCGGCCACGTCGGGGTCACAGAAATCTTGCCAAATCCACCCGTCCGTGGCTCCGGTTTAGGGAATTTGCAGCTTTTGGGGCGAATTTCACAGGGGGCGGGGAGAAACCAAATCCGGGAGGCTTCAATGGAAGCGAAAAAATATGCCGCTGAACTGATCGGTACATTTTGGCTCACATTTGCGGGATGCGGCAGCGCCGTCATTGCCGCTGGTTTTCCCCAGGTCGGTATCGGCCTGCTCGGCGTATCACTGACATTCGGACTGAGCGTCGTGACCATGGCCTATGCGATTGGCCATATATCCGGGTGCCACCTCAACCCGGCCGTTACGGTTGGCCTCGCCGCGGGTGGACGCTTTCCGGCCGGCCAGATCCTGCCCTATGTGATCGCGCAGGTCGCGGGCGCCATTGCCGCCGCAGCGCTGCTTTATGTGATAGCAAGCGGCGCTCCGGGGTTTGACCTCAGCAAGGGCTTTGCATCCAATGGCTATGGCGCGCATTCGCCAGGCCAGTACGACCTGGTGGTCTGCTTCATCACCGAGGTGGTCATGACCGCGATGTTCCTGTTCATCATCATGGGCGCTACCCACGGCAAGGCGCCCGCCGGCTTCGCACCGCTCGCGATCGGGTTGACGCTGACGATGATCCACCTCGTCAGCATTCCCGTCACCAATACCTCCGTGAATCCGGCGCGCAGCACCGGCCCCGCTTTGTTCGTCGGCGGATGGGCGCTCGCTCAGCTCTGGCTATTCTGGGTGGCGCCGCTGATCGGCGGCGTACTGGGAGGGGTGATCTATCGCTGGCTGAGCAAGGATCCGACCGGCATTGTGGAAGGAAGGCCGGCATAGACAAGGGATCGCGGACTCCGCGGGCCCACCGTTCCGGCGGCTATTTTCTGGCCGCCGGCACGACCTGGGTGACGTGTCCCATTTTGCGCCCGGGCCGGGGTGTGCCCTTGCCATAGAGGTGGACGGTCGCGCCGGGAACCGCGAGCCACTCCCAATAGCTGTTGATCTCGTCTCCGATCAGGTTGGTCATGGTGACCTCGCCATAGCGGAGTGGTTTACCGAGCGGCCACCCGGAAATGGCGCGGATGTGCTGCTCGAATTGCGAGATCGACGCGCCATCCAGCGTCCAGTGGCCGGAGTTATGCACGCGCGGCGCGATTTCATTGACCAAAATCTGCGGCCCCTGGTCGCCCGACACCACGAACATCTCGACCGCCAGCACGCCGACATAGTCGAGTGCGTCCGCAATCCGCTGGGCCGTGTCACGGGCTTGCGCCGCGAGCGCCTCCGAGATGGCTGCGGGCACGCGCGAGACCTTGAGGATGTGATCGCTGTGCTCGTTTTCGGTGACGTCAAAACATTCGACATGACAGTCACTGGAGCGGGCGGCAATCACCGAAATTTCGCGTTCGAACGGAATGAAGGCCTCGAGGATCGCCGATTTGGTGGCGAGGTCGTCCCAGACGCGATCCGGATCGTCGCCGGCGCGGATCATCGTCTGGCCCTTGCCGTCATAGCCGAAGCGGCGGGTCTTGAGCACGGCGGGCAGGCCGATTCTCGCGATCGCGGCGTGCAATGTCTGGGGCGATGAGACGTCGGCATAGTCGGCGGTCTTGATGCCCAGACGTGTAACGAAATCCTTCTCTACCAGGCGATCCTGCGTCGTTTCGAGAATCTTGTGATCGGGCAGCACCGGCCGCCGCGCCGCCAGGATCATTGCGGATGCCGCCGGCACATTTTCGAATTCATAGGTGATGACGTCGACGTCGCTTGCGAACAGCTCAAGCGCCTCGACATCGGCATATTCGGCGCAGGTCGCATTGGCCACGACGTCGAAGGCCGGCGAATCCGGATCCGGCGAAAACACCCGGCAGCGCAGGCCAAGCCGCGCCGCCGCCATCGCCAGCATCCGGCCGAGCTGTCCGCCGCCGACAATTCCGATGGTATCGCCCGGCTTCAGCACCACCCGCGTCACGCGGACTTCTCCGGGCGCTCCGCGACCGCGTCAGTCTGCTGCTTGCGCCAGGCGGAGAGTCGTTCCGACAGCGCCTTGTCGTTCAGCGCCAGCATGCTTGCAGCCAGGAGCGCCGCATTGATCGCGCCGGCTTTGCCGATCGCCAATGTTCCAACGGGAACGCCGGCGGGCATCTGGACGATGGAATAGAGCGAATCGATGCCTGACAGCGCCTTCGATTCGATCGGCACGCCGAGGACCGGAAGTTCCGTCAGCGACGCGGTCATGCCCGGCAGATGTGCGGCGCCGCCCGCACCCGCAATGATGATCTTGAAGCCGGCCGCCTTCGCACCCTTGGCGAAAGCATAGAGCCGCTCCGGCGTGCGATGGGCGGAGACGATGAATGTCTCGCAAGTAACGCCCAGCGCGCCGAGCGTTTCGGCGGTGTGGCGCATGGTGTCCCAGTCCGACTGGCTTCCCATGATGATGGCGATTGGCGCAGGCATGTCGTTAATTCTTCTGGCGGAATCCAAAACCTCAGGGCCGGATTATAGGATCGGCCCTCTGTTCGGCAAGATTAGCAAGGGATCGACAATGGACTATCCTGTCTTGGTGCGAACGAGCAAGCCTTCTTCGGTGCAGAACTGGCCAGAGCGGTTAACATTAAGGCGGATCGCAGGGCGGTTTCGAAGCCGAAATCGGCGCCTTGAGGAGAAGCGATGAAGAAAAAAGCCAGGGCGGGCGCCGCGCGAACGGCGAAACGGCGCAAGGGTGCACCGGTAGCAGGTCAAGCGCTCGTCCTCCGCGCCGCTCCGGTCACGCGGTCTCCGGCGGCAAGCGGTGATGCAAAGGCCGAAATCCGCCGGCTCAAAATGCAGCTCGCCAAGGCAAATGCGCGTATCGAGGCGCTGCAGGCGGCAGCCGAGACGGATTTCCTGCTCGGGATTCCCAATCGGCGCGGCTTCGAACGCGAGCTCGGCCGCGCCATCTCCTATATCAAGCGCTATCAGGCTAGCGGCGCGCTGGTTGTGCTTGATGTCGATCGGCTCAAACCGATCAACGACAATTTCGGCCATGCGGCAGGAGATCAGGTGCTGAAGGCTATCGTTGACGTGCTGTCGCAACAGATCCGTTCCTCTGACGTGATCGGGCGGCTCGGCGGCGACGAGTTTGCGTTGCTGTTGTGGAATCTCAGCGAAACCGATGCGCACGCCAAGGCGGCGGCGTTCGAGGAGGACATCGACCGTCTTAGTTTTACCTTCGAGGGCCACACGGTTGCGACCGGCGTCTCCGCGGGCGTCGCCATTCTCGGGCCGCATTCGGAAGCCGCGAAGGCGTTGGCGGACGCCGACTGCGCGATGTATGTGCGCAAGGCGCAGCGGCGCCACGAGGCCTGACGCTTAAATCTGCCAAAGAGTTCGGATTGATTCTTCGTTCCCTCTTGCCAGCCGAGCTGCATCATGACCAAGCCCGAGCCGTTCACGCTTCACGTGGCTGACGCCGATATCGCCGATCTGAAGGATCGTCTGGCCCGTTCGCGCTTCCCTGATTCCGCGCCCGGCGAAGCCTGGTCATATGGCACTGACGTCGCCTATTTGCGCAGCCTCGTGGAATATTGGCGCGACGGGTTTGACTGGCGGGCGGAAGAAGCGGCGCTGAACGCGTTTCCCCAATTTCGTGTACCTCTCGACGGTATCGACCTGCACTATCTGCATGTGCCGGGCGTCGGCGAAAACCCGATGCCGCTGTTGCTGTTGCATGGCTGGCCGGGCTCGGTGTTCGAATTTATCGACATCATTCCGCGCCTGACCGACCCGGTTCGCTTCGGCGGCGATTCGCGCGACGCCTTCACGGTGATCGCACCTTCCCTGCCGGGCTATGGGCTTTCGTTCAAACCCGGCCAAAAAAGATTTGGCGTGCCCGAAGTGGCGGATTGTGTCGCCGCGCTGATGCATGATGTGCTCGGCTTCTCGCGTTTCGCCGCGCAAGGCGGCGATTGGGGTGCGGCTATCACCAGCCGGCTCGCTTACGCCCATGCCGGGAAAATGATCGGCATCCATATCAACCTGTGGGCGGCGGCGGGGCGCGAGGCGAGCGCGTTTCAAAATCCGACCGAGGACGAGAAGCGCTATCTCGTCGAATTGGCGCATTGGAACCGCGAGGAAACCGGCTATTCCTGGATTCAGGGGACGCGGCCCCAGACGCTTTCTTTTGCGTTGACGGATTCGCCGGCTGGATTGGCGGCCTGGATCGTGGAGAAATTCCGTGCCTGGTCGGATTGCGACGGCGATGTCGAAAGCGCGATCGACCGCGACCGCATGCTCGCCGATATCTCGCTCTACTGGTTCACCGGCGCAATCGGTTCGTCATTCTGGCCTTATTACGCAAGGCTGCATGGCTCCGCCATCCTGCCGCCCGGTGAGGTCATCACGGTTCCAACCGGCTACGCGCAATTCCCGCGCGAAATCCTGAAACCTCCGCGCAGCGCCATCGAACGCGTCCACACCAACATCCGGCGCTGGAGCATCATGGAAAAAGGCGGCCATTTTGCCGCGCTCGAACAACCTGAAGCTCTCGCCGGCGAGGTGCGCGCGTTTTTCCGTGAATTGCGCTGAAATCTCTATAGCCCGGCGAGATCGTCCGGTACCTGCCCGAATTTCTGGAGCACACGCGCATCGCCGAACTCGCCGACCATCGGATCGCCGCTGCGGCAAAAGGCAACCGCGCCGATACTGCCGCTCGCGCGCGACATCGCTTCGGCGCGCCGCAATGCAGCGCTCGAATGGTGGCACTCTTCCGCAGCCCCCGCGACCGGCAAGCCGGCTTCATCCTGCAAAAACGGCATCGCGACGTAATAAGTGACGTTGGCCATTACGCGGCTCCCACCTTCTGATGGATCAGGCTGTGTCTCTTCTGGCGCGTGCCTGTCTGGCCGACGCGCCCAAGTGCGACGCTTTCGTTCGCAATTCACTCAATTCGATTTCCAGGTATTCGTTCGCCAGGATCAGGGCTTTGATGGTGCTGCGCGCATCGCCGTTGCACATTGCGATCAGCCGGTCGCAGGCCTGTTCGTAGCTCGGGCTGTAGGGAAACGAAGCGGATTCGGGCATGGCGTAATTCCTCAAAGCGCGAAGTCGACACCACCGAAATGTTCCTATTTTGTTCTCAAAAAGTCAAGCGCTGTTTTTGCGCGGAATGCGCTGGCGACCGCCTCAGGCAATAATGTCCGGCGTGATCTGGTCTTCGATGAAGGCGATACGGTCGCGCAACTGCAGCTTGCGTTTCTTCAGGCGTTGCAGCCGTAACAAATCGGGCGCCGGCGACTGGTGCAGCGCATCAATCGCCGCGTCTAGATCGCGGTGTTCCTGTTGTAACCTCGCGAGCTCGGATTGGAGTTCGCGCTCATCTTCGTCGGTCATGGTTTACTTAATCGAAAACGCGGATGAGATTTGCGAAAAATTCAAGCCAAACACGAATATCCTCCGAGGCAAGCTGCTCCGCAAGCAGCTTCGAAAACGGCCTGGTAGGGACCAAAGCGCGTGAAGCTGTGGCACGCGACGGTCCGCTCCTGGGCTGTGGCCGGACGTGACCACTTCCGTGCTAGTCTTTTGTTTTACTGCGGGTTCCCGCACCAAGCGCCGACCGGTCGCGGAGGTTAGCAGGCATGATGCTCACGATTCGTTACAGATGTCGGTGAAATATGAGGGTGGCGTCTTGCAAAGCCATCGACAGATTCAAGCCTTGGTGTAGACTTCCTCGCGGAGTGGATTTGACCTTCGCGCCCATCTGGCCGCGGCTCGTCAACGAATGTCAAATCCGAAGCTCCACTAGAAACTGATATTTGCTGGTGGTCCTGTGATTCCAACATTCGCGAATGTGGTCGCTGAGGCGGCATACGAATGTTAGAGCCGCACTTGTCCGGATCGAATCTGAGGTCTTAACCCAACCGAGGAGGTTTCGAATGGCAATTCACGCACATCTCGTTGAACTGGAACGCAAACACAAAGTCCTCGAAAACGAATTGCACGAAGCTCTTCTACACCTTTCAACGGATGATTTGCAGATTGTCGAACTCAAGCGCCGGAAATTGATGGTCAAGGACGAGATTGAGCGCTTGAGGCATTGCGCCAGCGCCACGTTGCATTAATCAGCCCAGCAGAGTCCTGATATTTGCTTTGATCGCGGCGGCCGGTCGGCATTGTTGATGCCGATCAGCTGTGATGTTGTGCTTGAGATAAGCGCTCTCACGCTTTGGTAAGTTCGCCGACGTAATCCGCGATCGCCAACGACGACGTCAGGCCTGGCGATTCAATGCCGAACAGATTGATCAGCCCGTCGATGCCGTGGTCCTTTGGCCCCTGGATCAGGAAATCCTGCACAGCGACCGCCGGCGGCACGATCTTCGGCCGCATGCCGGAATAACTCGGCATCAACGCGCCGTCGGGCAGGGCCGGCCAGTAGCGGCGGATCGCTGGATAGAATCGCTCCGCCCGCGCGGGATCGACCGAATAGTCGATGCTGTCGACCCATTCCACGTCGGGACCGAATCGCGCCTGTCCTGCCATATCAAGCGTGAGATGCACGCCGAGGCCGCCCGGCTCGGGTACCGGGTAGATCAGATGCGAAAACGGCGCCCGCGCCGAGCAACTGAAATAGTTGCCCTTGGCAAGGTAAGCCGGCGGAATCATTTCGACCGGCATGCCGTCGATGCTGCGCGCAACCGACGTGGCGCCAAGGCCTGCGGCGTTGACCAGAAGCCGGCACTCCAGCGACATCGGGGTGGCGCCGCCGGCGTCAATCTCGATGCGGCCGCCGCGTGCTCGCGCGCCGAGCAGCGGGGTGTGGAACGCAAAGGCTGCGCCTGCATCTTCGGCATTGCCGCGCAGCGCCAGCATATAGGCGTGGCTGTCGATGATGCCGGTGGAGGGCGAGAGCAAGGCCGCCCCGCAATGAAGCGCCGGCTCCAGCGCGCGCGCGGCTTCGCCATCAAGCGTCTGCAAATCGGTTACGCCGTTGGCCTCGGCATGCGCCCTGATCGATTGCAGCTTTTCGCTCTCCTTGGGCGTCGTCGCGACGATCAGCTTGCCGCAATTGCGATGCGCAATGCCCTGATCGCGGCAATAGCGGTAGAGCGCCTGTTTGCCGCTGACGCACATCCGCGCCATCAGGCTGCCCGCCCGGTAATAGATGCCGGCGTGGATCACCTCGCTGTTGCGTGAGGAGGTGACGGTGCCGATTCCCTCGGCAGCCTCCAGCACGATCACCTCGCGGCCGCTTTGTGCCAGCTGCCGCGCCACGGCAAGGCCGATCACTCCGGCTCCGATGACGACGCATTCGACTTTGTCCATGGAAGAAATTCTGATCCGGGTAGGTTTGGCTCTTGGGGGTAGGGGACGAGGACGAGTTTGCCGATACAACTCTCGCGTTAATTGACCCACCCGGCCGGGGGTTTTGGTTGTAGCCTGCTCATATAAGCAACTCTTTGGATTTGTTCCGAAACTTGGTCGGCGCAAATCGTTAGTGATCCATTAATCATGTCCGGGCAATTGACGCAATTTTCCGAAGCAAATGAGCCAGGTCGGGGTACGCGTTTACCTGATCCAAACCCGTGACGCCAGAAAGTCCGTCGCAGAAATCCGCGGGTGACCGATGGCTGACAAGAAGCGGCAGGCAGGCGGCGGGATCATGATTCCGGCAGGAGTCGTGGTGTGCCTGGTTGCGTCCGTTTGGGCCGCCGTGGCATCGGGTGCGGAATTCAGCCTTGTCAGCTATTTCAATGCGGCCGATCCGGAAGTGATCTCGGATGCCGTGCTTGGCGGGCTGGTCGTCTGCTGCTTTCTGATCGCTGTCGGGCTGTGGCTCATGTCCACGCTGCGCCGGATCAAGCAATCGAAACTGCGCCGAAATGCGTTCGTCAGCTCCGCCCTGAATAATCTCAAACAGGGCGTCGTGATCACCAACGCGCGGCAACGAATTGTTTTCCTTAACGACCGTTACCTCGAGATTTACGGCCTTTCGCGCTCCGATATCACGCCGACCATGACCGGCAAGGAACTGCTCGAACTGCGGCGCCAGCGCGGTATGCTCGATATCAGCGTCGACGAGTTCTATGCCCAGGCGGGCGACCCCGAGGGCCTCGTGACCGAGCTGACGAACGGGCAATCCGTTCACGTCAAATATTTTCCGTTGTCGAACGGCGGATCGATCGCGACGCATGAGGATTGCAGCGAACAGCGCGAGCTCTCGCGGCAGCTCGCTTCCACCAAACAGTTTCTCGAATCCGTCCTGGAAAACATTCCGGTCTGCGTCGCCGCCAAAAGCATCGAGAATGGCCGCTACATCTTCGCCAACCGTGCGTTCGAGCGCTTTTCGCGCTTCCCAAGGGATTTCATCATCGGCAAACGCGCGGACGAGATTTTCACGCCCGATACGGCGGCCGGCATCGAGGCGGCCGACCGCGCTGCGCTGAACGCAACGGAAGGCCAGTTCAGCAACGAATTCGTCGTCGAGCGTGGTTCGCAGAAGCGGGTCCTCGCTTCCAGCCGCGTGATTGCCCGCGACGACAGAGGCGAGCCAAAATTCCTGATCGCGCTATTCGACGACGTGACCGACCGCAAGGTGCTTTCCCACGAGCTGGAGAACACCAAGAAGTTCCTCGAGTTGGTCGTCGATAACATTCCGGTGTCGCTGACGGTCGAACGGGCAAGCGACGGGCGCTACCTTCTGGCAAACCGCAGCGCGGAAACCATCCTTAACCGCCGGCGTGAAGAGGTCGCAGGACTGACGGCGGCCGAAATCTTCAACGAACGTGAAGCCAAGCTCATCAAGGCACGTGACGAGGCGGCAATCAAAAAGCGCCGGCCTCTGACCGAGGAGCACCCGATCAGCACCAAGGACGGCCTGCGGCTGTTCCTGACGCGCCGGGTCACCGTGCTCGACGAAGCCGGCGAGCCGCAATATCTGATCAAGACCCACGAGGACGTCACCGACCGCCGTCAGACCGAGTCGCGCATGGCGCACATGGCCTATCACGACGGGCTGACCGATCTGCCGAACCGCGCCGCATTCCTGCAGGCGCTCACGCAAATGATCGAGGCCTGCACCGAAGCGGAAGAGCAGTTCGCCGTCCTGTCGATCGACCTCGACGGCCTGACGGAAGTCAACGATGTGTTCGGTCATGACACCGGCGACAAGCTCCTGATCGAAGTGGCGCAGCGGTTGCAGGCGTCGGCGCGTGGCGGCGTGGTGGCGCGGCTTTCCGGCGACGAATTCGGGTTGATCATCGACGGCAAGCAGCCGATTGCCGCCATGCTGCTGGCCGAGAAACTGGCCGAGACGATGGCCAGGGAAATCATCATTGACGGCAAGTCGGTCCGCACCGGCGTGACGACGGGCATTTCGATCTTCCCGTATAACGGCGCGGACGCAGCCTCCCTGCTCACCAATGCCGGAGCGGCGCTGTCGCGCGCCAAGGCGAAGTCGCGCGGCACGATCAGCATCTATGAACCGGAGATGGATCAGCAGATCCGCGATCGGCGCGTGCTGCACCAGGATCTTTCGACGGCGATCAAGAACGGGGAAATCTCGCTTTATTACCAGCCACAGGCGTCGTCGCTTCAGGCGGGCAAGAGCGAGATCATCGGCTTCGAGGCGCTGGCACGCTGGCGTCATCCCGTGCGCGGCTTCGTGCCGCCGTCCGATTTCATTCCGCTGGCGGAGGAAAGCGGCCTGATCTTCGAGATGGGCCAGTGGATTCTCCGCGAAGCCTGCCGCGAGGCCGCCTCCTGGCCGGTGCCGATGCAGGTCGCGGTCAACCTGTCGCCGGCGCAATTCATGCATGGCGACGTTGTCAGTCTGGTGCATTCGATCCTGCTTGAAACCGGGCTTGCGCCGGGGCGGCTGGAACTCGAAATCACCGAGGGCGTGCTAATCGAGGATTTCGATCGCGGTCTGGCGCTATTGCGCCGCCTCAAGGGGTTGGGTGTGCGAATCTCGATGGACGATTTCGGCAGCGGCTATTCCTCGCTGAGCTATCTGCAGGCGTTTCCGTTCGACAAGATCAAGATCGACCGCGCCTTTGTCATGAATTTGGGACGCAATCCGCAATCGGCGGCGATCGTGCGCGCGGTAATCGGTCTCGGTCACGGTCTTGAAATGTCGATCGTCGCTGAAGGCGTGGAAACCGAGGAACAACTCAATTTCCTCACCGAACAAGGCTGCGACGCCGTGCAGGGTTACTTCATCGGCAAACCGCTCCCGATCGAGCAATATGACGCGCTGGTCGGCCGTGTGGCCGGCGATGCGGCCGCACCGGCACGCAAGATCGGCTAGATCGAACTTCGGTGCGCGCCATTTTCACGACAAGTTCGAAATGGAAGCAGCTATAGCTGCTGGTACGGCGGATTCGACATTCGCTGTGAGTCCTTCGAGCGAATGTCACATTCAAAACCGCACTGGAATTTTTATACTTGCTAGTGTCCCTTTTGTTCTGACATTCGTAACGAACCCGCCGCGACAAAATCGGGACATGGGTGTATGGCGGACTACGATCTTGCGATCATCGGCGGCGGGTTGAATGGCGTCAGCGTGGCGCGGGACGCTGCCGGACGCGGCTTGAGGGTCATTCTGATCGAGCAGGGGGATCTTGGCGGCGCGGCATCCGGCGCCAGCGGAAGATTGATCCAGGGCGATCTTTCCGTGCTCGAGCGAAGGGCATTCCGGCGCACGCGCACGGCGCTGACTGAGCGCGAGGTCTGGATGCGGATCGCGCCGCATCTGGTGCGGCCGGCGCATTTCGTGATTCCCGCGCATTCCGACGAGCGTCCGCCATGGTTGCTGCGTCTGGGATTGTACCTCTACGACCGCCTGGCTCCGCCCGGTGGCCTGCCGCGCTCAGCCACGATCGACATCACCCATCATCCGATTGGCGATGCGTTGCAACGGCCGTTCGGCACCGCTTTCGGATATTCGGATTGCCTGGTGGATGATACGCGGCTGGTGGTGACGACGGCGATCGATGCCGCGGAGCGGGGAGCGGTGATCCGCACCGGGGCGCGCTGCGTGCGCGCCGATCGGAGCGATATCTGGCGGCTGGTGCTGATTGATCGCGGGCACCGTCAGGTGATCACGACAAGATCTCTGGCCAACGCCGCGGGCGCCTGGACCGCGAGCGTTGCCGAGACTGTATTGCGGGTACCGTCGCCGCGCACCGCCGCTGTCAAACTGGGCCAGATCATCGTCAAGCGCTTGTTTGAGACCGATAACGTCTATGTCCTGCAGAATTCGGACCGGCGGCTGGTTTTCGCCAGCCCCTATCAACGCGATTTCACCATGATCGGCACCGTTGCGCGAAATTTCAAAGGCGACCCGGCGGCGGTCGCGATGGCTGCGGATGAGGTGGCGTATCTCTGCGACGCGGCCAACCGTTATTTTCGCGAGCGGATTTATGCTTCCGACGTGATCAGATCGGTGGCCGGCGTCAATCTCGTCACCGGGCGCCCCGGCAAAAGATTTGCCCGCGAGGGAACGGTGACGTTCGAGGCACGACGGCGCAGGGCGCCGCTTCTGACCATTTTCGGCGGTGACGTCACAATGGCGCGGCTGCGCGCTGAACGCGCCGTCTCTTATCTCCTGCCGTTCTATCCGATGTCGGCGTGCTGGAGCGCTCAAACGCCGCTGCCTGGTGGCGATGTTCCACCCGAACGGTTCGAGTCGGAGGTCGAAGCCGCGCGGGAGCGCTGGAAGTTCTTGACCTCCGATCAGGCGTTGCGCCTGGTTTCGGCCTATGGCTCGCGGCTTCATCAGGTGCTCGGCGAGGCCCGAGAAAAGGCCGATCTCGGCCAAAGTTTTGGGCCGGACCTGACGGAAGCCGAAGTGCGCCATCTCATGACAAGAGAATGGGCGCGCTTTCCAGACGACATTCTCTGGCGGCGCACGAAGCTCGGCCTCACCATTGCCCAAGACGATCGCGAACGCCTGGCGGTTTTCATGGCGACGGTGGCGCACCGGGTCGATTCTCCGACCGCTGTCCACAGTGCTGCGGTTGAGCCGGGACCGCAGCGGGGTTAGCTTGCCCTTTCCACGGGGTGGGCTGGCAGCATGACCGAAGATACCGCGAAGACCGCGAGCGAGGCGGATTCGCCGCAATCCATTCCGCAGCCGGCCTCCGGCACGCCGCTCCTGCGCATCGATGCCGTGGTCAAGACGTTTGGCCAATTTCGCGCGGTCGATGTCCTGTCGCTCGACATTCATGCCGGCGAATTCTTCGCGCTGCTTGGCCCGAGCGGCTGCGGCAAGACCACGCTGCTCCGCATGCTGGCCGGCTTCGAGGCGCCCGATGCCGGCCGTATCCTGCTCGACGGCAAGGACATCGCGCAGATCCCGCCGCATCAGCGCCCGGTCAACATGATGTTCCAGAACTATGCGCTATTTCCTCATTTGAACGTGCGGGACAACATCGCGTTCGGATTGAAGCGCGCCGGCATGGCGTCTGCCGACATCAATGCACGCGTCAACGAAATGGTTGCACTCGTCAAACTCGATGGGTTCGAGAAACGCAAGCCTGACCAGCTCTCCGGCGGCCAAAGGCAACGCGTCGCATTGGCGCGGTCGCTGGCGCGCCGCCCGCGACTCTTGCTGCTTGATGAGCCGCTCGCCGCGCTCGACAAAAAGCTGCGTGAAAGCACTCAACTCGAATTGATGGAATTGCAGCGGCGGCTCGGCCTGACCTTCATCATCGTGACCCACGACCAGCAAGAGGCGATGACGATGGCGGGCCGGATCGGCGTGATGGATGCCGGCCGTCTCGAACAGGTCGCGACCCCGCGCGAACTTTATGAAGCGCCGCGCTCGCGCTGGATCGCCGAATTCGTCGGCGACATCAATCTGCTCGAGGGCAAGTTTGAGACCAGCGATGCCAGTTACCCGACGATGGCGCGGCGGGTCGCCATCGCGACCAGCGAAGCCGGAACGATCTATGTTGCCGAGCCGCGTGAGCCGCTGACCAAGGTCAACCTTTGCATCGCGATCCGTCCCGAAAAGGTCAAGCTGTCGCGCCGTGCGCCTGCGTCCGACGATGCGCGAGCCATCAACCGGCTGGACGGGGTGGTGACCGATGTCAGTTACCTCGGCGGCATGACGAGCTACAAGGTCAAGCTCGATACCGGCGCGGTGTTGCGCTCTTCGATGGCCAATACCGCCCGGCTCGATCTCGATGCGTATAGTTTGAGCCAGCGCGTGGTGGCGTGGTTCTCGCCGGAAGACTGCGTGGTGCTGGAGCAATGAGCGCACCATCGATCTTTACACGCCCGGCGCGGCTCGCGGCAATCGCGCCCTATCTATGGATGGCGCTGTTCTTTCTGGTGCCGTTCCTGTTCGTCCTGAAGATCAGCCTGTCGCAGACCGCGATTGCGCAGCCGCCCTATACACCCGTGTTCGATGTCGCCGAGGGATGGGAGGCGATCAAAGCCGCTTTTACCGCACTGTCGTTCGACAATTTCCGGCTGCTTGCTTCCGACGATCTCTATGTCCTGTCGTATTTGCGCAGCCTTTTGGTCGCCGCGATTTCGACGTCTATCTTGCTCGTGATCGGCTATCCCATCGCCTACGGCATGGCGCGCCTGCCCCAGCGCTGGCAGGCGATCGCGATGATGCTGGTGATCGTTCCGTTCTGGACCTCGTTTCTGATCCGCATCTACGCCTGGATCAATATCCTGCAGCATGACGGCTTGCTCAATCAGATTTTGCTCGCGCTGCATGTCGTTTCGACGCCCGTGGTGTGGTTGTCGACGGATGGCGCGATGTATCTTGGCATCGTCTATTCGTATCTGCCGTTCATGATCCTGCCGCTGTACGCGACACTATCCAAAATGGACCCGGCGCTGCTGGAAGCCGCGAACGATCTCGGCGCCTCGCCGCGCCAGGCCTTCTGGCGCGTGACGTTTCCGCTGTCGTTGCCGGGCATCGGTGCCGGCGCTCTGCTTTGTTTCATTCCGATCGTCGGCGAGTTCGTAATTCCCGATTTGCTGGCGGGGTCCGACGCGCTCATGATCGGCCAGACGCTCTGGCTTGAATTCTTCACCAACAAGGACTGGCCGGTGGCATCTGCCACCGCCGTGGTGCTTCTGCTTCTGCTGCTTGCGCCACTGTTGCTGTATGACCGCCTGCAACGGCGACAATTGGAGCGAGCGTGATGGCACGGGCTGCGAGTAAACTCTCGCGCTTCAACATCGCAGCACTCGCGCTGGGGTTCGCCTTCCTTTATCTGCCGATCGTGATCCTGATTATCTATTCGTTCAACGCTTCGCGGCTGGTCACGGTCTGGGGCGGCTGGTCGTTGCGTTGGTACAACGAGTTCTTCAACGACACCGCCATGATCGACGCAGCCTGGATGAGCCTGCGCGTTGGAGCGACCTCGGCGACGCTGGCAACGTTACTCGGTACGCTCGCGGCGATCGCGCTCTCGCGCGGCGCGGGCTTCAAGGGACGGACGCTGTTTTCCGGCATGCTCTACGCGCCGCTGGTGATGCCCGAGGTGATCACCGGGCTGTCATTGCTGCTGCTGTTCGTCGCCATCAACGCCGAACGCGGATTCTGGACCGTCGTCATCGCCCATACAACGCTGACCATGTGCTTTGTCGCGGTGGTGGTGCAGGCGCGGCTTGGCGCGCTCGACCGCAGCCTGGAGGAAGCCGCGATGGATCTCGGTTGCGATCCCGTCCGCGCCTTCCTCGCCGTTACCCTGCCGCTGATCGTCCCATCGGTCGCGGCCGGGTGGATGCTGGCCTTTACGCTGTCGCTCGACGATCTCGTGATCGCAAGCTTCACCACCGGCCCCGGCTCGGCGACGCTGCCGATCCGGATCTATTCGGAAGTACGTCTCGGTGTGAAACCGGAAATCAACGCGATCTGCACGCTGGTGGTGGCGTTGATCGCGGTGGTGATCGTCGTCGCCTCGCTCGCCTCGAAGATATCCGATGCGCGCGGCAAGAGCGCCGCGCCGCTGTGACCCTGATTACGACTTCACCGCGCCCGCGGTCAGCCCGCCGACCATGTAGCGGCGGAAGGCGTAATAGATCGCGGCCGGCGGCAGCGCATAGATGAAGCCGGTCGTCATCAACAATTCCCACGGCGAATCGTCAGCGGCCAAGAAATTGCCGAGCGCGACCGGCAGGGTGATGGCGCGATCGTTCGAGAGCAGCAAGAACGCGTAAAGATATTCGTTCCAGGCGAGCAGAACGGCATAGGTGCCGATCGCCACCAGTGACGGCATCATCAAGGGCACGTAGACCAGGCGGAAAATCTGCAGCGGCGTCGCGCCGTCCATCACGGCGGCCTCATCGAGCTCGACCGGCAGCTTGTCGGAAGCCTGCTTCAGCACCCAGATCGCATAGGGCGAGGCGATGGTCACCATCGCAAGGATCAAAGCCCAGCTTGTATTGAGCAGCCCGTAATTGCCCATGGTCCGGTACATCGGAACGGCGAGGAACGCAGCGGGAATAAAGTAAGTGAACAGCGCGAGATTGAGCACGATGCGCCCGCCTGGAACGCGCAGCCGCGAGATCGAAAAAGCGGCAGCGGTCGCGATTGCCAGCGTCAGTGCACCGACGGCGGCCGCGATCACGACCGAATTGCCGAACTGCACCCAGAAATCGCGCAAGAAGTAATGCTGCTGGTGAAACACGATCTCGAAATTGTGCAGGGTCGGGTGTTCTGGCCACAATTTGCCGGAGAAGGCGTCTTCCTTGGGCGAGATCGCGAACACGAACATATGGTAGATCGGAATCAAGGTCCAGATCAGCACGGGAATGCCGATCAGGAGCAGCCGCGCTTCGGTCGCCGTGTCGCGTAACGAGGGGAGCTTCATCGCGACAACCGTTTCATCATGAAATAGACCAGTGGCAGCACCAGCGGCATGGCGCAGACGATCGAAGCCATCGCGAGGTTAAGCTGGTCGAGGCGCAAGTACCGGATGCCGAGCGTCGACAGCACGTGGGTGAGGTCGGCCGGGCCGCCGCCGGTCAAGAGATACACGCTGTTGAAATCGCCGAGCGTCCAGATCATCGACAGCAACGTGCAGGTCAGATAGAGCGCCTGCATCGATGGCCAGGTGATGAAGCGGAATTTCTGCCACCAGTTCGCGCCGTCAACGTCGGCGGCTTCGAACAGGTCCTGCGAGATCGCAAGCCGCCCCGTCATCAGGATCAGCGTCCAGAACGGCAGCGATTTCCAGATGTGCACGCCGATCGCCATCGAAAGCGCCACGGCGGGATCGTTCAGCCAGTTCGGCCCGTCATCGCCGGTGAACTTGAAGATGAGCTGGTTCACCATGCCCCATTCCGGATTGAGCATGAAGCGCACCGACAGGATGGTCGGGATCGACGGCACCGCCCAGGGCAGGATGAAGATCACCGATAGCCAGCGTATCCACGTGCGCTGCTGCACGAAGAAACCGGAGAGAAACAGCGCGATCAGCATCTTGATGTTGATGCCGATGAGCAGAAAGATCAGCGTGTTGACCGCGGCGCGGGCGAAAATCGGGTCGTTATAGAGCGCGACGTAATTCGATGGCGCTCGCGCCAGCCAGAACCCGTACGCGACGGGATAGACCACGAAGGCTGCAAACACGAGCAGATAGGGCGCGATCAGCACGATGCCCCAGACCTGCGTCGTCGACAGCCGCGGCGCGAGTGGCGCGCTTGGCTCGACGTGGTCGGAGGCTGAGATCGTGATCGCCATATGCGTTTACTCTTGGACGGATATTGCAGCCGCGGTTGCGGTTCCTTTCACCTCTCCCCTTGTGGGAGAGGTCGGAGACGAAGCGCAGCGAAGTCTCCGGGAGAGGGGTTAAACTCTATCAAGAGACCTTACCCCCTCTCCCCAACCCTCTCCCACATGGGGAGAGGGAGCGCACCGCCGTTCTTGCCCCGGTTCAAGCTGTTCTGAAGCACTGCGAACATCTTACCCCGCGACCTCCTTGATGCGCGCGATCAGCTCGTCGACCGCCTTCTCCACCGGCACCTTCTCACTGACGACGCGGTTCATCGCTTTCGCCCACACATTCTCGTTGTTGAGAATCGTGAACTTGTAGTTTTTGGTGAAATCAAACGGCTGCGTGCCACCGGTGAACTGGTTGTAGACCGCCTTGCGATGGCGGTCGTTCTGCCAGAACGGGCTCTTCTGGCCCTCGATGGTCGCCGGGAACCAGCGGCCAAGCGCACCCTCGACATAGGGGCCGAGGTTTTCTTCCTGAAGCAGGAAGGCTACGAACTCCTTCGCCTTGGCCTTGTTCTTTGCTGCGGTGAAGATCACGCCGGTCTTGACGTCGGAGCGATACTTGATCGGCTGGCCATCCGGCTTGTTCGGGAAGGACGCCGTGATGATGTCCTGTTCATAGGCCTTCTTGCCGGCGGCGCGTTGTTCATCCGTCAGCGCCGGATTGGTGGAGTCCTCGAACCATTTCGCCGCGATCGAGATCGTGAAGTTGTGGGTCATCACGGTCGTCTTGTTGTGGAAGGCGACGTTGTTGTCCGGGTCTTTCCAGGTGGTGGAGGAGGGCGGCGTGCAGCCCTTGGTGTAGGTGTCGGTATAATCCTTCAGCGCGTGGATCAGCCCGTCGCGCGCCTTGTCGTCGATCGTGAGCTTGCCGTCGTCGTCGACCAGATGGACGTTATAGGCATCCATGAAGGTGTAGAACGATTGCAACGAGTCGGTGGATTCCACACCCATCGGCTGGCCGATGCCGTAAATGCGGCTCGCTGTTGCCTTGCGGATCGCCGGCTGCACCTTGTCGCACCAGAACGACCAGTAGTCGTTCCATTGGGTCGGAATGTCGCTTTCCTTGTATCCTGCCTTCTCCAGCAGATCTTTCCAGATCTGGACATGCATGCTCTGCTGCTTCAGCGGAAAGCCGTAATAGCCTTTCTTCTGGGTCTGGCCGTTATAGAGGAAGGCGGTCTCCAGCGTATTCGGCGCGAACTTCGCCTTCATCGGCACCAGAATGTCGGAGAGGTCTTCGAGCTTGCCCTCGAAGGCCCATTTGCCGCCGGCCTGCACGTCATACGTATCGGCGTAGGCGACGTCGGGCACGGTGCCGGAATCCAGCGCCGCCACCGTTTTCGGGATCATGTCCTGGATCGCGTATTGCGATAGCTCGACCTTGGTGCCGGTCTTCTCTTCGAATTTCTTGACGACCTTGAGCAGCGCGTCGTCTTCGGATTTGTAAAAGCCCTTACCCCACCAGATCGTTATCGTATCCTGCGCGGCGACAGGCTGCGCGGCGACCAATAAAGCGGCGGCGGCAAAAAGCAGGATTCCTCCCCGAACTGTCAACATGTCCCTCCCTCTTGTGCGCCGGCCTTATTTTAACCGGTCAGGTGAAAGACTAGCGCAGGGGTGAGGCGCGATCTAGCGGCATCTTGTCCGACGAAGGTAGCGCTGTAGTTCGTCTTTCCCTTCACCTCTCCCCTTGTGGGAGAGGCATAGGCCGCCTTCGGCGGCCGTTCCAAGAAGATTACGCCGAAGCAAAGCTTCGCTACGTCGCATCGTCAGATGCGATCCGGGTGAGGGGTCAAGCTCTGCCGGGGGACCTGAACCCCTCTTCCCAACCCTCTCCCACAAGGGGAGAGGGAGCGCACCGCCGATGTTGAACCGCCGATGTTGAAAGGTCGAACCATTCACCTCGCCGCAAAGGGAGAGGTCAAGCCTCAGCCGTTCTGCGCCGCTTGAACAAGGGTTTGCAGCGTGGAGCGGGTGGGCGCGAAGAACGTCGTCCCGGTATGCGGCGTCGAAAAATCAAGCAGCCGGTCGTAGGCTCCCGGCGGATCGCCGATATACATTCGTTGCAACATCGTCTCGATCACCCAGAGAAACCGGGAGTAACCGATAAAATAGGTTCCGAATTCCTGTTTTCCCGGCCGGCCGAACGGCATGTTGTCGCGCAGGATGTCGTGCTCGGTTCCGTCGGCGTCCACGATCGTGGCCAGCGATTTGTGCGATTTGCGTGGCGCATCGTCGTCATCGATTTCGATATTGTCGATCTTCGTGCGACCGATGATCTCCTCCTGGAGGGGCGTTGGAGTCCGTGACCAGGCGCCGAGATCGTGCAGATACTTCTGAACGACGACATAGCTGCCGCCGGCAAAATCGGCATCTTCGTCGCCGACCAGCGCCGATGCGGGCAAATCCAGGCCGGTCGGATTGGCCGTGCCGTCGACAAAGCCGAGAAGGTCACGCGCATCGAAATATCGAAAGCCGGAAACTTCATCGACGACGGTCACGCCGTCGCCAAGGTTGTCGAGCAGAATCCGTTCAAATTCAAAGCACAGATCGGGGCGTTCGGATCGGATGTGGAAGAGGAGGTCGCCCGGCGTTGACGGCGCCGCATGAGCCGTTCCCTTGATTGCGACAAACGGTCTCAGTTCCTTCGGCCGCTTGCCTGAATCGAGACGATCCCAGAGATCGCGGCCGATCCCGGCAATGCACGACAGGCGGCCGGAAAGATCACGGAACCCGACCGTCTTGACGAGATCGTCCAGCCCATCCAGTACGGAGCAGACCTTTGCGAGAGCGGCCTGTTCGCTCGCGACGGTGACCACGAGAAATACCGCCGCCATCGACAGCGGAGCATCGATGCTCTGTGCGTCGATCGGTACCCTGTCCCAATTCTTTCCTGACATCCCGAACTTCTGCCTTCTCCTGGAATTTGCTTCAGATGACCACGAACCGGCCGCGAGCCGGCCTTCCTCCTGCGCGGGCCGTCATATATGAGAGATTTGACGTCGGATAGTCTACGGAGGGATAGGGTGGATAGTGGCGGCGGCACTTTAATCCAAAAATCACGATATCGCGCTTGATTGATGAAGAACGCGGACAGGCATTTCAACCGGGGCATGGCATGAAAATTCGATTTGAGACGGCGCGATCCACTGCGGCGATGCGGCGTTTTCGATCTTCGGCCCTGGTGACGCTGGCGGCGATGGCCGCATTGACGGTGCTGACGGCGGGTGCCGCAGCAAGACAGGGACGGCCGGCAGCACCGACCGAGGCGACGGCGCCGCGCGTGGCGGGCGAGCCGATCATGGCGATCGTGTCGATCAAGTCCCAGCAGGTTACGTTCTACGACGCGGACGGCTGGATCTTCCGCGCGCCGGTCTCGACCGGCACCACCGGACGCGAGACGCCGGCCGGCATCTTCGCCCTCGTCGAGAAGGACAAAGACCACCACTCGACCATGTATGACGATGCCTGGATGCCGAACATGCAGCGCATCACCTGGAACGGCATCGCGCTGCACGGTGGCCCGCTGCCCGGCTATGCGGCCTCGCACGGCTGCGTGCGGATGCCGTACGACTTCGCAGAGAAGATGTTCGACAAGACCTCGATCGGGATGCGGGTGATCATCTCGCCGAACGATGCGGCGCCGGTCGACTTTACCCACCCGGCGCTATTCGTGCCGGACCCACAGGCCCTCACGGCCGCGCCTGCGCGGGCCGAGAAGCTCAGCCTCGAGGCTGAAGATGCCGCCAGGGCAGCCAATGAGGCGAAGGCCGCCGCTGCGACCGCGACGCGGGATACCGCAATGCTGAACGCCTCGCTTCGCAAACTGGAACAGCTCAACGCTCGCGCCCAGGCCGAACTCGCCTACGCCGACAAGGCGCTCGCCAACGCCAAGACGGACCAGGCGAGGGCGAAGGCCGAGGAAGCCAGGCAGAAGGCCGAGCCGAAGGCTGCGGAAGCGCAGACGCAGCTCGAGGCCGCCAAAGCCGACGTGAAGCCAAAGCTTGATGCGGCGGCCGGCGCCAAGGATGTTGCCAAGGTAACTGCGGCGAAAAAGACCGAAACCGCCAAGGCGGCGACCGAGGCCAAGCTCGCGCTCGAGCCGGTCGCCGTCTACATCAGCCGCGCGACGCAAAAGCTTTACGTACGGCGCAACACCCACAAGGCGTGGGCGGATGGCGGCGAGGTATTCGATTTCAGCATCGAAGTTCCGGTCACGATCCGCAATCCCGACCAGCCGATCGGCACGCATATCTTCACGGCGATGGCGCGCAACGATTCAGGCTTGCGCTGGAGCGCAGTCACGATCGACAACGGCGACGACGCCAAGGACGCGCTCGACCGCATCACCATCCCGCCGGATGTGCTGGCGCGTATCGCGCCGACCGCGGTGCCGCGATCCTCGATCGTCATCTCGGACGAGCCCTTGAGCAAGGAAACCAACTATCGCACCGAGTTCGTCGCGGTGCTGAGCAATCAGCCGCAGGGCGGCTTCATCACGCGCAAGCCGACGACGACCGAGGTCCCCATGGCGAGCGGGGACGACGGCAACTTCTTCGGCTCGTTTTTCCAGCGCAGTTGGGATCCCCAAGGCAACCCGCAGGCCGGGAGTCCCCAACTCGGCAATCCTCAAGCCGCCAATACGCGTCAGCGCGTTCAGCGTTATCCCGGCGGCCAATACTATCCTCAGGCCCAGCCGACCTTTGGGTGGTGAGACTCCACCCGGTTCGACACTCAAAGAGGGAGGTATCCCATGGGTGAACCTGTCGATGGCGAGTCCAGCACCCAGCAGACCGGGTTCGCCGGTGTCACGCGCAGGATTCTCGAACGTCTTCCGGTACCCGGAGATCATCGGGAGCTTGTCGTTGTTGAGGTGACCTATCCGCCCGGAGGCTCAGCGCCGGTTCACCGGCATCCCGTCGGCGGAGCAATCTACATCGTCGAGGGCGTTGCCGAGTCCGCGTATGGCAGCGACGATCCGCGGCAGTATCGAGCAGGCGAGACCTTGCAGGATCGTGCCGATATTCCACACACCCTGTTTCGCAATTGCGACCCGGAACGTCCGCTCCGCTTTCTGACCGTCTACGTGCTCGAACCCGGGCGCTCCTACACCATGGATCCCTGAGGAATTGCGGCCAGCCGAATGGTAAACGGCGCGTTACGCCGACCGCTGGAATCCGGCCGCTGACATCAAAGCTTGCTTATCGGGCGTAGGCTTAGGTGATGGCTGGATCATCCGACCTAAGAGCCCCCGATGAGCAGCATCTCGGCGATCGCCTTGTCCGGCCTGAACGCGGCGTCCCGCCGCCTTCAGGTTTCCGCCTCGAACGTCGCCAATTCCCAGACCACGGGCGCGCTGCCGAATGCCGATGGCACGGTGCCGGCCGGGGCGCCGCAGGCCTTTTCGCCGTTGGCGCTGGTCCAGACCGAGAGCGCCGGCGGCGGCGTCCAGACCTCCGTCACAACGGTCACGCCGCCCACGACCGCGGTCTACGATCCGCAGGCCTCCTTTGCCAACCAGGACGGCCTTGTTGCCGCGCCCAATGTCGACATCGCCCAGGAATTTGTCGGCCAGCTTCTGGCAAGTTACAGTTTTGCCGCCAATGCGGCGGTGCTGCGGGCAGACGATCAAAACAATAAGGCGCTGCTCAACATCACGGTGTGAGCCCGCGCCGTCGTCCCGGCCTTGAGCCGGGACCCATACGCCGTGTCGGTCGTGTGGAGAGACGCTGTTCGACGGCTTTCGCGCAACAACCAAAACCTGTGGTTATGGGTCCCTGCTTTCGCAGGGACGACATTGGTCCGGGAAATACTAAAGGCCCAGCGCCGACATGACATCAGTCCGTCATAACGCAAAATAAGCCGCCATCGACAGCACAACAAACACCACGTCGCGCCGGGGCGTATCTAGAAAGGCGTATCTGAAAAACGTCGAGGCGTACTTTTGCGAAGCGTACGTTTGAACGTCTGTCGGCGTGCATCAGGCGGCGGCGTCTCTCGGCTCGGCCTTTGGCGGTTCGCTTTTCAGCGTGAACGACGCCTCCGCCAGATGCTCCCACCGCTCGGCCTGGGCGAGCCATTTCCAGTTTTCTTCGGGGTGCAGATAAGCCTGCTGGCGACAGAGGAGCGCATTGGCGCGACACCGTTGAGCGTTGTCCATGATTTCCTCCCACTCACTTCCCGGATTTAGCTTCGGGATATTAGCGGTCGCTTGCAACGCGATCTTGACCGAAATCTTACAGCCGCAAATTGGCCAGATCAAAGGCGATTCATCGCAGGCGAAAAAAGAAAGGCCGCCAGCAGCGGCGGCCTTGTCTGATGGCGGTGAATTGCGGGGGAACTCGGGAGGCGCTCCGTTACCCAGTGGCGCTGTTACCAGCGCCATCCCCAGCCATAACCCCAGGGCCGGTAATAGCCGTAATACCCGTAATAGGGATAGGGCCGGTAGTAGCCCGGCGGCCGGGCATAGACCGGGCCTTCAACGACTTCTTCGTCCTCGACGACCTCGGGTCCGGGTCCGCCGCGCGGCGCCGGCCGTGGACCCATGCCGACGTTGCGGCCGATGACGAAGCCGTCCTTGCCGTCCACCGAGGCCTCGCACCAGCCGCTGGTGCATTTGCCGACCTCGACGGTCGTGCCCTTCGGGATCAGCGTGACAATCTCGCTGTTGGTGCCCGGCGATTTCCGCAAATTGGTTTCCGCTGTCGTGGCGACCGGCTTGGCGGTCGCGCCAACGGCCGACAGCAGGGTGATGATGGCGGCGGATGCCACGGCTTGCATAAAGCGCATGGCTAAAGGCCCCTGTTCGTGATGCAACCCGAAAAGTTTGCCGAGGGAACCGGGCTTTGTCTTGTTAAAATTCTGTAAGCGTTGGGGCGGGCGTTCGGGTGAGACCGCAAGGTGCGGAATGCCACTATAAGGAAGGTTACCCGTACAGAAACCAGCGATGATACCGACCACGCCGAGGTTCTCAGGAAGACGCTGCCTCGTGACTTCGTCAGGCAGCCCTGATCTTGTGCAGGAAGCTTTCAACTTCTCTACTCAGGTGATTGCTTTGCGCCGATAGCGATACGGCGAGGCCGTGAACCTGCTCGGCAGCGTTGCCCGTTTCCGCCGCGCCACGATTGACGTCCGTCATGCTGCCCGTCACCTGAGTCGCTCCCCGCGCAGCCTGCTGCACATTGCGGGCAATTTCCTGCGTCGCCGCACCTTGCTCTTCGACAGCCGCCGCAATCGCGCCGGAAATTTCGGAAATCTGGGCGATGGTGCTCCCTATCTCCGCTATTGCGGAAACCGAATGCTGGGTAGCGGACTGCATTTGCGTCACCTGGGCAGCGATCTCTTCGGTCGCCTTGGCGGTTTGCGCCGCCAGCGCCTTGACCTCGGACGCCACGACGGCAAAACCTCGTCCCGCATCGCCGGCTCGCGCGGCCTCAATCGTGGCGTTAAGAGCAAGCAGATTTGTCTGCTCGGCAACCGCCGTTATCATCTTGATGACTTCGCCAATTCGGTTCGCCGACTGCGACAGCTCGGATATTCGAGCATTCGTTCGCTCCGCCTGCTCTACGGCGGCGTGAGCGATCGTTTGAGATTGCTGAACCTGTCGGCCGATCTCGTTGACGGAAGAAGACATTTCCTCTGACGCAGCCGCAGCAGACTGAACGTTTGACGACGACTGCGCGGACGCGGCCGCGACCGTCGCGGACAGTTCCTGGGTGGTTTCGGCGGTCCGGGTGAGGCTGCCGGCGGCAGTTTCGATTTCCGAGGAGGCGGAGGAGACCATCCTGACGACATTTCCAACGGCTTGCTCGAAACCTTCAGCCACCTCCAGCATGGCCGCTTTTCTGTCCACCTCGGCTTTCCTGGCGGAGAGGGTTTGTTCGGCTTCCATCGCGCGAACACGCAAGGCATTTTCCTTGAAGACCTGCACCGCGCCAGCCATGTCGCCGACCTCGTCGTTGCGGCCCAGGGAAGGAATTTCGCTCGCTAATTCGCCGCCGGCGAGCCGCTTCATGACCTCGGTCATCTTGATGATCGGCTGAATCACACCCTTTGCGACACCGGCAATTCCAGCACAGACGACGAAGAAAACGAATGCGGAAATGACCCAGAGAATCCGGGTAAAGAGTTTATCGCGGGCAGTTGCCTCTGCTTCGGCGGCAGCGTTGTCGTCATTGGTCTGTTTGACGATCTCGTCGATCACTGCGCGATGCGCCAGGTAGGCCGCCGTTATTTCCGCGTATGATCTGGCTGCCGCAGCGGTGTCAGCCCTGGCCAGCGCAGGCATAAAAGACTGTTCAATTGCGGCCCAGAAGCGTTCGACCTCTCTGTGCGATTTCTCTACCAGCTTGGTCTTGATCAACGGGTCGAGGTCGGACTTTGACCAAAAGTCGCGGCGGTCGTCATAATCCTTTTTCAATTGGACCAGCCGGTCACCGTGCACGGAGAATGATGAGCGATCCTGCAGCGCGAGGGTCGCTTCGAGATAGGCTTCAATGACGTATTCCGGCGGAGGCAGAATGTCCGCAACGAGATCGTTTCCGAGCTTGATCTTGTCGTATATCGGTCCCCCGACCTTGAGTTGGGAAAGCGCGTAGTTGCTTGCAACGATCACCGCAATGAGACCGGCGAGCGTGAGCATGCCGAACGCAAAGACGGCGCGAGAAATTGTGATTCGATTCATTTCCGGGGGTCCGACTCGAATTGACGAAGCGAAGTGTGCTGAAAACAAATTAAAACTTTGCGTTTCAGGAAATTCCAGTCCCGACTTCGCTCGCGAAAGCAAAGTCGAGTCACGGTCATTGCTCGCGACGCCAAATTTTTCATCAAACGCACAAGAATTCGTCGGCGATGGTCCGGGGCCTCAGTGCGCGCTACGTTAGGCCGCGCAAATTTGGTCCGCCGACCTCCAACGGTTGCAGCGCTTGTCGTGAAAATGATTTGATCCGTCGTGTCCGCTGGCGGTCGAACGCAGACATCGATCCTTCGATGTGCGCTGTACCGGAGTCGCGGACATCGAGAGCTGGCCCCGCCGAACGTGCGAGCACTCAACTCTTCTTCATGTCCGTCGCCGGCACATTGGCGGGGGCCGGCGCGACCCTCGGCGAACGGCGGATCAGGCTTGTCGGGATCGGGAAAGATCAGTCGATCATCCCACGGCCCCCTGCAGGCTGCGAATGCGATCTCGGGCGCTTTCAACTTCCAAACAGCAAGCATAGACTTGCTCACCGCGCTCCGCTTACCGCGACGCGGCGAAAAATAAGCAACGAACCAAAAATGCAAAAGGGAGAGAACAGATGCAGCCATCAGGCGCGATGCCTCTGCTTGCGGGTGCAGTAGCGATTTTTCTTAACGCAGCGGCCCATGCGCAATCGGCAGACCTGATCAAGATCGGCGTCATCGCCGAGGTGCAATCGATCGCGGGTGCGGCGACGCCGGGCGGCGCGCAGATTGCCGCCGACGAAATCAACGCCAAGGGTGGCGTGCTCGGGCGCAAGATCGAGATCGTGACCTACGACAACAAGAGCTCGTCGGCGGATTCGGTCCGTGCCTTTCAGCGCGCGGTCAGCGAAGATAAGGTCTCGGCCGTCATCGCAAGCTATATCAGTGAAGTTGTGCTGGCGCTCGAGCCCTGGGCGGCGCGATTAAAAATGCCGCTGATCACGCCCGGCGCCGCTTCGAACGAGATCACGAAGGCGGTTCACAACGATTACGACAAGAACAAATACACGTTCCACGGCTACCTGACCTCGGCGGCACAGGCGCAACTCGTCTGCGATGCCGCCAAGGATCTCCTGGTCGACCAGCTCAAGTTAAAGAACGTCGCGATCATGAGCGAGGACGCCGCCTGGACCAAGCCGCTCGACGCCGGCTACGAGACCTGCTTTCCGAAAGCCGGCATGACGGTCGTCGATCACATCCGCTTCTCGCCCGACACCACCGACTTCACGCCGATCTTCAACAACATCGAAAGCAAGAAACCCGATGTGATCGTGACGGGCATCTCCCATGTCGGCGTGCAGCCGACCGTGCAGTGGAAGAACCAGCAGGTGCCGATCGCGATGTTCGGCATCTCGGCGCAGGCCTTCAGCCCGACCTTCTGGAACGACACCAATGGTGCCGCCGACGGCATCCCCACGCTCGCGGTTGCAACCTCCGACGTCGCGGTGACCTCGAAGACCAAACCTTTCGCGCAGGCCTTCAAGGCCAAGTTCGGCACGACGCCGGCCTATACGGGCTACACCGCCTATGACGAGGTCTACATCATTACGGAAGCGATCCAGCGTGCGGGCTCGACCGATCCCGACAAGATGGTCGCGGAGATGGAGAAGACGAAGTTCGAAGGCACGATCGGTAACATCGAGTTTTACGGCAAGGACGACGAGTTCACCCACGGCATCAAGTCCGGCCCCGGCTATGTCACAGGCCTCGTCTTCCAGTGGCAGAACGGCAAGCAGGTCACGGTCTGGCCGGCGAAGATCGCGGAAGGAAAGCTCGCGTTTCCGAAGTTCGTCAAACTTTCGCAGTAGCCGATACTCCGAGCGAGCAGGCGACGGCCGCAGACCGCAATCCCGCGGTCAGCTAGTGGTCCGATTCTAACATTTGCATCCCGATGTCCCAGGTACCTTTGCAAATGTTGGAATCAAAGGACCACTAGCAAATATAAGTTTCTAGTGGAGTTTTGGATTTGACATTCGCGTCGCGAATACGCGGCTACGGGCTAGCGAATGTCAAATCCACTCCACTAGTTCGACTTCGCATCCCCCATGGCTGCCGGCGCATTCGCCGGGGCCGGCGCGACCTCGTCGGGCGTGGCGCGTTTGGTGCCGCTGGTGAGTTGTTCGATCACGGAGCGCACGCTGTCGCGGGCCTTGGGATTGTTTTTCAGCGCGTCGAGCAAAGGTGCTGCCCCCGGCGAGCGGCGGATCAGGCTGTCGGGATCGGGAAAGATCAGGGGATCATCCCACGGGCCCTGCACCACGAACGGCAGCTCGAAGCCGGGCGTGGCGTTGGCCGAGGCAAGGCTGGCCGTCCCCTTCATGTCGAATTCGCGGCCAGGCACCGAAGCCGTACCGGTCAGTGTGATGCGCGCCGGCCCTTCGATATGGACATCGTCGAGCGTGGCGACGCCGTCGGAAAATTTCACCGCGATGGTGAGGTTGTCGTAAGGCGTCGCGCCCGAGCGGAAATTGCCGGCGCCCGAGAGCGGCCGGCGCTCCAGACGCTTGAGCAGTTGTTCGGCGTTGAAGCCGGAGATCGCGCCGTCATGGCCGGTGAGGGTGGCGGTGCCGTCGAGCGATTGCGCCAGTGCAAACGGGCTCGAGCCGAACGCCGCCAGCGAGACGCCGAGATTGCCGTGGCCGGATAGTTTGTTGATGCCGAACAGCTCGCTGGCGCAGGCCTGCAAGTCGACATCGGTGAACTGGAACTGGGCCTTCACGTCGGCATCGGCGTCGATCCGCGACAGCGCGAACGAGCCCTTGGCGATGCCGCCATAGATCTGCGCCTCGCCGACCGAAAGCGCGAGCGCGCCGTTGCGCAAGTTAGCGCCGAGCGCGGTGCGGCCGAGTTTGGACGGGCCGACCGTCATCCGCGCCGCCGAGAGGCGGATATCGAGATCGGTCATCGACAGCGAATTGAGATCGAACAACTGCCGGTTCCAGTCGTGCGCGCCGCTGGCGAGCAGGCGGAAGGTCGAGATATAGGGCGTGAAGTCGAGCGCGTCGGCAGCCAGCGTCGCCTGCAGGGATTGCCGGCCGTTATTGGCATAGGTCATCACGCCCTCGGCGACATTGCCGTCGAGTTCGACATTGACGTTGGTGAGCGCGACCGAAGCGCCGACCGCATTGGCGCGGGCCTTCAGCGCAAAGCGGCCGAAGCCGCCGCCGCCGGGCGGCTCCTGCCCGGTCCAGTGCAGCGCGTTGCGCAGCGAGGGCGTATCGACGGTCAGGGTGCCTTCCATCATCAGGCTAGTGCGGTTGGCGGCGGTGCCGTCGAAGGCGAGCTTGAGCGGCGCGCTGGCAAGCCGCGCTTTGAAACCGGAGCGGTCGCCCGAAAGGGCGGCAAGGAAGTCGCTGATCGAAACGCTGCCGTCGACGCGCTGGCCGCGCCAGTCGAATTGCCCGGTCGCGGCGAACGAGCGCGAGATCGACGGCCAGGCCAGTGACAGATCGATATCGTCGAGCGCTTCTTTGACCTGACGGACGGGGTCTTCGTACGACAGCGTGCCGTCCTGGATGCGGATTTCCGAGAACGACAATTGATTGTCGGCGCCGGGCTTCATGGTCTGCGCAATCCTGCCGACAAAGGGCGTCCAGTTGCTGTCGCCGTTGATATCGCGAACGACGCGGATGTGCGGCCTAAGCATCATCACGTCGGCGATCTCAAAACGCTGCAAGAGGAGCGGCAGCAGGCGCAGGTTCGCGGTCAGCACATCGACGGTGAGCGCGGGATCGGCGGCAGCGCCGCCCCTCAAGCCCACGTCATGGAAGGAGACATAGCTGCCGGGGAAGACCGAGATATCGGTGCCGCCCTTGATAATCAGGTCGAGCCCGGTCACGGCACGGATTTGCGCCTCCACCGCCGCACGGAGCGCATCGCGATTGAGCAGCCAGCTCGACGCGATCAGCGCGACCAGCGCCGCACCGAGCAGCGCCACGACCGGCATCGCGAGGCGCCTTGTTCCCTGGGCCATCGTCAACGGAAAATCCTGGTGGTGTCCAAAATCTGGTTAGAGGTCGCGGGATCGATGCCAAAATCCTGGGCAGGGCGGGACATACCCGGCGACCCCGTCAAGTTCCGGCAACTTGCTGGTTTTTCTTGACGCTTTCAAGGCCGACGAGGGGCAGGGCCCCCTCTCCCCGCTTGCGGGGAGAGGGTCGGGGGTGAGGGGGAGCTTCCATGCGTCCGGTCTCGCGGAGAGTCCCCCTCACCCGAATGGCTCCCGACAACGCCGTGCGTCGTCGAAGCCATTCGACCTCTGCCCGCAAGCGGGACGAGGTGATCAGAGAGCCCGCACGCGGGGAGAGGGAGCTACTGTCATTGACGCATTGCGAAGATTTCGCCTAATAGTTGGCAAGCGGTTTACGCATTTCTCCATCAGGTCGCTATTCGCATGAAAAAGGTTTATCCCGACGCCAAATCGGCCCTCGACGGCATCCTCAAGGACGGCATGATGATCATGTCGGGCGGCTTTGGCCTCTGCGGCATCGCCGAGACCCTGTCGGATGCGATCCGCGATAGCGGTGTCAAGAATCTGACGGTGGTTTCCAACAATGCCGGCGTCGACGGCATCGGGCTCTCGCGCCTGCTCGAGACCCGCCAGATCAAGAAGATGATCTCGTCTTACGTGGGCGAGAACAAGCTGTTCGCCCAGCAATACCTCGCCGGCGAGCTCGAACTCGAATTCAATCCGCAAGGAACACTCGCCGAGCGCATCCGCGCCGGCGGCGCCGGGATTCCCGCCTTCTACACCAAGACCGGCGTCGGCACGCTGATCGCCGAGGGCAAGGAAGAAAAGATATTTGACGGCGAGAAGTTCATCATGGAGCGCGGGCTGTTTGCTGATTTGGCCATCGTCCATGCCTGGAAGGGCGATACCGCGGGTAATCTGGTCTATCGCAAGACCGCGCGGAATTTTAACCCGATGATGGCGACGGCTGCGAAGATCACGGTTGCCGAAGTCGAGCATCTGGTGCCGGCCGGCGAGATCGATCCGGACCATATTCACACGCCCGGCATCTTCGTCAAGCGCATCATCGAGGTCGGCACGGCCAAGAAGCGGATCGAATTCCGCAATACGCGGCCGCGCCCGGCCGCATGATCCGGAAAAGTGGGAACCGGTTTTCCGAAGAGATCATGCGCAAACCAACGAGCCTGATCCGAAAAGGCGGGAACCGGTTTTTCGATCAGATGCGCCAACTAAAGAGAATTTGAGGAGCTCCCCATGGCCTGGACCCGCGAACAGATGGCCGCCCGCGCCGCCAAGGAATTGCGCGACGGCTTTTACGTCAATCTCGGCATCGGCATTCCGACGCTGGTCTCCAACTACATTCCCGATGGCATCGACGTCTCGCTGCAAAGCGAGAACGGCATGCTCGGCATGGGGCCGTTTCCGTACGAAGGCGAAGAAGACCCCGACCTGATCAATGCCGGCAAGCAGACGGTGAGCGAACTGCCCTCGACCAGCTATTTTTCGTCGGCCGAATCCTTCGGCATGGTGCGCGGCGGGCACATCGATTTATCGATTCTGGGCGCGATGCAGGTCGCCGAGAACGGCGATCTCGCCAACTGGATGATCCCCGGCAAGATGGTGAAGGGGATGGGTGGCGCGATGGACCTCGTCGCCGGCGTCAAGCGCGTCGTGGTGGTGATGGAACACTCCGCCAAGGACGGCGCGAAGCTTCTGAAGAAGTGCACCCTGCCGCTGACCGGCGAGCGGGTGGTCGACATGGTGGTGACGGATCTCGCCGTCTTCACCATCGACAAGCACGGCAAGGACGGTATGGCGCTGATCGAGCTCGCCGACGGCGTTACGCTCGACGAAGTGAAGTCCAAGACCGAAGCCGAATTCCGGGTCGCGCTGAAGAACGCGTAATCGCGTAGAAGCGCAATATCACCGCGGCGGCGGTGAGCTCCCTCTCCCCTTGTGGGAGAGGGTTGGGGAGAGGGGTTTCACGCGCAATCCCGATGCCGTCACCCCCCCTCCCTAGCCCTCCCCCACAAGGGGGGAGGGGACACCACTATATCTCACACGCTCGCTTTGGCGGCGACATCCTCAAGCCCGCGATTGCGCGGCTCGACGCCCCAGGCCCACACCACCAGAATTTGCACGACGACAAGGGCGATCATCAGCCAGACCACGCCCGGCAGCTTGTAGGATTCCATCAGCGCGCGGACGATGAAGGGCGACACCACGGTGGCGCCGCGTCCGAAGAAATTGCAGATGCCGTTGGCGCGAAGTCTGATCTCGGTCGGAAACAGCTCCGGCGTATAGACGCCATAGAGGATCGCGGTCTGCACGTAGATCGCAACCACCAGGACGAAGCCGACGGAGAGCACGATCGCCGGATCGGCCGTCGCGTCGAAACGGGCATAGATGTAGCCGCTGATAATCGTGACGATCGAGGCGCCGATGATGCTCATGCGCCGTCCGATCCCGTCCGACAGATACGCCCCCAGCGCGCAGCCGACCAGCGACCCCGCTGAGAGCACCAGCGTATAGGCGAGCGAATTCGTGATTGTCAGGCCCTGGCGCAGGAAGAATTGCGGCAGGAAGATCACGAAGCCGAAGATCAGCGTGTTGATGGTGATCAGCACCCAGGAGCCGACAATCATCCGCTGCAACAGCGGCGGCTTGATCATGTCGATCGCAGCCGCCGGCTTGACGGCTGGCGGAATGACCACCGGCGGCAGCGGCTTGCCGCCGGAGGCTTCCTTTTCGATGGCCTGCATCAGCGCTTCAGCTTCTTCGTCGCGGCCTTCCGATTCAAGCCAGCGCGGAGACTCCGGCAAGTTCTTGCGCAGGTACCAGACAACGAGCGAGCCGAGACCGGCGATCACGAACATCGGCCGCCAGCCGAAATTGGGGATCACGAGATAGCCGAGCAGCGAGGTCGCCGGAAAGCCCGCGACCACGATGAAGGCCATCATCGACAGCCATCGCCCGCGCGTCTTGGGCGGTACGAACTCGGTGAGCGTCGAATAGCCGACCACGATTTCGGCGCCCAGGCCTAAGCCCTGCACGAAACGGCAGATGATCAACTGGTCCATATTCTGGACGAAAGCGGCTGCGAGCGAAGCCAACCCGAAGATCAACAGGTTGATCTGATAGGTGAAGCGGCGGCCGAACCTGTCGCCAACAAAGCCCGTGATCAGCGCGCCGGCCGTCATGCCGACGAATGTCAGCGAGATGAATTGCGGGATCTGCGCCAGCGTCGAGAACTGGGACTGGGCGACAGAGGCCAGCACGCCGCCCGCGACATAGAGGTCGTAGCCGTCGAAGAACATGCCGGCGCCGACCAACCAGAAGATGCGGTAGTGAAACGGCGAGATCGGCAGCCGGTCAAGGCGCGCGCCGGCGTTTACTGCAAGAGCCATGAAATTCCCCCCTTTGAAACAAACCGAGGCCGCCGCGTTTTCGGTCGGCCTCAAACATTCAGTTGAGCCGCCGCTGTCCCGCCGTGTCGCGATACCAGTCAAACGGTGCGTCGCCGGTCGCGACCATCACGCTCTTGACGTTGAAATGATCGTCAAAACTTTCGGTGCCGCATTCGCGTCCGACACCGGAATCGCCGACGCCGCCCCAGGGCGAAGCCGGATCGAGCCGGTGGTGATCGTTGATCCAGACGATGCCGCATTTCACACCGGAAGCGACCCGATGGGCGCGCGCGACGTCGCGGGTGCGGATCGCCGCCGCCAATCCAAACGGTGAGTCGTTCGCGAGCCGCAAGGCATCGGCCTCGTCCTTGAACGGCGTGACCGAGGTGAAGGGGCCGAACACTTCTTCCTGGAAAATGCGCATGTCGGCTTTCACGTCCGCAAACACCGTCGGTTCGACGAAATAGCCGTTCTCGAGCCCTGCGATCTTTGCCGGCACGCCGCCGGTGACGAGCCGCGCGCCGTCTTCATGGCCGAACTTGCAATAGGACAGCACGCGGTCGCGCTGGCGCGCCGAGATCACAGGTCCAAGCTGCGTGGCGGGATCGGAGGGATCGCCGATCTTGATGGTCTCGGTCTTGGCTTTCAGTTTCTCGACGAATTCATCGTAGATCGAGGCCTGAACGAGATGGCGCGAGGCGCAGATGCAGGTTTGCCCCGCGCCGATGAAGGCGCCGAAGGCGGCGTAATTGACGGCGCGGTCGACGTCGAAATCATCGAACACCATCACCGGTGTCTTGCCGCCAAGCTCCATGGTCTGATGTGCGAATACCTTCGCCGCCGCACTTCCGGCGATGCGGCCGGCTTCCGTGCCGCCGGTCAGCACCAGCTTGTCGATGTCGCCATGTTCGGCGAGCATCTTGCCGGCGCTCTGGCCAAGTCCGAGCACGACGTTGAACACGCCCGGCGGCAGGCCGGCTTCGGTGAAGATTTTGGCGAGCCGCAAGGTCGTCAGCGGCGTATATTCCGAGGGCTTCACCACGGTAACGCAGCCGGACGCCAGCACCGCGGCGAGCGACTTGCACAGGATCATCAGCGGATGATTGAACGGCGTGCAGTTGGCGACGATGCCGATCGGCGTGCGCAGCGTATAATTGAGGTAAGAGCCTTCGACGGGGATCACCGCATCGCGCCGCGCCAGCGCCACTCCGGCAAAATAGCGGAAGAAGTCCGGCAGCCGCGACAACTGCGCGCGGGTCTCGTTGACCGGGCGGCCGTTGTTCAACGTCTCAAGCTTGTAGAGCTGGTCGAGGTTGGCTTCGAACGCATCCGCAAGCTTGTTGACGAGCCGCGCACGGGCGCGAATGTCCATGCCGCCCCATGCTTTGCCTTCGAAAGCCGCCCGCGCGCTCTTCATCGCGCGGTCGATATCTTCAGCGGTTGAGTTCGGGATTTGCGCGATCACCTCGCCGGTGGCGGGATTGCGCACGTCGAGCATCGCGCCGTGGCCCGCTTCGATCTCGCGGCCGTCGACGAAATTGCCGTGAATTTCGATGGAGGATGAGCCCGGCTTGGTTGGAATATTCATGTGTTTCGCTCCTCGACGATGACGGCATTGCGCTTGAGTGCCGGCAGCACGCGCTTTTCGGTTTGATGGATATGGGTTTTGATGAGGTGCAGTGCGCGCCGCCGGTCGCGCCGCTGCATCGCCTCGATCAGTTCGCCATGTTCGGCGACCAGTTGGGCCGGATCGTGATCCCTGACATTGGCGAGACTGACGCGCACCAGCCGGTCGGCCTGTCCGATCAGATCGCACAGAGAGCCTGCCATGCGGCGGTTACCCGAAGCGTGCGCAAGCGCGCAGTGGAAGGCGCGGTTATAGGTGATGAAGTCCTCGCGATCGCCGGAAAAGCTTCGGAAGTCGTCGAGCGCGTTCAGAACCTTCTCCGGCGCGTTCTCGATCGCTTCGGCAACGCAGGCCGGCTCCAGCGCGAGGCGAAACCGCAACAGATCGCGCGCATCCGACAGCGAGATCGGATTGACGCGGTAGCCCTGGCGCGGCTGCACGGTGACGAGATGCTCGCGCTCCAGCCGCAGCAGGGCTTCGCGGACCGGCTGGCGGCTGACGGCGTAGCGTTCGGCCAGCTCCTGCTCGCGCATGTCGTCGCCCGGCGCCAGCCGACAGCTCAAAATATCAGCACGCAGGTTTTCGTAGACATTATCGCGCAAAAGCATGGCAAACCCGCATGATTTCCACCCTATCTTGCATTCGTGAAATATCACGTCAAGCGGTGAGGGCTTGAAATGCCTCCGGTTTGATTTATCAATGGGTTCCATCTCACCGGTTTTCGCCTCCGTTACATCGGATCAGATAAAGAGAGACCCGCATGGATCGATTGTTTGCTCAGGGCAACGTGAATGCGGCGGTCTCGGGTGAGGGGCCGGCGCTGTTCCTGTTTCACTCCCTGCTGTCGGACCGGGCGAGTTTCGACGCCATTGCGCCGCAGCTTTCGAAGACGCATCGGGTGATCGTTCCGGAATTGCCGGGTTTCGGCGGGTCGAAGGCGGTCAGCGGTGGGCTCGCGGCAGTTGCCGACCGGATGGCGGAAGCCGTAAGCGAGGCCGGAGGCGACGCGATCGTGCTCGGCAACGGCTATGGCGGCTTTGTCGCGCTGCAAATGGCGATCCGGCATCCTGATCTCGCGAGCAAGCTCATCCTCGCCGATTGCGGCGCCGCGTTCTCCGAGCAGGGGCGCGAAGCGTTCCGCAACATGGCCGCGGCGTCAAAGGCCAAGGGATTGGCCGCGATCACGGATGTCGCCATGCGCCGGCTGTTCGCGCCGGAGTTTCAAACGGCCCAACCCGAGCTGATGCGTGACCGCCGCGAAGCTTTTTTGAAAACCGATCCGCAAGTGTTGCAGGCGGCTTGCGCCCAACTCGCCGAACTTGATCTTCGGCCTGAACTGTCTGGCGTCAAAATGCCCGTGCTGGTTCTGGTCGGCGAACACGACGAGGCGACGCCGCCGCCGATGTCGCATGAGCTGGCGGCGCTATTGCCGAATGCGCGCCTGAAAATTCTGGCCGGTTGCGCGCATGTGCCGCAATTGCAGGCGCCGCAGGCCTTTCTCGATGCGATCGCGGATTTTCTGCCCGAAGGCCATTCGGCACCCGTCTGACGACGCGAGCCCGCGTTCGGTTACAAAAATAAGACGCGTGGCAGCACAACCGAAGCTTGTAAGTTAAAGTGAGTCTTCCTAGGCTCGGCCTCGCGAATTTTAAGCTTGGGGCATTTGGTCATGGCATTTTTCCGGGCCTACAAGGCCAACGCAAACGAATTGAAAGTACCGACTTATTTCATCGAGAGCACCGCACCGGATAACGTCGACGACACCGGGTTTGTCGATCCGGTAAAGGAGATTCCGGAACGTCTGCGGAAATATCTGGATTACATCGAAAACGCCGACGATGCCGTGAAGGAGATCGCTGGCTATCTTGCGACGGGCAAGAATCCGAACCTCGTGGTGATGGTTCACGGCTACAACAATCCCGAGCCGGCCGTTCTGGAGATGTATGCGCAAGCCGCACTCGCTGTTGAGGCTGCCGGCATTCAGGGCGGGGATGGTCTGGTGTGTGTCGGCTATCGCTGGCCATCGGAGAAGATGTTCCAGCCGAGGCGCAGTTGGTGGAGCGCATTACCGCTGCTGCCGCGATGGATTGTCATTGCGGGTCTCGCCGCCTTTCTGCTTGCTGCGCTTTTCTTCCGGATCGCCGGAAGCATAGGACACATATTTTTACTACTCGGCATCGTCCTCACCGGATTGATCGGGATGGCGGTGCTGTTGCGCCTCATCGTTTATTTCCGCGACAACTATCGCGCCGCCAATTACGGCGTGCCGGATCTCATTCACATCATCCGGGCGATCCATGACGAGATCAAGGAGCAACGCAACGCCCCTGGCGTGACGGAAGATCCCGATCGGAAGGTCGATCTCTCCTTTATCGGCCACAGCATGGGCGGCTTTGTCGTCACCAATACCATCCGTACGCTCACCGACGTGTTCAAGACGAAGGTCGCCGGTCTGAGCGACTTTGGCGCCGCTGCACCAAAGCCGGTCGAAAATCTGCATCAGATCGGCGATTTTTTCGAGTTGAAACGCTTCGTGCTGGTCTCGCCTGATATTCCCGCCGAAACCCTGCTGTCGGATCGCGGCAACTTCCTTGCTTCGGCGCTGACGCGTTTCCACGAAGCCTATCTGTTCAGCAATGAAGGCGACGAGGTATTACGCCAGATTTCGACGCTGGCGAATTACTTCACGTTCCCGACCATGAGCAACAACCATGGCTTTCGGCTAGGCAATGTCGAAATCCTGTCGAGCGACTTCGGGCTGA
>Ga0210393_10000284_pt1 | contig 46572 bp, 46 predicted proteins | sample IncBWC27OmetaG_FD_160068 | JGI IMG/M metagenome (GOLD analysis project Ga0210393, IMG submission 160068) | Forest soil microbial communities from Barre Woods Harvard Forest LTER site, Petersham, Massachusetts, United States - Inc-BW-C-27-O ... | reverse complement strand
CGAGCGGCTTTTCCACTCGCAACTTGGCCAAACAATGATGCCGATATGAGCGCCTCGCAAGGGTTCAGGCTGGAATAGGTCAAAAACCTCTACTGCACTGCAACGATGAAGAAGATCATGCCAGCGCAGGGGCGCGGCTTGTGATCGTTCACGCTTGCGCGATGGAAGGGTTAGCTGCCGCCACGCCGGCGCGATGGCGTGAACCGGTCGCCACATGATCGGCCGCCGGTTGATCGGCTCCGAAGAATCGCGCCGCTGCGATCCAGCACAGCGCTGCGAGCAGCACGCCGGCAATGACGTCGACGAAGTAGTGGCTGCCATAGGCGGGCGTTGCGACCAGCATCAGGGCGTTGAGCACAAGCGCGGCCCACTTGATGCCTCTGACGCGCCAAAGTGCCGCGGCGAACAGAATGCCGAGTGCGGCATGCAGGCTCGGAAAAGTGATGATCCCTTCCGAGTTCATGCCGTTGATGGTGTGAAACGTGCCGTCGCGAAGTCCGAGAAAAACCGGCCAACTGGTCGATGAGGTCGGCAGAAAACCGTTCGCCATCGCGGGGTGAAGATCGAGGAAGACCCACGGGCCCACTGAGGGGAGGACGGCGGAGACGGCGATCGTGATCAAGGTCGTCGCGATGAAAGCCACAATGAAGGTCGCAAGGCGGGCGAAGTGGCCGGCCACGCCGAGCGCGAACACGGTCGTCACCGTCTGAACCGCGAAGCTGGAATAAGCGAGCAGCAGCACCAGCCGCAAGTTCGGCCGCTCCGCGACCATCTGCATGAGCGGGGTCCAGTCGAGATGCAGCCACGTGCGATCCCAGGAATTGAACAGTGCATCCTGCAAAGGAAACCCGGACCTGGCGGCAAGGTAAGACAGCGGCGCGCCGACGGCGGCGAAAGCGATGATTTGCGCGGTCGCGGTCAGGACGGCCGCAAGGCGCGGCTCGTTGCGGACGGAGCGATAAAACCATCCGGCCGCGGCAATGAACGCGCCGCAGGAGACGGGGACCAGGAACGAGCGCCACTCGATCCGAAGCGGGGTGAGGAAGGTCGCGGCGATCACGGCGAGGCCGATCATGCCGATCGTACCCCAGATCGCGAGATCGGCGCGCCGCAAACGATCATTGTCCGTCATCGACCCGAGACCCATGGTTGGCACACGATCTTTCGAAAAGGCTGCCTTTCACGTTCCGGATATTGCTCTAGCAACATGGCCTTTGCGGATCGTTAATCGGCAGCGGTGAGGAACGACAAAGTGTCGGTAAAATCGCTGGTTTTTGCTTGCCGCTGCATCACAACGGTCCTAGAAACATCATCGCGCCGAGCGTTTCGCGTCGGCCGCTTTTTTCAACCCAAAACCTGGAGCCGATAATGTCCTTCCTGTCTGCTGCGCTCGACCGTGTGAAGCCGTCCGCGACGATTGCGGTCACGGATAAAGCGCGCGAGCTGAAAGCGGCGGGACGCAATGTCATCGGCCTTGGCGCCGGCGAGCCGGACTTCGACACGCCCGCCAATGTCAAGCTGGCGGCGATCCACGCGATCGAGGCCGGCAAGACCAAGTATACGGCCGTCGACGGCATTCCCGAATTGAAGCAGGCGATCATCGCCAAGTTCGAGCGCGAGAACGGCCTTTCCTACAAGCCGAACCAGATCATCGTCGGTACCGGCGGCAAGCAGGTGCTCTACAATGCGCTGATGGCGACCATCAATCCCGGCGATGAGGTGATCATCCCGGCGCCTTATTGGGTGAGCTATCCGGAAATGGTGGCGCTGGCCGGCGGCGAATCTGTTCCGGTCGTATGCACGGCGGAGCATGGCTTCAAGCTGCAGCCCGATGCGTTGGAAAAGGCGATCACAGCGAAGACCAAGTGGATCATCCTTAACTCGCCGTCGAACCCGACCGGTGCGGCCTATACGCGCGCCGAACTCAAGGCGATCACCGACGTGCTGGTGAAGCATCCGCAGGTCTGGGTGATGACCGACGACATGTACGAGCACCTGGTCTATGACGACTTCGTGTTCGCTACGCCGGCCCAGGTCGAACCGAAACTGTACGAGCGCACGCTGACGGTGAACGGCGTCTCGAAAGCCTATTGCATGACGGGCTGGCGCATCGGCTACGCCGGCGGCCCGGCGCCGCTGATCAAGGCGATGTCGACGATCCAGTCACAGTCGACGTCGAACCCGTCGTCGATCGCGCAATGGGCCGCCGTCGAGGCGCTCAACGGTCCGCAGGATTTCATTCCGGCGAACAACAAGGTGTTCAAGGAGCGTCGCGACCTCGTGGTGTCGATGCTCAACCAGGCCAAGGGCATCAACTGTCCGCGGCCGGAAGGCGCCTTCTACGTTTATCCGTCCTGCGCCGGCACCATCGGCAAGACCTCGCCGTCGGGCAAGGTGATCGCCAACGATCAGGACTTCGTCACCGAGCTCTTGGAAACCGAAGGCGTCGCGGTGGTGCAGGGCTCGGCGTTCGGCTTGGGTCCGGCATTCCGCATCTCCTACGCCACCAAGACTTCCGACCTCGAAGATGCCTGCAAACGCATTCAGCGTTTTTGCGGCAATCTGCGCTGATATTTCTCAGCATCGGCTTCCGGTTCGCAAACCGCGCGAACCGGAATTAACCTTCCTTGCGATCCGCAAAATCTGGTCCCGCCTCGGAAGATATGCCATAGAGAACCGCGCGGCTTTAACGCGTATCCTGAAGAAGGTGCGCGCGTTCATTTGCATCACCTCTTTCTAGTCGGAGATTTCCCCATGCGTCGTTTGATCACCCTTGCCGGCATTGCCGCTACCATGCTGGTTGCGCCCTTCGCTGGCGCGAGCGCCCAGCAGCCGGAACGCGTCCAGGTTGGCGTGCTCGAATGCCGCGGCGGGGCCAGCATCGGCTTCATCGTCGGCTCGGTCACCAATCTCGGCTGCGTGCTGCGCATCGACGGCATGCCGGAAGATCGATACGTCGCGACCATTCGTAAAGTCGGCGTCGATCTCGGCATCACTCAGGAAACCGCGCTTGCGTGGGGCGTGTTTGCGCCGGTGAGGCGCTTGGGACCCGGCGATCTCTCCGGCAATTACGCCGGCGCGCAAGGCAGCGCCTCGGTCGGTGTCGGCGCCGGTGGCAACGTGCTGGTCGGCGGCTCCAATAATTCGATCGCGTTGCAGCCGCTGAGCCTACAAGGCCAGGTTGGTTTGAACGTTGCCGCCGGACTTGAAAGCCTGGAACTGCGTCCGGGACGCTGATTTTTTTCGCTCGCCCCTCAATCTTCCGCAAAAGCGCAGCGACCTCTCCCCGAAAGCACGGGAAGAGATTGCAAAGATTAACGTTGCACTGCGAATAGATTTTCCTCCTTGCCAAATTCGTGACGGAGGAAGAGCATAGACCCTTGCCGACCCAATCACGGGCCGAGCTCCACATGAGGAGGCGGCAATGGGACAAGACGTCAGAAGTCCCCGCGGTCCACGGTGCATCGCACTGGTGGGCCCTTTCCAAAGCGGTAAGACCACACTTCTAGAAGCGATACTGGCACGGATCGGCGCAACCTCGCGTGCCGGCAGCGTCGATGCCGGAACTTCCGTCGGCGATTCAAGTGCCGAAGCGCGCCGTCACAAGATGGGCGTTGGACTGACGGCCGTCACCGCCAACTTCATGGGTGACAGTTATACGTTTATCGATTGTCCAGGTTCGGTCGAATTCGCCCACGACATGCGTGCGGCACTTCCTGCCGTCGATGCGGCCGTCGTGGTCTGCGAGGCCGACGAGAAGAAGTTGCCGCAACTTCAGCTCATCCTGCGCGAGCTGGAAGATTTGGGCATTCCGCGTTTTCTGTTTCTCAACAAGATCGATCGCGCCAACAAACGCATTCGCGAGACGCTCGCGACCTTGCAGCCGGCCTCGAGGATTCCGTTGGTGCTGCGCCAGATCCCGATCTGGAACGGCGATCTGATCGCGGGCTTCGTCGATCTGGCGCTGGAACGCGCCTTTGTCTATCGCGAGCACAAGGCGTCCGAAATCGTTGCGCTCGAAGGCGGCGATCTCGACCGCGAGAAGGAGGCGCGCTTCTCGATGCTGGAGAAGCTCGCCGATCACGACGACGCGCTGATGGAGCAACTGCTGGAGGATATCCAGCCGCCGCGCGACGCGGTATTCGACGACCTCGCCCGCGAATTGCGTGAGGGGCTGATCTGTCCGGTGCTGCTTGGCTCCGCCGCGCGAGAACATGGTGTGTTGCGTTTGATGAAGGCGCTCCGGCATGAAGTGCCCGGCGTCGCCGAGACGGCCAAGCGGCTCGGCGTGGCTTCGTCGAAAGATGCGCTCGCTTATGTGTTCAAGACGGTGCATCTGCAACACGGCGGCAAGCTGTCGTTCGCGCGCGTGCTGGCCGGACATCTCGATGACGGCTCCACGTTACAAGCCTCGTCGGGCGAAGCCGGCCGGGTATCGGGCATCTCCGCTCTCTATGTCGGCCAGGAAAACAAGCGGTCGTTGGCGGAAACCGGCGAAACGGTCGCGCTCGGCAAGCTCGACATGGTGAAGACCGGTGACACGTTGTCGAGCGGCAAGACTGCGCCGCAGGCGCTGGTGCATGTCGAACCGTTGCCCCCGGTGCTCGCGATGGCCGTTGCCGCGGCCGACCGCAAGGACGACGTCAAGCTCGGCCAGGCGTTGCTGCGGCTGAACGAGGAAGATCCGTCGTTGACCATGCTGCAGAACCCGCGCACCCACGACAGCGTGCTGTGGGGACAGGGCGAGATGCATCTGCGGGTTGCGCTGGAACGCCTACGAGACCGCTTCGGCGTCAACGTCAAATCGCATCCTCCGGCGATCGGCTATCAGGAAACCATCCGCAAGCCGATCACCCAGCGCGGCCGGCACAAGAAGCAGTCCGGAGGACACGGCCAGTTCGGCGACGTCGTGCTCGAGGTCAAGCCGATGCCGCGTGGCGGTGGTTTCGAATTTCACGAAAAGGTTGTCGGCGGCGCGGTGCCGCGGAATTATATCGGGGCTGTCGAGGAAGGCGTTGTCGACGCCTTGTTGCGCGGGCCGCTCGGCTTCCCTGTCATCGACGTGCAGGTGACGCTGACCGACGGCTCCTATCACAGCGTGGATTCGTCGGACCTTGCGTTCCGCACCGCGGCGCGGATCGGTGTCGGCGAAGCGCTGCCGCAGTGCCAGCCGGTGCTGCTGGAGCCGATCCACATCGTCGACATCGTTTGCCCGACCGACGCGACGGCGAAGATCAACGCCATCCTGTCGGGACGGCGCGGACAAATTCTCGGCTTCGACACCCGTGAGGGCTGGCCGGGATGGGATCGCGTTCGCGCGATGATGCCCGAGGCCGAGATCGGCGAACTGATCGTGGAGTTGCGCTCCGCCACCGCCGGCGCCGGCAGTTTCACGCGGCAGTTCGACCGCATGGCGGAGGTCACGGGCAGGGCCGCCGACCAGATCATCGCTGCCAACCGCGTCGCGGCGTAGCGGGCTTTCGCCAGGGCGCACCCGGGTTCAATCCGCCGTTTCCTGATCGGGAACGGCGGACTTCTTTTGGACCCCCATTCGCGCTTGCCAATTGATGTTTTTTACATCATTGTAAGCGCATTACATATCATTTATCATTCTTTTCAATGGACTGACCAGTGATCACGTCCTTCCAGATGAGAGCGGCGCGGGCTTTGCTGGGCATCGACCAGAGGACGCTCGCGGAACTCGCCGGGGTTTCGCTGCCGACCATCCAGCGGATGGAAGCGAGCGTCGGCAATGTCCGCGGCGTCGTCGAATCCCTGACCAGGGTGGTCGATGCGCTCAATCGCGCCGGTGTCGAACTGATCGGTGAACATGCGCGCAGCGAGGATGGTGGACGCGGGGTGCGATTGAAGGAGCCGGGTTCGCCACGTCGAATATGACGAGTGACCTGGCATCGTTGCGGTGGCGATTTCGCGACCTGAACAGGAGCAGTGAGGGGAATGAGCACCGCACACGAGCGAGTGCGCCAAACGCATCAACCGACCTTCGCCGAACTTTATGTACCGAAACTGGTCACGGTCCTGCGTGAAGGGTACGGCTTTGCGGACCTTCGCGCCGACGTGACCTCCGGCCTGACGGTGGCGATCGTCGCCCTTCCGCTGTCGATGGCGATCGCGATCGCCTCCGGCGTGACCCCCGATCGCGGGCTCTATACCGCCGTGGTTGGCGGCTTCATCGTTTCGCTTTTGGGCGGCAGCCGATTTCAGATCGGCGGGCCTGCCGGAGCGTTCATCGTGCTGGTGTCGTTGACCGCAGAACGTCACGGCGTCGACGGCGTAATCCTCGCCACCTCAATGGCCGGGGTATTTCTGATCGCGGCGGGTTTATTGCGGCTCGGCACTTACATCAAATTCATTCCCTATCCGGTGACGGTGGGTTTCACTGCCGGGATCGCCGTCATCATCTTCACAAGCCAGCTCAAGGATCTGCTTGGCATCACAATTGCGGGAAAGGAGCCGGGTGAATTCATCCCGAGGCTGGAAGCGCTGGCGGGTGCGCTTCCGACCGCCAACTATTCGGCGATTGCGATCGCCACCCTCAGCATTGCCGTCATCGTCGCCCTGCGCGCGCTTCGGCCCCACTGGCCCGGCATTCTGATTGCGGTGGTGGTTGCCGCGCTCGCGACCTGGGCGCTGTCGCTGCCGGTGGAAACCATCGGCACCCGCTTCGGCGGCATTCCCCGGCAATTGCCTTCGCCCGCATGGCCTTCGTTCTTGTTGACGAAGATGCAGGCGGTCTTCCCGGATGCCATTGCCTTCGCTCTGCTCGGCGCCATCGAGTCCCTGCTGTCGGCGGTGGTGGCCGACGGCATGACTGGCCGCAGGCATCGCTCGAATTGCGAACTGGTGGCGCAGGGGTTTGCCAATATCGGCTCGGCGCTGTTCGGCGGCATCTGCGTCACCGGCACCATCGCACGGACTGCGACCAATGTCCGCGCCGGCGCGCGCGGCCCGGTCTCGGGCATGCTGCATTCGGTGTTCCTCCTGCTGTTCATGCTGATCGCAGCGCCCTTGGCGAGCTACATTCCGCTCGCCGCACTGGCGGCAGTGTTGGTCGTCGTGGCCTGGAACATGGCGGAGAAGCACGAATTCGCACTTTTGATCCGCTCTTCCTGGGGCGATGCCACGGTGCTGCTCGCCACCTTCCTGCTCACGGTCTTCCGCGATCTCACTGAAGGAATCGTGGTCGGCTTCGCGCTCGGCGCAGTGCTCTTCATCAACCGCATGGCCCAGATGACGGGTGTGGAGGCCGACGCGTCTCTGGTGCAGGCCGATCGTGCGGACTTCGCCAATGGTGAGCGTGTGCCTTACGATCCCCATCTCGCGGTCGACCCGGATGTGTTGGTGTATCGCATTACCGGGGCGTTCTTCTTCGGCGCGGCGTCTACCGTCGGCACGGTGCTCGATAGCATCGCCGACACCCGCAAGGCCTTCGTGGTCGATTTCGCGGCGGTGCCGTTTCTGGATTCCACCGCGGCCAACGCAATGAGCAGGGTCGCGGCCAAGGCCAGGCGCCAGGGCATCCGCCTCTTTATCACCGGCGCGTCGCCGACGGTGCGCCGCGTGCTGTTGACCCACGGGGTGAGCCCGCCGCGCGCCAAATACCGCGAAACCATCGCCCGCGCCGTAGCCGACATCAAAGGCGCGCGCGAGACCTCAACCGACGAGCCGGAAGGGCTCACCGTGAGCTGACGCGTTACGGGCGCGCCGTACGCAGTTTCGGCGGCGGTAACGCCTTTCAAACCGGCCCGTTTTCATGAAAACTGTAACCCGTCACGGCGACGGGTCTCATGATTCTCAAATCACGCCGCAATCTTGCGCTCGCCTGTGCGCTGAGTGCGATGGCCGGATATGTCGACGGCATCGGCTTCCTGCATCTCGGCGGCCTGTTCGTCTCTTTCATGAGCGGCAATTCGACACGGCTGGGCGTCAGCCTGGCGCAGGCGCATTGGTCGAAAGCAGCCGAGGCGATCGGCCTGATATTTTTGTTCGTGACCGGTGCGGCCTGCGGCAGCTTGATCGTGCTCGGCCGGGGTGCCAATCGCCAGCCGTGGGTGCTGCTGGTGGAGGCGATGCTGTTGGCGCTGGCCGCGCTTTGTTATGCGTTCGGCCTGTCGAATGCCGCGGTCGCCGCGATGGTGCTGGCGATGGGGCTGGAGAACGCGGTGTTCCAGATCGATGGCGGTGCCGGCTTTGGCCTCACCTACGTTACGGGGACGCTGATCAAGGTCGGTCAACTCGTGGCGGCGGCGTTGACCGGCGGCGCGCGCTGGGCGTGGCTGCCCAATCTGTTGCTATGGGCGGCGCTGGTCGCAGGCGCGGCGTGCGGCGCGTCGGCCTATCACTGGATCAATCTTGCCGCGATCTGGTTTGCTGCGGCGCTGGCGCTGATCCTGAGTGGAATCGTCGCGGCTGCGGCTCGCTCATAGGCATTGGCATTGACCGGAAGCATTGACTCGGAAACCGGCTTGCCCGATGTGAATAAACGATGATGGCGATGCGGCGACAGGACCTGCGATGGCATCCATAACCAAATCCCGCGCGGCATGTCTGATCGGATGGCCGGCGGCGCATTCGCGCTCGCCGCTGATTCATCACTACTGGCTGCGGTCGCTCGGAATCGAGGGCGGCTACACGATCGAGGCGATACCACCCGAAGGCTTTGCCGAATTCGTCCTGCACCTGTCGAACCACGGCTTTGTCGGCGCCAACGTTACCCTTCCGCACAAGGAGCGCGCGCTGGCGCTGACGGTGCCGGATGCACGGGCGAAAGCAGTCGGCGCCGCCAATACGCTGTGGTACGAGGGCGGCGAACTGCGCTCGACCAACACCGACATCGAGGGGTTTGTCGACAATCTCGACGCGTCGGCGAAAGGTTGGGATGCGACCGACGACGCACTCGTGCTCGGCGCCGGCGGCTCGTCGCGTGCGGTTGTATTCGGCCTGATCGAACGCGGCATCAAGCGCGTGCATCTGGCGAACCGCACCATGGAACGTGCGCGTGCGTTGGCCGATCAATTCGGCAACTCCGTGCAGGCGATCGCGTGGGACGCCATCAATGAGGTGCTGCCGCGCGCCGGCCTTCTGGTGAATACCACGTCGCTCGGCATGCACGGCCAGCCGCCACTCGAACTCGACGTTGGGCTACTTCCATCCAGTGCGATCGTGGCCGATCTCGTTTATGTCCCGCTGGAAACAGCGCTGCTCAAAGCCGCGCGCGAGCGAGGATTGAAGACGGCCGACGGGCTCGGCATGCTCCTGCATCAGGCGGTGCGCGGCTTTGAATTGTGGTTCGGCCAAAGGCCGCAAGTGACGCCCGAACTGCGCGCTTTGGCCGAGGCCGATCTCCGGGGTGTTTGATTCCACGGCTGATCGCGCCTTTATTTTGGCGCGCGATCGGACGCAAAACCGGCGACCACTTTTGCTGATCGCGCGGTTGTGAGCAAGACTATCATGGAACTGTCCGCATGCCCGGGTAAGGTGCCGCCCACGGAGGAACTTCCCCCATGTCTATAGTCCGTTCTACGTTTGCTCGTCCGCTGATCACCGCAGCAATGGTGGCTGCCTCTGTTCTTGGCGCGATCGCCCAACAGCCGCTGACGCCCACGCGGGTACGTGGCACCATCGAAGGTGTCGATGGTGACCTGCTCGTGGTCAAATCGCGCAGCGGCGAGGACGTGAAGCTGCACCTGACCTCCGATGTAAAGGTCGTCGGAATCATCAAGATTTCGCTCGCCGACATCAAGCTCGGCTCGTTCATCGGCACCACCACGGTGCCGGGCGCGGACGGCCAGCAGAATGCTGTCGAGGTTCATGTATTTCCCGAGAATATGCGTGGCACCGGCGAGGGGTCGCGGCCCTATGATCTCAAGCCGAACTCGACCATGACCAATGCGACGGTGGCAGAGCAAGTCGCCGGCAATGACGGCCAGACCTTGATGATCAAGTATAAGGACGGCGAGAAGAAAGTCACGGTTGGCCCCGATACGCCGGTCGTGACCTATGTTCCCGGCGAGAAAGCCGACCTCAAGGCCGGCGCCAAGATCATCGCCTTCATCAAGCAACTGCCCGACGGGTCTTATGAAACCAACCGCATCAGCGTCGGTCGCGACGGGCTGACCCCGCCGATGTAACAATCTCGGGCGCGCGTTCGTAACTCAAGGTGGGGATCATTGTCCCCGCGGAATAACCCCGCTTCCGCGGGGTATCGCCTTAAGATTTCGCAGTTCGACGTAAACCTCTGAGGGATAAACCATGCCGAAAATGACTTCTTGGCTGCCGCGTTCGCTCGTCGCTTCGCTGGCCGTCGTGTCCGTGCTCGCATCCAGCGCCTGGGCGCAGCAATCGCCGACGCCCACGCGCATTCGCGGCACCATCGAAAGCGTCGATGGCAAAACCATGAGCATCAAGACCCGCGAGGGCGGCGAGGTGAAGGTGAACATGACCGACGATATTACGGTCATCGGCATTGCCAAGACCTCGTTGTCGGAGATCAAAAAAGACAGCTACATCGGCGTTTCCGGCATGCCGCAACCCGATGGCAGTCAGAAGGCGATCGCGATCCACATCTTCCCGGAAGCCATGCGCGGCGCAGCTGAAGGTTTCCGCGCCTGGGATCTGCGTCCGAACTCGACCATGACCAACGCCACGGTTGCGCAGAGCGTTGCCGGCGTCGATGGCCAGGTCATCGACGTCAAGTACAAGGACGGCGAGAAAAAGGTCGTGGTGACGCCGGATACGGCGATTGTCGCTTTCGTCACCGGCGAAAAATCCGAGATCAAGCCGGGTGCGAAGATCATCATCTTCGGCGCGATGAAGAAGGACGACGGCTCGCTCGAAACCAACCGCATTGGTGTTGGCCGCGACGGCATCGCGCCTCCGATGTGAGGCGACTCGTTCAGGTTGCACAACACAAAGCGTCATTGCCGGGCTTGACCCGGCAATCCATCTTCTCTTGCGAGAAAGCCTTTTTGCAAAGGTGATGGATGCGCGGGTCAAGCCCGCGCATGACAACGAGAATGGTCTAAACCGCCAGCACGTGGTCGTCGATTTCGGCGATGGTATTCACGCCGCACAGGCCCATAGTAGTAAGCATCTCGTTGCGGATGATGTCGATCGCCTTGGTGACGCCGGGCCCGCCATAGGCGCCGAGGCCGTGCACGTAAGCGCGGCCGATCATGCAGGACTTGGCGCCGTGCGCGAGCGCCCGTACCACGTCTTGCCCCGAGCGGATGCCGCCGTCGAACATGATTTCCATTTTGTCGCCGATCGCATCGACGATTTCCGGCAGTGCCGCGATCGACGATGGCGCGCCGTCGAGCTGGCGGCCGCCATGGTTGGATACGACGAGCGCCTGCGCGCCGGTCTTGACGGCTTCATTGGCATCTTCGACGTCGAGAATACCCTTCAGCACCAGCTTGCCGGGCCAGATCGAGCGGATCCACTCGACATCCTTCCAGTTCAGCGTGGTGTCGAACTGCGTCGCGATCCAGTTGCCGAGCGAAACGACATCGTCGGCGCCCTTGAGATGGCCGGCGAGGTTACCGAAGGTACGGCGCTTGCCGCGTAACACGCCGGCGACCCAGGCGGGCTTGGTGGCGAAATCGAATACTTTGGACAGCGACCATTCCGGCGGCACCGTCATGCCGTTCTTGATGTCGGCATGGCGTTGTCCGATCACCTGCAGATCGACGGTGAGCACCAGCGCGCTGCACTTGGCGGCGATGGCGCGTTCGATCAGCGCCTTGATGAAACCGCGGTCCTTCATGACGTACAGCTGAAACCAGAACGGCTTGTCGACATTGGCGGCGACGTCTTCGATCGAGCAGATCGACATCGTGCTCAGCGTGTAAGGAATGCCGGAGGCGTGCGCGGCGCGGCAGGCATGAATTTCGCCGTCGCTGTGCTGCATGCCGGTCAGGCCGACCGGCGCCAGGATCAGCGGCAGTGCTGCCGGTTCGCCCAGAATGGTCGTGGAGGTATCGCGCTTCGAAACGTCGACGAGGATACGCTGGCGCAATTTGATCGCCTGCAAATCTTCCCTATTCGCGCGCAGTGTTTCCTCGGCATAGGAACCACGGTCGCAGTAATCGAAAAATGCCTTCGGCACCTTCCGCATATGGCGCTGCCGCAAATCCTCGATGCAGGTAATGTGTTTCATGGACGTTTTTCCGACCCCAGCCTGTATTGTATTTGGCTCATTGGCTGTCATCTACCATGGCAGACGCCGGTGCAACATCAGCCAGTGCAACATCGCTTCACGACAGGAGGACATCCCCATGAGCCGCCCGCCCGCAAAGTCCTCCCACGGTAAAAAGCCCGCAAATCAGGCGCGCGACGAGGGGCTCGAAAGTGCGCTGGAGGAGGGGTTGGAGGAGACCTTTCCGGGCTCCGATCCCGTCAGCGTCACCCAGCCGGCCCCGTCAAAAGAGGACGGTCCTGCCCGGCGCAAGGGCTAAAGCGCTGCCGCCGGTTTGTTGCCGGAAAAGTTGTCTATTTGTTTTCAATGGTTTAAGGTCCGTCCCAAGGAGCCGATCCGGAAATGATTCATCATATTTTTTGAAGTCATTTTAGCGACGAAGGCATTATAACCGCCCCAACGTTAGCATGGGGCTGACGGCTCGGCTTCTCGGCAGTGGCCTTGAGAGGCACGGGCGGTGCTGGGGGTTCTATGAGCCGCAAATATTTCGGAACGGATGGGATTCGGGGCCTCGCCAACGGCCTGATCACGCCGGAACTGGCGCTGAAGGTGGGGCAGGCCGCCGGTCTGGTGTTTCAGCGTGGTGAGCATCGGCATCGTGTCGTCATCGGCAAGGACACCCGTCTTTCCGGCTACATGATCGAATACGCCATGGTAGCCGGCTTCACTTCGGTCGGCATGGATGTGCTGCTGCTCGGCCCGATGCCGACGCCGGCGGTTGCGATGCTGACCAAATCGATGCGCGCCGATCTCGGTGTGATGATCTCGGCCTCCCACAATCTGTTCGAAGACAACGGCATCAAGCTGTTCGGCCCGCAAGGCTTCAAGCTGTCCGACGACGTCGAAAAGCAGATCGAGCAGTTGCTCGATGAATCGCTCGACCGGCGGCTGGCGCAAAGCGCAAGCCTCGGGCGCGCCCGTCGTATCGACGGCGTGCATGACCGTTACATCGAATTCGCCAAGCGCACGCTGCCGCGCGAACTCAGCCTTGAGGGCCTGCGCGTCGTGGTCGATTGCGCCAACGGCGCCGCCTACAAGGTGGTGCCGGAAGCGCTGTGGGAACTCGGCGCCGATGTCATTTCCATCGGGGTCGATCCTGATGGTTTCAACATCAACAAGGAGTGCGGCTCGACAGCGCCGGAAGCCTTGAGCCGCAAGGTGCGCGAGCTGCGCGCCGATATCGGCATCGCACTCGACGGCGACGCCGATCGCGTGATTCTGGTCGACGAGCGCGGACATCTGGTCGATGGCGATCAGCTGTTGGCCGTGATCGCGCAAAGCTGGAAGGAAGACGGACGCCTGGCCAAGCCGAGCATCGTCGCCACCGTGATGTCGAATCTCGGCCTCGAACGTTTCCTGGAAGGTATCGGCATCGAACTCATTCGCACGCCCGTCGGCGACCGCTACGTGCTCGAGCGCATGCTCGCCGGCGGCTACAATCTGGGCGGCGAACCCTCCGGCCACATCATCCTGTCGGACTATACCACTACCGGCGACGGCTTCGTCGCCGCGCTTCAGGTGCTGGCGGTCGTGCAAAAACTTCGCCGGCCGGTGTCCGAAGTCTGCCGCCGCTTCGATCCGCTGCCGCAGATCCTCAAGAACGTACGCTACCGCTCAGGCAAGCCACTGGACAATGCCGACGTCCAGTCGGCGATTGTTGCTGGCGAGAAACGGCTCAATGGCCACGGCCGGCTGCTGGTGCGTTCGTCCGGAACGGAGCCGGTGATCCGCGTGATGGGTGAGGGCGACGATCGCCTGCTGGTCGAGGAAGTCGTCGACCACATCGTTTCAGCGCTCGGCCAGGCCGCGGCCTGAGACGTCGCGGCACACGCATCGCAGCCATTTTCTAATGACGGTGGTCGCAAGGACACCCTCGGCGTAGGAAACGCGCACTGCCTGCCGCCGGGAATGATTCCTTGAACAAGCCAGTTATCGTCTCCGATGAAACCTTGACCGAGCCGGTCATTGTCGAGCCCGCGTCTTCGCTGAAAGCAGCGGCCGCGGCGGGGCCGGCCTATGTCGTGCTCGTCGGCATCAGCTTCTCGCACTTCCTCAATGACACGATGCAGTCGCTGATCTCATCGGTGTATCCGATCCTGAAGGACAATTATGCGCTCGACTTCGCGCAGATTGGATTGATCACGCTCGCGTTCCAGTTCACGGCCTCATTATTGCAGCCGCTGGTCGGACATTTCACCGACAAGAAGGCGCAGCCGTTCTCGCTGGCGATCGGCATGTCATCGACCTTCTTCGGTCTGCTGCTGCTCAGTATCGCCCATCAATATACGGTCATCCTGATTGCCGCTGCGCTGATCGGCCTGGGTTCTGCGGTGTTTCATCCGGAGTCGGCTCGCATTGCGCGGCTCGCCTCGGGCGGCCGCTACGGCTTTGCGCAATCCGTGTTTCAGCTCGGCGGCAGTTTCGGCACTTCGATGGGTCCGGTTTTGGCGGCGTTGATCGTCGTTCCATTCGGTCAGCCCTCAATCGCCTGGTTCTCCTCGATCGCATTTCTTGCAATCGTCGTGCTGTGGCGGATTGGCCAATGGTACCAGCCGCAGATCAAAGCCAAAAAAATGGCTGCGGCGGTTACACATCCGGACGCGCCGTCCCAGCGCCGGGTTCTGATCGCACTTGCGGTGCTGGTGATGCTGTTGTTCTCGAAGCAGCTCTACGTCTCGAGCCTGTCGAGCTACTACATCTTCTATCTGATCGATCGCTTCGGCGTTTCGACCCAGGCGGCGCAGCTCTACCTGTTTATCTTCCTTGCGGCGAACGCGGTCGGCGCGTTCTTCGGCGGTCCGTTAGGGGATCGCTTCGGCCGCAAGATCGTCATCTGGTTCTCGATTGTCGGTGCGCTGCCGTTCACACTGGCATTGCCTTACGTTGGGCTTGGGATGAGCGCGGTGCTGACCGTATTCATCGGCCTGATCATCTCCTCGACGACGTCGTCGATCATCGTGTTCGCGCAGGAATTGGTGCCGCACCGGTTCGGCATGATCTCCGGCGTGTTCTTCGGTGTTGCGTTCGGCATCGGCGGCCTGGGTGCTGCGGTTCTCGGCAAGCTCGCCGACCACACCAGCATCGCCTTCGTGTATCAGATCTGTTCGTTCCTGCCGGCGATCGGATTGCTCGCGGTGTTTTTGCCGAAGATGCCTCAACACGCGGTGAGATAGCGAACATCGAACGACCTTCTTTTCGTTGCTCGCTGTTCTCTGCTCGCCATTTCTCATTCACACATCATTAGCACTTGTGACGACGCTCGCCTTTGTTGGGCGAGCGAAACTTTCAGCGGCGATTTTGTTCGCGAAATATCAACCTTAAAAATTAGGGTTAAGCGGCGCTTAAACATTTAGTGCCATCGTCCCGGACGTGAGTTTTAGATGTGGGGCCGTTTTGCCTCACCGGCCAAAGGGACGAGACCGATGCGTAGTGTGAAGTTTTTTGTTGTCGCCGGAGCGGCATCCTTGTTGTCGTCGATGGCTTCCGCCGCGGACATGGCGATTGCGCCCCCGCCGATGGGTTATGCTCCGCCAGTCGCCGACTTCGGCGGATGGTATCTGCGCGGCGACATTGGATTTAGCAACCAGCGCGTCGACAACATTCGCAACACCAATCCAGCGCTCTACGCCAACCTGACTTCTTTCCAGGAAACCACCGGATTCGACACCGGCGGCATCTATCAGATCGGCGCCGGCTATCAGTTCAATCACTGGTTCCGCGTTGACGTGACCGGCGAGTACCGCGGCAATACCAACTTCCACGGGCTCGACCTGACCAGCTTCCCGAACGGCGGCGCGGCCGGCTTCGGCTCGGATGTTTACAACGCCCAGAAGTCCGAATGGCTGTTCCTCGCCAATGCCTACGCAGATCTCGGCACCTGGTGGTGCATCACGCCTTATGTCGGCGCCGGCATCGGTGCCGCGCGAGTCACGATTGCGAACTTTACGGACTCTGGCGTTGCCACGCTGTTCCCGGCGGGCTCCGGCGTCGGCCCGAGCCTGGTGTCGGCCGCGAACGGCTCGCAGTGGAATTTCGCCTGGGCGCTGCATGCGGGTCTAGCCTACAAGGTCAATCCGAACATGACCGTCGAACTCGGCTACAGCTATGTCGACCTCGGCAACGGCACGACCGGCGTGGACAGCACCTTTGACCACTCGGCGGGCGGACATGTCTTCCAGTTCCACAACATCACCTCGCAGGACGTGAAGCTCGGCGTGCGCTGGAATCTCGACAGTCCGCCGGTCTACGTGCCGCCGCCGCTTGTCACCAAGGGCTGATCGAGCAAGTCTGAGTTAACTCTTGTTAACGGCGCGGGATGTTTCCCGCGCCGTTTTGTTTGCGCGCGGCCTGATTTTCGAAAAGCGGCCGCCCGCTTTCGAACAAGATCTGGCCAATGAAGCGCGCCCGACAACGATTGATTAAGGTTAACGAGCGATGATCACACCAGTTCGAAAGTGTGGATGGGAGTGGTCGATGCGTGGAGTCCTGTTGGCGGTGGCGATGTTCGCGATCTCGGCGAGTGCACACGCCGCTGATATGCCCGACTTCCTGCGTGGCTCGGTGGGTGAACCGACTGTGTCCAGCAACTGGCAGGGCTTTTTTGTCGGTGGTCAGTACGGCTACGGATCTTCCGACGAGCATTTTAGCGGCTCGAACACCAGCATGTTGAATACCCTGATTGCCAATAACGTCATCCAGCAGATGGGGGTTGGGCAGTGGAATCTTCAACTCGGAGGCGTCTCCGCGCGCTCGTCCGGATATGGAGCCTTCACCGGATATAACTGGCAATGGGACGACGTTGTCGCCGGCCTCGAAATGTCCTACCTGCACGGCTCGTTCGGTGGCGCAACGACGGCCACCGCGGGGCCTCTCATCGGCGGACCGTTGTCCGATGGTTTCTTTCACAGCGTCTCTGTTACCTCGACGGATGCGATCGCGATTTCCGATATGGCGACATTCCGCGCGCGCGCGGCCTATGCCTACGGAGTCTTTCTGCCATACGTGTTCGCTGGGTTGGCGCTTGGCAACGCCGATATATCGCAGTCGGTCACTGTCCACGACCAATATGGACCGACCTTCGCAAACGCGGCGGCATCATGTTCTGGTCCGACGCCGCCGACGGTATGTTATTCGATACACGCCGATAATGTGCTCCACAACCATTTGATCTATGGCTACACGGCAGGCCTTGGCGTCGATATCAAGTTGGTCGGCGGCCTGTTCATGCGCGCCGAGTGGGAATATGTCCGTTTCGTTGACCTGATCCAGGTCAACATGAACACGGTGCGTGCCGGTCTCGGCTACAAGTTCTGATCGGCCGCCGGAGCTGATCGGGGATGATTGACATCATGGATCGCGCCTGCTGCTCTATGCCTCCCTCGGCATGGGTGGTGGATCATGAAGATTTACGGTGACACCAATTCGGGTAATTGCCTGAAAGTGAAATGGGTCTGTGACCGCTTGGGTCTGCCCTACACCTGGATTCCGGTCGACATCCTCAAGCAGGAGAGCCGAACTCCGCAATTCCTCAAACTCAACAGCGCGGGCCAGGTGCCGGTCGTCGATTTCGAGGATGGCCGCACGCTGGCCCAGTCCAACGCGATCATTCGCTATTTCGCCCGCGACAGCGATCTCATTCCGGCCGATGCTTTTGCGGCCGCCAAGATGGATGAATGGCTGTTCTGGGAACAGTTCAGCCACGAGCCCTATATTGCCAACTGCCGTTTCCAGATCGTCTATCTCGGCCGGCCGACATCGGATCTCGATCCCGACAAGATCAAACGTGGTTATGCGGCCTTGGCGCGAATGGAGCATGAACTTGCCGCGAGCAGGTTTGTCGTCGGCGATACGCTGACGCTCGCCGATATCGCGCTGTTGGCCTATACGCGCGTTGCGCATGAAGGCGGCTTTCGTCTCGACGGCTATGCTTCGGTGCGGCGCTGGATCGGCGACGCTGAAAAATCCTTGGGCCTGCCTGCCTTGCGCCAATAAGCGTGCCGGAATCGCGCTTTGGTTTTGCCGCAGTTTTGACCGCTCGATGAAGCGGCCCTTGCGAACATTGCGGAAATGAATGCCGCGGTTCGTTCTCCTTAACGCGCGGTAAACTAATCAGACCATCGGAAATTTTTCCGCGGAACGATCCGTGACACCTTGCGTCTGTCCGGCGCTGATAACTTTGGGGATGCCACATGAAGAGCTATTCGATCGTCCGGATCGGCGATGACTATGTCGTGCGCGCCGACGACAAGAATGTCATGAAAGTCGGAAGCCGCCGTCGCGCGGTGCAACTCGTGACCGACGCGGCCGAGTTACTGAATGCACAGCCACAACCGGAATCCGATGCCGGGCCATCGGCAGCGGAGGTGGAGCGAGATGAAGTTTCTTGACGATTTAGGATGACTCCCTTATTCACGACGGCGGGACACCTCCCCCCAACGGGAGGCTCGCTATCTGGAAGGGTAGATCATGACTGCAGCGAAGCCCGCTTCGCGGCCTCACGTGCCGCATTTTTCTTCCGGCCCTTGCGCCAAGCGCCCCGGCTGGACCCCACAAAATCTCAAGGACGCAGCGCTTGGCCGTTCGCATCGCGCGAAAATCGGCAAGGAAAAGCTGAAACGCGCCATTGATCTGACGCGCGAAGTGCTTGAAGTACCCGCCGATTACCGGATCGGCATCGTTCCGGCGTCAGACACCGGCGCCGTCGAAATGGCGCTGTGGTCACTGCTCGGCGCGCGGCCCGTCACGGCGATCTCCTGGGAATCGTTCGGCGAAACCTGGACCGGCGATGTCATCAATCAATTGAAGCTCAATGACGTGACCAAGCTCGCCGCGACTTACGGCGAGATTCCAGATCTCTCCAAGGTCGATCCGGCGTCCGATATCGTCTTCACCTGGAATGGCACGACATCCGGCGTGCGGGTCCCCAATGCCGACTGGATCAGCGCCAAGCGCGAAGGCCTCGCGGTTTGCGACGCGACATCGGCGGCGTTTGCGCAGCCTCTCGACTGGCCCAAGCTCGATGTCGTGACCTTCTCCTGGCAGAAGGCGCTGGGCGGCGAGGCCGGCCACGGCATGCTGGTGCTTTCACCGCGCGCGGTCGAGCGGCTCGAGACCTACAAGCCGGTCTGGCCGTTGCCGAAGATCTTCCGCATGACCAAGGGCGGCAAGCTCAACGAAGGCATCTTTGTCGGCGAGACCATCAACACGCCGTCGATGCTTTGCGTTGAGGATTATCTCGATGCGTTGAACTGGGCGAAGTCGGTCGGCGGCCTCAAGGCGCTGATGGCGCGTGCGGACAAAAACCTCAAGGTGCTCGCCGATTGGCAGGCCAAAACGCCGTGGATCGATTTTCTTGCCGGCACGCCGGCGATCCGCTCCAACACCTCGGTGTGCATGAAGGTGACCGATCCCGCGGTTGCCTCGCTGACCTCGGACGCGCAGATCGACTTCATCAAGAAGATGGTCGGTCTCATCGAGAAGGAAGGCGCCGGTTACGACTTTGCGGGCCACCGCGATGCACCGGCGGGTTTGCGCATCTGGTGTGGCGCAACGATCGAGGCGAGCGACGTTGCGCTGTTGACCCAGTGGATCGACTGGGCCTTTGCCGAAACCAAGGCGCAGCTTCCGAAGGCGGCTTAATCGCGTTTAACACGACATCGTCATGGCCGGGCTTGACCCGGCCATCCATCGAAGAGGATGGACCCGCGGGTCTCTAGCGCGAAGCTTCGCGCTTTTGCCCGCGGGTAACAACATCGAAATTTGTCGAGGCATGGATAACCATCATGACAAAACCCAAAGTGCTCATTTCCGACGCGCTGTCGCCGGCCGCGGTGCAGATCTTCAAGGATCGCGGCATCGAGGTCGACTTCCAACCCAACTTGGGCAAGGACAAGGACAAGCTTGCCGCGATCATCGGCGATTATGACGGCCTGGCGATTCGTTCGGCGACCAAGGCCACGGCGAAGATCATCGAGAAAGCATCAAGGCTGAAGGTGATCGGACGCGCCGGGATCGGTGTCGACAATGTCGAGATACCCGCCGCGACCGCCAAGGGCATCATCGTGATGAACACGCCGTTCGGCAATTCGATCACGACCGCCGAGCATGCGATCACCTTGATGCTGGCGCTGGCGCGAGAAATCCCCCAGGCCGATGCGTCGACGCAGGCGGGCAAATGGGAGAAGAACCGCTTCATGGGTGTCGAGATCACCGGCAAGACGTTGGGTGTGATCGGCTGCGGCAATATCGGCTCGATCGTCGCCGATCGCGCCGTCGGTTTGCGCATGAAGGTGATTGCTTTCGATCCGTTCCTGTCGCCAGAACGCGCCAGGGACATCGGCGTCGAGAAGGTTGACCTGGATGAATTGTTCCGTCGCGCCGATTTCATCACGCTGCATACGCCGCTGACCGACAAGACCCGCAACATCATCGATGCTTCGGCGCTTGCGAAAATGAAAAAGGGTGTGCGCATCATCAATTGCGCGCGCGGCGGACTGGTCGACGAGCACGCGCTGGTCGATGCGCTCAATTCAAAACAGGTCGCGGGAGCCGCTTTCGACGTGTTCGTCGAGGAACCGGCGACCTCAAATGTCCTGTTCGGCCACCCCAACGTGATCTGCACCCCGCATCTCGGCGCGGCCACCACCGAAGCGCAGGAGAATGTCGCGCTCCAGGTCGCCGAGCAGATGTCCGACTATCTGTTGCACGGCGCGATCTCGAACGCGGTCAACTTTCCTTCGATCACCGCCGAAGAAGCGCCCAAGCTCAGGCCGTTCATTGAACTTGCCGAAAAGCTCGGCTCGTTCGCCGGCCAGCTGACCGAAACCGGTATCGCCAAGGTGCAGATCACCTATGAGGGGCACGTCGCCGAGATGAAGATCAAGGCGTTGACCTCGGCGGTGCTCTCCGGCCTGCTGCGTCCGATGCTTGGCGACGTCAACGTGGTCTCGGCGCCGGCGGTTGCCAAGGAACGCGGCATGGTGGTCGACGAAGTCGTGCGCGCGGCGCAGAGCGATTACGAAAGCCTGATTACGGTCACTGTAACGACCGAGCGGCAGGAGCGCTCGGTATCGGGTACGGTCTATGCCGACGGCAAGCCGCGGCTGGTCGACATCAAGGGCATCCGGGTTGATGCCGAGTTCGGCAAGTCGATGATTTACATCACCAATGAGGACAAGCCGGGCTTCATCGGTCATTTTGCGAGCCTGCTTGGCGATGCCAGCATCAACATCGCGACCTTCCATCTCGGCCGCAACAAGCAGGGCGGCGACGCGATTGCGCTGGTTGAAATCGACGGCGCGATGCCGGAAGAGGTGTTGTCCAAGGTAAAGGCGCTGCCGCAGGTGAAGCAGGCGAAGGCACTGGCGTTCTAGGTCGCCGACGCCTTTCGCGAGGCGATCACGATGCCGGCGAGCACCATGATGTAGCCGGCAAGATGAAACAGCCGCGGTTCTTCGCCGAGCAGAAGGATCGCCATGACCGAGCCGAACACCGGCACCAGATGGAAAAACGGCGCGGCGCGGTTCGGGCCGATCATCGCAATGCCGCGGTTGAAAAACAGATAGGCGAGCGTCGAGGGAAAGATCACGACATAGGCCAGCGTTATCATCGTGATCGCGTCGAATTGCAACCTGATGCCGTTGGTATATTCCCAGATCGAGGGCGGCAGCAACAGGAGCGCGCCGACCGCCATGGTGAAGCAGATCAGTGAGAGCTGATGCGTCACCGGCCGACGCAGCATCAGCGCGGAATAGAGACCAAATGCGATCAGCGCCCCGGTCATCATGAGGTCGCCGAGATTGAAGCGGATAGCGGCGAGCGCGGAAGGGTCGCCGCGCAAAATGATGGTGAGAACGCCGAGCAGTGAAAGTGCGATGCCGGCAAGCTGCGCCCATGTTAGCTTGACGCCGAACAAGACGAGCGCCCACAGCGCGATAAACAAAGGCCCGGACGACTGGATCAGCAGCGCGTTGAGCGCCTGGGTGAATTGCAGTCCCCAATAGGATAGTGCGTTATTGAGAGCAAAACCCGTTGTCGCTAGCGCAAGCATGAGCGGAAGATGCCGGCGCAGCACCGGCCAATCCTTGATCAGATGCGGCCAGGCGAACGGCAGCAGCATCAGGCAGGACCCGATCCATCGGACACATGACAGCGTCATCGGCGGCACGTGGCCGGCGACATAGCGGCCGAGCACGATATTGCCGGCCCAGAACAGCGCGGTCAGGCTCAAGAGCAGATAAGGTTGATGGTTGAGCCAGCGGATGGGATCAAAAGATGGCGGCTCGCCTGCGTTCATCTTAATGCCGCGGATGGTTTTCGTGACGCCACGAAGACGCCCGTCAGTACCAGTGCAAAGCCGATGAAATGAAAAGCCTGCGGCCGCTCGCCGAGGAAAACGATGGCCATCACTGACCCGAAGACCGGCACGACGTGAAAGAACGGCGCGGTGCGATTGGCGCCGATCAGATGGATGCTGCGGTTGTAGCAGAGATAGGCGATGGTGGAGGGAAAGACCGCGACGTAAAGCACCGACAACAGGTTGGTGGCATTGAACTGCATAGCGGGACGAAGGATCAACTCCGGGATCAGCGCCGGCACAAGGCAGGCAGAGCCGCAGGCGAACGTGAAGGCCAGGAATGAAAGGTCGTGAATGGCCGGTCGCTTGAACGACATCACCGAATAGAGTCCGAAGATCAAGAGCGCGGCGGTGAAGATGAGATCGCCCCGGTTGAAGTCGATCGCCGTAATGGCGGTGAGGTCGCCATGCAACAGGATCACCAGCACGCCGGTCAGTGACACCGCGATTCCTGCGGCCTGCGCCAGCGTCAGTCGAATCCCGAGCAGGATCAGCGACCACCCGGCGACGAACAGCGGTCCCGCGGATTGCAGCAGCAGCGTGTTCAGCGCCTGGGTATGCTCCAGCGCCCAGTATTGCAGGGCATTGAAGCCGGCGATGCCGATCAGCGACAGGAAGATCATCAGGCCCAGCTTGGTGCGGATCGCCGGCCAGTCGCGCTTGAGATGCTTCCAGGCAAAAGGAAGGATGATCAGAAAGCCGATCGACCAACGCAGGAAGGCGAGCGTCACCGGCGGAATGTGGCCGGCGGCGAGGCGGCCGACGATGGCATTGCCGGCCCAGCAAAACGCGGCGATCGAAAGCAGCACATAGGGTTGGTTGGCAAGCCAGTTGCGCGGTTCATCGGATATCTGGTCGGAAGCGGACATGCGGCTGTTGTGTTGCAGGGATCACGACGCCGAAGCTCGGCTCGGCGCGATAGTCCGACCGGAGGGATCCTTGCCCGGCTGCTTCAAGAACACGGATTTCGCCGAACCATCAATGCTGCCGGATGCATCGCGACCATGCGCTAGCATCGACTTTCGGAAAGTTCGTGCTTGGCCTCAGGGCGTCGTCACTCCGCGCTCGCGCCGGCGGCCTCGATGATTGGCGCCCATTTGGCGCGGTCGGATGCAATCAGGCGGGCGAAATCCGCGGGCTGCATTTGATCGATGGGATCGAGGCCGGCTTCGTCGAGTTTCGCCTTGACGATCGGGTCGGCTGTGGCTCGGGCAAAATCGTCGCGAAGCCGCTGCACGATCTCAGGAGGCGTGCCGGCAGGCGCGCCGAAGCCGAACCATGTCACGAGGTCGTAGCCCTTAAGGCCGGAGGCATCGAGCGTCGGCACGTCAGGCAAATGCGGCGAACGTGCGAGCGACGTCACCGCCAACGGCTTGAGCTTTCCAGCTTTGATCTGGTCAATCACCGTCGGCAGGTTGAAGAAGCCCATGGTGATTTCGCCGTTGACGATTCTGTTGACGCCGTCGACCGAAACCAGATGCGGCACATGCTTGATGTCGACGCCGGCGATCGACGCGAACAGCACGCCGCCTAGGTGGTGAGACGTGCCGATGCCGCCGGAGGCAAAGCTGAGCTGCCCTGGTGCTGCTCTGGCCGCGGCTGCGACTTCCAGCGGCGTATTCGCCGGATTGGATGGGTGAACGGTCATCACGTTGGAGACCGCTGATATCGGCGTGATCGGGATGATCGCTTCCGGATCGTAACGTAACGTCTTGTACAGGCTGAGGTTGAAGACGTGAGTGCCTTGCGTGATCATGGCAAGCGTGGTGCCGTCGGGCGCGGCCTTCTCGACCTGCTCCATCGCGAGGCCGCCGCCCGCGCCGGGCTTGAGTTCGACGATGACTTTTTGGCCGATGTTTTTGGACATGGCCTCCGCGACGACGGTAGCGATGAGATCGGCGGTGGTGCCTTTGCCGAACGGCACGACGAGGGTGATCGGCCGGTCGGAAGTGGAAGCCGCTTGCAGCGTCGTGCCGATCAGACAGGCGAGCAGGCCGGCCGCCACCGTCGATCTGAATCCCTTGTGCATAAGGTGACCGGTCTCCAAAGCTTGAGGTCTTGGGCAGAACCTAGTGGTCCGATTCTAACATTCGCATCCCTTCTCAGCAGGCACCTTTGCGAATGTTAGAAGCAAAGGACCACTAGCAAACATAGGTTTCTAGTGGAGTTTTGGATTTGACATTCGCCAACGAATTTGCGGCCAGATGGGGTGCGAATGTCAAATCCACTCCACTAGCATGCAGCCGCGGGCCCGATAGGGGCTGGCCTTGCGGACAAAGGCCAGGGAAGGGCCATGCAATCTGCCTTGCCGCCGCCTCAATAGGCCGAAGGGTGCGGACCGCGGCAAGGGGCGTCGCCGGCAGGGCGCATTTTTCCGGGGATATCAATGGGTTGATGGGCCTTCTTGGGGCGAAATAAAGCGCCTTCTTGCTTGCGTCGGTAGCCCGCATCCTTTATCCGATGGTGTGCCTCGCATGCGACTGGCCCCGGGCATGCCCGACAGGGCGGAGACCGGTTTTTCGAACAGATCATGCCTGAACAAACAGGGTTGCAGAGGGAATAACTGCGGATGGGGAATGTCGTCGTCGTCGGCGCCCAATGGGGCGACGAGGGAAAGGGCAAGATTGTCGACTGGTTGTCGGAGCAAGCCGACATCGTCGTGCGTTTTCAGGGCGGCCACAATGCCGGCCATACGCTCGTCATCAATGGCGAGACCTATAAGCTCGCCTTGTTGCCGTCTGGCGTCCTGCGGCCTTCGAAGCTGGCGGTGATCGGCAACGGCGTGGTGTTCGATCCGCAGGCGTTCCTCGATGAGGTGACGAAACTCAAGGGGCAGGGCGTTGCGATCAGCCCGGAGAATCTTCGTATCGCCGAAAACGTCACCCTGATCCTGCCGCTACACCGCGAACTCGATGCGCTTCGGGAGTCTTCGAACGCAGGCACTGCGATCGGCACCACGCGGCGCGGCATCGGCCCGGCCTATGAGGACAAGGTGGGACGGCGCGCGATCCGCCTGATGGACCTCGCCGATCTGGACACGTTGCCGCACAAGATCGACCGGTTGCTGGCGCATCACAATGCGCTGCGCCGCGGGCTCAATCTGGAAGAGATCGATGGCAAAGAGATCCTGCGGGATTTGACCGCGCTGGCGCCGCAGCTTTTGCCCTATGCCGAAACCGTATGGCGGCTGCTCGACATCAAGCGGCGCGAGGGCAAGCGCATCCTGTTCGAGGGCGCGCAGGGCGCGCTGCTCGACGTCGATCACGGCACCTATCCCTACGTCACTTCGTCCAACACGGTCGCGGCGCAGGCTGCAACCGGCACCGGCATGGGTCCGGGCGCGGTCGGTTACGTTCTTGGAATCTGCAAGGCCTATACGACCCGGGTCGGCCAGGGTCCGTTTCCGACCGAATTGCATGATGAGATCGGCGAGGAGATCGGCCGCCGCGGCAAGGAATTCGGCGTCAACACCGGACGCAAGCGCCGCTGCGGCTGGTTCGACGCCGCGCTGGTCCGTCAGACCGTGCGCACCTGTGGCATCAACGGCCTGGCGCTGACCAAGCTCGATATCCTCGACGGCTTTGACACCATCCAGGTCTGCACCGGCTATCTGCTGGACGGCAAGGAAATCGACCATTTGCCGGCCGGCGAGGGCGCCCAGGCCCGCGTCAAGCCGGTCTACGAGACGATCGAGGGCTGGAAGGAGCCGACCGCCAACGCCCGCTCCTGGGCGGACCTCCCGGCGCAGGCGATCAAATATGTCCGCCGCGTGGAGGAATTGGTGGGTTGTCCGATTGCGTTGCTTTCCACAAGTCCCGAACGCGAGGATACTATCCTGGTGCAGAATCCGTTCGAGGCCTAACGAGATTAACGAGATATTACCGCAGAGCGTAGATTGTTGAGTTGAGATGGCTGACTACTACCCGCTGATCGCCCGCGCCATCGCCGGACTGGATCCCAGTGCTCCCGGCGAAAGCCGCCGTGCGCTCTATGAGCGGGCGCGGGCGGCGTTGATCGCGCAGCTCCGCAGCGTCGAGCCGCCGCTCAGCGAGTCCGAAATCACCCGCGAGCGGCTGTCGCTGGAAGAGGCCGTCCGCAAGGTGGAATCGGAAGCCGCCCAGCGGGCGCGCGAGGCCTCGCGTGGGGCGCCGGACCCGACGCGCACCCCTTCAAGGGCCAGCACGGCATTGCGAACCAACGCCCGTCCCGGCGCGCGGCCGGCGGAATCTGCGCCGAACGCAGCACCGCCGCCGCAGCCACGTTCGCGGCAAGGCGCGCCGCCGCCATTGCCACGCAACGACCGGCCGCCTTTGGGGCAGGAAACGCGGCCAGAAGACCGGCCGGATCAGTGGCAGGCGCGCAGCGCGCGTCCGGAACCGCCGCGCCAGCCGCAGGTTTCGATGCAGGACCCGCAATTGCCGCCAACACGTGAGCGGCAGGCTGCGTCACGCCGCGGAGGGGACGCCGCCGCTCCCCCCGAACCGCCGGGTGTGCGCGGATTTCGCGATATCACCGCCGATGCCGACGATCTCGGCCGCGCCGCGGCGCAGGCGAGCCGCGCGGCGCGAAAAACCTATGCCAATGTGCCGTCGCCATCACCCGAGTTCGACCGGCTCGAGCCGGTCATGGAAGACCGCGATTTCGATTCCGAGACGCCCTATTCGTACGACGAATCTGCTGCAGAGGCGGAGCGCTACGCCTCCCCGCAGGCGTCCGCATCGCGCCCGCGGATTGCGCCCGATCGCGGCCGCGAGCCGAAACGGGGGACGATATTTCCATTCAAGAGCGCGATCGCGGTCGGTATCGTCCTGATCCTGGTCGGCGCGGCGATCCTGTGGGGCAAGTCGGTCGTCGGCACGGTGAGCGGTTTGTTTAAATCCTCGCCGACCGTCGTCGAGGCCCCCAAGGATCCAAGTGCCCCCGGCACCAAGCCGAAGATTGCCGATCGCGTGGGACAACCGTCGTCGAGCGATCAACTAGCGCCGGTGGCCCAGAAGGTCGTGCTGTATGACGAGGATCCTTCCGATCCCAAGGGCAAGCAATATGTCGGCTCGGTGATCTGGCGAACCGAACCGATCAAGGCCACGGGCAACCAGAAGGCCGACATCGCGGTGCGGGCCGACATCGAGATTCCCGATCGCAAATTCAAGATGACGATGTCATTCCGCCGCAACACCGATTCATCGCTGCCGGCGAGCCACACGGCGGAATTGACCTTCATGCTGCCGCCGGATTTCTCGGGCGGCGGCGTCAGCAACGTGCCGGGCATCCTGATGAAATCCAACGAGCAGGCGCGCGGCACGCCGCTCGCGGGCCTTGCCGTCAAGGTCACCGACGGCTTCTTCCTGGTCGGGCTGTCGAATGTCGATGCCGACCGCTCGCGCAACATGCAACTGTTGAAGGAGCGTTCCTGGTTCGACGTGCCGCTGGTCTATGTCAACCAGCGTCGCGCCATCATCGCCATCGAGAAGGGCGCTCCGGGCGAGCGGGCCTTCAACGACGCCTTCGCCGCCTGGGGCGAGTAGTCGGGGGCGCAAGATGAAGCGTTACGCGATCTTTGCCGCACTGGTGCCGTTGTTCGGCGGCTTCCTGCTTCTTGTGGCGACCACGGTGATGTCCGGCTACTGGAGCCATCCGCCGAGCCTGTCGGAAGCGGGAAAGCTGCTCACGGTGTTTGCCAAGACATTGCAATATTCTTACCTGTTCGGCGTGTTGCCGGCGCTGATGCTGGGCGCCGTCGACGATATCGTCTTTCACATCAAACGAATTGGACCGCACCTGCGCCTGTTGATTGTCGGCGCGATCGGCTTTGCGGCGACCGAATTGCTTTACGGATCGCGCGGGTCGGACAGCGGCGTCCTGCAGTTCGTTCTCTATGGTCTGGTCGGCTTTGTCGCCGGTGCGGTGTCGTCGGGCCTAGCCCATTACCTTATCGACCGCCCGGCAAAGGCCGCGCTGCCGTCCTGAGGTGGCACTTGCGCCGATCCCGTGCGCACCCATCTGATGGGCATGACGAACGAAGAAATCATTTCTCCCTCTGACGCGCGTTTCAACGCCTCGCGCGGCGCGTTCCGCGCCGGGCGACCGCGAGGTCCTGTGCACGGTCCCGTGATTGATCAGGAAGGCCGCGAGATATCGCCAGGCTCGCTGCGCGACGGCTTCCGGCAGTTCCAGTTTGATTTCGGCCATTCCAGCGCCAATCCCTTCGGCAATCTTACCCGCGAGCAGCGTCTGGCGCGGTTTGAGATGCTGGCCAAGCTGCTCGACGTCGCGTTCATCCTGCCAGGCACAAAAATCCGCTATGGAGTCGACGGCATCATCAGATTGCTTCCCGTCGTCGGTGATCTTCTGGCGACCGCATTCTCGCTCTGGCTGGTGCGGGAGGCGCGTGCGCTGGGCGCACCGTGGCATGTCACCGCGCGAATGCTCGGCAACGTCGCGGTCGACGGCGTAGTGGGATTGGTGCCCCTGGCGGGCGATGCGTTTGACGTGCTGTTTCGCGCCAATATGCGCAACGTGCGGATATTACGGCGCTGGCTGCACAAGCAGCCGCGTTAGTTCGCGGCTGCTGATATCACCTCCGTAACTCTGAACGGGTCAGGCCGCTTTTTCGTCCGTCTTGGCGTCGGCAGCCACCGGCTCAGGCGCGCGGGGGCGGCGCGGCAGCGGGAAATCCTGGCTCTCATACAGCGTGCGAATGCCGACCTGATCGAAGCGGGCCTCGTCAACTTGCAAGTAAGCGCCGTTCAATGAGTCCGCCGGCAACTCCTCGATCGCGAAACGAACCGCTTCGGCCGCGGTGCCAAATCGCCGATAGGCGAAGCCCGCCCGCTTCTTCTTGCGGATGGCGGCAGGAAACAATTCGGCAGCAGTGTTGAAGCTGAAGGAAGCCATGGTCGGGGACCTCTGTTCTTTTTAGTGAGAACGCGAACGACATCGCGAACAGATTGCACGGGCGCAAAAATCACGAGGCGCCGGTACACGTCATTTCATTTTGGACAGCCCTTAATATAGGCCTCTCCACAGGAATTGCGACTCCTGCCGAACGGGATGATGAATCTTCTTCCCGGCAGGCGTTTCGACAAAAAATCGTTTATTTACAGTGATTTAAACGATTTTAGAGCTTGCCGAGGAGCAGCAAAACCAGGAGCACCACCAAAACCACACCGCCGAGCCCCATTCCGGAATGGCCGAGGCCATAGCCATAGCCGCCAATCCGGCCGCTCCAGCCGCCAAGCAGATAAAGGATCACGATAATGATGAGGATCGTTCCAAGCGACACGGCGTGCCTCCCCAGAAGGGCGGTTGGCGGACGTTCCGCCCGCCAACCGCATCAGAAGAACAACATATCCAGCCTGCCGGTTCCAGCCGCGGAACCCGATTTTCGGGGCTCCGCGGGGAAGGCTATTTCGGATCGAGCTTCAGCGCCGCCGAATTGATGCAGTAACGCAATCCGGTCGGCCCCGGGCCGTCCTCGAACACATGGCCGAGATGGCCGTTGCAACGCGAGCACAGCACTTCGGTGCGGATCATGCCGTGGCTCACGTCGCGCTCCTCGTCGACATGGCTTTCGGCCGCCGGCTGGGTGAAGCTTGGCCAGCCGCAGCCGGAATCGAACTTGGCATCGGACTCAAACAGCGTCTGTCCGCAGCCGGCACAGGTATAGGTGCCGGCGCGCTGTTCGTGCTCATGTTCGCCGGAGAACGGCCTTTCGGTCGCCTTCTCGCGCAGCACGGCGTACTGCATCGGCGTCAGTTCCTTGCGCCACTCGGCCTCGCTCTTTTCAATTTTCGGCATCGTCTTGGCGTCAGACATGAAATCAAGACTCCTAGTTAGTGACCTTGATGCTGCTCACCAAAGTCGGCTTTTCGATATAGTTCTCGGTGAAAATCTTCTTCAGGTTTTCGACCTTCGGTATGTCGTTATAGGCAATATAGGGTTGATTGGGGTGAAGCGTCAGGTAGTCCTGATGGTAGGCTTCGGCGGCGAAAAACCCTTCCAGCGGCCCGACTTTGGTCACGATCGGTTTGCTGTAGACCTTGGCGGCGTTGAGTTGCGCGATATAGGCCTCCGCGACTTTCTTCTGCTCGTCGTTGGTGGTGAAGATCGCCGAGCGATATTGCGTGCCGCTGTCCGGTCCCTGGCGGTTCAATTGCGTCGGGTCGTGCGCGACTGAAAAGAAGATCTGTAAAATCTTGCCGTAGCTGATCTTCTTCGGATCGAACTTGACCTCAACCGATTCCGCATGTCCCGTCGTGCCGGTCGAGACCGTGCTGTAGTCCGCGGTCATCTTGCTGCCACCGGCATAACCCGACACGGCGTTGACCACGCCGGCGGTGTGCTGGAACACACCCTGCACACCCCAGAAGCAGCCGCCAGCCAGCACCGTGGTCTGGACGCTGCTCGTGTTCTGAATGTCGACCGCCGGCGGCGGAATGATCACGGCGTCTTCCGCGGCCAGCGAAGGCGCGATCTTGATGGCGGAAATCGCCAGCAAGCCGATGGCGGCGGCGTACGCGGAAAAGCGGCTGAGGGAACGGCGGGTCATGGGAGCTTGCTCCTGATTTTTGGCGGAACGAGGCCTGGCGGACGGGGTGAATTTAGGGTGGCAGTGGCGTTCGGAAAACGGCTTTCTGCCCGATCTAGCCAAGATACGTGGCAAAACCTGAAGCGTTACGGCCAAGAGCACACGAGTCCGTGAAAAAAGGCCGTTTTTCAGCGGTATCACGGCCCGAAACCAGCGGAAGAGACGATATCAAACCACGATCGAGAGCCGTTTGGCCGCCCGCGTCACGCCGGTATAGAGCCAGCGGGCCCGGCTGTCCTGGAACGCAAAGCTCTCGTCGAACAGCACCACATCGTCCCATTGCGAGCCCTGCGACTTGTGCACGGTCAGCACATAGCCATAGTCGAACTCGTCATAGGGTTTGCGCTGCTCCCACGGGATCGCCTCGATCCCGCCTTCGAAGCAATCGCAACGGACGGATACTTTCGTCACCTTGTGACTGAATTCCTCGTCGGGCGCGAGCCGCAGGCTGACGATGCGCGATTTCGATCGCGATGCATTGCGTGACTTCACGCGCCACAGCCCGCCATTGAACAGGCCTTTCTTGCGGTTGTTGCGCAGACAAACCAGCTTGTCGCCGGCAACCGGCAAGGGATCCTCGATGTGCTGCTTCTGCCGCATCCGCATATTGTAGGCGCGGCGGGTGTTGTTGCGTCCCACCAGCACCTGATCGGCCTGCATCACGCGCTCCGGATCAAGGTCGCCGCGCGATACGATTTCGCTCTCGCCGTAGCGGCCGATCTCGAGCTCCCGGCCCTCGCGGATATCCATCGACATCCGGACGATCGGATCGTCCTGGGCCTGGCGGTGCACCTCGGTCAACATCGCGTCGGGTTCGCTACCGGTAAAAAAGCCGCCGCCCTGGATTGGCGGCAACTGCGCGGGATCGCCGAGCACCAGCAGCGGACAATCGAACGACATCAGGTCGCGGCCCATCTCGGCGTCCACCATCGAACATTCGTCGATGATGATCAGCTTCGCCTTCGAGGCCGGCGCATCGTCCCACAATTCAAAGCTCGGCTGCTCGACGCCGGATTCGCGGGCGCGGTAGATCAACGAATGGATCGTGGAGGCGTTGTCGCAACCCTTGTTGCGCATGACAAGCGCGGCCTTGCCGGTGAAGGCAGCGAATTTCACCTCGCCGTCGACATCTTCCGCGATGTGCCGCGCCAGCGTGGTCTTGCCGGTGCCGGCATAACCAAACAACCGAAACACCGGCGGCGTGCCGTTCCGCCCCGGCTTGGCTTTTAGCCAGTCGGCGACGGCCTTTAGCGCGGAATCCTGATGTGGCGTGAAGCTGGTCATGGGGTTCGTTTGGAGGGCCAACGTGGCGACTCAGGCGAAGCTGCAAAGCTAACCATTCATGCCGCCGGCGCAAGCCGGCTTCCGTGCCACGGAAAGCACTTCGGCTAGACTCCCCGTTGGTCGTGAATAGACTGCCGTCAACAAATAAAGCCGGTCCGCGGGGAGGCGTCATGAAGTTCGGCATCTTCTATGAGCTGCAATTGCCGCGCCCCTGGCAGGCCGGCGACGAACTCAAGCTCTATCAGGATGCGCTGACGCAACTGGAGACCGCCGACCGACTCGGCTACGACCATGCCTGGGTGGTGGAACATCATTTCCTGGAAGAATATTCGCACTCCCCGTCGCCGGAATCCTTTCTGGCGGCTGCCAGCCAGCGGACCAAAAACATCCGGCTCGGCCACGGTATTTTTCAGCTCACCACCAATCATCCCGCGCGCGTTGCCGAACGCATTGCGGTGCTCGATCTGTTGAGCCGCGGCCGCTGCGAATTCGGCATGGGCGAGAGCGCCTCCATCACCGAGCTGACGCCGTTTTCGCGCGACATGGAAACCAAGAAAGAGGTGTTTGAGGAGGCTGTCCGGGCGATTTTCCCGATGTTTCGGGACGGCGGCAGCGAGCATCACGGCAAATATTTCGATATTCCCTTGCGCAATGTGGTGCCGAAGCCGGTGCAGAAGCCGCATCCGCCGCTGTGGATGGCCTGCTCGCAATTGCCGACCATCGAACGTGCAGGGCAAAACGGCTTCGGCGCGCTCGGCTTCCAGTTCGTCAGCGCCGATGCTGCGCATGCCTGGGTGCATGCTTATTACAACGCCATCACAAAGCGGTTGAAGAAGCTCGCCGACTACGAGATCAACCCGAACATGGCGCTGGTGTCGTTCTTCATGTGCGCGAAGTCCGATGAAGAAGCGCGGCTACGCGCCGACGGCGCCACGTTTTTCCAGTTCGCACTGCGCTTTTACGGCGCCTCGCAGGACCGCCAGCGTCCGCCGCCAGGTGCCGTCAACATGTGGGACGAATACAACAAATGGAAGCGCGAGAATCCGCAAGCGCAGGAGGCGGCGCTGCGCAGCGGGCTGATCGGCTCGCCGGAAACGATCCGGAAAAAGCTGCGGCGGTTCCGCACTTCGCATATCGATCAGGTCATCCTGCTCAATCAGGCAGGCAAGAACAGCCATGAGCACATCTGCGAATCCCTGGAATTGTTCGCCAAGGAAGTGATGCCGGAGTTCCAGAACGACCCGGAGCACGAGGTCTGGAAGGCCAGTGTGATGGCCGGCGACATCCAGCTCGAGGAGATCGATACCGCGGCCTTTACCGATCGTTACGGCAAGCTCGCACTCAATGTTGGTTCGCCAAAGCCGATCTCCACGGCGGCCGAATAGCCGAAATATCGGGCTTGGGCGGCCTGCGGCTCGGTAGAGAAAATTGCTCTATTATTCTTCTGGTCGGTGGGAGAAAAATGCCGTCGGCTGTCAATATGACAGGCCGGACATCGCTTTTTTTCCAAAGTCCTCGACAGCCGGGATCGTCGCCATCATCCTGACAATCAAAGAAGGGAAGGGGTTTTTCGCCTTCCGTATGCATGATTTTGGGGAATTGGAATGTCGGACGTTGCGATTAAGGCCTCGGCGATCAAGGCCTCCGAGCCGTTGACGCTGCGGGCGCAGCTGACCGAGGACTGGCTGGCCGTCGTCATCGGTCTTTTGGTGTTTGGAGCGGCGCTGGTCAGCGTCAGCGGCACCGACCTTCTCGGATGGGCCGTCACGACGTCGGTTTACACCGATGTCACGAAAGCGCTCAGTCCGTTTGCCAAGGCCTATGCCTGGCTCGGCGGCGGTGGTTCGCTGATCGCGACTTATCTATCGATCCTTGTCGTGTTGAGCGTCGGCGTTGCAACGCTCGGCGCGGACGTTCGGAAATTCGCCCTCGCATTCACTGCTGTATTTGCCATCGCCTATGCGAGCTGGATCGTCGGCAGCTTCGCCTATGTCGCGGCCGTGACGCCGGCCGAGCAGCAGAAATTCGGCATTGACTGGTCGCTCAAGCTGACTAACGAAGGCGGCTTCATCGTCGCCCTTCTCTCCGGCATCGTGATCGCCAATTTCTTTCCGCGTTTTGCGGAATGGCTGAAGGAAGCGATCCGGCCCGAGCTCTACATCAAGATCGCGATCGTCATTCTTGGCGCGACGGTTGCGATCACGGCCGCCGGCAAGCTTAATCTTGCATCGTCGCTGTTGTTGCGGGGCGCAGCCGCCATCGTCGAGGCCTATCTGATTTATTGGGCCGTGATCTATTACGTGGCGCGCAAGTGGTTCGGCTTCAGCCGCGAATGGTCGGTGCCGCTTGCCTCCGGCATTTCGATTTGCGGTGTGGCGGCGGCAATCGCCACTGGCGGTGCGATCCGCGCGCGGCCGGCGGTGCCGATCCTGGTGTCGTCGCTGGTCGTCGTGTTCGCGGTCGTCGAGGTCCTGATCCTGCCGTTTCTCGCCCAGACTTTCCTGTGGCAGGAGCCGCTGGTGGCGGGCGCCTGGGTAGGCCTTGCGATCAAGACCGATGGCGCGGCGGTCGCCGGCGGCGGCATCACGGAATCGCTGATCATGGCGAAGGCGGCCGCGGAAGGCATCAAGTATCAGCCGGGCTGGATTCTCGCGACCACCACGACGGTGAAGCTCTTCATCGACATCTTCATCGGCATCTGGGCTTTCGTTCTCGGCTACATCTGGACCAACCACGTCAACAAGGGACCGGACCGGGCCAAGCCTGTCGAAATCTGGCAGCGATTCCCGAAGTTCATCCTCGGCTTCATCGTGGTGTTCGCGGCGTCGCTATGGCTTGCGCTCGGCTCGACGCCGCAAATCGCCAAGGCGCTTCCAGCGGCCGCCGGCGAAGCCAACGTGTTCCGCGTAATCTTCTTCGTGCTCACCTTCTTCTCGATCGGTGTGCTGTCGGATTTCCGCAAACTCTGGCAGCAGGGTTTTGGCAAGCTTGCCGCGGTCTATTTCATCAGCCTGTTCGGATTTGTGATCTGGGTGGGCTTGTTGATCTCCTGGCTGTTCTTCAGCGGCTTCAAGCCGCCGCTGGTCAGCTAATCCATTGGATAGGGCCACATGTCGCAAGTTGACCTCAAGAACGAGATTTCGGCCAAGGAAGTCGAACCGCTGCTGCCGGTCGAAAAGAAGCTGATCGGGTTCAGCCTCGGCCTCGGTATTGCCCTGTTGGTGATCCTGATCGCCGTCAATCATTTCGTGCCGATCAAGCTCTAGCCCTAGCCTCGGCGGACGCCTCCACCCGGTCCGCAGGGCTGGCCGGGTGGCTTGCACTTTGGTATGGCGTTAAGCTGTAAGATCAGTTTTATCAGCATAGAACCTTATTTTCATGAACGCTCCATTCCCGATTCCCGGAGCGCCACTGAGCGACGTGCAAACCCGTCCACTCATCGCCTTCGACGACGTCAGCAAGATCTATCCGTCGCGCGACCGTGCGGCGGAGGTGGTCGCGCTTCGCGACGTCAGTCTTGAAGTCCCCGAAGGCGCGATTGTCGGCGTGATCGGCAAGAGCGGCGCCGGTAAATCGACGCTTATTCGTCTGGTCAACGGGCTTGAGCGTCCGACCGGTGGCCGCGTCGTTGTCGATGGCACCGACATCACCGCGCTCGACGAGCGCGGCCTGCGCCAGGCCCGCCGTTCCATCGGGATGATTTTTCAACACTTCAATCTGCTGTCGTCCCGCACGGCGTTCGAGAATATCGCGTTGCCGCTCGAGATCGCCGGTCTCGACAAGGCTGCGATCGTCAAGCGTGTCGAACCCTTGCTGGCGATGGTCGGGCTATCCGACAAGCGCGACCGCTATCCGGCCGAACTATCCGGCGGACAAAAGCAGCGTGTCGGGATTGCCCGGGCGCTGGCGACCAAGCCCAAGGTGTTGCTGTCGGATGAGGCGACGTCCGCGCTCGATCCGGAGACGACCGACCAGATTCTCGCGCTGCTCAAGACCATCAACGCCGAGCTCAAGCTGACAATCCTGTTCATTACCCACGAAATGATGGTCGTGAAAAAGCTTGCTGGCCGTGTCGCCGTGCTCGAGGGCGGCCGGATCGTGGAGCAGGGCACCACTTACGAGATCTTTGCGCATCCTCGCCACGAAACCACGCAGCGGTTCGTCGGCGTCATCACCGGCAGCCAAGTGCCGGATTGGCTGGCCGCGAAATTGCGGCCGCAATGCCAGCCGGGCGACAGCGCGGTGCTTCGCATCGGCTTTGCCGGTGGCGAAGCCGATCAACCGGTCTTGTCGCGGCTGTCGCGAAATCTGGGCCTCGACGTCAATATCCTGCACGGCCAAGTGGAGGCGATCGCCGGCCATCCCTTCGGATCGCTGTTTATCTCGGTTTCGGCCGATCCGGATGACTTGCGGCGGATCATGGAGCAACTGACGTCGGGACAGAATACGGTGGAGCATCTCGGCTATGTCTCCTGAAATTGTCCAGTTGATTGCCTGGTCGACGCTCGACACCCTGATCATGGTCGGTCTTTCCGGCCTGTTGGGGACCCTGTTCGGGCTGCCGCTCGGCGTCTTTCTGGCGACAAGCCGGGCCAACGAATTGTTTCCTTCGCCAGCCGCCAACCGCATCCTCGGCCTCATCGTCAACGCGACGCGTTCGACACCCTTCATCATTCTCGTCGTCGCCATCGTGCCGTTGACGCGTCTGATCGTCGGAACCTCGATCGGGACTCGCGCGGCGGTGGTGCCCTTGACCATTGCCGCCATTCCATTCATCGGCCGCGTGGTCGAAGCGGCCATCCGCGAAGTCGATCAGGGGCTGGTGGAGGCGGCGCGCGCCTTCGGCGCCAGTCCCTTGCAGATCGTGCGCAAGGTGTTGCTGCCAGAGGCCTTGCCGGCGCTGACGCTGGCGCTGACACTGACGCTGGTCAGCCTGCTTGGATATTCTGCGATGGTGGGCGCGGTCGGCGGCGGCGGGCTCGGCGATCTCGGCATTCGCTACGGGTACCAGCGTTTCATGCCGGAGGTGATGGCAGCCGTTGTCATCGTGCTGATCGTGCTCGTGCAGGGCGTCCAGTCGCTCGGTGAGACGATCGCGCGCCGTCTCGACAAGCGCAGCCGGAATTCGTGAGTGAGTATTTCGAAAAGGATCGAACGATGATTTCCCTCCGTTTTCTCCTGGCCTCGGTTGTCGTGGCGGCATCGCTGGTGCGTCCGGCCCACGCCGAAACCATCAAGATCGGCGTCACGCCGGGCCCGCACGCCCAGATCCTCGAAGCGGTCAAGCCGATCGCCGCCAGGAACGGGCTCGACATCCAGATCGTCGAATTCACCGATTATGTGGTTCCGAATGCCGCGCTCGATGCCGGCGATTTGCAGGCGAACTCGTTTCAGAACCAGCCTTATCTGGACAACCAGAAAGCCGATCGCGGCTACAAGATCGATACGGTGGCGCTCACGGTGAATTTTCCGATGGGCGTCTACTCGAAAAAATTCAAGAGCTGGGATGCCGTGCCGCAGGGCGCGACGGTGTCGATCCCCAACGATCCGACCAACGGCGGCCGCGTGCTGCTGCTGTTGCAGGATAAGGGCGTGCTGAAACTCAAACCGAATGTCGGATTCAAACCGACGGTGGCCGACATCGTCGACAATCCGAAGAAGTTCAAGATCGTGGAAGTCGATGCCGCGCAAACGGCGCGGACGCTGGATGACGTCGATGCGGCCGGCATCAACACCAATTACGCGACGCAGGCAGGCCTTGATCCGACCAAGGACGCGATCCTGCGCGAAGATCCCAAGGGGCCTTACACCAACCTGATTGCGGTGCGTAGCGCCGACAAGGACAAGCCATGGGTCAAGACGCTGGTGCAGAGCTACCAGACGCCGGAAGTTCGCGAATTCGTCCTGACCAAATTCAAGGGCGCCGTGCTGCCGTCGTGGTAGGCTCGCGGTATGTTCGCTGCTGATATCGCCGGTCGATGAAACGCGCCGCCACCTGGGTGTTCTACGCCGTCGGCGCGCTGGCGGTCGCCTATCTCGCGCTTTACGCCTATGTCGTATTCACCGGGCGCGCGTTTGAGCCCGGCGACCCCATCCATATCTTCCGAAAACCCGGCTCGGAGCTGGGGTGAAACAATCCGGCGCGAAGTTGCCCCCGCGCCGGATTGATTGGCTGTTGTCGCTGCTAACGCTTATGCCGTTGCTGCCGCGCGTTGCATGTCGCCGGCCCCCGCGGGCGTGATCGGCAGGCCGCCGTCGGCATATTCGTTCAGCTTGTTGCGCAGCGTCCGGATCGAAATGCCGAGAATATTCGCCGCATGGGTGCGATTGCCGAGGCAGTGCTTCAGCGTTTCCAGGATCAGGTCGCGCTCGACATCGGCCACGGTGCGGCCCACCAGCGCGCGGGTCACCTGTTCGGCGGCGAAAGTGGCGTGCGCCACGGCCGGAACAGCCTTGGGGCCGTCGAGGCGGTCGCCGTCGGGGGTGAGGATCGCATCGACGCCGATCTCATCGCCCTGCGCCATCAGCACCGAACGATGAATGGTGTTCTCGAGTTCGCGGACGTTGCCCTGCCAGCGATTGGTGGTCAGCACACGGCGTGCATCAGCGGAGAGGGGTCGCAGCGGAACGCCGTTGGCGTCGGAGTATTTCTTGGCGAAGTGCTGCGCGAGTTCCAGGATATCGGCCGGGCGCTCGCGAAGCGGCGGAATCTTCAGGTTGACGACGTTGAGGCGGAACAGGAGGTCTTCGCGGAAGCTGCCGTCGCGCACCGCCTCGGACAGGTTGCGGTTCGAGGTCGCGATGATGCGGATATCGACCGGAACCGGTCGCGTACCGCCGACGCGATCGATGACGCGTTCCTGGATCGCGCGCAACAGCTTGGATTGTAGCCGCACGTCCATCTCGGAGATTTCATCGAGCAGAAGCGTGCCGCCTGTCGCCTCCTCGAACTTTCCGATCCGCCGCGCGATGGCGCCGGTGAACGCGCCTTTCTCGTGGCCGAACAGTTCGGATTCCAGCAAGTGCTCGGGGATGGCCGCGCAGTTGATCGAGATGAACGGCCGCTTGGCGCGGTTGGACCGGGTGTGGACATAACGCGCCAGCACCTCCTTGCCGGTGCCGGACTCGCCGGTGATCATGACGGAGGCGTCTGAACCTGCAATCTGCTGGGCGAGTTTGATGACCTTGGCCATGGCGTCGTCACGATAGACGAGGTCGCGCGAGTCATTGGCGACCGCGGCGAGTACGGCTGCGATCAATTCCGGATCCGGCGGCAGCGGAATATATTCCTTGGCGCCGGCATGGATTGCGGCGACCGCGGCGCGTGCGTCGTTGGAGATGCCGCAGGCGACGATCGGCACGTGAATGTGCTCGGCCTCGAGCCGTGTCACGAGATCGCGAATGTCGAGGGAAACGTCGACCAGCAGCAGGTCGGCGCCCTTGCCGCCGCGCAAGACCCGCATCGCCTGTTCGTTATCTTCCGCGTGGGTGACGGAGGCGCCGTTATCCATCGCGATCTTGGTCGCTGTTGTGAGCTGCCCTTTCAGGGTGCCAACGATAAGAAGCCGCATGGTATTCTCCTGTTCGTCTGTTCGCGCCTGTCAGGCGCGCTTTATTGGAAACTATCCTTAGTTGCGTTCGGCCTTGATGATTTCCGTCATCGTGACGCCGAGCTTGTCTTCCACCAGAACCACCTCGCCGCGTGCGACCAGGCGGTTGTTGACGAAAATGTCGATGGCTTCGCCGACGCGGCGGTCGAGTTCGAGAACCGTGCCGGGCCCAAGCTTGAGCAATTCGCCGACCTCCATCTTTGAGCGGCCGAGGACCGCTGAAACCTGGACCGGTACGTCGAATACGGCCTCGAGATCAGCCGCGACGCGGGCGGCATTCTCGTCCTCACGATAGGCGACGTCGCCCACGGTTGCCGCGTCGGCAGCGTTCAGATCCGGCAGCGGAACCTGTGTGTCAGTGTCACTCATGGTTCATCTCTCCTCAGCCGTCTCAGGCCTGGTTACGGGACGCGATATAGCGCCCGACAAGTTCGTTGATCTTGGCTTCGATGGCCGCGCGTTCCAGAACGACGCCGCCGTCAGCCCATTCGATCCGGCAATCGCCGGTCGCAATATCCGGCTCGGCCAGGATCACCAGACGGCCGGCAAAGCCGCTCTGTTTGGCCAATGCCTCGATGCGGGCGTGAGCCGCCTCGTAAAGGGAATCGTTGATTCTGACCACGAGATGCGGCGTCGAGACCAATTGGGCAAAGCAGTCGGCGACGAGTGAAGTGACCTCGCCGAGCGGCTCGCGCGCGATCAGTTCGCCGGCCAGCTTGCGGGCGACCGCGAGCGCCACGTCGACGGCTTCGGTTTCCATGCGGCTCTCGATTGTCGAGTAACGTGCGGCAATGCCCTTGATCGCAACGCCGATCGTTTCCAGCGCGAGCGCGGCGCGGCGATCGCTTTCCACCTTGGCCTCGCGCAGGGCGGCGTCATAGCCATCGCGATAGGCGCGCGCCTCGGCGGCCGCGATTTTCTGGGCGACCTCGGCCGCCGTCGCGGGGCGTTCGCGCATCCGGTCGGGCGTCGAGAAGTCCGTGTCGAACAGGAATTTTGCGGGCGCGGCCATCAGTACACCAGCTCGTCGTCAGCGCGGTTCTTGGTCAGCGTGATTTCGCCCTTGGCCGCGAGATCCTTGGCGAGGTTCACCAGCAGCGCCTGGGCCTCGTCGACGTCGCGCAGTCGCACCGGTCCCATCGCCGCCATGTCGTCGAGCAGCATCTTGCCGGCGCGCGAGGACATGTTGCCGAGGAAGAAGCCGCGGACTTCCTCATTGGCGCTCTTCAGCGCGATGCCGAGCTTGTCCTTGTCGACGTTGCGCATCAGCGTCTGCGCCGAGCCCGAGTCGAGCTTGATGAGATCGTCGAAGGTGAACATCAGGGCCTTGATGCGTTCGGCGGATTCGCGGTTGTCTTCTTCCAGCGAGGTAATGAAGCGGGTTTCGGTCTGGCGGTCGAAGTTGTTGAAGATTTCGGCCATGACCTCATGCGCGTCGCGCCGCCTCGTCTGCGAAAGGTTCGACATGAATTCGACCCGCAGCGTCTGTTCGACACGCTCGATCACTTCCTTCTGCACGGCTTCCATCTTCAGCATGCGGTTGACGACGTCGAGCGCCATGTCCTCGGGCAGGATCGCGAGCACCCGCGCTGAATGCTCGGGCTTGAGTTTCGACAGCACCACGGCAATGGTCTGCGGGTATTCGTTCTTGAGGTAGTTGGCGAGCACTTCTTCCTGGACGTTGGAGAGCTTCTCCCACATGTTGCGGCCCGCCGGTCCGCGGATCTCGTCCATGATTCCGACGACTCGCTCCGGCGGCAGATACTGCTGCAACAGCCGCTCGGTCGCGTCGAAATTGCCCATCAAGGCGCCCGACGCCGACATCCGCGACACGAATTCAAGCAGCATATCTTCGACGGTGTCGGCTTCCACCGTGCCGAGCGTCGACATGTGGATCGACAGTTCGCGCACTTCGTCGTCGTCAAGCAGCGACCAGACCTTGCCGCCATATTGCTCGCCGAGCGCCAGCATCAGGATGGCCGCGCGCTTCGGGCCGGGAAGCGGCTCGGACTTGGCTCGACTGCCCTGACGCGCCGCCAGCGAGGAAATCACGCTGGTGATGTCGTTGGCGTTTACGGATTGAGGCACGGCCATGTCAGATCACGCGGCAGGTTCAGAGAGCCATTGACGAATAATGGCTGCGGTTTCATTGGGATTGCGCTCGGCCAGTTCGCCGACGCGATGAACGGATTGGGCGTGGACCTGTCCCTGGACCTGGGCCACGTCGATGAGCTGCGCGGTGTTGTTGACACCAGGAACGAGGTTGGAGCCGCCACCGGCCGCCTGCGCGCCGCTGCCGTCGGTGATTGCCGCGATCGCGCCTTCCCCAGCGGGTGATGCGGCCACTTCGTCGGCAATAATGCGCTTCACCAGCGGGCGGATCACCATGAACAGCACGACCAGGCCGAGCAGCATCATGACGCCGAGCTCGATGACGTACATCACGTCGTCCTTGGTGAATTGCAGCATGCCGAGCAGGCCCGTGGGCTCCGCCAGCGGAACTACGGCCGGTGCTTCGGCAAATCGCAGGTTGACGACCTCGACCTGGTCGCCGCGCTTCTGGTCGAAGCCGATCGCCGAGCGTACCAGCGTGGCAATCCGGTCAAGCTGCTCCTTGCTGCGGTCCTGATAGACCATCTCGCCTTTGTCGTTCTTGACGTAGCTGCCATCGACCAGCACGGCGACCGAGATGCGGTTGACCCGCCCCGCTTCGGTGACCTCGGTCTTGGTGGTGCGCGAAATCTCGTAATTGTTGGTTTCTTCGGTCTTCTTGCTCTGGTCGCGCGCCACCGGCGTCGTCGAGTTCCCCTGATTTCCCGGCAGCTCGTTGCCGACCGTGACCTGACCGTTGTTTTCGGCGGTGGCGCTAGATTCTTCACGGGTCTGGCTCGAACGCAGCACCCGGCCCTCCGGGTCGAATTTGTCCGAGGTCTGGGTGATCTTGTTGTAGTCGAAATCGGCCGAGAGCTGGACGCGCGCCCGTCCCGAGCCGACCACGGAGGACACGATCCCTTCGACCTCGTTGCGCAGCCGCTTCTCGAAAGCGGAACGGCGCTCGTCTGCGACCGTATTGTCTTGCTCGCCGCCCGCGCCGTCGGCGAGCAGCTGGCCGGCTTCGTCGATGATCGACACGCGCTGCGGCTTCAACCCGTTGACCGCGGAGGCGACCAGATGGCGGATCGCCCTGATCTGCTGCGGCTCCAGGCTGCCGCGCACCCGCACGACGATGGAGGCCGACGGTTCAGGCGCCTCCCGCGCAAACAGCGGCCGCTCCGGCAGCACCAGGTGGACGCGCGCCGCCTGGACGCGATCGATGGCGCGGATGGTGCGAGACAGTTCACCTTCCAGCGCGCGCAAATGGTTGATGTTCTGGACGAAGCTCGTGGTGCCGAGCGCGTCGGACTTGTCGAAAATCTCGTAGCCGACGCCGCCGCCCTTGGGCAGGCCGCCTTCGGCGAGCTTCATGCGCAGCCGCGTGACCTTGTCCTTCGGCACCAGGATGATCGCGCCGTCGTTACGGATTTCGAAAGGAATGGCCTGCCGTTCCAGGTCCTTGATGACGGCGTTGGAGTCCTCGAGGCTGAGGTCGGTGAAGAGGGTAGTCATCTGCGGCGTGGTGACGCGCATGATGACGAACGCGAAGAAGCCGATCAGCGCGGCCGTCACCGCCACCATCGCCATCAACCGCGAAGCGCCCAGGCCCCTCAGAAAGCTCACGAGACTCTGCAAACCAACCGCCCCTCAGACCAGGTCCCAATCGGGATCGGACCACTGGGCAATTATTGCCTACGGTATGGTTTCGATATGGTTAACAAAGGTAAACAGGGGTGGCGAAAGTTCAAAACAGCAAAGATCGGCTTCGCGGGACGAAGCCGATTTTCCTCAAATGCCAATCAGGCAACGATTATTGGCGATATTGCTGGATTCGAGTGGTGCGCAAGCCAGCAAGGCCGTGCTGGTCGATGGAAAACTGCCAGGACAGGAATTCGTCGACGGTCAGCGTATAGCGGCTGCAGGCTTCCTCGAGGGAAAGCAGGCCACCGCGAACCGCGGCAACGACTTCGGCCTTGCGACGGATAACCCATCGCTTGGTTCCGGGTGCTGGCAGATCCGCAATGGTCAGGGGACTGCCGTCGGGCCCGATGACGTATTTTACCCTCGGGCGGTGGGGCTCTGTCATGGCGTACTCACAAACTCTCAACCACTGAACTCACGCCATCACGCTACGCCCGGCGGCTTAAAATTTGCCTAAGCCCAAGGCTCCAATACGAATCTCCTTGAAATGACCACGCGGATAGGCTCCGGAGCAGCAGTCCGGAGCCATTTTTTAACCGAATCTTAAGCCGCCGCGGGCGAGAGCGGCCCGTTTTTTCGCCAGTCGAGTTGATTTGACGTTCGCTGCCGAGCTGGCCGCGACTTCGGAAAGCGAATGTCACACTTTCCGAAGTTCGTGCGACACCTCGGCACTAGTCGATGATGCTTTCGACCTGATTGACGGTGAAGGTCTGGCCGCCGATCGACAGTAGCGGCGGCGACTGGGTGAGATCGACCGAACTGACGATGCCCGCCACCGAGGTGGTGACCGCAACCGTGTTGCCGGCGGAATCCTTGGCGGTCGCCGTGAGCGTGTAATTGCCGTCGGGCTCCTGCGTGCCATCGGTGCCGAGGCCGTTCCACCCGAACGCCTGGTTGTTGCCGGCAGCAACGGCGAAGCTGTTGGAGTAGACAGTCGCGCCCGTGCTGTTGGCGATCGATATGTTGATGGTGGAGGCGCTGGGGATATTGAACTCCCACTCGGCCTGGCTGTTGGTCAGCGCCGCAGTGTTGCCCTTGACGACGGCGGTCTTGCCGACGAATTCCAAAGCCTGACTCGATTGCGCGGTCTGCTGCAGCGACACCAGCGTCGCCAGCGAATCGTTGGTGTTGATCTGCTGCTGGACGCCGGCAAATTCGACCAGCTGCTGGGTGAACTGGTTGGTGTCCAGCGGGCTGAGCGGGTTCTGGTTCTGCAACTGGGTCGTCAGCAGCTCCAGAAAGCTCTGAAAGTTGCCGGCGATCTGCGTGTTCGCCAGCGCGTTGGCGGACGCGGCCGAACTGGCGGAGGAGGAAGATGATGAGTTCGTCTGTGGTGTCGTTCCTGAAACAACGGTCATGTCGTTCTCCTCAAACTCTGATGTCCACGCCGCTGCTCGATCCGAGCGCACGGCCATAGCTGCGGCCTGCGACCGCGGCGGGGACGGCGTCCTCGTCGCTGACGATCAGCCGTTGGGCGTTGGGGTTGCTGTCGTTACCGCTATTCTGGCCGGAAGACTGGTCGCGCAGGCTGAATTGCAGGCCTCCGCTGTCGGTCTTTAGCCCGGCATCGCTCAGCGCCTGCTGCAATTGCGGCGCATCCTGGCGCAGCATCGACAGCGTCTCCGGCTTTTCAACCGTCAGATGCGATGTGACCTGGCCGTTCTGATCGATCTGGACCCGGACGTCGATCCGGCCGAGATCGGCGGGATCGAGCCGGATTTCAAAGCTGCTCTTGCCATTCTTTATATTGGCGGCGATCTCGACCGCTACCCCGCTTAAAGGCACCGTCCCGCTGGCTGCCGACGTCGCGGTCAGGTTGCTCGTCGAGGTTAGCGCCGAAGTGGAGTTTGACTGCGGCTGAAGCACGCCGATCGCCTGGGTGTTGGTGTCGGTCACGTCGGCTGCGGCTGCGTGCGTGGCATTTGCGACCGTGCGGTCACGGGCGGCCGCCGCGGGCGCTTGAGTTGCGGTCTCCGCAGGCGTTGCCTGGACGGCGGCACTTGCGGTGTCCTGCTTTCCGGTGGCCGGAGTCTGCGGTGTCGTGGTGCTCTGGGTAGCGTCTGCCGTCGCGTCCGTCGACGCTGAGGTGGCCGCCGAGCCATCGGTGGCCGGACCTTGAGTCTTTCCTTCGCCGGTCTTCGGCGTGACGGGTGCGACCGCCTTGGTCAGGGTTGTCGCATCCACGGGTGTGAAATCGGCTGCGGTGGCCTGTGCGCCCGAACTTGTAACGGGTTCGGAAGCCGAAGCGGCGGTGGTCTTTGCTGTCGTGGTGCCGGCCGTCGTCGTCGCGGTCGTGCCCTTGTCGGCTTTTCCCGCGGCGGCTGGTCCGGGAGGCGGCGCGAGCGGTTGCGAACTCGCAGCAATCGCGGCCGCAGCAATTGCCAGCGGCGCTGTCGGGCCGCCGGAGGTCGGTGCTGACGTCGGCACATTGGTCGCGGGCCCTGATGTAGGAACCGCGACGGCGACCGGCGTCGGCGTGGCAGTGCCGACCTGTTGAGCGAGGATGGTTGCATCTACCGTGGTCGAATCCGCGTCGGTGCTCGAATCCTTGGATTTTGAATCGGTGGTTTTCGTCGAGCTCGATGCGGTCGTGGACGATGATTGGCTGGTGCCGTTGCCGGTCGTGCCGCTGGTGTTCGGGTTGGTGCCGGAATCGGCGTTGTTGGGGTAGGTCGGCGAATTCGCATTGGCCGCGTTGCTGGAATCATCGTTCGACGGCGGCGGA
>Ga0210393_10000283_pt1 | contig 46629 bp, 50 predicted proteins | sample IncBWC27OmetaG_FD_160068 | JGI IMG/M metagenome (GOLD analysis project Ga0210393, IMG submission 160068) | Forest soil microbial communities from Barre Woods Harvard Forest LTER site, Petersham, Massachusetts, United States - Inc-BW-C-27-O ... | reverse complement strand
GGAGTCGCTCGGCGCTATCACGCTGGCTTCCCGCGAAAAACTAGACAATTTGATTTTTGTGGTGAACTGCAACTTGCAGCGCCTGGACGGGCCAGTGCGCGGCAACGGCCAGATCATTCAAGAGCTGGAGTCGGCGTTCCGCGGAGCGCGATGGAACGTTATAAAGGTCCTGTGGGGCAGCGAGTGGGACCCGATTTTGGAGCGCGACACGGAAGGTCTGCTCGTCAAGCGCATGGGCGAATTGGTGGATGGCGAATACCAGAAGCTGGTGGTTTCGTCGGGCGCGTACGTGCGCGAACATTTTTTTGGCAGCGATCCGCGATTGCTGCAATTGGTTGAGCCGTTGCCGGATGAGGCGCTGCGCCGCTTGCGTCTTGGCGGGCACGACCCGCGCAAGGTTTATGCGGCTTACAAGGCGGCAGTGGATCACAGGGGCGGGCCGACGGTGATTCTGGCGCGCACGATTAAAGGGTACGGACTGGGCGAAGCCGGAGAAGGCAAAAACGTCACGCATCAGCAGAAAAAATTGAACGAAGAGGAATTGAAGGAATTTCGTTCGCGGTTCGGAATACCTTTGAACGACAATGATTGTGTGGAAGTGCCATTCTACCGTCCCGCGGAAGACAGCATCGAGATCCAATATCTGCGTGCGCGCAGAGAGGCGCTCGGCGGCTACACGCCAAATCGAAGCGTGCGCTCGAAGCCTCTGGCGGCCGATCACGACGAACTGTTCAAGGAATTCTTCGATGGCAGCGAGGGCAGGGAAGTCTCTACGACGATGGCCTTTGTCGGCATGCTGCGCAAAATGCTGAAGGATCCGGAAATAGGCAAGCTGGTTGTGCCCGTCGTTCCCGACGAGGCCAGGACTTTCGGCATGGAGTCGCTTTTCCGAACGGTCGGGATTTATTCGACCGTCGGACAAAAGTATGAGCCCGTCGACGTCAACACGCTGCTTTACTACAAGGAAGCCAAAGACGGGCAGATTCTTGAGGAGGGAATTACCGAAGCAGGCTCGATGGCGTCATTTATTGCCGCCGGGTCCGCGTATGCCACTCACGGCATTAATACAATTCCTTTCTTTATCTATTATTCGATGTTTGGATTCCAGCGAATCGGGGATTTCATCTGGGCGGCGGCAGACATGCGCACGCGCGGGTTCCTGCTGGGCGGAACTTCCGGGCGTACGACATTGTCGGGCGAAGGATTGCAGCACCAGGATGGCAACAGCCATGTGCTGGCGCTGTCCGTGCCAAACCTGAAAGCCTACGATCCTGCGTTTGCCTACGAGATGGCGGTGATTCTGCAAGACGGCATCCGCAGAATGTACAAAGACGGCGAAAGCATTTTCTATTACATAACCGTCATGAACGAGCCTTACGCGATGCCCGCGATGCAAGGCGACATGAAGGACGGAATTTTGAGGGGCATGTACCGCTACCGACAAGCAACCAACCCGAAATCGAAACTTCGCGCGCAACTCTTTGGCAGCGGCGCGATTTTGAACGAAGTGCTTCGCGCGCAGGAAATCCTGGAGACGAAATATGGCGTCGCGGCGGATGTTTGGAGCGTGACGAGCTATAAGGAACTCTACGTTGACGGGAACGAGACCGAGCGCTGGAACCGTTTGCACCCAGGCGAGAAAGCCCGAGTCCCATACCTGACCAAATGCCTGGCGGATGCGCCGGGAGTGTTAGTGGCGGCTTCCGATTATTTGAAGACGCTGCCGAACATGGTCAGCAAATGGATGCCGCGGCGGCTGGCTTCTCTCGGCACCGACGGTTTTGGACGCAGCGAGGGCCGGCCTTCGTTGCGCGAATTCTTCGAAGTTGATTCGCGTTTCATCACCCTGGCGACTCTGCATGAGCTTCACACGGACGGGAAGATTGAAAAGTCCGTGCTGGAGAAGGCCATCAAAGAGTTGGGCATCAATCCGGAAAAGCCGAATCCGGTGATTTCGTAGCTCGACTATCATTCGCACTGTGCTGCCACTGCCTTTGCCCACGACCTGCCTTAACGGGAGCGCGGCGAGTTGCGTCGAGTTTCACTGAGAAATTCCGCGGGCTTAAGCCGGCCGGTCGCGAGCTGCGCGATGAGTTCGGAGTTTGCGGCCAGGAAGTCGTAATTGCCTAGTTCTTTGGGTAGAACCCAGGCGATTTGCTCGAACTCGTTTGGTGTGATTTTGCCTTCCTTGATGCTGGCAGCGTAAAAGCGAATTTCCAATTCCTCGGCTGCCAAACTATATTTATGGCGAGTGCGGCCAATTTCCGCGCATTTTTCCAAGGTAACGCCCAATTCTTCTTGCAGCTCACGCGCTAAAGCAGCTTCCGGCGTTTCGCTTTCCTCGATTTTTCCGCCGGGAAATTCCCATTTGAGAGGAGAAGTGTCGTCCCGCCGGCGCTGGCCGATAAGGAAGCGGCGGTCGCTGCGTTCGATAATTGCAGTTACGACGACTCTCATCGCCTGTTGTCCTTTTCGGCGGCTTCTTGGATGATGCGGAACAATTGTTTGGCTCCGCCGGCGAGCGGCGGCCCGGGAGTATTGAGCAATTCATCGCGCATAACGTAGACGCGCTTCTCCCGGATAGCGGGGACATCCTTCCAGGCGGCGACCTGGTAGGAATTTTGGGGCTTGGCTTTGTCGCCGGTGGCTGCCCAGGCGAGGACAATCACCTCCGGCCGCGCTTGCGCGACCTGCTCATCGCTCACTTTTTGGCCAGGAGGCAGAACCATCGCTCCGCCGCAGATATTCACGAGTTCCGCGACCCACGGCGGGGAACTGATGCGTGGGTTCGGCCACGCTTCGCAGTAAACGCGCAATTTTCTTTTGGCCATGTGGACCTTCTTCGCGATTGAAGCAAAGTCCTGCCGCATTTTGCTGACCAGACGTTCGGCTCGCGCCGTGCGGTTGGCGATCCGGCCCAGCATGCGAATGTCATTCTCAATATCCGCCAGCGTTCGCGGATTGGTTGCCAGGAAGCTGAGCGGGTGCTCCAGAAGTTTCGCTAGGGTTTCTTGTTTGTAGGGGACCGAGCCGATGACAAGGGAGGGCTTCAGTCTCAAGATGTCATCCACGGATTCCATGTGCCAGCAGTCGCCAAGTTTTGGCAAGGCGTGAACAGGCGCGACGTCTGCGCACCATTTCGTAACACCTACGAGGAACTTCTTTGCACCGACAGCGCAAAGAATGGATGTGGCGCTCGGTGCGAGGGAAACGATGCGAAGCCGGCTCCGGCCAATGGCCCTATTCATTTCACAAAGAGGATAGCAAAGCGGGAGTCCGATGTGTGCAGCCGGTGCTCGCAGATTGACTCCATGGATGGATTGTGTTGGACTTTGCGCCGATGTTTCTAGGGAGGTATTTTGTGCGTGTAATTATGGCCTTTTTTCTGGTGTCCTGCTTAGCCGCAGGTGCGGCTGCCCAGAACGTGCCGGCTTCTTCAGCGGCGGAGGTGGTGCATTACCAGGGTGCAATCGACAACGTGAAGTACGTCTTCGGTGTCGCGCCGCCGGTAGGGCGGCTGCGGCCCGGAAATATTCTTGATGCGAATTCGCTGGATTGCTTTGGCAACGGCATTCAGAAACCCGGCGATACGACCGCCATGGCCAAGGGCGACAATCCTCTAACGGGGCCTTTCTTCATTGAAGGAGCAGAGCCGGGAGACACGCTGGTAGTGCGAATTCTCGACTTGCAGGTCGACGGCAATCAAGGCGTTGGTGTTTTTTCTCCAGGATTTGGAGCGATTAATTCGACTCATTACACACCCGTTCTCGAGAAGGAGCCGCTGCCGGAAAAGATTTGGTTTTACCCGGTCGACCACGCCGACAACACCGCCACGTTTCAGGCGCTCGACTCTGGCTTTAAGGTGAAAATTCCAATGCATCCGTTTCTCGGGTGCATCGGCGTTGCGCCGGCCAATGGCGAAGCGCGCAGTTCGATCGTTCCGGCGGAATTCGGCGGAAATATGGACGCGCCGGAAGTGAGCGCCGGCAACACGTTGTATCTGCCGGTGAATGTAGCGGGCGCGCTCTTTTATTTTGGCGACGGCCATGCCGCGATGGGCGACGGCGAAGTTGCCGGCAGCGCTATTGAAGTGCCGATGCGCGTGCGGCTGCAATTTGACGTGGTTAAAAAACACAGCACGGGCTGGCCGAGGTTCGAGAACGAAAAAGAAATCATGACGACGGGCATCTACCGTCCCGTGGATGACGCAGTGCGAATCGCGTTTACCGAGCTGGTGGCGTGGATTCACGCGGACTACGGACTCTCCGAGCTGGATGCGTACGAGCTTCTTTCAAAAGTCGGCAAGATTCATCTGACGGAGATGGTCGATCCAAACTACGTCGTGGTTGCTTCGGTGGAGAAAAAATACCTGCCGGCGAGAGTGGCGAATACGCGGAGTGGAAATTCCCCGCGTTGAAATAAGAATTGCAGGTCAGGCGTGGGTCAGTCCAACCGAGTTGTAAGAAGCGCCGTGCGACTTGAGCTACGATAGCACCATGTTCAGCGAATTGGTCCTGGACCACTTTAGGAATCCGCGCAACGCAGGCAAGCTGGCCAATGCCACCGTCGAAGTGCAAGCCACGAATCCGGTCTGCGGCGACATCCTCGAGCTCGCCGTTCGCGTTGAAAACGGAGCGATCACTGAAGCACGCTTTCTGTGCCGCGGTTGCACGACCTCGATCGCCTGCGCATCTTTTTTAACCGAGCGCCTTACGGGCTGCGCGGTCGCGGCTGCCCGTTCGATTTCCGCGGAAACGATTTCGGCAGCTTTGGGCGGTTTGCCGGTGGCAACGTTTCACGGCGCGCAGCTTGCCACCGACGCCCTCCGACTGTTGCTGGCGAAATTGCCCTGAGAGCTCGCCAACCCGCTACAAAACGCGCCGCGAAGCGATTCCGTCTACTCCTTGGGCGGAGAACTGAACATAGCCCAAGCAATGTAAAGCACGAATAAGACTTGAGCTGACAGAAACACGGACCAATATTGCGGAGGAATCGGTTCGAGCGGGTCGGCGGGCACGGCGCCCGCGATGTAGGAAGCGACGCGCGCTATGGTGATTATCGATACTGTAAAATGAGCGTATCCCAGGAGAATTTCCATGGGACGGCGGGCCACATTGCTCAGTACGAAATAGATCACGCCACACACGCCGCAAAAAATCGCGACGACGAAATAGTAGTCCGAGAGAGAAAGCGGAAGATTTCCGATTCTTGTTCGATGATCGTATTGCCAGTTGGCGGTGGAGCGCCGGCTCATGCCTGTTTGGTTGTAGAAGTAAATGGCGGCGAAAAGAAACAGCGGGCCAAGGAAAATCGACCAGTTGCGCCGGCTTTTCCGTTTATCGAGATCCACGCAGTCTTTTTGCCTCTTCTGATTTTATGCTGTTGCCAGCCGGCGAAAGGATAATCAACCGCCAAGAGCTTTATGCATGGTGTCCGGATCGTTCAGATTAAGCACGCAGCCTTCTTCGTTCGTCTGCACGATCTGTACCTCGGCGGAATGCGCCCAGACGACGGATCGTGCTCCAGTTTCAGGCGGCGCATTCAGGAGCTCTTCATACAACGCCGAGGAAAAAATAACGGGATGTCCTCTGCGCCCTTCGTACACAGGCAAGACGATTGGCTTTCGGGAATTATAGAAGGTTTCGATCAATTCGCCGACAAGCGTCGAACTGATGAGCGGATGATCGATCAGAAGAAGAAGCACGCCATCGGTTTGCGGAGGGAGGCTCCTCAGCGCCGCCTGTAGCGAACTCAATTGGCCTTTTTCCCATTCCTCATTGATGACGATTTCACCCGGAGCCAGATCCACTTCTTTGGCAATGGGGTCCGCATCGGCTCCCAGCACAATCCGGCGGGCCCCGATTTTGGGATGATGCGCCACGTCCAGCAAATGTTCGAGGAAGGGACGGCCTTGGTAGGATAGCAGCGCTTTTGGCGAGCCCATCCGGCGCGATGCGCCGCCCGAGAGGATGATGGCAGCGAGCATGCCCCCTCTTTCAGATTTCAGCGTTCCGTCAGTGCAGGCCGCGGTTCGTAATTTAATTTTTTGTGCGCGGTCGATTCGGCGTTGCGCCGAACGGCAATCAGTTCGGCCACGATGCTGATGGCGATTTCTTCCGGCGCGAGTGCGCCAATCTCCAGCCCCATGGGCGCGTAAACGCGCTGAAATTCCTCCGGGCGATAGCCGTCGTTCTCCAGAGCTTTGTAGACCGAAAGCACTTTGCGCTTGCTGCCGATCATGCCGATGTAACGCGCGGGCGTGCGGACGGCCCAGCCGAGCACGCGCATGTCTTCCTTATGGCCTCGCGTGACGATAATCAGGTAGCTGGCGGCATTCGGCCGGATTTTCTCGAAGGCGTCTTCATATGTCGGGTAGATTTCCTGCGCCATGGGAAAGCGTTCGGGATTCGCGAAGGCTTCGCGGTCGTCGACGACCGCAATGCCAAATCCCGCGGCGCTGGCTGCTTTGGCCACCGCCATCGAAACGTGACCGCCTCCAAAAAGACAAAGAATAGGCTGCGGCAGAATAGGTTCTACGAAAACTTCCAGCGTGCCGCCGCAAATAAGGCCGTTGTCGTAGGTCGCCTCATTGTTCAAGTTGAAGACCATTTTGCGCGGCGCCTCTTTATGCATCACTTCCTTGGCGGCGGCCCACACTTCGGCTTCGACGCAGCCTCCGCCGATCGTTCCTGCAATCGAGCCATCGTCGCGCACAAGCATCCGCGAACTTTCGTAACTCGGAATCGAGCCGTTCGTGTGTACGATCGTCGCCAGCGCTCCGCGCTGCCCCGCGCGCCGCATTCTCACGATTTCTTCGAAGAGGTCCAAGTTTTGCCTCAGCCCTCAGCCTACGGCTGACCATTGGTGGTGTCAATCCGCGTGAGGTTTATGCGACCGCTTTCTGGACACTATGTCATCAGGATGTTACCTTGCGATTCTCGAACCAAATCAGGGGGCGCAATGAAGGCCATTCGATTCCATCAGCACGGTGGGCCAAATGTTTTGAAGTATGAGGATGCGCCGGAACCTACTGTCCGCGCGAGTGAAGTGCTTGTGCGCGTCAAAGCTTGTGCGCTGAATCGGCTCGATCTGTGGGTGCGCGGCGGTCTGCCTAATGTGCCGATACCATTGCCGCACATTCCGGGGAGCGACGTTGCCGGCGAAATTGCGCAAATCGGCGCGGACGTAACTACGGTCAAGGTCGGTCAAAAGGTTGCAGTCGCGCCGGGCGTGACTTGCGGCAAATGTGCTGCGTGCATTTCCGGTCACGACAATCGCTGCCGCCAATTCACCAATTTGGGCTACATGATAGATGGCGGCTGCGCCGAATTTGTCCGCTGTCCGGAAGTGAATTGCATGCCGTATCCCGAAAACCTGTCGTTTGAAGAAGCGGCCAGCATCCCGCTCGTTTTTCAGACGGCGTGGCACATGCTCGTCGCACGCGCCGAACTTCAGCCGGGGGAAGACGTGCTGATTCTCGGAGCGGGCAGCGGCGTCGGCAGCGCTGGGATTCAAGTCGCCAAGTTCTTCGGCGCGCGCGTGATTGCCACCGCCGGTACCGACGAGAAACTGGCGAAAGCGCGTGAACTCGGCGCGGATTACGTCATCAACCACAAAACGCAAAAAATCCGCGAAGAAATACGCCGCATTACGAACAAGCGTGGCGTAGATGTAGTCTTTGAACACGTTGGCACCGCCACGTGGGACGAGAGCGTGACAAGCCTGGCCCTCGCCGGCCGTTTGGTGACTTGCGGAGCAACCACTGGCTATGACGCCAAGATCGATCTGCGATTTTTGTTCAGCCGACAGCTCTCATTGCTTGGCTCCTACATGGGAGCCAAATCGGAGCTACTGACAGTTATGAAACTCGTTGCCGCAGGCCGCTTTAAGCCCATCGTCGATCGCGTTTTTCCGCTTGCAGAAGCCGCCGCGGCTCATGCCTATCTCGAAGCAGGCTCGCAATTCGGCAAAGTCGTCCTCGCTGTGTAGCCTATTCGGGAGAGAACTCTGCTATTCTCTCCGCATCTCGCGCGCGAAAAAACGGAACGCACAGAACATGGCTAGCTGGCAGGCTCATCTCGCCGTACAAATTGTCAAATGGAGAGTTAAGCGAAGACTCCGCGGCGTCCGGGATTACCGCGTCGCGCGCAAGATTCTTCAGCCCGATCCTTATCGAGTGCCCGCTGACGTTCAGATTCGTCCGGCGAAAATCGGTGGCGTTTCCGGCGAGTGGGTCGAAGGAAAAGGTATTGCAAGCGCTGTTCTCTTGTATTTGCATGGCGGCGGCTATTTTGGCTGTTCGGCGGAATCGCATCGCCCGATCACGGTGGCGTTTGCGCGCCAGGGATTTCGCGTTCTCGCGCCGAACTATCGTCTCGCGCCGGAAAATCAGTTTCCCGCTGCGGTTGACGATGCAGTTGCCGCTTATCGAGGTCTCCTCGGCGAGGGATATTCGCCGGCGCAAATCGTGGTTTCCGGCGACTCTGCCGGCGGCGGTCTCGCGCTCTCTCTTCTGCTTGAGCTTCGCGACAAAGGGAATCCACTTCCTGCTGGAGCTGCTCTGTTTTCGCCCTGGACCGATCTCGCTGCCACCGGCGAATCCATTCTTACGAATGCGGTTCGCTGCGCCATGTTTCATGGACCAGACATCGGTCTCAGTGCGCGCTATTATCTGGGAGAGATGGACCCGCGTAATCCTCTTGCCTCTCCGCTCTATGCCGACCTCGCCGGGCTTCCTCCGTTTCTAATTCACGTGGGCGCGGATGAAGTTCTGCGCGACGACTCCACGCGACTCGCGGAACGCGCTCGGTCCGCAGGTGTGCGAGTCGAACTGAAAGTGTGGCCCGTGGTGCCGCACGCTTGGCAGCTTGCGCCGCATCGCATTCCGGAAGCGCGACAATCCCTCCGCGAGAGCGCGGAGTTTTTGCACAAGCTTGTGGCTCCCGGCGCATTGAGCACGGTGCGTGAAGCCTGATGAGCGAAAACAACGAGCAAGCCGCTCGGCCGGAAGAGATCGCTGTCGATGTGCTCATCATCGGCGGCGGCTTCTCCGGACTCTGCATGGCCATCAAGCTCCGCGAAGCTGGGAGGAATTCGTTTCTGCTGATTGAGAAGAGCGACGACATTGGCGGGACCTGGTACGACAACCGTTATCCTGGCTGCGCGTGCGACATTCCGTCGCATCTGTATTCTTTTTCTTTCGAGCCGTCGCCCGGCTGGTCGCGCATGTATCCCGGCCAGCAGGAGATCCACGACTATTTGAAGCGTTGCGTCGAGCGCTACGAAATTGCTTCGAACATCCGCTTGAATACGCGCTTTCACGAAGCGATTTGGGATGAAGCGGAAGCTGCTTGGCACGTGACCGCTGAAGGCATGCGCATCCGCGCGCGTTTAATCGTCTCTGGTATCGGCGGCTTGCACGTCCCGCACTATCCCGAGCTTAAGGGAATTGGCCGGTTTGCAGGCCCGGCATTTCATTCCTCCACTTGGGATCATAGTGTCGATCTGGGAGGTAAGAACGTAGCCGTTGTAGGCACGGGTGCAAGCGCCATCCAGTTTGTCCCGCAGATCGCTCCTCGCGTGGGCAAGCTTTACCTTTTCCAGCGCACTCCGCCGTGGATTGTGCCGCGCATGGATTTCGCCATCGCGGAAAAATGGAAGCAGAGATTTCGGCGCTTCCCGCTGATCATGCGGGCGTTCCGGCAGCTTATTTTCTGGCGGCAGGAGTTTCGCGTCCTCGGTTTCCTCGGCAATCGTTTCGTTCGCAGGAAAGCGACGGAAATCGCAACACATCAACTGGAGAAACAAGTCCGCGATCCAAAACTGAGGGCGGCTTTGAAACCTAATTACGAACTGGGTTGCAAACGCGTCCTCGTCTCGGATGATTTCTATCCCGCGCTAACAAGGCCCAACGTCGAATTGGTCACGGACGGCATCGCGGAAGTGCGCGAGCACAGCATTGTCACAGCCGATGGCGTCGAGCGCCCGGTCGACGTCTTGATCTTTGGCACGGGCTTTCGCGCCACCGAGCCGCTGATCGGGATTCGCCTCGTCGGCCGCGGCGGGGTGGAAATTCACGACGCCTGGCGAGAACGCATGAGCGCGTATCTCGGCGTGACCGTCGCCGGCTTTCCGAATTTGTTTTTGCTTCTCGGCCCCAACACCGGCCTCGGCCACAATTCGGTCGTTCTGATGATCGAAGCCCAGGTCCGTTACGTGATGAGCTGTCTCGCGCTTATGAAGCGCCGCAAGAAGCGTGTCCTCGAAGTCCGCCCGGAAACGCAGAAACAATTTGTCGCCGACATCTACCGTCGCCTCGAAGGTACCGTGTGGCAATCCGGCGGCTGCCGCAGCTGGTATCAGGATCCGCGCACCGGCGAAAATACCACGCTTTGGCCCGGCTCGGTTGTCGCGTATACCCGTCGTACAAAATCGGCCTCACCAGCCGATTACGAATTGACGTAGCGGTCGCGGAAAAGCCAGTCGCGCTGTATTTGTGTCCTGCGCATGGCTTTGTGAAAATGATGGTAGAATAGGACATTATGAGCACATCGCTCGGCAAGCACGTCACACTCACCAAGCCCGACGACTTCGGCAGCCTGCTCGAAGACGAAGGCATCATTTTCACCACGCTCGATAAAGCCGTGAATTGGGCGCGCAAAAGCTCCATCTGGCCTCTCGGTTTCGGCCTCGCTTGCTGCGCCATTGAAATGATGTCCATGGCTGCTGCGCGTTTTGACGTCGCCCGTTTCGGCGCCGAAGTTTTCCGCCCCTCGCCGCGCCAAGCCGATTTAATGATCGTCGCCGGCCGCCTCTCGCAAAAAATGGCTCCCGTTATTCGCCAACTTTACGATCAGATGCCCGAGCCCAAGTGGGTCATCTCCATGGGCGCCTGCGCCACCTCCGGCGGCGTGTTCAACAACTACGCCATCGTGCAAGGCTGCAACCAGGTGATTCCCATCGACGTCTACGTCCCCGGCTGCCCGCCGCGTCCCGAGGCTGTCCTCTACGCCATCCTCCAACTCCAGAAGAAAATCGATAACGAGAAGGGTTCCTTCAAGCGCGCTCTGAATCTCGATTAAGTAGCACAAACTTCAGTCTGTGCCTTTGTACTTACCTGCATGTCGAACTTCACGGCGAAGCAGTCTCGCGTTCTATCGGCGGCTCTCCTCTCTTTAGTACTCCTCGTCTGCGGATGTGGTGTTTTCGTTTTTCGAGACCCAATTCTGCCTCCTCTGCCGATTCCCGCCTCTCCATGGACGCTGGTTTGGAGCGACGAATTCTCGGCCCCAGACGGCTCTTCCCCCGATTCCACCAAATGGACTTACGACCTCGGCGGCAGAGGCTGGGGCAACCACGAACTCGAGTCCTACACCAACCGCAAGGAAAACGCCCACATCGAAAAAGGCAATCTCGTCATCACCGCACAAAAGGAAACGTATACCGCCGCTGACGGCATCACGCGCGACTACACCTCCGCCCGCCTCAAAACGCAAAATCTTTTCACGCAAACCTACGGCCGTTTCGAGGCACGCATAAAAATCCCAGAAGGACAGGGGATGTGGCCCGCGTTCTGGATGCTGGGCGAAGACATTCCCTCGGCCGGTTGGCCGAAGTGTGGCGAGATCGACATCATGGAAAATGTCGGTAAGGAACCCGGAACGGTCCACGGCTCCCTGCATGGTCCCAGCACCGCGGGACCAACTAGCGACCTGACCTCCATCTTCAAACTTCGGTCTGGCCAGAGCTTTGCGAGCGACTTTCATATTTACGCCGTCGAGTGGGAACCGGACATGATCCGTTTCTACGTCGACTCCAATCTCTACGCTACGTTTCATTCTTCCGAATGGCCTGCTGGCGGCAAATGGGTTTTCGACCATCCGTTCTTCATCATTTTCAATTTAGCGGTAGGTGGGGATTGGCCCGGGCCACCTGACGCCTCCACCAAGTTTCCGCAAACGATGCTAGTCGATTACGTCCGCGTTTATACTAAGCGGTAGTTTTCATTCGCCCAGAGAGGGAGATTTGATCGCCATGTCGGCACCCGCTGATCCAGCACGTCAGCTTCTTCGCCACACCGTGGCCACGGTCGCCTATCGCGGCGGAAAGGCTCTGCGCGGCGCCCCCGAATCGTTCGCGACATTTACGCTTGGCGACAGCCCTCGTACGCCGGCGAATGTCCTCGCGCACATGGGCGATCTTTTCGATTGGGCCCTTTCGATGGCCAAGGGTGAAGCCGCCTGGCACGACTCCAAGCCGGTCGCATGGGACGCCGAGGTCGCAAGGTTCTTCAGCGCGCTGAAGAATTTTGATGACTATCTCGCTTCCCCGGAACCTCTCCGCGCTTCAGCCGAAGGACTCTTCCAAGGGCCAATCGCGGACGCACTCACGCACATCGGGCAGATAGCCATGCTTCGCCGCCTCGCCGCCTGCCCGATCAAAGGGGAAAATTATCTTAAAGCTGAAATTACCGTTGGCCGCGTGGGCTTTCAGCAGGCCGCCCCGCGCCGTGAATTTGACTAATGGTCCTCACGCCTCAATCATTTCCGTTGGGTTGACAACACTCAAGTGCATACTTGCATCTCGACCTTGGTTTCAGTCTCATCAAATGCCCTGCCGAGGAGCGAATGCGCAACACCAGGAATATGTTGTTCTGCCATGCCGCACTTTTTGCGGTCGGAAGCGCGCTGGCAGCGCCATACCATCAGGAGAGCGCCACCTCTCCCGCTGTACAAGTGATTGAAATGAGTGGCGACAGGTACGCGTTCTCCCCAGCAGAGATTCAGGTCAAAAAGGGCACTCGAGTCCAGCTGAAATTGCATTCCGTTGACAAAGAGCACGGGATAAAAATAGATGCGTTTGCCGAAGGCGCCAGAAAGGACGGTCCTCCAGGCCTTCGCTTTGAAGGCAAGAACGACACCGGTAAAGTTGTGAAGGGCGCGGACGGCACGCTCGAATTCGTAGCCGAACAACCCGGGACTTATAGATTCGAGTGCTCGATATTTTGCGGCCTCGGTCACGGGCGCATGAAGGGAAAGCTCACCGTCGACGAATAAGGCGGTGATTGAATCACTCGGGTGGGGTTGCTCCCGTTTTCGAGGCTTGCTCCGCTGCGAAAAGAGTATCGGGGAATTTTGAGACGACCGCCGTTCCTCCGGACCAGTTCAGATGGCTTCCGGGAGCGTTGTGCTCTTTGCGGACATATCCCATCCCAATCGCGTGGGGCAAAAAGGAGGGGATCGCAGCGCGCGTAACGAATCCCGCTTCTTTTCCGTCCACGGTCAATGCTTCACCGGTAGCCGGAACGCCTGGGCCGTCAAAAATAAGATCGACTCTCCGCCGGTTGACTTGCCCGCGCGAGCGTATGCGTTCCACAATCTCCTGGCCCGTGTAGCAGCCCTTCGTGTAACTGATGTGGCTGTCCTGCAAGCCTGCCTCATGCGGGATCTGTTTTTCGCCGAAGTCGTACCCGAACCATGGCATGCCTTGCGCAAGCCGCTGCGCGCTCAAAGCCGCGTAGCCCATTGATCCACCGTCATGCTTCTTGACGCTTACCAAAATAATCTGCCAAAGATTCGCTATCGATTCCCGCTCGGCCAAAAACTCGCAACTCGTGATACCGCCCGGAGAGCGCTTTGTGATCCAGCAGGGAATTGACCCGACCGCGCATTCGACGCGGCCTAGCTCCACGAGCGTCGAAAGATCTACCCCCGTAAGTTCCCGAGCGACGGTCGCCGCCTTTGGTCCCTCGATCGCCAGCGTCCCATAGCGATGCGATTCATCGGTCAGCGTCACATCATCCATGATGATGTACTTCTCGATCGCTTCGATAAGCCGCTCGCGAATCATCGCGTACGAAACACAAAACAAACTCTCCGCCAGCGCATACGTCTCGATCTCCGCGAGAATGTGTCCCTGTGGATTCAGCATCAGCGACACGTTCCCCTGGCCCGGCCGAAGATCCTTGATGTTATTCGTCAGGATGGCGTTCAAATAGCGCACCCGATCCGGCCCCGTAAACGAAAGATACGCACGGTAATTCTTGTCGACCAGGGCAACGCTCTTGCGCGCAAACTCTTCCTCTTCTCGCGGATCAGTCCAACGGTCCGGCAACGCGCAACCGAACCACGTTCCGATGATCGCGCCGGCGCTTTTGTGCAAAGCCGCAAGAGGCGTTTCGAGCGCTCTGCCGGTTTCTTCGGTCTTCATGCGTCCCCTTCCACTATCAGCTTAGCAAAGTGAGAGCGGGCCAGCGTGCTCAGCGTACCTGAATCCGCCGGACGCAATGATATACTTCCACCTTATGACCGACGCCGTGCCCACCTTCGACGCCGTTTCGCAAGGACTCATCCACATCACTATTCCAGTGGGAATGCTGCAATGCAATTGTTCGATCATCGGAGACCCAGTCAGCCGCGAAGCGCTGGTGATCGATCCGGGCGACGAAGTCACGCGCATTCTGGAGTTGCTTGGCAGGCACAGACTTACGGTGAAGGCCATCGTCAGCACCCATGCTCACATCGATCACGTGGGCGGTCTCAGCAAACTTCGTCAATACACCGGCGCGCCCATCCTGATGCATCGCGACGATCTGCCGCTCTATCAAGGGATGGAAGTGCAAGCCGCGTTCCTCGGCGTACCCACGCCGGAAATCGCGGAAGTGGACCAGCTTTTGAAAGAGGGTGACGCGCTGAGTTGGGGTTCATTCCAGGCGAACGTCATGCACACCCCCGGACACACGCCGGGTAGTGTGTGCCTCTATCTGCCGAAGGACGCCGGCTCCGTCACCATTCCTGCTCCTCGCCTTTTCGCGGGCGACACGCTTTTTGCCGGCAGCATCGGCCGCACCGATCTGTGGGGCGGTTCAATGGACCAGATCACGGATTCGCTTCGCGGCAAGCTGATGCAATTGCCCGACGAAACAGTCGTTTATCCGGGACACGGTCGTTTGACCAGCATCGGCCTGGAGCGCAACACCAACCCGTTTTTGATTACTTCCTGATCCCTCAACGCACTTCGCCTCGCGCTTTATCCTGTAGCCTGGGAGGCGCGTCCCTCATCCAAATGAGGACCTCGTAGGCGACAAAAAAGGAGATTCCTATGCGATACCGGCTTTTGGGCAACAGCGGCCTTCGAGTTTCCGAAGCAGCGCTCGGCGCCATGACCTTTGGCGAAGACTGGGGTTGGGGCGCGGCCAAGGACGAGGCCCACAAAGTGTACGAGGCTTTCCGCGAAGCCGGAGGCAACTTCATCGACACCGCGAATATATACACGAACGGGACGAGTGAGTCGTTCCTCGGTGAATTCATGAAGGACCATCGCCCGAGCGTCGTTCTGGCGACCAAATACTCCAACGCCTTTCCGGGCACGGACCCGAATGCCGCCGGCAATCACCGCAAGAATATGTCGCAAGCAGTGGAAGCGAGCCTCAAACGGCTGCAAACCGACTATATCGATCTTTACTGGGTCCACATCTGGGACCAGATCACACCTGTCGAAGAGGTTATGCGCGGACTGGATGATTTGGTTCGCCAAGGCAAGGTGCTCTACGTCGGCATCTCGGACGCTCCGGCCTGGTGGATCGCCCAAGCGAATACTCTTGCCCAATTGCGAGGGTGGTCGCCCTTCGTTGGTTTGCAGATCGAATACAGTCTGCTCGAGCGAACCGTCGAGCGCGAGTTGGTCCCCATGGCCAAGGCCTTGAACCTTGGCTGGACGGCGTGGTCGCCGTTGGCTGGTGGCGTGCTGACCGGCAAGTACCACGGACACGGTTCCTCCGAGCAGGGCCGTATGAATAGCGAAATGTCGAAAGAATTCATGCCAGAGCCACAACTCACCCAGCGCGTCGTCGCGGCCGTTAAGTCCGTGTCCGATGAGATTGGTCGCGGCATGGCGCAGGTCGCTCTGGCGTGGCTTCGTTATCGCCCCGTGCCAGTTATCCCCATCCTCGGCGCGCGAAAGCTTTCTCAGTTGCAGGATAATCTCGCGAGCTTTGACGTGACGCTCTCCGCAAGCCAATTAGAAACTCTGGATGAGGCAAGCCGGATTGAACTCGGATTCCCCTACGGAATGTATGCAAAAAAACTCGTCCAAGCAATCGCCTACGGCGGACTGAGGGATCGAATCCTGGCTTAGCCGCGCCCGGACCGTGGGTCGCGAAATTGCTTTCTCCAAGCGGGCGCGTCAGCTGGCCTCTTAATTTCGTCCTTCTCTCGCGCGTTTCAATTCTTCCATGACGGCTTGCACAAGCTGCTTCGCGTGCTCGAGTTCCTGCGTGATCATCCGCAAATCCATCGCAGGCACCATCGGGTTTCGCTGGCTGGTGCAGTAGACCCCGTGTTGTCCGACAAGCACCAGCGCATTGGTCATGCGGTCCAGCGACACGGCCAGCCGACCGCGCTCGCGCCCGTACATCTGCTCAAAGTGTTCCAGCTCTTCCTTGTGCTCATCAAATGCATTCATGGATAGCAGTCCTTGTCAGTTCGCACGCTTTGGCCAGCCCGGCAGACGGTTGCACATCGGGCACATACAACACGCACCAAACTTTACCGTATGCGGTGCACGGAACATAATCCGCTGAAGCCACCAGGAGGCCTTTAGCCCGCTCCGCGTGGTGCCATCCGTGGGTTTTGCGGCAGGTAGTCCGGCCCCGCGGCGAACTCGGGAAACGATTCGGCTGGAGCAATCTGACAATGCGACGATCCGACCTGGTGCAGCACAAGGAAAAAGAGAAAGGCGGGGTGACGCGCACCTCGCAAATCGTCTTCGGTGAGCGGCAGCATCTGCTGCGCGTCCTCGATTCGCTCGAAGGTACGGACTTGCCGATCGCCCGCCTGCAGCAGGAGCGCCGCATTCTGGAAGACCTGATCCATGCGCGCACCCGCGAGCTAAACCAAATCAACACGGCATGGGACGAAAAAATCGGCCTTGTTCTCAGTGCCGATGCCAAGCCGGAAATGCTTGAAAAACTCGTCAAGCAGGCTCCCGAGGAAGATTTCTATTTGCTGCGCCTGATCAGCGAGCATCCACGCGCCAACGCCAAGACTTTGAACAAACTCGCCAAGCATCCTTACGGCGCGATTCGCGAGAATGTCGCGCGCCATCCGAATGCCGACGCAGGCACGCTGACCTGGCTAAGCAAGGATCGCAGTCAGCCACTTTGGTATCTCGTCGCGTTCAACCCCAATACTCCGACGCCGCTCCAGCGCCGTCTCCGCGACCGCCTCAAAAAACTCGGCGAGAATCAACTTTCCCGCTAGCTCTCTGCCGAAAAACTTGTAGGGGAGGGGCTTGCCCCTCCCCCTCCTGCTTGTCTTTCCAACTACGCCTGACCTATAGTCTCGGCAACTCTTCGCATTCCAAAGGTGTCCAATCGGAGGGAATACGTGGTCTTTCCGCGCGAGGTGATCATGACAGAAAGGCTGCCTCGGTCCGTTACCTGTTTCCCTCTGCCGTGGAAGCTCGGTTTCTGGCTGCTCCGCCTTATGGTGGCGCTTGGTTTGAATCCCTTGCTATCGGCTCAGACCGACGACACGGTGACGTTTACTTCAAGAACGAGGACCACGAGCAAGCCGATCAGTGGTTCGTCCGCGAGGTCGAGATCGATCCCAACCGCGAGACCGCCTATCGATTTTGGGGCGATGACTTGGTCGCGCAGGGGCGGGCCAGCGAAGCTAAAGAACAGTTTATCAACGCGGTTGTCGCGGACCCTTATAATCAGCGGTCTTGGATGGCACTGAGCCAGTGGGCGAAAGGACAAAAGATAGTGCTCGGTAATCCGCGCATCGTTCCGCCGAATCAGATCGAAGACAAAGGCAAGAGCCAAACCAACATCACAATCGATCCTTCGACGTTGCAGGCCGGCGCAAAAAAAAGACGGCACCGATGCGCGGTTTTCCTACACCCTTTTCAGAGCCGTATGGCACGGTGAAAAATTCCAGAAAGAATTTCCCGCGGAAAAGGAATACCGTCACAGCCTGCCTGAGGAAGTGGATGGCTTTCAGGGAGTCGTGAACCAGGTGAAGGCAGAAATGAAAAAGAATCAAATTGAGCAGATGGATCCGGCTCTAGCCGCTCTCGTCAAGCTTTCCGACGAAGGTCTTCTCGAATCCTACGTCCTGATTAGCCGCGCCGACAAAGGCGTCTCTCTGGACCATCCGGCATATCGGGACGCCGACAGGGAGAAAGTCCGTCAGTACATTACCGAGTGGATCATCCACCCCTCGCAGTGAACGCCGCCGCTTTTTATTGCGTATGCGCGCGATTTGTTCCATCGCGGCGCGCGGCAAAGAAAAATTCAAGTATCGCCTGATTCAGACCACTCCAATTATAATTGCGCGGATTGAAGTTACGGCCGAATCCGCGAAGCAGAAAGGCAGTCAGGATGAATGAAAAGCAAAGAACAGTAGCCCGCCTAACTCCCGCGGAACAGTCACTCACCGACCTTTGGGAGAAGCACCTCGGCGAGGAGTTCGCGACCCGAGACACGGATGCCACCCTTGAGACTATGGTGCCCGATGCCTATGTGAACCACATCCCGGTGTTGACGGGCGGTGTGGGCCTCGTACAATTACGAGAATTCTATTCGCAACACTTCATCCCCAAGATGCCTCCCGATACGGAGATCGTTCCCATCTCCCGCACGATCGGCGCGGAGCGGCTGGTGGACGAAATGATTTTTAAGTTTACCCACACCATCGAAATGGACTGGATGCTTCCTGGCATTGCTCCCACAGGCAAGCGGGTTGAGTGCCCGCTGGTCGTAATCGTCCAATTCCGCGATGGCAAGCTAGCCAACGAGCACATCTACTGGGATCAAGCTACGGTGCTGGTGCAGATCGGGCTTCTCGATCCAGCCAAGCTGCCCGTCGCAGGCATAGAAACCGCAGAAAAGTTAGCTAACCCCCGCTTGCCCGCCAACCACTTAATTGAGCGGGCTAGAGTTGAGCGCAGATCGTAAGTATCTGGCGAACGCCACCCAAAACGGATCCGCATCGAGCGCGAATGCCGAAGATAGTAGAATGGCGCGACTCCATTTCCTCGAAGAGGTTCTGTATTGCGAAACCGCAGGCAAGTCGGAAGATGACCGGCGAGACGATCCAGGCTGCGCCGGGATGGCAATTCGTTCGCGTAAAAATACGGGTGATCCTGGCTATTTCGGCCGCGATGATTCTCCCGTGTCTGTGGCACCGGCAGATCGAAGCCGGCGATCTCGGCAGCCATGTTTACAACGCGTGGCTGGCCCAGTTGATTGAAAAAGGGCAGGCGCCGGGACTGTACTTCGTCCGGCAGTGGAACAACGTACTCTTTGACTGGATGTTGTTGCACGCTGCCAATGTTTTCGGTTTTGCGGTTGCTGAAAAGCTGGTGGTCTCCGCCTGCGTGCTGATTTTCTTCTGGGGAGTCTTCGCATTCGTTGCGGCGGTGAGCGGGCGGCCTCCCTGGCTTTTTGCTCCCTGCATCGCCATGCTCGCTTACGGATATTCCTTCAATATGGGTTTTCTCAACTACTATCTGTCGCTGGGACTGGCATCTTTTAGCTTTGCTGTTTTGTGGCGGGGCAGGGGATTAGAGCGTCTCCTGGGGTTGCTTGTTGCGCCGCTCATTCTGTTAGCGCACCCGATAGGATTCCTTTGGCTGGCAGGAATGGCGCTCTATCTTCTTCTTTGGACGAAGCTGCCGAGGTGGTGGAACTTGTTGGCGCCACTAGCCGCCCTGACAACTCTGTTTGTTGTGCATTGGTATTTGGCGCATCAAAACAGGTTTCCTGTGGACTGGGTGCACGACGCGTTTTATTTGATGACCGGCGCCGACCAATTGACACTCTACGGCCAGCGCTACGCCGTCCTCGGGTGGGTCGCTCTCTCGTTCGGCGTGTTCTGTGTCCTGGTCGACGTAATTTCCCGCAGGCGCGACGGGACCTTCTGGCAGTCCGTGCGGCTTCCGGCCGAGCTGTACGTCGTTGCGGTGGTCGCTGTCGCGCTTCTGCCCGAAAATCTTCGCCCGTCGATCTCTGGCGGCTGGATCGGCCTGCTTGCCTCTCGCCTCACGGCCATCTGCGCCATTTTTGGATTGTGCCTTATGTGTTGTCTCAAGCCGAGGAAGTGGCATCTCGCGGGCTTCGGGGCATGCGCGATCGTCTTTTTCGGTTTCTTGTACCAGGACACGCTCGTTTTGAATCGCATGGAATCCGGCGCCGAACATCTCGTCAGCCGCCTGCCCTTGGGCACAAGAGTCATTGCCACGATCTGGGCGCCTCCGGATTCGCGCGTTTCTTTCATCGGGCACATCGCCGATCGCGCGTGCATCGGGCATTGCTTCAGCTACGCCAACTACGAACCTTCCTCCGGCCAATTTCGTATTCGAGCGCATCCCGGCAGCCCCGTCGTCAGCGCGTCGGACGACGACACGGAAGACATGCAGGCAGGAATGTACGATGTCGAAGAGGAGGACCTGCCGCTGAAGGAAATTTTCCAATGCGATGAAAAAGACCTGACCAAGCTCTGCATCCGGGACCTCGCTTCGGGCGAAAAAAATGGCCGCCTCGGCTACAAGCCGCCCGCCAACGACTGACTCCCGCAATCTTCGAGTCCGGCGGCTCTGCTGCCGCTTTCCTCGGCAACTCCGAGGACGCCACCTCTGACGAGTCTCAATAAGCAGGCTCTCTTTCCTTCCGCCAGCGCAAAAACGGCCCAAAAACCCGCCAAAATGGCGGCAGACAAATTGGCTCTTGCAGCAGGCCAATATCGTGTAAGATTGGCTCAGGGTGAGAGACAATGTTGCCACTTCATCTCCAGCCTGAGAGTCACGTCCCGCTGTACGTCCAGCTTCGCGATCAACTGCGTTCGCTCGTGCATGCGGGCGATTTGCGTCCGGGCGACCGCATTCCCGCTAGCCGCGAGCTCGCCACCATGCTGGGCGTCCATCGCACCACGGTGGCGAACGCTTACGCCGAGCTTGAATCCGAAGGCCTCATTCAGGGGCACGTCGGCCGCGGCACGTACATCAAGGGCAACGGAAATGGCTTGAAGCTTACGCCTCCTCCTCCGCCTGTTCTGAATGGAAGCGAGGGCCTTCGATGGGAGTTGCTCTTCGCCGATGAACGCGGGGAAGAAGCTCTCAGCCGGCTAACCGCCAGCGCTCCTGAAAATGCGCTGTCTTTTGTGATGGCGCGCCCGGCGGAGGAATTTTTTCCCGTCGACGAATTGCAGATCTGCGTGAACGCCGTTCTGCGCCGCGAGGCCACCGATGTCTTGAAGCTCGGCCCTTCGGACGGCTATGGGCCACTGAAGGAAGCGCTGCTCGATCATCTCCGCGGCGACGGTATTCCTGCGAAAGACGAAAATCTTCTTATCACCGACGGCTGCCAGCAATCTCTGGACATTATCAGCAAAGCTTTCGTACGCCCCGGCGATTCCGTGATTCTCGAGAATCCTACTTATCCCGGAGCGATGGCGATCTTCCACGGCGCTCGCGCACGCTGCCTCGGTGTGCCAATGCAAACCCGCCCGGAACCGGGAACAGCCCTCGGCCTCGATCTCGAAGCTCTCGAAGCCACGCTTGCTGCGAATCGCGTGAAACTGATTGTGCTGACGCCCGATTTTCAGAACCCGACCGGCACGTCGATGCCGCTGGCGTCGCGCCGCAAAGTGCTGGAACTTGCCGGCCGCCACCAAGTTCCTGTCGTCGAGGATCACATCTACGCCCGTCTTCATGCACGTGACGAACGTGTGCCTTCCCTGAAACAGCTCGACCGCGCGAACATCGTGATTCATATCGATAGTTTCGCGAAGGTTGCGTTCCCGGGGTTGCGCGTGGGCTGGATCGTCGCTCCCGCGACCGCCATCGAGCGTCTGCGCATCGTGAAGCAGACCACCGATCTGCACACCGACCAGCTCGCGCAGGCCACGCTCGCGGAATTTCTGCGGCGCGGACTGTTTACCAAGCATCTCGCCAAAATGCGCAAAGTTTATGCTTCGCGGCTCTTGGTTTTGGACGAGGCGCTTCGCAAACATATGCCGGAAGGTACGCGCTGGACGCGCCCCGACGGCGGAATGTGTTTATGGCTCGAACTGCCTCCGGGATTTGACGCCAGCGAGCTCTTGATTCACGCCAAAGAGCGTGGAGTTCTCTTTGCGCCGGGTCGTTATTTCTACGTGCAGAATCCGCTGCCAAACACGCTGCGTCTTGGCTATGCGGGCTTGGATGAAAAGCAAATCGCACGCGGCGTTGCGACGCTGGCGGATCTTCTGCGTGTCGAGATGCGCAAGCGGCAGCGCGGCGTACGGCGCGCGGAAAGAAGCCGCGTTGCACTGGTCTGAGAAGAAGAAATGAAGTAGGGCGGTAAAGAAGAAACGAAGAAACAAAAAAGCGGAGAGGCTGGCGGAATTTGACGGACACGATTAATTTGGCGCCGAATCCGGCGAACAAATGTTTTGGCTGCGGCGGAGCGAACGAGCAGGGCATGAAGCTGACGTTTGTGCAGGACAACGTCAAGCGCCGCATCGTGGGAAAATTTATTTTGGGCGAGGCGTACCAGGGCGGCGGAGGAATGGGCCATGGCGGGATCATTGCCTTGCTCTTGGACGAAGTCATGGGCAAGGCTTGCCGCTTCCGTGAGGTGCGCGCCGTGACGGCGGAGCTCACGGTTCAATACTTGAAGCCCGTGAAGGTGAACGAAGAGATTATCGTCGAAGGCTATGAGACGGACGTAAAAGGGCGCAATCTGTTTCTTGTTGGCGAGATTCGGAACAGCGCAGGCGACTTGCTGGCGCGAGGCTCGGGAAGATTTGTCGTCATTGGGCAGAAAGAAAAGGCCGCGGCCGAAGTGCGTAGCACATAGCACCTAATGCTGCGCGGCACGTTGAGTTTTGGCGGTGAAACATACGCCGAGAAAATTGGGACACGAGGAGAAATGATATGGATACGAAGAAAGTGAACGGTAGCGGCGGTGGAGACGGCAGCACGAATGAATGGCGGGTCAAGGTCGGCCTGGCGGAAATGCTCAAAGGCGGCGTCATCATGGATGTCACCAACGCCGAGCAAGCAAAGATCGCGGAGAAGGCTGGCGCTTGCGCCGTCATGGCGCTGGAGCGCGTGCCTTCCGACATCCGCAAAGAAGGCGGTGTGGCGCGAATGGCGTCCATCAAAATCATTCGCGAGATCATGCAAACCGTCACGATTCCGGTGATGGCCAAGGTGCGCATCGGGCATTTCGCTGAGGCGGAAGTACTGCAGGCGCTCGAAGTGGATTTCATCGACGAAAGCGAAGTGCTGACACCGGCTGACGAAGAGAATCATGTCTGGAAGCACGATTACCGAGTGCCGTTCGTTTGCGGTGCGCGCAATCTCGGAGAAGCGCTGCGGCGCATTGCGGAAGGCGCGGCGATGATTCGCACGAAGGGCGAAGCAGGCTCGGGCAACGTTGTTGAAGCTGTGCGGCATATGCGCACAATCGTTAGTCAAATGAAAAAGCTGACGACTTTGCGCGACGATGAATTGATGCGCGAGGCGAAAGAACTTGGCGCTCCGCTCGACTTGATTCGCCAGATTGCGAAAACGGGGAAGCTGCCGGTGCCGAATTTTTCCGCGGGTGGAATTGCGACTCCGGCGGATGCTGCGCTGGTGCGACGGCTCGGGGCCGAGGCCGTGTTTGTGGGCTCCGGGATATTCAAGTCCAGCGATCCGGAAGCGCGGGCGAAGGCTGTGGTGAAAGCTACAACGCATTTTGACGATCCGAAGGCTGTGCTCGAGGCTTGCGAGGAGCTGGGCGAGGCGATGCGCGGGATAGATGTGCGCCAGCTCGAAGAGAAAGACATGCTGTCGACGCGCGGGTGGTAGGGGATTTTTTTGAATTTGAAATCGTTCGGTCATCTTGTTCGTCGCCCCTGGGCAGCCCTTTTGGACTCGGGGTAAACATGCTGCGGCAGTAAAAAGACGGGCACGGCGTGCCGTGCCCCTGCGACGATGGGCGGGGCAAGTCCCGCCCCTATAAATTTTAACGGAGTGCGTGAAGTGAAGATTGGGATATTGGCGGTACAGGGTGATTTTGCGGCGCACGCGGCTCGGCTTGCGGAGCTGTGTGCGGAGACGGTCGAGGTGCGCACCCTCAAGGATCTGGACGGGTGCGACGGGTTGATCCTCCCTGGGGGCGAGAGCACGACCCAGCTGCAATTCTTAGAGGAAGAAGGGTTGTTTGATGCGGTGAAGAAATTTGCGGCGGATGGCGGAGCCATCTTCGGGACTTGTGCGGGTGCGATTTTGCTGGCGACCGAGGTGAAGAATCCGGCGCAGGTTTCTCTGGGTTTGCTGGACATGACTGTATTGCGCAATGGGTATGGCCGGCAACTCGCCAGCGATGTTTTTTTCGGATCGAGCAAGCTAACGGACTCGCCCATGGAGATGGTCTTCATCCGTGCTCCGATTATCGAGCGTGCCGGCCCAGGCGTCGAAGTCCTTTCCGAGCATGCGGGTAAACCAGTTCTCGTACAGAAAGCCAACGTCATGGCCGCGACGTTTCACCCGGAGTTGACGGGAGACAGCACCGTGCATCGCCATTTTTTGAAGTTGATTGAGGCCAGCCCGAAGCGGGCCGCTTCCGTGGCGCGATAGCCAGCTAGTTGGATTTCCTGTCAGCCTCCCTTGAGTAGCGATCTCCCTGAAATCCAGCCGCTGGGATTATCTCTAGTCTGGCTTGAAGGAACAAAAAATAGCGGAAGCTTGGCTTCCGCACCCCAAATCCTGGCGTTCGCTAGCGGGAGGAGTACATTAGTTGCGTGCAAGAAAGTAAGACAAAAATCGGATAAAATTGTAAGTTATTGAAAAGACTGGAACAGAACCCGACGCCGTGGACGGCAAGGAGGGTTGCCGTTAGGTGTCCGGGAGGTCTAGGCTGGGGATACAGAATTTCAGTCATGAGGAAGATTGGCACTACGAAAGTGTTGTTTGTCTGCTTGGGGAATGCGTGCCGCAGCCCCATGGCAGAGGCGATTGCCTTGCGCGATGCCCCGGATGTAATTGAGCCTTCGAGCGCGGGATTGACGCCCCTGGGGCGTATCGAGCCAATGACTAAGCTGACGCTTGCCAAGAATGGGTTTTCCTCGGATGAGCTGTCGTCCAAGGCGCTCCTGGCGGCTGCGTCGGAGACGGCGGACATTGTGATCAATATGAGCGGGCGTCCGAAGGAAGCGGCTTTCAAGGGTGCGGCCAATGTAGAAGACTGGACGGTGGAAGATCCTTATGGCGCGGATGCCGGGCTTTATCAGAGAATCTTTGAAGATATTGAGCGGCGCGTGGGGGAATTGGCGGGGCGGCTGAGAAGAGCAGAGTGGCGCGCGGGAAATGCAGGAAACAGGAAAACGAAGGGCACCAGCAGGCAAAGGTAGCGGCCGAAGAGGTTGAGGAGAAGCGGGTTTGCGGAGAGAGAAAACCAGCGTATCGCAGGAAGACTATTTGAAGGCCATATGGGAGATGCTCGAGGAGGACCAGACGCCGATCAGCGCGCGGTTGGCGGAAGAGTTGAAGGTGACGCCTCCGGCGGTGACCGCGGCTTTGAAGCGCATGGCGCGCGATGGGCACGTTCGCGTGGAGCGGACCGGGCGAATCGATCTGACGCGCAAAGGGCGAATGGTTGCGGAGCGACTGGCTTTGCGGCATCAGCTTGCAGAAATGCTGCTTACGGAAGTGATTGGACTTTCCTGGGCGAAGGCGCATGACGAGGCCGAGCGGTTGGAGCACGGCATCTCGCCGGAGGTAGAGGCGTTGCTGCTGAAGCGATTTGGAAATAAGAAGTCGTGTCCGCACGGCGTTCCGATGCGGGGCGGCGTGGCCAAGCTGCGAAGTCAGGGCGCGGTTTTGCTGGCGGATTTACGGGCGAACGAACATGCGGAAATTCTTTGTGTTTATGAGAAGGACGGGCAGTTCTTGGAATTCTTGGAAGGATTGAAATTGCGGCCTTCGACGAAAGTGGAAGTTTTGAAGCGGGAATATGATGAGACGATGACGTTGCGATCGGATGGGCATACGATGCATTTGGGAAAGCCGGCGACTTCGAGGATTTGGGTGCGTAGGTTGGCGTAAGAGGAAGTCAGTAGCGAGTAGTGGAATTCGTTAGAAATCGGCACAGCCTTACCGGAGAGCTTAGATCGCGGGAGGGGGACGAGTTCGGTGCGGAACCCAGGGAGAGTCGCCGGATTCTGGTACCTGCTCCTGATCCTCCTCGGCCCAGTGCGCCTCATTTATATTCCTACCAGACTGTTTGTGACAGGGAACGCGAACGCCACGGCGAACAACATTGCGGGGCACGAGTGGCTATTTCGCTTCGGGATTGTGAGCGACTTGGCTTGTGCGGTGATCCTGATTTTCCTTGTGCTGGCCTTTTACCGATTGTTCAAAGGAGTGGACGAGGATCTCGCGGTGCAGGTAGTGATCTTCGGCGGCGTGATGCCGGCCGTCATCGATTTTGTAGGTGTGGTGAGCGACTCGGCTGCGCTGATGATCGTGCGCGGAGGCGATTTTCTTTCTGGGTTCGACAAACCCCAGCGGGACGCCTTGGCGCTGCTGTTCCTCAAGCTGCGTGATCATCAAAATACGGCCGCGGAAATTCTTTGGGGAGTATGGCTTTTGCCGTTAGCGTTGCTGGTTTACCGCTCGCGTTTCCTGCCACGGTTCCTCGGGGTGTGGTTGGCGCTCGGCGGTGCCGCGTATGTGGCGTTGAGTCTTACCGGGGAGTTGATGCCGCAATATTACGGAAAGGTGTTTGCATATGCTCAGCCTGCTTTCTTTGGGGAGATTGCGCTGACGCTGTGGCTAGTGATTAAGGGAGCCAGACCCCCGGTTATGGGTTAGGTGCGTTGGTCCAGGAGTGTTTTTAGGCGGGCGTAGCCGGCTTTGCTGACGGGAAGGCGTGCGCCGTCGGCTAGGATGGCGAGGCGGCTGTCTTTTCCGTAGGGCTCGATGCGGACGACGCGCTCGAAATTCACGATGTAAGAACGATGGACGCGGACGAAGCGGTCGGGATCGAGGCAGGCTTCGAGGCTGGCGATGGTTTGTTGCTTCAGATGCTTTTTGCCTTCGGTGGCCAGGGCTACGTAGTCGTCTTGCGATTCGGCGAAGTCGAGCTTTGCGACTGGGATCAGTGTGACGCGAGTGCCGTCGCGGACCACGATGCGTTCGAGAAATTGTTTCGGTGGGCGGGCGGCGGCGGCGAGGTCGGGCGCTGGCGGCAATTTTTCGCCAATGCGCGATTTTGCGCGTTCGAGGGCGGCTTCGAAGCGGTCGCGGCCTATCGGCTTTAAGAGATAGTCTACGGCGTGGACTTCGAAGGCGCGCATGGCATACTGGTCGTAGGCCGTGACGAAGATAACGGCGGTGTTCGTGCCGATCAGCTCGAGAACATCGAAGCCCGAGAGCTTGGGCATCTGCACATCCAAAAAAATGAGGTCGGGCTTCTGCTCGGCGACGGCTTTCACCGCTTCGAAGCCATTTCCGCACTCCGCGAGAACTTGGATCTCAGGATGAGTTTGGATCAACTCGCGAAGAACCAGGCGCGCGAGGTCTTCATCGTCAACGATGAGAGCGGTGATCTTTTTTTCGGGCGTCTTACTCAATTCCTGACCTCTTTGGTGTCCACTGGGAACGACAAATCCACGCGAAAGATTCCGTTTTCGGCGCTGACGCGCATATTCGCATCTTTGCCGTAACGCGCTTCGAGCCGCTCGCGAACATTCTTCAGTCCCAGTCCGCCCTTACGCGTGGGCGTGGATTCCGTATCGAAGGTATTTTCAATCGCCAATTGGACGCGGCCGTTGTGACTTTGGCCGGAAAGACGGACGGTGCCTCCCTCGGGCAAATTGGCGATGCCGTGGGTAACGGCATTTTCGATGAGCGGCTGCAGGAGGAGGGGCGGAAGCGTAAGGGAACTGGAGACTTGCTGGAGGTCTTCCTCCATGCGGAGGCGCGTACCAAAGCGCACTTTCTCGATCGCAAGATAGCGATGAAGGAGCGAGAGTTCTTCCGAGAGAGGCACGGAGGTTTTTTCACCGAGCCCGAGGGTCATGCGCAAAAATTCGGCCAGCAGGATGCACATTTCGCGGGCTTTGGCGGGGTCCACACTGGTGAGCGCGCTGATGGAGTTCAGGCTGTTGAAGAGAAAGTGGGGATTGACTTGCGCCTTGAGCGCTTTCAACTCGGCGTCGCGCGCAAGAATGCTGGTTTCAAGCGCGCGCGCTTCGGCTTGCCGCGACTCCTCGATGGCTAGAATCACGTAATGCGCGGCGACAGAGAGCAGATAGAAGAGAAAGCCGACGCCGAATAGCACGGGAAATTGGGGCGCAAGCCGTTCACTCAATCCGCGAAAGGGAGCGGTTTGCGAAAGAAGGTACGCCAGCAGCCTTGCAAATTCGATCCAAAGAAGGCTGATGACCACAGCGGCGACAAGGTGCGTGAGACGAATGCGGAGAAAAGAGGCGCCGCGGAGGGGTGCGGCCTTGCACATATACCACGCGGAAAGACAAACAAACTGGTAGACGAGACAAAGCGGCAGAACCAGGACAGTGGCGTCCAGCCAGCCGAGGTGGCCCGGGCCGGCGAGCAAGTAGACGAGAATGCCAGCGAGCGGAGTCCAGGCCAGCAGGTAGAACCCGTAACGATTGATCGGTGTGAGGAGCGGATGCATTAGCTAGAGATCCGAAGGCGGCCGATATTACAGGGCATGGCGTTTTTCGACAGGCGTCCCATATCGGATTTCGAGAAAAGTCCCTTAGTTTGAGATTTCCAGGCCGCCAAAAATAACGACTCCGGTGACAATCAGTGTTTTTCGCTTAGCGCCAGCGGATGCATCCACCCTGGTCTGCCTGGTTTTGTCTTCAAAACCGCCGAAGACGGGCAGGCTGCGGGAATGCACGGCCCAGGTTTCAGGAACGCGAAGCTCGACGCCGCCGAAGACGCAGATAATTTCGAGGACGGCTTCATCGTCGATATTGGCATCGCGCAAGTCGAGTTCAACACCTCCGAAGATGGAGGTAGCTTTGCCAGACTGGAGGTGTTGCCCCGTATAGCGGCGCTCGCAGCCGCCAAAAACAGCGGCGGCATTGAAGGAGGTGTCGGTTTCGCCGGTGAGTTCTGTAAGGTGCCGGCGAAATTTTTCGGCCGCGGACCCCTGAGTCCAGTCGAATTTGACTTTCTTGCGGAGGAGGCCCCGCGTTTCGAGGGATCCCCAGATCATCAGCAGCCCGATGCAGATGATCGCCAGGGGCCAAAGATCCGCGAAGCTCAAACGAAGGTAGCCGAACTTATTGAGCTGCAGGAGGATGCCGGCGGCAATCAGCATAAATCCGAAGACGCGGTTCGAAGCGGAGATGATATTCATGATTCCAAAAAGGACGAGCAGTAAGGGCCAGAAGTGGAAGACGTAATCGAAGGGAAGGATCCCCATGTGGTCCAGCAGCAGAGCGACGCCTACCAGGAGAATGATGAAACCCCAGATGAGTCCCCAGTGGAAGTCGCCATGGAGGACGACCTTTGGAGTTCTAGTGGGTTGGTCGCCAGACTGATCCATCAACGGTCTCCTCGAACGGAAGCGGAGTGGCGGGAGTTCCAAAGAACGGTACCCGCTACCACGGCCACAAGCGCCAGGAATAATACCAAGATACGCGAAATCAGGGAGAAGTAGTCGATTTGGTCGAGTGCGATGGCCCGCGCGGCATTCAGAACGGACAAGCCAAGAGCGGGTACAAGGCTGAACAGCCCCTGGCCAAATCTTTGGGCCAGCCGTTCGAGCGGCTGTGCCAGGAAGGCGAGGTCGGCAAGCAAGCCTGCAAAGCCTATAGAAACCAGGATTCTGCCCATATAGCGCCTCTTTTCATGTGTTGCGAGTTGCCGCCTTGCCATGCTCGCCTCCGAATCGGGCAGTTTGTCCGCCCAGGAGCGAGGTTACGCACCCTCCGGAAAGCGCGCATTTGCTTTTCGGCAGACAGGCCGGATCTACCGGCGAGTGGCCGCAGGCATCGGTGAAAAACGCACGCGACATAAGACTCAAGGTGGGTACTAGACCCCTATTGCAAATTGATGGGATTCACCATAGGGTAGGCGCAATGAATGGATGGCTTTGCTCAGAGCCATTGGTTGGTGGCAACTTCTCACGGCGAACGGAGATGGTCTTGAATACAGAAAATGCAAACGCCAGACGTAGTGAACACTGGCGCTGGCTTCTCTACGTCGCACTCGCCATTGCGGGTGGATTGCTGACGTTTGTGGCAGCGCGCGCTCAGCAAAAGGCGACAGATGAGGCCACCTTCCGCAAACTCATCGACGACTATTGTGCGGCGTGGAGCACGGGCAACGCGGACAACCCAGCGCGTTTCTATGCCAAAGAAGACGGGCTCGTTTTTTATGATGTCGCCCCTTTTTCCTATCACAGTTGGAAGGAATACCACGAAGGAGTTAAGAAGGAATTTTTGGACAGCGCCGAAAGCGTAACGCTAAGTGCCGGCAAGGATTTGAAAGTAAGGCGTCACGGCACGGTGGCATGGACGACGGTCTCCATGCATTTATCGGAAAAGACGAAAGACGGTAATAATTCTGAAACAGACATTCGTTATACAGGAATTTGGGAAAGGCGGCCGTCCGGCTGGGTGCTGGTGCATGAGCATCTCTCGGCGCCGCTGGGTGGCGGTTAAGACGAACGAGGCTTGGGAGCGGGCGCACCTGCCCGTGTAAGACCGATGTTTAAGACACTCCGGTACTACTGGAACGTTGCACGCGGATATCGCTTCAAACCTTGGAATAGCCCGTACTTGCGCTGGCGGTTTGAGACTTTTCTCGGCCCGGAAGCGAAAAATCTAGATGCGCGAAAATTCTTGCGGCTTTCCTGGAAATACCGTTCGAACATGATGAATTTCATGGATTGGGCCGCCGAACGGCGGCGTGTCCAGCGCCGCATTCGTCACCACGCTTGAACCTCGCCAGCCTGTTCTAGCAGCGCAACCAACAAGAACACGAGTCGAAGCACAGGCAGGCGTATAATTTGAAGGAAAGGAGGACCGGTTTGTGAGCCAATTGAAGATCCTCCAAAAGACCGAGGAATTGCACGAAGGGCGCTGGTGGGAGCCGGAGGCTGGCGGACGCGTGCACTGCTACCTTTGTCCCCGGCATTGCCACATTCATTCGGGGCAATCGGGATTTTGCTTCATTCGTGTCAATCAAAGCGGAAAACTTTATAGCTTGGGCTACGGAGCGCCGGCGGCACTGCAGGTCGATCCCATCGAAAAAAAACCGCTGAATCATTTCTTACCAGGGACCCGCGTGTTCAGCATGGGCACGGCGGGCTGCAACATGGGCTGCTTTTTCTGCCAGAACTGGGATATTTCCAAGTCGCGGCAGGATCAAGTGCGCTCGCTGCATATTGCTCCGGAAGATGTTCCATTGCTGGCGCTGCAACATGGCTGCGATTCGCTGGCGTTTACCTACAACGAGCCGACGATCTGGGGCGAGTACGTCATCGATATTTGTAAGGCCGCGAAGAAATACGGGCTAAGAACGGTGATGGTTTCGAATGGGTACATCACGTATGAGGCGTTTCACGATATATATGACCACATCGACGCCGCAAACATCGATCTGAAAGCGTTCACGGAAGGATTCTATGGAAAGACTACGCTGACGCATTTGCAGCCGGTGCTTGAGACTCTCGAATGGCTGAAAAACGAAACAAAGGTGTGGTTTGAAATTACGAACCTGATGATTCCGACGTTAAATGATAATCCTGCGGAGACACGCAAACTTTCCGAGTGGATTTTGACGCATCTCGGGCCGGATGTGCCTCTGCACTTCACGGCGTTCCATCCTGACTTCAAGCTGCAGGATAAGCCTCGCACGCCGCCTGAGACGCTTCACCGTGCGCGAGCGATCGCTCGGGAGACCGGTCTTCACTATGTATACGAGGGAAACATTTTCAGCGACGGCGCGAATACGGCTTGCCCCACGTGCGGCGAATTGTTGATCCGGCGTTCGTGGCATGATGTTCTCGAGAATCGGCTTGCCGAAGGCGCTTGTCCGAAGTGTGCGACGATTATTCCCGGCGTGTGGCGGAAATCCGGCAACGCTCCCTCAACAGTGGCGGCGCCGCGGAGAACAGCAGGGAATTACGATCACTTGAATTTGTAGGTGCCGTGAGGCCGGGCAAATTGCACGGCCCTAGGGATGGAACGTATAGAAGCCGGGGCCCACGCGCATTCCGTGATGCCAGGCAACGGGAAAAACCCACCACACTAGCGTACCCAGAATGGCCTGGCCCACGGTGAGCGGGAAAATGTTGCGCTCCCGGGAGAAGAGCCAGCTCATGACTGTTCCGCCGATAAGGGTCAGGGGCACGAGAACAGGATTTGGCCAGTGCAGCGCAGCGAAAATGGCCCCAGCCACTATCGCAGCCGCGCGAGGCTCCTGCAAGGCGTAGAGAAGCCGGTTCGTCAGATACGAATTCAGAGCAATTTGTTGCAGCAGACAAAACGCGAAGTAGCTAAAGAAACGCCAGGGTTCAGTGACGCGCGGCGGTACGCGGTGAAAGGCGCCAAGCCAAAAACCTGCCAGACAAGTAGTGAGAATAAATGCGGCAAAAATGAGCAGTCCTTGGCGCGTAGCGGGCCAGAGATTGTCGGCCCTCCAGCCCAGCGTTTTAGGAGTGTCGCGATGCAACGCGATGCTTAGAAGCAGCCAGATCGGAAAGATTATCCAAGAATTGGGCCTCGCTCCTTGAAGCTGCCAGATGTACCAGGCAATGTACCCAGCCAATCCGAGCGCCTCGACCAGCGTTAATGCACGATAACTAGTCCTTGACATCGGCCGCGGATGCAAAAAGATTTGGCTCATCGGCCCCGCCAAGCTTCAGCAGGTGCAGCGTGCTTTCGAACAACTGCTCGATTTCCGCTTCATTGGCGAGTTTTGGCGCCAGCAGCTTTTCCAAATTGAAGCCGAGAAAGCCGCGGTTGATCATCCGCGCGGGCAGCGACGCACGCAGCTGCTTCGAACTGAGCACGCCCGCTGCCTGGACTTCTTCAAAGACGGCTCTGCGTACCGGATCCAGAAAATCGTCGGCATGCAAGAGTCGGCAGATTTCCAGCCGCGTGCCTGGTTTTACGAGCACGGAACAGAGCAGGCGCAACGTGTTGCGTTCCATCTGCTCACGGTTCGGCGTCTTGGGAATCGGTTTACTTTTCATCTTAGGCGCGGTCGTAGAAACTTCGCATCTCCAAGCACTCCACGATCATCGTAATTGTGGAATTCACGCTAGATGAGATGATAGTACGGAGAACGAGGTTGTGTTCCTGGGAGCGGCCGCCATGGGAGAGAAGCACCGCGTCGTAATACTGGGCGGCGGATTCGGGGGGTTAAACGCGGCGCAAAAGCTGAAGCGTGCCCCCGTGGCTGTCACGCTGATCGACCGCCGCAATTTTCATCTTTTTCAGCCGCTCATGTATCAAGTCGCGACAGGCTCGCTGTCGCCGGGCGAGATTGCCGCTCCGTTGCGCGGTATTTTGAGCCGGCAAAAAAATGCGCAGGTTCTGCTGGGCGAAGCCGCCGACATTGATCCCGATGCCAAGCGTGTGGTTTTGCGCGATGGGGCTGCTTTTCCATACGATTCGTTGATTGTGGCGACGGGCTCCCAGACCTCTTATTACGGCAAAGACGAATGGAGGGATTGGGCGCCGAGCCTGAAATCCATTGAAGAAGCTACCGCTATCCGGCACAAAATTCTTTATGCATTTGAGTGTGCCGAGCGCTCGGCGACTGAGGAAGAAGCGCGCGCCTGGCTCACATTTGTGATTGTCGGCGCGGGGGCCACCGGCATGGAGCTGGCCGGCGCGCTCGCCGAGATCGCCAACGAAACTCTGAAGAACGACTTTCGCCACATCAATCCGCGCGAGGCTCGCATAATTCTAATGGAGGGCGGTTCGCGGGTGCTCGCTGCCTTTCCCGAGGATCTCTCGGCGAAAGCGGAAAGGCTTGTATCACGGCTCGGCGTCGAAGTGAAAAAGGGCGTGATGGTTACGTGCATTGATGCGGGCGGCGTCACGTACAGTTCTGGCGACGAGTCAAAAAGTCTGCCGGCAAAAACCGTGCTGTGGGCTGGCGGCGTCACAACCAATAAATTCGGAAGAAAACTCAGCGAACGCACGAAAGCGGAGACAGACCGAAGCGGGCGCATCAAGGTCAATCCTGACCTTACCGTTTCTGGCTATCCGGATATTTTCATCGTAGGAGATCTTGCGCTCTCACTGGGGGAGGATGGGAGGCCGCTGCCGGGTGTTGCACAGGTGGCTATCCAGGGCGGCGCTTACGCGGCTAAGACCATTCGCGCTCGACTGAAAGGGAAGAACGACACGAAGTCGTTTCACTATTTCAATAAGGGAGATATGGCCGTCATTGGGCGAGCGGCAGCCGTCGCCAACATTTTCGGCTTTCACCTCGCGGGCCTGTTTGCATGGCTCACTTGGCTTTTTGTCCACCTCATCTATATTGTGGAGTTTCAGAGCCGCGTCCTGGTCTTCGTGCAATGGGGCTTCGAATATCTGACCTTCAGCCGCGGCGCGCGCCTCATCACCGGCGTGGCCGCCACAGATTCGTTAGAGAAACCCGGAGCTCTCAGCAGCACAGGCGATGACCGTTGACCTCCCCGATGCAGTTCACAGCGCGCAATGCTAGAATTCGCGTTCGCGAAGCAAATACTGAAGATGTGCTATGAGGGTTTTCCCTTGGTGAAACGAGTTGCTATAGTTTCCGCTCTATCGGCATTTATCCTTCTTCTCGTAGCGGTGACGAATTCACCGGCTTGGCCTCAACGATCGGAGACTCCCGATCCGGCGATCGAGCGCGGGCACAAGCAGTTTGAGCAAGCTTGTGGGTTCTGTCATGGTCCTGACGCAACGGGGGCACGCGGGCCAGACCTTGTCCGCTCGCCGCTTGTGGCGCACGATGTGAAGGGTGACCTTGTCGGCGCCGTTATTCATCAAGGCCGGCCAGATAAGGGGATGCCCGCGATGCCACTGACGGATGAGCAAGTCAGCGACATCGCGGCGTTTCTTCACGCGCGCGCGGCCGAAGCACTGAGATCGAACGGGGTGCCGCGGGGTTACCCGGCAGAAAAGTTGCTCACGGGCAATGCCGATGCCGGAAAGGTCTTTTTCAATGGCGCCGGCGGCTGCCATCAGTGCCATTCCCCGGTCGGCGATTTGGCTAAAATCGCGGGTAAGTACTCCCCCGTGGATCTCGAAGCTCATATGTTATATCCCGAAGGACGGCATACCACTGCGGTAGTGACGCTGCCCTCTGGCAAGCAAATCAAAGGTCCGCTGGTCCATGCCGACGACTTTGTAGTTTCGCTGCAAGACGCCTCGGGCTGGTACCGGTCATTTTCTCGTGATGCTGTGAAGGTAGAGCTGCAGGATCCTCTAGCCGCCCACCGCGAGCTGCTCGGTAAGCTCACTCAGGCGGATGTTCACAACCTCTTCGCGTATTTGGAAACTTTGAAGTAGGAAATACAGAAACACAAGCCAGAGGACAGGAGCCGGAATGCTTTTCAACTTCCGTGGAGTGATGAAGGGCGCGCGTGACTGCAAGAAGCGCCATGGCGGCTATCTGGGACTTTGTCTTGCCGGGAAGCGAACCAGAGCGCTGCTGCCGCTGCTGCTCTTTGCTTTGGGGCCGCATCCGCCGTTTGCTTCGGCGCAAGAACTTGATCCTTCCGCGCTTTTCAAACCGCCCACCGATACCTGGCCGACGTACAACGGCGACTATTCCGGCAAGCGCTTCAGCACGCTCGATCAGATCAACGCAGGAAATATCAACTCGCTCACACTCGCCTGGGCTTTTTCGACGCACAGTACAACGATCAAATCCACTCCTCTGGAAGTAAACGGCATTCTCTACTTTTCTGTTCCTGACAATGTTTGGGCGGTGGATGCGCGCTTCGGCCGCAGGATTTGGCACTACGAACGAAAGTCGGAAGGCGACCACATCGGCCATCGCGGCCTCGCGATGTACAAGAATTGGCTGTACTTCACGACTCCCGACGCGCACCTGATTTGTCTCGACGCCAAAGATGGCACGGTGCGCTGGGACATGGAGCTCGCCGATCCAAAGCTCGAGTATTTCTCGACGATGGCGCCGCTCGTTGTGCGTGATCACGTAATCGTCGGCGTCTCCGGAGACGTTACGGACATTCCCGGTTTTCTCGAATCGCTCGATCCGGAGACGGGGAAAATCCAGTGGCGCTGGAACACCGAGCCGGAACCAGGCAAGCCAGGCTCCGAGACGTGGCCCAAAGACAGCGACGCCATCCTCCACGGCGGCGGAATGACCTGGATGACGGGGACGTACGATTCCGACCTGAATCTCCTCTATTGGGGCACGGGGAATCCGAACCCTGTACTGGCGGGAGAGGGACGGCCTGGCGACAATCTCTATACTTGCTCGATTGTCGCCCTGAATCCGGACACCGGCAAACTCGTTTGGTATTTTCAGCCTTCGCCGCACGATGTGCACGACTGGGATGCCGTCGAGACGCCAGTGCTCTTCGACGCGGAATTCAAAGGCAAGCAGCGCAAGCTGTTGGCGCAAGCCAGCCGCAACGGTTTCTTCTTTGTGCTCGATCGCACGAATGGCGAGCATCTGGTCACTTCGCAGTTCATCGATCAATCGTGGGCGAGTGGGATTGACAGTCGAGGACGGCCGATCGCCAAGCCCGAAGCCACGCCGACTCCGGATGGCGCGCTCGTCGAACCTGGGTCGGACGGCTCGACAAATTGGATGGCACCAAGTTTTGATCCGCAGACGGGGCTGTTTTACGTGAACTGCCGCCGCCTTTTCAGCATTTATTACAATACGGCAGAAGGGAAACCCGAAGGATGGGGAGGCCGCGACAGAAACTTGTGGGCCAATTCCACGCTGCGTGCGCTCGACTACCGCACCGGCAAAGTAGTGTGGAACCACGAGATCGGTGACGGGGAAAGCATTGCGGGGATCCTTACAACCGCGGGACATCTTCTTTTCAGCGCTGATAACTCGGGTAATTTGCTGGCTCTTGATCCCGCCACGGGCAAGACTCTCTGGCACTTGAACGCGGGCGGCAAATTGGACGCTTCGCCTATGACCTATGAGCTGGAAGGGCGGCAATACCTAATTCTTGCGGTGCAAGACGTACTCTACGCCTTCGCTCTTCCCGCGCCTCTTCCATCTCGCTGAGTTCGAGCTCGAGAAAAACAGTTCATTCAAACGTGCAGGCCGGTATTACACATGGGAAAGTAACGCTTCAAGCTTCGGAGGAAGTCTGCTTAAACGTCAGCCTTTCGATTGACAAGCCGCGTCTGTCCGCAAGCCCCAATTTTCCGAGAATATTCGAAACATGAAACTTCACGGTCCGTTCCGAAATATCCAGTGCGCTGGAAATCTCTTTGTTGGTCAAACGCCGCATCAGCAATTGAAGTATTTCGCCCTCTCGCGCGGTTAGAAAATGGCCATGCAGAAGCTGCGCTTCCAGCAGTGCTTTCCCCTGCTTGACGAATGCCAGCAAAACTTCGGAAGGCACCCACAGCTGTCCCTTCTGGATGCTGCGGATCGCCTGAGGCAACTCCCTCTGCCACGCTTTGTGAAGCTCCACGAATCCATCGATGCCCCAACTGAACAGCCTTATTTTTTCCGTGTGACAGTCGTCGCCCGGCGGTAGAAGCCCCAGAAATTTGCTGCCGGGCGCGGAAGCGCGGCAGCGTCCCGCGAGCGGCCCTAAGTCCGTGTGCAAGGAACACGCATCCAGAACGAAAAGCCGCGGTGAATTTCCTTGGCGCATCGCCTCGGCTTCACTTGTGGCGGGGGGCAACGTGCGCGCAGGGAAATCTTTGAGGTGAGACATGATTCCGCTGACTGCGCGGATGAGCAGGGGGTGAGAACTTAGGAGCTGGATTGCGATAGCCACTGGCGTTGCACCTTAGAGGCGCACACACACCTTATGGATCGACGGACTCTATAATAGTAACTAAACCATAATTAAGAGAAAGAACGCTGCACCACTGTAGGGAATATAGCGCCATTCCAGCGGGATGCAACAAGTTTTTTTACATGGGCGGCATGAGTATTTTTCATTCTAGGCTTCGGAACCGTTCCGCGGAGAGGCGCCGCTTTGGAAAGATCTTATTACCGTGTTTGCTCCACCCATGCTGTACTTTGCCTCCCTCCTCAGGGACAGGAAAAATGACACCACGAATTCCAGCCCGGGCCGTTGTGGTCGTGGGCCTTTGAGCTTAGGTTCTCGCGCATACGGTTGCGCAAGGCGAAGGCCCGGAGTGGCCGGGTGCGTCCCACGCCGGTCACCTATTTGAACAATTAGAGGCGGGAGCTTGTCGGAGCCGGCATCAACGTGACGGGCTTCTTCAAAACGAATCCCTGACGCCCAGCAGGGAATTCGGCGTCTAGAGTGATTCGAGTTCGTGTGCCCGCGGTCGTTGTGTCAGCGTCGGAGCATTTCTGGAACAGCGGGATGCGCTCTCGAAGATTGTCTTCAAGAAGGGGGTTGCGAATGAGAAAGATCAGGATCGCGGTATTTTTCGGTTTGGGTGCGGCGGCATTCTTCCCGTGCAGTGCATTTGCGCAGACCGACCCCGGTGTTCGCTCAGGACCAATTAATGGCCAGTCGGGAGCCACGGCGACGAGCCCGCTTCCGCTCGCTTCTGTGGCGGCGAACAGCCCGACGGGTGCGCTGGAATTTTTCCAGAATGGTCTTGCGCGGTTCCAGGAAGTAGAGGTCGTCTCAGGCGGCGCCAACAACGGCTTGGGGCCACGGTTTAACTTTAACCAGTGCTCGGGCTGCCATTCGCAGCCGAGCATCGGAGGCTCGAGCCCCGCCACCAATCCCGAGTTCTCAGCGATCGCCAATGGGATTGCCAGTAGCTCAGCGAACTCCATTCCGTCGTTCCTCACCGCTAGCGGGCCAACGCGGGAAGCTCGATTCCCATTTTTCTTCAATTCGAACGGCAATCCCAACACTAACGCGCCCAATGGCGGAGTCGAGGATATCTTTGTGGTTTCCGGGCGGTCGGACGCAGGCAGTTGCAGCCTGCCGCAACCCAGCTTCGCCATTGCGCAATCAACCAACAACGTCATCTTCCGCATTCCTACGCCAGTGTTCGGCGCAGGCTTGATCGAGAATATCGATGACTCCACATTGATTGCCGTTCAAGTCGCTGCGGCAAGCAATAGCTTGGGGATCAGCGGGACCTTTAACCACAACGGCAACGACGGAACAATCTCGCGCTTCGGCTGGAAAGCGCAGAACAAATCGCTTTTGCTCTTTTCCGGCGAAGCCTACAACGTGGAAATGGGTATCACCAACGAGATATTCGGACAAGACCGTCCGCTGCCGGGTGAGGACCAGCAGGGGAGCGGGCTCCCGGCAAGTTGCCTGAACCTCTCCAAGACGGGATACCCGGAAGACGCAACCAATTTCACCGTGGCGTCCAACGCGGATCCTTCGGCACAAAACGCCCAGGTTCCTTCCGACATCGTTTTGTTCGCGGAGTTTATGCGGCTGCTTGCGCCGCCAACACCATCCACGACCACGCCCGGCGGTGCGGCGTCGATTAGCCGCGGGCAGGCTCTCTTCAGCGCCATCGGCTGCGCCACGTGCCACACCCCGACGCTCAGCTCCACACAACCCTCGAATGTCACGTCCTCGCTGGGGAGCGCGTCGGTAAGCGCCTTCTCCGACATCGAGATTCATCACATGGGCACCCGTCTTGCGGACAACGTCTCGCAAGGTGGCGCAGGCGGCGATCAATTCCGCACGGCACCATTGTGGGGACTCGGCCAGCGCATCTTCTTCTTACACGATGGACGCACAACTAATCTCCTGACCGCTATCGCGGATCATTCGAGCAATGGCTCAGAGGCCACGGAGGTTGAGGAAAACTTTGCTTCACTTTCGTCCAGCCAGCAGCAGGATCTTTTGAACTTCCTGCGATCGCTGTAGCTCTTCATCGCCACCACAGGGCCGGGCGAGGCGCGAAAGCGCCTCACCCGGTTATTTCTCCTCTCTCGGGAAGCTGCTGGACCGGAGGGAACTCTTAATTCAGGGAAGGAATATGGGTTCTACTTGGCTGCGATTTCTCGCAGTTCTAGCCATTCACGGGTCGCTGCTCGGGGTGGCTCAGGGCGCCCCTCAGGGTGGCGGCGACTTTTCCACTAATCCGGATGCGAAAAAGCTGCCCACAGAGACGATCCTGGTGAAGGGCGCGTGGTCGAGCGCCAGCGATGGCGTGACGCCGGTGCCGGAGGGCGGGCGGGTTTCCAGGAATATCTATAACAACGCTTATTTTGGTCTCACTTATCCTTTGTCCTCGGATTGGACCGAAAAGTACAGTGGCCCGCCGCCTTCCGACAGCGGATACTACGTGCTTGCGCAAATCCGTCCCGCCGATACGTTTACGGGCGCAAGCCGGGGCAGCATTTTGATCGCCGCCCAGGACCTGTTTTTTACCCTTACGCCGGTCGGGAACGCATTCGAGCTAATCAATCACATCAAGGACCATTTGAACGCGGACTACAAAGTGGAGCGGCCGCCGACGCCGGTCACTATTGCCGGCCGCTCCTTTGTCCGCTTTGACTATTTCTCTCCTGTTGCCGAGTTGCACTGGCGCGTGCTCGCGACAGAAACGCGCTGCCACATGGTGCAGTTTGTTTTTACCAGCAGCGACACAAAGCTGATCGAAAGCCTCATCCAAGACATGAACGCGATAAGCCTGCCAGCGGACGCCGGAGTCATTGCGGGGACGGGCGGCGGCGATGCAGCCGTTTGTATCAAGGACTATGCCCGCGACGAAAACATCATAGAGAGGGACGATCCGGTGTTTACCGAACGCAGATTCAACTCCGTTCCGGTGCGCATCATCATCGACAAAGAAGGCAAGGTTAAGCACATTCACTTTCTCAGCGCTTTTCCTGACCAAGCTAAGGCCATCACGGATGCTCTGGCGCAGTGGAGATTCAGGCCTTACCTGCGTAACGGACAGCCCGTGGAAGTCGAAACCGGCATTATGTTCGGGCATCCGCCGCGCCTGGCCGCACCTCCTTCCACCAATGCGGTGAGCGAATGAGCGGGATCATTGTGCGCGCCGCTCGAGCCTTATCGGGGAAGACGCTTCTTGCTGCCGGCCTGCTTGCCTCTTTTTCATGTAGTGCAACGGGCGCGGGCAACATCACCGGCAGTGTACGCAATCTGAGCCGCGACCAACCGGCCGCCGGCGATGAAGTGATCCTTCTTCGAGTGGATCACGCCATGCAAGCAGAAGCCCGCGCCAACACTGGCGCACAAGGAGCGTTTGCTCTCCATGTGCCGTCCAGGGCGAAATCCTATTCCTACGTCGTGCGCGTGATTCATCAAGGCGTCTCCTACGATCAGCGCGCCTCCGCAGGCGACGTTCTCTCCATTCAGGTGTTCGATGTGGCGGCACGAGTGCGAGGCATTACCACGAGTATTGAAATCCTGCGCGCCGGAACGAATGAACATCTACTGCATGTTTCCGACATGTACGAACTTAGGAACGAATCCAGTCCGCCTGTGACTCAAGCGGGTGGCCGCACGTTCGAAGTTTACCTGCCCGCGAACGCCAAGCTGGATTCCGTTCTGGCGGCAGGCCCGGAGAAAATTGGCGCGCAGATCACCGCGGACCTCATCGCCAACGAGCCGGGGCACTATGCAGTCAATTTTCCCTTGCGCCCGGGCGAGACGAAGTTTGCTTTCAACTACGACATTCCCTACAACGGTCGCGCCGTTTTTGAGACAAGACTTGTACGCCCGCTGCGGCAGCTGGCCGTCATGCTTCCACCGTCGATGAAATTCTCATCGCGCTCACCGGCCTTTGAGCTGCTTGCCACTGGCCGCAACGACTTTCAAGTCCAGACAGCCAACCAACTGGAGGCAGGCGAAGGCCCCGTGTTTGAAGTTTCGGGCATGGGGGCGCTGCCACCGCTCGGAGATCAAGCCAAATCGCTTACACCGCAGATGTCCCCGCAAGTCGCTGGCCCGGTCATCCCCGTACCGGGCCAGCCCGCCCTCCCATCGCTGGGCCGCATCGATTCGCGCGCAGACCAAGCTCAACCACCTTCCCAATCGATCGTCCTCGGTGGACTGACTGCCGTCCTCCTAACTGCGTGTGGGTTGCTGATTTGGCGGGCACACAAGGCACAAAGCATTTCTCGCGAAGGGACTATTACGCGGCCCTCACCGTTGCGGCCGTCGGATATCCTGCGCGACGCTTTGCGGCAAGAACTTTCTCGGCTGGATGCCGACAGAAAGCGTGGGATGATTTCGCGGAAGGAATACTCCTCGGCCAAGCTAGCTTTGAAGGAATCAGTGAAGCGCGCTCTCGCTAGAGCCAGTTAGCGCGAATGAGTCTTGTTAGAATCTTGCCACGGTTGAGTCTCTTCTCTGCCCATTTCTTGCCCACGGTCGGCCTTCACAGCCTCATCCTCGACCAAGGCCCAGTATGAAGCTCCGAGAGCCGTATGGGCTCTTCGCGGTCTTGCGGCAGTGCGCGTTTGCTAAGGCCGGTTAAACGGTGCAGAACCCATGCGGCGCCTCTCGAAACGCAACCGCCTTGCCATATCCAACGCATCTAGATATTATCTAGAGATGCTGCGGTTCGATTGGGACGAACAGAAGAACAAAAGTAATCGGATCAAGCATGGAATTTGGTTTGAAGAGGCCCAGAGCGTTTTTAGCGATCCGCATGGACGCGTATTTTATGATCCGGAGCACTCCGAGCACGAGGATCGGTTTATTCTACTCGGTGTGAGTTCAGCGGAAAGAACGCTTATCGTAGTTCACTGCTACAAGGAAAACGATTCCGTGGTCAGGATTATTTCTGCCCGTAAGGCGACTAGAAAGGAGGTGCGCTACTATGAGGAAGGAATATGATTTCTCCAAATTGAAAGAGCTGAAGAACCCGTACGCGAGAAAGAAAAAGGCGGTGGGCATTAACTTGAGTCCGGAAGTTGTGGACTACTTCAAGCGACTAGCGGAAGAGACTGGACTGCCTTACCAGAAATTGATTGATTTGTATCTGCTGGACTGCGCGAGAAAACGCAAGAAGCTGACAATGAAGTGGGTGGCATAGCGGCGACGAATTACTCAGGCTGCGGTGAATGCTTCGGCGTCAGGACTTGCGCAAGCGGGACGGTTCACTGGTTTCGATCAGCAACCCCCGGGAGACCTGTGATGTGCGAGCTTAAATAAATCTCGTGCCAGCTGTCTGAACGGCGTGTTGTCTGGACACCAGCGCTTTACAACGTGGTATGTGCCGTTCTGCGTTCCTTCCACGATCCAGTCGGCTTCGTCAAAACCATGCCGGGAGGAATCTGTTGGCATTTTCCAAAATTCAGTACGCTCGAGCGCCCCAAGAAACTTTGCTATCTGTTGGGCGTCCAGCGTGTACGATTTGTCTGTCGTTAGATTGAGCTTGCGTAAATCCCTCGCGCGAAATCTGATGCGGCCTGTGCCATCTGGCAAGATGGTGAGAGAAGCTGACTCCGAGCCACTAGAGAGGCATGGCGACACAATGATTCGGAAGGCGGAAACGGTGCCCGGGGCAAAGGGCCAGAGCGGTTCTTCACCCAACGAGGGCAACTCGCGAGAATACCAGCTACCACCAAACGTGCTGTCAGGGAAATTACCTCCTAGAAAAGAATCGTTGTATGTGTTTAAGGTCGCCAAAAGCTCCTTTGCGAGTTCGCGGTTGGGCGAAGAGTCTGGCAACCCTCTCAACGTAGCCCGAACAGCTTCAAATCGGCAAAGCTAGACCAAACGTCCATCCGGAGACACCGTTCGCAACTGCCTGCTGATGCCCCTCGGGCAGGCTAGCTACAGTCGATAAGAAACCATCCGGGTCGGCGAGGAGAGCCAGGTCGAAGAAGTCAGTCAGGTAGGTGAACCGGAGTAAAGTCAATAGCACCGCTTTGTCTCCGGGGCGGTATAGCAGTGTCAGTGTCTCGATATTCTTGTCGAGGTCGCGGCAGCCTTTGCCACCATGGGGGCAAGCATCGATGCCTGCGAGAGCAGCATCTCTCTCCAATTCAGACGGCGAGTCTGCGAAAGTAATAGTCGAAATAACCAAAATAACGGCAACCAGAAAGCAGGCAGGTCTCACGACTCAATTCTCAACCTCCTTTGCCGAAGTTCTTCTTGCCTAAAATTGTATGCTTGAGATGCTGACGGGCGACCAAGACGTTGTATTACCGGACATCATGTGCTTTTTCATGCCGATCCACTCTTACGATTACGGCGTTATCGGGCTTTGTCATGCACCCTGAGGTCTTCACTTGTTTTTCGCGAGATACAACCTAACCGCCTTCGATCTGACTCGTCATACCAGTGGCAGATTTCTCCGTGTGTCTTCAAGGAGTTTAGATGCGCCTTTGGTGGGCTTTCATTTTGTCGACATTCGCAACGGCCAGTGCGTTTGCTCAGGCGGCTGCACCGGCAAAAAAGTCGGAATTGCAACTTACTCTGGATAAAAAGGTTCAGCGGTGGCAGACCGTCTTTGACGACGTAAGTATCGCGATCGCGTATATCGAGAACGGGAAAATCTCCTGGATTTCCATCCACGGAATGCGATTTCCCGGAGGTCCTCCGGCAGATGGCAAGACCCTTTATTCCGTTGCCTCTTTAACAAAGCCGATTACGGCAGAAACAATTTTGCGAATGGCATCCGCGGGAAAGCTTTCGTTAGACGAACCGATTTCGTCGTACTGGATTGACCCCGATGTGAAAGACAACCAGTGGAATGCGTTGCTGACACCCCGAATCTGCCTGTCTCACCAAACGGGGTTTCCGAACTGGCGCTACCAAAGCAAAGACGTGTTGGGATTTCAATGGGAACCTGGCACCAAAACAGGCTATTCCGGTGAAGGGTACGAATACGTTGCACGCTTCGCGGAAAAAAAGACTGGCCAATCATTCGAGGCCTTGGCGAAGCAGTACGTCTTTGCCCCAATCGGGATGAATGACACATCTTATACGCCTCAACCATGGTGGCAAGACCGGCAAGCCAAACCTTTCGAATCAAAACCACGAACTCAACTAAATGCTGCGGACCTTTTGCGATCGACAATCGGAGATTATGCAAAATTCGTGGTAAGCGTGATGCACAACGAGAATATCAGCAAGGAAATTGCGGCTGAGCGCCACAAGATCACACGAAATCTAGTTACGCCCGACAAAGAAACTGTGCTGTGTGAGGAGGCCAAAGACCCTACCCGGTGCAAAGTGGCCGAGGGTCCTGGTCTAGGCTGGCGAATCGTGACGATCGACGGGGAGACCATAGTCGATCATAGTGGCAACGATGGAGACGTTAAGACGTTTGCCTACTTTGTGCCTTCGAAGCAAATGGGTGCCGTGATCTTCACATGTGGAAATGACGACGATTTCGAGGCGATTGAGAGGCACAAGCGGGTCATTCGGAAGATTGTGGGAGCACTCTACCCTGACCGAGTCTATGTTGAAACTATGACCAATCTTCTCTGATTTGAGGCGGACTGTCGCCCCGATAGTCCACGCCTGGCAGTGTCTCGTTTACTTTTCCCTTTCGGGATACTTTGGGCGGAAAGCCTAGCGACTGCCTGATGAGTCGATACCGGACATGGAGGATCGGGCCGATTCCGGTTAATTAGGCACCCAGTTGGTTCACCTGGCTCAGCGTTCGGTAAGTGTTTCCGAGGTGCCGACGATTTAGAAAATGGAGAGTGAAGGCAAAGATTTCACTTGGAGTGGCCATGCCCTGATCTCCTAAAGTGGACATTTCCCGCTATGGCGCGGTGTGGCAAGCTGGCTGGTAGAGCATTGTCATCTCCCCTGCAGTTTGTTCTGAAAGGAACCGCTGATGAAATTATATAGATCTCTACTGGTGTTTAGTTTGATTGGTCCGTCGCTCGTTTTCCCAACGGAAAGAGTACACGGGCAGGACGGGACGGTTAGCGCGCAACAGAGTGTGCCCGACAAACGAGATGGGCAGCACGATTTTGACTTCCTCGTTGGCTCTTGGAAATTCCACCTGAAACGATTGAAGCGGCGATTAGCCGGCTCGACCGAATGGGTGGAATTCGACGGGACCACGATCTGTCGGAAGGTCTTGGACGGTCGTTCGGAAGTAGAAGAAATGAATGTCGTTAGCGCGGACAAGCTCACACACATTCAGGGCTTGGCGCTGCGTCTTTACAACCCGGAGTCTCATCAGTGGAGCATTTACTGGGCCAACGCTGCCGATGGAGTCCTGGAGCAGAATCCCATGGTTGGGCAGTTTAGCAACGGACGAGGGGAATTCTATAACCAACAAATCTATGAGGGGAGAGCGATCTATGCCAGATTCGTCTGGTCAGGCGTCACAACGGATTCGCCACACTTCGAGCAGGCCTTTTCTACGGATGGGGGAAAAACCTGGGAAACGAACTGGATAACTGACCAAACCAAAGCGGCGCGTGTCAACGACCCTGAGACAGGTGCTCACATAATTTAGTGAGTTTTTCACCGTTCGATTAGGATCACCAGTTTCCATCAGAAATTTCGCTCCAGGATCGCCTAGCAACGACGATCGGCAA
>Ga0210393_10000282_pt1 | contig 46637 bp, 51 predicted proteins | sample IncBWC27OmetaG_FD_160068 | JGI IMG/M metagenome (GOLD analysis project Ga0210393, IMG submission 160068) | Forest soil microbial communities from Barre Woods Harvard Forest LTER site, Petersham, Massachusetts, United States - Inc-BW-C-27-O ... | reverse complement strand
CAAGACGCACGAATACGCACCACGCGTGTTGATTGCGAACTCCAACCTGGTCGGGCATTGGTCGAACTGGGAGAAGTTCAACGAACTGGAGCGCGCCGGCCTGATGATGTACGGCCAGATGACGGCTGGCTCGTGGATCTACATCGGCTCACAAGGAATTGTGCAAGGCACATTCGAAACATTTTCAGCGGCTGGAGAAAAACATTTCGGAGGAGACCTCGCCGGCAAACTCATCGTAAGCGGAGGCATGGGCGGTATGGGCGGAGCGCAGCCGCTCGCAGCGACGATGACGGGCGCGGCTTTCCTCGGCATCGATGTCGATCCCGAGCGCATCAAGAAACGCCTCAAAACCGGCTACTGCGACTTCATGGTCACCACGCTCGACGAAGCCTTGCGTATCCTGAAGAACGCCGTCCGAAAAAAAGAAAATGTCTCGGTTGGCTTGGTAGGGAACTGCGCCGACGTGATTCCGGAACTCGCTGAGCGCGGCGTAGTCCCAGACATCCTCACCGATCAGACTTCCGCGCACGATCCATTGAACGGCTACGTGCCTAACGGCATGACGCTCGAAGCCGCAATCGAACTGCGCCAACACGATCCGAAAAGTTATGAGGAGAAGTCACTCGACGCGATGGCTCGCCACGTCGAAGGCATGCTGCGCCTCCAGAAGATGGGCGCGGTGACTTTCGACTACGGCAACAATATTCGCACGTTCGCATTTCAGCGAGGGGTGAAGAACGCTTACGATTTTCCCGGATTTGTGCCCGCATATATCCGTCCTTTATTCTGCGAAGGCCGCGGCCCATTTCGTTGGGTGGCCCTATCGGGCGAGCCTTCCGATATTCACGTCACCGATGACTTAGTCCTGGAATTGTTCCCGGACAATCGGATTCTGCGTCGCTGGATTGATCTGGCCCGCAAGCGCATCAAGTTTCAAGGACTGCCCGCGAGAATCTGCTGGCTTGGATACGGCGAGCGAGCAGAGTTCGGGTTGGCGATGAATGATCTAGTGAAGAAGGGCAAGATCAAAGCCCCAATCGTGATTGGCCGCGATCATCTCGATTGCGGCTCGGTCGCTTCTCCATTCCGCGAAACTGAAAGCATGAAAGATGGCAGCGACGCCGTAGCCGATTGGCCGCTGCTGAATGCCTTGTTGAATACGGCCGCCGGCGCTTCCTGGGTTTCTATTCATAACGGCGGCGGTGTGGGCATCGGGTATTCGCTGCACGCAGGACAGGTAACCGTGGCCGACGGCACTGAAATGATGGCGAAACGAATCGAGCGCGTATTGACGACCGATCCAGGGATGGGCGTGATCCGCCACGTCGACGCGGGCTACGAAGAAGCGAAAGAGTTTGCGGGAAAGACCGGCGTGAAAGTGCCGATGAGAAGTTAAGTGCCAGCTTTGGACCGATCCAGAAAAGCAAAATTGCGACAGCCTGCTCTGCTGCTGATCAACATCGGACAGCTTCTGACTCTGCGCTCGTCGCAAGATAATTCGCGTCCGCGACGCGGAACCCAACTCAACGAACTTGCCATTATCAAAGACGCCGCGGTTCTTTGCCTGGGTGGAAAGATCGTCTCTGTCGGTAAGAGCAAAGATGCACTACGGGATTCCTGGATCAAGAAAAATCGCAAAAGCGTCATCGAGATCGATTGTGAGCGCCAAATCGTTTTGCCGGGATTCGTCGACTCTCATACTCATCCCGCTTTCGTCATGCCACGCCTGCTCGATTTCGAAAAACGTATTTCCGGAGCTACCTACGAAGAGATCGCGGAAGCTGGCGGCGGTATTCGGTCGAGCGTGGAAGGCGTCCGCAACGCAACAAAAAGTCAACTAGCCGAGCACGTGCTGCAAGCGTTGCGCGAAATGGCCGAACAAGGCACGACGACAGTCGAAGCCAAGTCAGGTTACGGACTGACCTTGGAATCAGAATTGCAGTCCCTCGAAGCCATACGCGGCGCAGCCGCTCAGTGGTCCGGCACGGTCGTCCCAACTCTGCTCGGTGCTCATGTGCTGCCGAACGAATTTCAGGGTCGATCTCGCGAATACGTCAATCTTGTTTGTGAACAAATGATTCCCCAGGCAGCCAAGCGAAAGCTTGCCCAGTTTGTGGATGTGTTTACTGAGCGCGGAGCCTTCAGCGTCGATGACACTGCAAGAATTTTTGACGCTGCACAAAAGCATGGCTTGGGCGTGAGGGCGCACGTATGCCAGTTGAGCGAGACTCCGCTCCAGCCACTATTACGCTACAATCCAGTGTCGCTTGACCACATGGATCATCTGAACGATGATGACATTCGAGAACTGGCACACGGCGACACAATCGCGACGCTGGTGCCGGGAGCGAATTACTTTCTCGGCCTGCCTCACTTTCCTCCGGCGCGAAAATTGATCGATGCGGGCGTGGCCGTGGCATTGGCCACTGATTACAATCCGGGATCGTCGCCGACTCCTAGCATGCCTTTTGTTTTATCGCTCGCCTGCACGCATATGAAGATGTCGCCGGCTGAGGCAATTTCCGCTGCGACGATCAACGGCGCCTGGGCATTGCGACTCGTCGACCGAAAAGGCTCGATTGAACCGGGAAAGGACGCGGACCTGGCTGTATTCGAAGCCGACGATTATCGCGAAATCCCGTACTGGGTCGCCTCCAATCGATGCGCCTTCACAGTTTTGAACGGGACACTGATTGCCTCATCGGGATCGGCAGGTCTTGGTTGAAACTTTCAGCGCCGAAATTGCGTATAGAAACAGGTCGAACCATCGCGGGATTCCACCAAGCTATTAGAGTACTGAGGGAAAAATGAAACGAATCTTCTTGCTGGCTGGTCTTTGCTCGTGTCTGGTCGTTGTTTGTGCGGCTCAACGTTTGCCAGAACTCGCCGTTCCCGATAACTACAAGCTCGCGTTTGCCCCAGACTTCACCAAGAATAACTTCTCGGGAGAAGAGACGATCCAGGTTCGCGTGCTAAAGCCTACCTCGGAGATCGTGCTCAACGCCGCTGAAATTAATTTCGACGTTGCGACCATCACTGGCGGAGGCGCAAGTCAGAAGGCTAAAGTCACGCTCAACAAAGAAAAAGAAATGGCGACTCTCACGGTCGGGAACCCAATCCAGCCCGGTGCCGCGACCATTCAGATTCGCTACACCGGAATCCTCAATGATCAACTGCGCGGCTTTTACCTGGGCAAAGACTCCGATGGCCGCAAATATGCAGCCACGCAGTTCGAAGCCACCGACGCCCGCCGTGCGTTTCCTTCATTCGACGAACCCGCTTACAAAGCCACCTTTGACGTGACCGTAACCGCAGACCAGGGGATGACAGTAATCTCAAACACCAAGGTAGTCTCGGATGCGCCGGGGCCCGGAGATGGCAAACACACGGTCCATTTCGCGACCACTCCGAAGATGTCAGCGTACCTGGTCGCAATGGTCGTGGGGAATTTCGAATACATCGAGGGCTCAGCCGACGGTATCCCAATTCGCGTTTACACCACTCCGGGGAAAAAAGAATTGGGCACATTCGCACTGGACGCGGCCGACAACATCATGCGGTATTACAACCGCTATTTCGACATCAAATATCCCTACGGAAAGCTGGACCTGGTTGGCCTCGCCGACTTTTCGGCCGGCGCCATGGAGAATACTGGCTGTATCACCTTTCGCGAAATCCTCCTGTTGCTGGATGACAAGCACGCTTCAATCGATTTGAAGAAGGACGTGGCGTCCGTCATCGCGCACGAAATGGCGCATCAATGGTTTGGCGACTTAGTCACGATGAAGTGGTGGGACGACATCTGGCTGAACGAAGGCTTTGCCACCTGGATGTCGAGCAAGCCAGTGGAGGCGTGGAAGCCGGAATGGAATATCGACCTCGATGATGTAAGGGAGACCGGAGACGCGATGAATGCTGACTCCCTGGTAAACACCCATCCCATTCACCAGCAAGCCGAGACCCCGCAACAGATACTCGAGTTGGCGGACGACATCACTTACGGAAAGACGGCGACCGTGCTGCGCATGTTGGAAGCTTATCTCGGTCCGGAGACGTTTCGCGCTGGCGTCAACGCATACTTGAAAAAACATGCTTACGCAAATGCCACCGCTTCTGATTTCTGGAGCGCGCAATCCCAGGTTTCCAAGAAGGCGGTCGATAAGATCATGCCCACCTTCGTGGAACAACCAGGGCCGCCACTTGTGAGCGTGAAGAATCAATGCTCGGGAAATTCGACGACGGTCAGCTTGTCCCAACAGCGTTATTTTTATGACCGCGCTTTGTTCAACGCAGGAAGCAAGGAAGTTTGGCAGATTCCGGCGTGCATGAAATCGAGCAAGGATGCTGGCGCGGAGGAATGTGAATTGCTGACTAAGCAGGAGCAGCCCTTCAACCTTCCCGGATGTTCACCTTGGGTTCTAGCCAACGCCGGCGCGAAAGGTTATTACCGCTCGGGCTATGAGTCCGACGCTGTGCGCTCGATGGCAAAGGATGTCGAAACCGCATTGACCCCTGCCGAGCGGATCAGGTTGCTGTCTGACATTTGGGCGTCTGTCCGCGTGAGTCGCGAGCCTATCGGTGACTACTTGGCCGTGGCCCAAGGAATGCAGACGGATCGCACGAGCGCGGTCTTGAGTGAAATGATCAGCCAGCTCGATTACATCGGAGAACACTTGGTGAACGATTCAGATCGCGAGTCGTACGATCTGTGGGTTCGTCAGCTCCTGGTGCCTGCGGCCAAAGATATCGGATGGGCACCGAAGCCGGGCGAGAGCCCTGATCAGAGCAGCCTGCGCGGCCGGCTCATCCATGCCCTGGGCTACACCGCGCGTGATCCCGAAACAGAAGCGGTAGCCCGTAAACTGACCGCCCAGGGAATGCAGGATCCGTCGTCGGTGGATCGTGAGCTTTTGTTCGCGGTTTTGCAGGTCTCGGCGCTCAACGGAGATGCGGCGCTGTACGACGCCATCCTCTCGCACGTGAAATCCGCCAAGACGCCGGAGGAAGAATACCTCTATCAGCGGATACTCACGCTCTTCAGCGATCCTAAGCCGCTGGAGAGAACTTTGGAATATGCAATTTCGCCCGATGTGCGCTCGCAAGACAGCCTGCAGGTGATTTCCCAGGTGATGCGAAACCCAGCCGGAACGAAGCTGGCGTGGGATTTTGCGCGGGCACATTGGAACGAGATCGCGAATCTGGGCGGGGCATTTGGCGGCGGAATGATCGTAGAAAATACCCGGTCCTTCTGCGACGCGGGTATGCGGGACGAAGTCAAAGATTTCTTCTCCACGCATCACGCGCCCGCAGCCGACCGCACGCTCAAGCAATCGCTGGAGAGCATCAACTATTGTGTCGATCTCAAGGCGCAGCAGGGAACACAGCTTGCTTCCTGGTTGCAGACTCACGGCACTTCGGTTGGGGAGTAAGAGCGTAAGCCTGAAACTGTGCTCCATCGATAAACGAGTCCTGTGGCGCAAGAGAGTGGCCGGCCGATTCGAGACCCGAACGCAGTGGATTCACCAGGTTCGTCCGTAATGACACTTGGCGAATGAAACTACGGCACATTGAGGGAATCCGACTTGGTTGTTATAATCGTGGCTGTTCCACACGCTTCCTGCGTTTTGACTGCCCGCGATTCCCGGCATGTTCGCCAAAGTTGGCGTAGCCCACAACTCGCAACCGTCCGGCAGGTGGAGCGGCACGAACGTGGCCAGGTAGCTCAGGTGGTAGAGCGCAGCCCTGAAAAGGCTGGCGTCGGCGGTTCAACTCCGTCCCTGGCCACCATCATTCTAAAGCGGTTAGCGGCTTTTGGCGGAAATTCCCAACCCACGATCCAACCCACGATTCGGAGATCCGACCCACGGTTTCTCACTGCACCGTCTCCGTCAGGAGGTGAGTCCTGTCGCCCAGTAGCTGCTCCAGGAACTTGCCTTGGGCCTCGCGCATTGCTTCCATGTCGGACTGCGCGTAGAGCTGCATGGTGGTCCCGAAGTCCTCGTGACGCAGCATTCCCTGCACCGTTTTGGGATCCACTTTCAGTTTGACCAACGCGGTTGCCAGCGAGTGCCGGAAGTTGTGAAAGCCAAAACGCACCTTCTCGCCTTCCTTGATGACTCCCGCTTTCACCGCCGCCGGCCGCAGGTAATTCTGCACCATGATGGACGCGGACAGAGGCTTCTTGCCCTTGAGCCGGACGCTCGGGAACACGAGGTCGGTGTCCTTGCGGAAAGGCGTCTTGTCGCGCCAGGCGAGAAGAAACCCGGCCAGAAGTGGGTGGATGGGAACCGGAGCCTTCGATGCTTTCGACTTCGGCACCTTGAACCTTCCCCACACATAGGCCCGCCTCACGTACATCACCAGTTCCCGGAAATCCAGATCCATCCACCTCAGGGCCAGCAACTCCGACACGCGCAGCGCCGTGGCGGCATCGCTCAGCGTGAGCGTGCGCCTCGGCTCCGGAATGTTGAGCAGAACCTCGAACGCCTGCTTCGGCGTCATGGGAACCGCCGTGTAGTCGCTCGTGGTTCGCTGGCTCACCCAATGCATGGGATTGCCTTCCTGCTGCCGCGGTAAAAACTCGTGCCGCTGCCCGTGCTTGTAGACCAGGTGCATGATGCGCCGGATCTTGTCGACCGTCGGATCGGCATACGGTTTTATTTTCTCTTGCGGGTTTCCCTTCCGCAGTTCGAGAAACCATCTCTCGACCTCGGTCGACTTGACCTGCAAAGGCGCCAGGTTTCCCCAACGGGGAATGATGCGCTTGATAAGGTGTCGCTCGTAGGTCTCGATGGTGGGAAACTCCTTGGGTCGCGCCGATGTCGATTGGTCGATCCGCAGCTCGTTCTCGATGTAGTGCTGACAGAGCTGGCCAAACGTTCTCGGCTTTCCCTGGAAGGGCTGTAGTTGGTTGATGGTTTCGCGCAGCTTCTGGCGATCGGCTTCCCGCGATGCGTCGGCCTTCTTGGGGCCGATGTTTTTGACAAGACCGATGGTGACGGTGTGTTCGACCCGCTTCCCATCCGCCCGCGTTTTGTAATAGCGAAGAACCCACGTCATACCCTCTGCGCGCTTGATCGGGCGAATACTACCTTCCTGATACCTGGGCATCAAATCCTCCTTGGTGGTTTGTGTGCTCCAGGTGGCCGCTGGTCGCAGCTTAGCATGCAGGCGCGAAGCTCCGACAGCAGGAATCTCCAGTCCTTCTTTTTGGCGTAGGGATCTAGCGGATAGCCGGGAATGAGCCCTTGGCGCACCATCTCAAGCACATGCCGGCGGCTGGTCTGGAGGTAGAGGGCAGCGGTGTCAGGATCAACGAAAGGCTCGACCGGGGCAAGCGGAGACTCGACGGGGCGTGCTGGAGCAGGCTGGGTTGACATGGGGTCCTCGTTGTCGCGGAACCCTCAGACGTCCGCGGCGAACGCCGTCAGACCTGTGGCACGATTCGTCGGCGCGATGTGGCGACTTGGTGACGACGGCCGCTGGCTGGGAGCGCGTGACTTGCAGTTCTTGTAGACCAGGCGGACAATTCGGTCAAACGGTCTCAAGCTCGGGCATTTGGCTCGATCTTGAGCGCAGCTATCACTGCTCGGAACTTTGTGTGGAGACATGTCTTAGCCTCTCCCATTGCGAAAGGTTAAGCGACATCGTTCCGTTCACCACCCACGATGCGTATGGCCACAAAAACCTCAGGCCGAAAAAGGAAACCCTTGGAGTGCTGCGTTCGCAATCAAAGTGCTGCGATTGAAGCGCGATATAATTATCCGATGGCGGATCGCATCGCGTGCTCGTGCGTCACCTGTCCGAAGTGCGGGACTTGGGTGGTCGTCACACACACATCCGAAGCTGGACTGCGCAATGAAACATTCCGAACAAGTTGCCCGGTGCCGGAGTGTGGAAAGGAATTTGAATTCGAGCGGAGTGAGACGCGAGTTTTCGAGGTACCCCCTGCACTTTTTGAGCGGCGGCATTTCTACGGTTCAGAATTGCGCTAAAGCCCGACGTAGCGCCATGTTCAGGTTCTCCCGCCTTAAGCAGTTAACGGATCAGCGGTGGCGAGTTCCTTTGTGGGCAGGTGCTGTTGGAGTAGTGATCTGAGATGTGTACTCAGGCCAAGTCCGTCGCTCTCCTGTTCCAGCATCGCGCCGGGATCACTAGTTGTCTTGAGCGCATAACGCAGGTATGACAAGCGCATGAGCCAGAGGGCATGCTGGAGGTCTCCTTCACTCCGGACGTGAAATGTAGTCCACCCTGAATTGGAGACCCAGCGATGCTCTTCCGCGAGGCCGTCTGCCAAGAGCGCATCGCGAACGGCGCGTGGAAATGGAATGTCAACTGTCCCTCCGATATGCAAGTGTCCGAGTTCGGCGTTTCCGATGCGGAACTCCCGCCCGCCGAAGCGATGGGGATGAACCGAAACATGCGGCCACGCGCCTACTTGCTCTTCGAGCTTCCTCATTTGTGTCATTGTCCATCAAACTCCTTGCTTCATAATTTCGATGAGCGGACAGCTCGGCTCGATTCAGGGCAATAAATTCTCTGAGTGGCTCATGCAGTTGGGACGGGCGACGGCCGCCATTTCGTGCTATATTGAGCTTGTGAAGCGCCTGCTTCAATTTCGATCGTCATTACGACTCAGTCCATCCCGACTGAGTTATTAACTCCTGCACAATTTATAGCTTCAGGCCCGTGGCGGAACTGGCATACGCAACTGCCTCAAGAGCAGCCCTTTTGTGGGTTCAACTCCCACCGGGCCTACCAGAATTCTGTCGTTCTTTGACAATTCAACGGAGAGTGTGCCGGACGAAAGGACTTGTCTGCTAAACAAGGGTTCTCGCAAGAGGCTAACGGGCTCAACTCCCGTACTCTCCGCTACGCGGAAGGTACTGCTGAATGGCCGGCAACTGGTCCTGAAAACCAGAGCGTCGTGATGAGCGACGGGCGTTCGATTCGTCTACCTTCCGCCAAGTTTGCACAGGTGCGTGAGCCCGGCCGAAACGGACCTCAATCCAGGGCTGTGGCCGGTACACGCGGCGCGGAAGTAATTCGGGAGCTTCTTCGCTCGCGTCTGCCAACTGCCGTTCTGGGAAGTTACTGAAGTCTTCACAGATTGGCCAGCGTTTGTGGTTTGGCGCAACATTGCCATGGCACTCACAACCCTGGAATCGGTTCGTCACTGGACGGCTTGTCGGTAGCCACCGGAGTTTTCTGTCACCAACAACCAGGAACCAATAGTAAGACGATATCGTGCCATTGTGTACTGTGCGCTGACCTTCTTCATCTTCTCGGGCCGGCGCGCTTCTCGGGCAAGGTTCGTCTCAGCGAAAGAAGGAATTCTTGAATGCCTCGTGTCGCTGATGTGCTATGTCCAAAATCTGAGCGAACTCGGATTCGCCGTGTAGATCATTCAGCAATGGGTCTTTGTCAATGTAGGGATAGCTGAAGAAACCGCCTTCAACGCTCATCCGAAGCGCACGTAAAGCGGACCTCTTGTCTGCCAAGACGGAGTACGCCTGCGCAATCTTGTACGTGGCTTCCGGATCCCCGACTCCTCGCTGTTTTACTGTTCTCTCCAGTCCACTCAAGAGCTGCAAGCCTTCTTTTGCGTGCTGATGAATCGCGTCACTCAAAGCCTTTCCAATTCCCGTATACAAATTTGGATCGAGTTGGTACGCGCGATCGAAATCACTTGCCGCTTGGTCGAACTGCGTTTCGTGAAATTCTCCGAAGCCACGGTAAAACAGAGTGAACGAGGAATCGTCGACCGGCAGGCTCTCCAGAAACTTCCGGTATTCCCCCAGATAGAGATAGCTGTTTAACACCGAACCGTTGCCCTTCACGAAGGGAGCCAGTTGCCGCGCCCGCTCGCATTCCGCCACGGATTCGTCCAACATTCCAGCAAATCTGTATGCATATCCCAGTTCCCAGTGAGCGGCGGCGTAATTGCCGTTCGTCTTTAAGGCGTCTCGCAACAAGGGCACAGCCTGCTCAACTTTTCCCGTGTCAATCAGCAAATTCGCAAGAAAGATTTGTGCGTCAAGCAAGTTTGGTCGTATCACCAACGCTCTCTCGTACGCGGCTTGGGCACGGCGATATTGTTCTCGCCCGCCAAGCTCGAATGCCGCGTCCGAATTATGGGCAGCTCCCAAATAGGCCCACGCTGGGGCGTAGGTGGGGTCAATCTCAGTGGTCTTTTCGAACATTTGGATCGCTAGGGGAAACTTGTGCTGTCCGTAAAGATCAAGTCCCTGTAAAAAATATTCATAGGCGAGAGGACTGACCGACGCTTCCGGTTTTAGATGGTCCGCTTCAACTGGAGACAAGTTCAGCTGCAGTTCTGAAATTAGTTGGCGGGTAACTTTATCCTGAACAGCAAGAAGATTGTCGTACTTAAGGTCGATCACTCCTTGGCCCAGGATTTTTTCGGTTTTGGCGTCGACCAGTTGGTATGTAATGCGCAAGTTGTCGCCATCGCGAATGAAGCTTCCCGTGAGCAGTGTATCGACTTTGAGATCTGCGGCGACTTTCTGAAGATCTATAGCCGTTCCTCGATATTTCTCAATTGCCGCAGAAGGGCGGACACTGAGGGAACTCACGTAGGCCAATTTCGTGATGAGTACATCCGCCAGTGATAATCCAAGGAAGTCGCTCCTTGAATCTTCGCCACGATTTTGCAGCGGAAGAATCGCCAAGCTCCGGGGAGCCGTCGACTGTCCTTTCCCAGATCGAATGTGAACAAGCTTCATCAAGGCGATCACTGCGAGCAGAACGACGAATCCGAGGGAGAAAAGGAAGATTCGAGATCGCCTCGGATACGGATGCGCCAACTTTGGGGGCTCTGCTTGCTCAGGTGGTTCAGAAGAAGCCAAAGGAGTGTCATATTTTCCCCCGTTGGAATCCGCAGACAATGAATCGGTGGGTTCCAATTGGCCCACAAATCGATAACCGCGTCGTCCAACTGTCTCGATCAACATGGGCTGTTCGGCAGAGTCTCGCAGCGCATCCCTTAGCTTGCTTACGGCCACTGCCAGGCGATGATCGAAATCGACAAAGGTATCTTCCGCCCAGAGGCGCTTGCGAAGTTCTTCACGAGTGACGACTTCACCCGCCGATTCCAATAGCACAGTCAGGACCGAAAACGGTTGTTCCTGCAGCCGTACTTTGCTGCCTTCTCTTCGGAGCTCTCCTGCGCGAAGGTTAACCTCGAAATTCGCGAATCGTACCAGTGGTGGGAGGGTAGGCGGCATCGGCGTACGTCACATTGTTCCAAAGTTTAGCACGACCTCGCAAAGCGTGTGGCACCTACGTTTTGTTGGGAGCAAATGACTTATCAGGGGATTGCCAGGGTATCAAAAGAGAAGTGGCGAAGAATTGACCGTCGCCGCTTTCCGAGCGACAAGTGGAGACGGGTTTGACCTGGTATGGCCCGAAAACCCAGGAGAAGTAAATGTCAGCTCCGACGATAGCAACCCACGGCGTGATGGAAGGTGGCGGATCCTACAATCGGCACGCCAAACTTCCCGCAGGTGGAGGCAGCCTGGCGTTGCCGTATCTCGAGAAAGCGGCTCAATCCTGCACACTTTCACCAGGAAGCAATGCAATCGTTATCGCGGACTACGGTTCTTCGCAAGGAAAGAACTCTCTATCTCCGATGCATGTGGCGATCCGCAGCCTGCGTACCCGTGTTGGCAACGAGCGGTGCCTCATGGTGGTTCATGTGGACCAGCACGCAAACGATTTCAACGCTCTCTTCGATGTGCTGCACCGGGATCCAGAACGATATGCGCTGGATGACCCTTATGTTTTCCCGTGTGCCATTGGAAGGTCGTTCTACGAGAGCGTCTTTCCCCAAGGACAAGTTGATCTCGGGTGGTGCTCTTATGCTGCCGTCTGGCTCCGCCGTATTCCTGCTTTGATTCCCGGACACTTTATGTCGGTAGGTTGCACCGGGGACGTGCGCGCAGCATTTGATCTGCAAGCTGCCGAGGACTGGAGGCTTTTTCTTTCGCTGCGTGCACGGGAATTACGGGGCGGCGGACGACTCGTGATCGTCCTTCCAGGTCTGAGCGATACCGGTGGTTCAGGCCTGGAACCTGTGTTTCACTCTGCGAACACAGTGCTCGCGGAACTCGTCGGTGAGCGGGTCATCCGCGACGACGAGCGCAAACGGATGGTTCTGGGCGCATACCCTCGACGAAGGGCACAGCTCTTGGAGCCATTTCGAGCAGATAGTCAATTCCAGTCCCTTTCCGTTGAACATTGCGAGCTTTTCGATTTGCCGGATGCGGCTTGGACCGACTATCAAGTCAATGGAGATCTTCAGGCTCTCGTCAGCCGGCACGCCGCGTTCTTCCGCGCGATCTTCGTGCCTTCACTTTCTTCGTCGATCAGCGACGCCGGGAACCGTAATACCTTCGCCGATTGTTTGGAACAGAAATTGAAAAAGCGCTTGTCCGAACACCCTACGCCGCTTCACTCATTCGTACAGGTCATGGTCCTCGCCAAACAAGGATCGACTGATACTCCATCGGCTGGAGGTGCAGCGTAGAGATGAAGTTTGACGATCCGAGCTTGGCGCCTCTCCCAGCGCAATCCGCAAGGTCACTGGCGGCAGAGCAAAATTCCACGGCAAGCTTTTACGGATGGCGAGTGGTGCTCGTGTCAGCGCTGGGACTCTTCTGGGGAATACCGATTGCCGTCTATTCCTTCAGCGTGTTCTTCAAACCGCTGATGCAGGAATTCCATGCCGGGCGCGCTGCGGTTTCACTGGGATTCACAGTGCAACTCTTCGTGGGCGCTCTGTCGGCGGCTCCCACAGGATGGCTGATTGATCGTTTCGGTCCACGCCGCGTGATTATGACTGGGACGGCAACTTTCGGTTTGATCTTGGTTGCTAATCGGCTCTTCAGTGGCAGCCTTACGCGGCTTTATGTCTTCTACGTTCTCTTGGGGTTGTCGATCCATGGAGTCGGCCCAATACCTTATGGCACAGTCGTGTCGCATTGGTTCGACCGAATTCGGGGCTTGGCGCTGGGCGTGACGATGCTCGGAATCGGCTTAGGAGCCGTGATCATGCCAACCGTGGCGCAGACACTAATCGCGCGATTCGGGTGGAACACGGCCTATTCAATTCTTGGCGCATCGGTTTTGCTCATCTGCTGGCCAACTGTGGCCTGCTTTCTGAAAGAGAAACCAGAAGACCTTGGTCTGGTCGGCGACGGTGCAACCGTGGCGACTTCCTTGCCTCATAACAAAGGCGCAAGGCACGGATTCACGGCTCGTGAAGCGTGGCGCAGTCGAGATTTTTGGATTATGGTCTGTGCCTTCATCCTGGTGAGCGCTAGTGTGCAAGGCTGCGTAGTCCATATGGCAGCCATGCTGAGCGACAAAGGACTCAGTCCCCACTCCGCTGCTTTGGGCAGCTCCCTAATCGGTGCAGCAGCGTTGATTGGGCGCGCTGGAACCGGATACTTGCTCGACCGGTTTCTTGCTTCACGTCTCTCTGCGATCTTCTTCGGAGGCTCTGCGTTGCGAGTGGCACTGCTTTGGCTCGCCAATTCTCAACTGATGTTGGGTGGCGCCTTTTTGGTTGGCCTCGGGTTGGGGGCTGAAGTCGATATCATCGCCTATATTACGAGCCGCTATTTTGGCCTGCTCGATTTTGGCAAGGTTTACAGCTCCGCATTGGCCGCTTTTGCGTTAGCCGGTGCACTCGGTCCTCTGGTTATGGGCGCGGGATTTGACCGGACGGGTTCATACCGCGACCCGCTCATCTTGTTTTTCGTGGCGGCAGCGATCGCTGCTGCCCTCATGACTCGCCTCGGACCTTATCGATTTGGCGCACAGCAGGCGGTTCCGAATCAGCCGATTTTGCAGGCGAGTGTGGCCGAATGAAGAACCAGGAAAGCGAAGTAGGAGGAGCGATGTTGGTGGCAGCCCAACAAGCCGGCCCAACTGAATACGCACTCGGACACAGCGACCGCGAACTTGACCGTTTAAATATGCAAGCGCACATGTTCGAGCCTTTTACCAGACAGTTGTTCCGCGAAGCCGGGCTCGGCTCGGGCATGCGGGTCCTCGATGTAGGGTGCGGAGGAGGAGATGTCGCGTTTCTTGCCGCCGAGCTTATTGGTCCAACTGGTACGGTCGTTGGAGTCGACCGGACGCCTGCGGCAATTATTCGCGCCACAGCACGAGCCGAAAATAAGCGGATATCGAATGTACATTTTGTGGAAGGTGATCCAACGCAGATGAAGTTCGACGAAGACTTCGATGCTCTGGTCGGTCGTCTCATTCTCATGTACTACCCGGATCCTGTTGATGCGTTGCGAAAACTGCTGCCGCACTTGCGACCGGGTGGGATCGTTGTCTTTCAGGAAATCGACGCGAGCGGATGTAAATCTCACCCAGCATCGCCCACTTACGAACGCTGCGTAGATTGGATCACCCGCGCATTCCACCTGACGGGTGCGCAATCCAAGACTGGACTGGAGCTTCATCGCACATTTCAGATCGCCGGTTTGCCGGCGCCGACGCTTCGGCTCGATGCCGCTGTGGGTGCTGGCCCGGATACTCCGGCATACAAAATGCTGCCAGAAATAGTCCGAAGTTTGCTGCCCGCAATGGAGAGATTAGGAATCGCCACCGCGGCAGAAGTCGAGGTCGAAAGCCTTGGCCTTCGGATTCGCGATGAAGTGGTTGCTAACAATGGAATTGTCATCAGTCCATCGCTCATCGGAGCCTGGGCGCCGCACGAAACAGCGGCAATCAAAAGGAACTGTAACCCAATACACAAATAAATGAACGAACTCCGATCGCGTTTTTACGAATGTTCGATGTCGCGGGTTGGTTCACCGCGATGGTGCCCTGCTCTTACTCACTTTTGGAGGTGCTCTATGCACAGAATAGCTTTAACACTCGTCCTTGCCCTACTCACCGTCAGCGCGGGTCATTCCAGTGCGCCGTCAGCGGATTGGGCGATCAATGCAACCGCAATCGAGGCGTGCAGCTGTCCTCACTTCTGCATGTGCTATTTCAACTCACATCCGGCGGCTCATCACGAAAACGGCAAGACGGAACACTTCTGCAAGTTCAACAATGCTTACAAAGTGAACAAGGGAAATTATGGCGCAATCGATCTGACGGGCGCGAAGTTCTGGATCAATGGGGATCTGGGTGGTGACTTCTCGCAGGGACAGATGGATTGGGCGCTGGTGACATTCGATAAAAAGACTACCACCGAGCAACGGCAGGCGCTCGGGGAAATTATCGGGCATGTGTTTCCGGTGAAGTGGAAATCGCTACAGATCTCCGAAGGCAATATCGATACCTGGACGTTCGACAGAGATCACGCACACGCCACTCTAAATGGAGGTAAGACGGCAGAGATCAAGTTGGCGCGATTTCAGGGAATGACCGATGAGCCGGCCGTGCTTAAGAACGTCAAGTATTGGGGCACGCCGCGCAATGACGGTTTTGTCATGATGCCGAACGAGATCGAAACGTACAAAGAGGGAGCTAAGCCATACGAGTTCAAGGGAACGAACGGGTTTATGCTCACATTTGACATGACTTCCAAGGATGTACCCGCAGCCAAGGGGGATTCAACGAGCTATTAGTCCTAATCACTTGGATACGATTCGTGCGCCGGGAATCTTCCGGCGCTTTTTCCCCATGGAATGTTGCCCCATCAAGATTTGGTGAGCACTGAACTCCGCGGCTTACAGCCGACAATTGCTTCGGTAGAGGGCAGCATTCCTCGACGATCCCAACTTACTGTTCTCCATCATCGCGGTGGCAAGCGCGATTGTTCCAGGTTTGTCGGCAAACCGGAAGTAATCCGAGCCGCCAACTGCTAGGCCATCGCATCAACTGGCGTAACATCGCGATTACGCTCATCTGTCTTCCAACAGGGGATTTGAGTGAAATTGGCCTGTTCTCAGTAGTTACCAGCGTCTGCTCGGGTCACGGCGTGAGTTCAAAGGCGCCGCCTGCGCCGCCAGTGGCGGTTGTGCCATACAGATTGCCTTTGCCGTCGAGGATGAGGTTGGCGTCGGGGCCGGCGCCGTCCGAGCCGACGAAGGTGTGCAGGAGGGTGTATTTCCATTTGCCGCCAGCCTGGGGTGCCAGCTTATAAACCACGCCGCAGCCGCATCCGCTGCCGCCCCCGATGGTCGTCCCATAAAGATTGCCAGCTTGGTCCATGACCACGCCCGCGCTCGGCTCTTGTCCGCCCGCTCCCCCTTTAAAGCTGTATAGAATCGTCTCTTTCCAGCGCCCGCCGGACTGCGGCGTCAGCCGATAGATGGTGCCGTTGCCAGTTGCGCCGCCGACGTCGGTCGTCCCGTACAGACGACCCTCGCTGTCAAGGACAAGAGTGGAGCGAGTACTGGTTTGGTGAGTAGACGGTGTGACCATCCGGCGCGAAATAGTCCGCGTAGGGGTACGTGCAAGGGCCGATGCCGCATGTCGCCTGCCCGCCGAGGGGATTTCCTCCTGTTCCGAAGGCGTACTCGATAAAGTTGAGGAGGCTGCCGAAGTCGTGGACGTAGGGAGCCTTGTCGTTCGGGCAGTTCCCTGGGGCTACGCAGGCTCCGGAAATGTAGCCGGTCGAGCCTTGTGGACGATAGTTGTAGGCGGAGACGACCAGCAGGGGCACGCGAAAACCGTAGACGTACTCGCTGGCGCCGCCGTCCGGGCCGTTGGGGTAGCCGCTACACTTCCCGTTTGGCCCTGGGGGGCAGTTCCAGGGCAGGATGTGGTCGTACCAGCCGCCCCAGTCGTCCCACGTAATCAGAATGACAGTGTTTTTCCAGTATTGGCAATTGGTCGAGAGTTGGCCGCCGGTAGCGTCGTCGTAGCCGCCGACGGCATTGACGATCGCCGATATCCACGACGGCCCAGCGCCGTCCGGATCCAGCCCGCCATGGTCGGACCAATTCCCGTCGGGAACCACCCAGCTCACGGCGGGAAGCGCGCACTGCGGTTGATTCGGGTCCGCTCCGAGGTCCGTCAGGATGGGAGAGTAGCTGTTGGGATATCCGGCCCCATTCGGGAACACGCTGGCCACGTAGTTGGTCCAGTCATAGCCCCCGCACGTAAAGCCACCTGCCGTTGCCAATAGCGGGTAGCAGATGCCCTGAATGGCATTTGGCGCTGTCCAAAGACTAGTTGCCGGCGAGGCCGCAAAGCTTGTCGACGATGCCTGCGCGTAGTATTTCCAACTGATGGCAGTCGGTTTTTGATTGTCGAGCAGGGTCGCTAGGGTGTTGTTCGAAATGCAAATTCGGGCTTGTGGATTCCTTGTCATCTGAGAGCGCGCCCACGTCGGCCAAGTCTTACGCTGTATTTTGTTCTGGCGTTGGTCCTGACGTTCGTAGTACCCCAGCGGTCAGAGACCTCAAGTTTTAGAGTGGTCTACTCATTTAAGGGCCAACCGGATGGGTATGCTCCCCAGGGCTCCTTGGTCAAGGATGAGGCCGGTAACCTCTACGGAACAACGACGTGGGGCGGAAGCGTCGATTGCTACATCAACGGGCAAGAGGTGGGCTGTGGCACCGTGTTCAAGATTGATAGGACGGGCAGCGAAACCATTCTCTACAACTTCGGGCAGAGTCAGGGCGACGGTGTAGGACCGCAGGCGGGCGTGGTTCGTGATAGTGCCGGAAACCTGTACGGCACGGCTGCCCGAGGAGGCGGTGGAGACTGTGGAGGCTACGGCTGCGGCACGGTATTTAAGTTGGACACGGCGGGACATGAGACCATTTTGCATAGCTTCACGGGCGGCAGTGACGGAGGAACCCCGAATGCGGGAGTGATTCTCGATAACGGCGGCAATCTATATGGCACCACTTCGGTCGGCGGATCAAGCTGCGGCTGCGGAACGGTGTTCAGGCTCGACCCATCGGGCAACGAGACCGTGCTGCACAGCTTTTCTGGGACAGACGGTGCATATCCCTGGGCGGGACTTGTCCTTGATGCCAAGGGCAACCTTTATGGGACGACCTTGGAGGGAGAAGCCCTAGGGTGGGGCGCCGTATTCAAGCTAAGGCCGACAGGCAAGGAGACACTGCTGCACAGCTGCCGGAAACTTCTACAGCACGACCTTCGAGGGTGGCACGACGGGATGCGACGCGGGTAACGGCTGTGGCACTGTTTTCGAAATCAGTCCCACTGGGAAAGAAACCGTATTACATCGCTTCACTAGCACAGACGGGGCGTATCCCCTCGCGGGCTTGGTCGTGGATGGAACGGACCACTTCTACGGGACCACGGCTGGAGGCCCTGAAGGCGGATGCATCGGTTATTTTGGCTGCGGCGACGTATTTGAGATTGTTCCTTAAGATCACCTCTCTGGTCAAGTTGGCGATAAATCGGTGTAATGAGCTTCCCGCATTTCGGGCATACGGTATCGAGCGACGCCACCACTTTTTCGAGATTGATCTTCTTCCGGCTGGGCATGGTCCGGATCATTGTAAACAGCGTATAATTCGCGCCCGAGGGGGAGAAGGGTGGACGAACGAGCGTTATGAAAATAATGACGTGGGACCGCGCTATCGGAATCGCCGCGGCTCTAGCTAGCATTCCAGCGATATTGGATCTTTTCAAGGGGGAGCGAACTAGGGAAGGTTTGCTATTTGGTGCTCTGTCACTCCTGATTTTAGGAGTTCTCATCTATCGTCGATGGGAAGAAAAACAGCCGTTGTTCAGTTACATCGAAATTCAGAAAGAATTAATGTTTCTCGATGCGGCGGGAAGCGTCGCAACAATGGAAACATATGCCACAACCAAGGCGAACTTCACAGGCATCCAGCAGCTTTGGTTTAGAAATATAAATGCTATTTAGGGGCAGGCCTGAGGAGGGTCGGGGACGGACGCAAGATGAGCAGAAAAGCGCACTTTTCGTTTTTCCGCTGGATTGTCCATACAATGAGCGGACGTTGGGTTCGGCGAGCCTACGTCGCTTTCCTTCTCTTGGCGTTGCTTGTGGCGACCACGGCCCACGTGCGCTCATATCTCATGGCCCGAAAAATCCAAGCAGTATTGCACGGATTGGTCCAGATACGTGTTGATCAGACCACGGAAGAACAACTGACGAAGATGGTCCCGTACCTAACTCAGAAGGACTGGAAGGTAGACGGTATCCCGCATCGCCGCTTTTACGCGCAGATTTCTAGCGGGTCCGATCGCTTACCACAAGTCTTTGCCGTCGCCTTGAGTGCAGCGCGATCAGACCGACTCGCGCTTTGGCTAGAACACCTCTTGGGCTGGGTGGGTTATCGCTTCATGAGCTTTGACGCTAGCGTGTTAGTGCAGGACCGGAAAGTCTCGCAGGTCGAGTATGGCTTAGCAAATCAGTGGGTGCGCCCACAATATCCTGCCTACGTGGGTTACATCGTTTCGGCAAGAAGTGTCCACGGATTCTGGCTTGAGCGCCAACGGGGATTCGAAGTTACTAGTGTAGACGACGATAGCCCGCAATATCGTCCTAGGGGCGATGGGAAGAGCTTAAGCGTGATCTACACTAGTGATGCTCCTCCCGAACTTACCAAGAGGGTCTTTCATCTTGATCTCAGTTGCCTATGGAGCCGCCGCGGGTGCGACGACGCCCGCGATATTGCTCCTGAACTCTGGCACGACGCGCAGGCGGTCCAAACAGCCACCTACGAGCAATTGATTTCCGAAAAGTGCCCGGACAAAATCATTGAGGGACGGATGCGATATCTTCCCGACATATCGGTGCTGCTGCTTGAAGTGACAGGTTCGAGGCGGGTCGAGGTCAACGAAGAAGGAAGCAGGGCTGAGGACTGGTTTACGGACTACAAGCTGAAGGAAGTGATTCGGGGAAAGAGTTTTGGGTCGTGGAATAACGTTCGCCTCCGACAAACGATTCCTTCACCCCTGGACCCGACACGAGAGATCGCAAACCAGATCTGGCCGCCAACAAAGATCGGAACCCAAGTGCTGTTCTTCGGAAACCTCTACTTCGATTCCTGCCGGTTCGTTCCAGCCATGCCGGCTACGCTTGACATCGTTCGCAAAACGCCGATGCCGCCGAGGAGTCCCGAAGACCAGATTCCCAGGGGATTGATGTGAGTCGTCCGCAGCCTGTATTGAATCGTTGGCGTAACATCTCCCAATTACACTCATCTGCCTTCCCTGAGGGCACGAAGCTCAGTAGAAAGCAGATTTGGCACGAGGATGCTTTAATTCGTCAAGCGCTTTACGAGCGCCCCAAACATGTCTCAGTGTCCAGATTGCGGGCTGGGGGATCAGAAACGGAGAACAGGCAAAGAGCAGTTGCGCGGACAGGAAAGTCCGCGCAACCTGCTATCGCGAATCGGGCCTCAAGGAGTCACTGCGAAGACAGTCCCATATACCGTGTATGCCCCTCCGCCTACAGTCGTTCCGTACAAGTATCCTCCAGGTCCAAAGATCAGAGGCGCAGCTGGGCTCTGGCCGTCACCGTTGCCATAGGTGAAGGTATGGAGCACCTTCTCCGTCCAATCGCCGCCCGAGGGGACCAGCTTAAAGACGACCCCCGATGGGTGATTCGGGTCTCCGGCCGTGAAGGTTGTACCGTAGAGGTTTCCATGACTGTCCATGATAACGGTGGCGAACGGAGAGGCTCCGTCGGTTCCGCCCTGGAAGGCATACAACACCTGTTCGTGCCATTTGCCGTTGGTGGAGGCGAGCTCGAAGACTGCGCCACAGCCGGTGCTATACCGCATCTTGCAGTCGTTCTCATTGCCACCTGTCGAGGCCGTGCTGTAGAGGTTCCCGGTCGCATCAAGAAGCACGCTTGCCATGGGATAAGCTCCGTCGGAACCACCGCTAAAGCGATGCAGCACAGATTCCTTCCACGTCGTCTCTCCTGGCGTAAGCTCGAACACAACACCGCAGCCATAGCCTGAAGTGCAGCCGGTGGTGCCTCCGTAGTTGGTGGTTCCATACAGGTTTCCAGCGCTATCGAAGATAAGACTGGCCACGGAAGCTGCTCCATCGCTGTCGCCTCTGAAGGCGTAAAGGTCGGTTTCTTTCCAGCCATTTTCGGTTGGGGCCAGCCTGTAGACTGTGCCACCGCAGCCCGGTTTATCGCAACCCCAATACGTGTTCGCGGACGGGGTGCGGGTGCGGGCACGGAGTGGGCCGCCGACAAGTCCGGGCGCCCACGTCGTGCCATACAGGTTTCCCGCTTTGTCGCTGACCAATCCGCCGGTGGGAATTACGCCCTTAGTTTTTCCAGGGACAAAGGAGTAAACCGTTCTAAACTTCCAGCCGTTTTTGTCGGGCGATAGTTCGAAAACAACTCCACAGCCCAACCCTGTGTTTGTGCATTTTCCTTTGCCACCAACCTCTGCTGTTCCGTACAGATTGCCAGCGTTGTCGAAGATCAGGCCGCTCACTGGACCCGCGCCATCGGATCCGTTGAAGTTGTGTAATACGGTTTCCTTCCAGCCACCGGCTTTGGTTGGTGACAACTCAAACACATTTCCCATCCCGCCGGGGCCACCGTCAAATGTGGTGCCGTACAGATTCCCTTGTTGGTCGGCGACAAGGCCGGCATCTACTGTGCTTCCGTCCTTCTGATTGAAACTGAAAAGCACCTTCTCGCTTGTTTTAGCCCAAGCGAAGGAAGAACAGATCCCAGCAAGCATGACTAGCTGAATCCACTTAATTTTCATCTCATCTCCCCTCAAGAACGAGCGAATCTTCTGTGCGGTGCACAGCTACCCGTAAAACCTTTGACGCTTTATCAACGGAAAAGGGTATCCAGTTTGGAGAACCAGGCCGAGGGAAATATTCGGCAACTAGACAGCCACGGATGATCTCACGCACCACACCGGCCCACATTGTTCATGGCACGTACGACCACACCGTACCACCGTCGTAGGTGACGCCGAATAACGTGCCTTTGGTAGTCCGCAAGACTTCGCCCCAGGGATTTGCCCCATCTGAACCTTTGCGGAAACTGTGCAGCAGACGGAGCTTGCCTTTCGCGCTGAGCTGGTACAGTGTTCCGGCGTTGTGGGCGCCGCACCAGGCGGTGGTCCCATACAGGTTGCCCTTGGAGTCCCGAGTGACGCCAGTCTGCAACCCGCATCCATCCGTCCTGCCCCCAGTAAAGCTGTGCAGGATGGTCTCCTTGGCCTTCTGGGTCACTTTCCATATATTCCCGTAGTTGTTGGAGTCACATCCGGAGGTCGTGCCGTAAAGGTTTCCGGTCTCATCCTGCACCACGGATCCGTACGGATTGCAGCCATCCGACGCGCCGCCGGTAAAGCTGTGGAGCAGGGTAAACGTTCCATTCTTACTCAGCTTGTACAGCACTCCCTCGTCATAAGCGCCACCCCAAAGGGTCACGCCGTAAAGGTTGCCGGATTTGTCCATCGTCAGATGTCCATAGTGCGGGTTCCCACCTTCTGATGTCTCCCGGGTGAAGGTGTGCAGGAGAGTAAAGTTCCCTGCCTTGTCAACTTTGAATATCGTCCCGTAGCCGAGCTCGCCATAGCCACATCCAGCAGTGGTGCCATACAAATTTCCGGCTTCGTCCCTGACCAGGCCCTGGAATGGATAGCAGCCGTCCGAGCCGCCGGCGAAGTTGTACAGCGCGGTCTCCTTTCCAGCGGTGTCGATCTTGAAGACAGCACCGTAGTAGTTGACGCCCCCGTTGTAGATGGCTCCATAGATGTTGCCTTTGCTATCGCGAATCACCGGTGTGAAGGGCCACTGCCCGTCCGGTCCCGAGAAGCTGTGTAGGACGGTCTCAGTTCCATCGGGGCTGACCTTATAAACCACACCGCAGCCGGCCGGAGCGAAGCAGTTCAGATCGCCGCCGTATACAGTGGTTCCATAAAGGTTGCCGGCCGGATCCTGAAAAACGCTGGCAAAGGGGCCATTTCCGTCCGAGGCGGCGGTAAAGCTGTAAAGTGTCGTGAAAGTCTGGGCGCGAGCCGGTCTCGCCGCAACAGCGACGAGGAAGCAAAGCGCGGACAGCACCACAGATTTTGCTGGAGTCATTGAGTTGCTCCGACGAATCAAGCGAACCGCCAGGGGGCTAACCGCTGATGGGATTGTAGTGGGTCGGAGCGGCGGGATCAACGAGGGCTTGGCAGGTCTGTTTTTCGACAAGCCGCGCCCCCAAAATTCTCCTCGGTTTTCCTAACCTTGCGAACTTTCGTTGCTGTTGTAGCATCGCCATATCGCTCATTGGCCTTTGAGTGGGGGTTTGAGCGCTATGGCCTTCCATGAGAAGGCCGGTTCCGGTCAAGTAGATTTTGATTTGCCTTGCCTAAAATCTCCCTTTCCTTCCTGGCGGAGGGTGTGCAGAGCGGCCCGGAGCGGTCAAGGGCGCGTTCTTTGCGGCGTAGCGAACCCTTGACGGCGAGGACCGATCTGTCACCATTCCGTCAGGAAGGAAAGGGGCACTCGCTCCCGATTTGTTGTCTGTTGTCTTCCTCAGTTCTGCGTTGCGCCCCCCCACCAACCCTGTCGCCACCCTTCCATCCGCACTCTTGGTGAGCGGTTTTTGTTTCGCTCGGTGCAAGTTGGGTGTTCTCGTTGCAGCCGGTGCTGCCACCTGTTTGTCGGCCTCTCTTCCCTCTCGCGATGGAAGTTGGGCCAGGCCATAGACGCAGTCACCGGAACTCAGCGCTGAGCGCGGTGCTTCCGATTCGATGAATCTTAAACTATGCGGCTGCCGGCAATCCCACCGCGCGGCTGTTGCGCAGTGGTTCGTAAACCTCTCCGCTCACCCACAAGCGATGCAGCAACACCGCCAGCTTTCGCGCGGTCGCAATCACCGCTCGTTTCTTTCCATTCTTCCCCCCGCGCTCGGCCAGCTTCAGACCCCAGCGCCGCAGATCGCTGTCCGCTCCAAACGGTCCCAGAATGTGATGCGCCACCTGCACCAGCAGCGTTCTTAAATACGGATCGCCTACCTTGCTGATGTGCAACTGCGGCTCACTCTGTCCCGAGTTCCGCCGGCCTGGCTGCAACCCAACGTAGCAGCCCACATCCCGGCTCTTGCGAAAGCGTTGCGGATCTTCGAGCGTCAGCATGTAAGTCAGCGCGATCAGCGTTCCCACTCCCTTCACCTGTTCCAGCCGCGCCACTTGCGGATAACTTTCCTTGGCGATCTTCCCGATCTGTTGGTTGTATTCGTAAATCCGCTGGCTCAGCGATTCGATGGCTCCCAGCAACGGTCCCAGCGCCGCCTGCAGTTCCGGGCTCAGTTGTCGTGCCTTTTCCGCATTCAGGTTGCGCGGACTGCAGCCGCGCAGCCGTTCCCCGTAAGACTTCGTCAGTCCTCGCGCTGTGTTGATCAACGACGTCCGCGCCCGCACCAGTCCGGCGCGCGCTCGGATCACCATCAGATGGGCTTGCGCCTGGGCGCTGCGATGTTGCACCGGAGCCAGCAACTGCGGATCGATCCGCGCTAATCGGGCCAGCGTCCGGGCGTCGAAGCGATCATCTTTTCGTCGACTCTCCCCGATCAAGCGCACGTTGCGCGCATGCGCCACGATCACTTCGTGTCCCAATTCGCTCAACCCCCGGCTCACCCACGGCGAATGCATTCCTGTCTCCAGCGCGATCCGACTCCGCGGCATCTTCCCGAACACTTCTTTCATGGCCTTCGGAGTCGTGCTCAGTCTCTGTTCCAGCAGCACGTCGCCTGCTTCGTCCAACACGCGATACCAGTTCGATCGATCCCCCAGATCCAAACCAATCGTCAGTTTCTGCTCCGAACAATTCTTGCTCTGCTTTACCCCTGCGGTGCTAATCTTCTTCATTGCCGGTCTCCTTTATCTCTTGCGCTTCGAGCGCGTCGATAACTTGGGAGCCTATCGCATCCCGCCGGAGACCGGCCTTCTCATCCCATCTGTTAACGGAAGTTGACCGTTCCTCGCCGGGAAGCCGCTGCGGACGGGATTGGGTGTACAATTGTATGGCTTGGGGCAGCCAATGGATTCCTGTAACTTCAGGAGGGAACATCCATGCCAAGCAAAAAACCTCTCGTTGTTTTCATCACATCGTTCAGCATCATTCTAGGTTCTGTCGCCTTTACAACTCCGTTGCTCGCGGCTAGCTCAGAGAAGATTTTGTACAGCTTCTGTCCCGGTTCCACCTGCGTGGGCGGAGCAGAACCGGCTGCAGGCGTAATTTTTGACAAGGTGGGGAACCTGCACGGCACGGCGGCAGGGGGCGGCGCTTACCAGAACGGAGCTGTTTTCGAGTTGACACCGAAGCATGGCCAGTGGACGGAGAAGGTGCTGCACACCTTCACGGGCGGCAAAGACGGAGGTACTCCCAATGCTGGCCTAATGTTTGATGCGGCTGGGAACTTGTACGGCACGACTGTTGAGGGCGGCTCTTGCAATGTCGGTGCTGTTTTCGAGTTGATACCCAACCACGGCAAGTGGACAGAAAAAGTGCTGCACAGCTTCAACTGCAACGGAACCGACGGAATCAAGCCTGAAGCCGGCCTGATTTTCGATGCTGCTGGGAACTTGTACGGCACAACCCTATTGGACGCCACGAACAGTGCTGGCACTGTTTTCGAGTTGCTGCCCAGCAGGAGCAAGTGGGCGGAGAAGGTGCTACACCGATTCAGCACGAAGGACAAGAATGGCTACTGGCCCTCGGCTAGCCTGATCCTTGACAAGGCCGGGAACCTGTACGGCACGACTGCCGTGGGCGGGAGCACAGGGTGCTTCGGCCACGGTTGTGGAACCGTTTTCGAGTTGATACTCAACCAGGGCAAGTGGACGGAGAAGGTGCTGCACACCTTCGTACCTGACGGCAAGGATGGGCGTCAGCCGGTCGCCAGTTTAATTTTCGAACCAGCCGGAAATCTTTACGGCACAACTAGCAACGGTGGCACTTACCGCGACATCGGTACCGTATTCGAACTGACACCGACAGCGGATGGGATCTGGACAGAGAAGGTTATCCATAGCTTCGGCAATGGCAACGACGGTGCCCTGCCCGTCGCTGCGCTTGCGCAGGATGCCGCCGGGAACCTTTACGGCACAACGGCCCAGGGCGGCACATTCAGCCAACAGTGCTATCCTTCCGGCTGCGGTACCGTGTTCGAGTTGGTCCACAAAGACGGTATATGGGCGGAGAAGGTGCTGCACGCCTTCAACAGCTCGGACGGAAGCGCCGGAGGCTGGCCTTATTTTCGACCCGGCTAGGCACCTTTACGGCACAACCTTCCAGGGTGGAACGAACTATTCTGGCACTATTTTCGAGATCACGCCGTAATCAAGTCGAACAAGGTTAGCCGAATTTCTCGCTCCGTAAAGGGAGGGTGTCAAGTCCAACTCCTTCGACTGATGACTGTTGTAACATCCCGATTTCACTCATTTGAATAATAGTGATACCCTCGCCGGGAAGGGGGATCGATCATGAAAAAGTATCGTGGATCGTGGTTCGGGCTTTGCTTGGGATTGGCGCTGATACTCGGATTGAGCATCGTGCCCACTCTCACCGTGACAGCCGATGCACCCCCGATCGTCGGAGATTGGGGAGGAACTCTCGATCCGGGCGCGCAGCCGAAGAAGCGAATTTTAGTGCACATCTCCGCAGGGCAGGACGGAACTCTGAGTGGCACGATCGATTACCCAGACCAGGACACTTCGGGTATCTCGATCACCGCCATCACCTATAAGGAACCCACGCTGCACTTCGAGAGCAGCTCCAGTTTAAGTTCGTACGACGGAACCATGAAGAAAGACAATTCAGAGATAACGGGTACCTGGAAGCAAGGCGGTACACCGCTGAGCCTCACCCTCAAACGCATGCCTTAGTTTGCCGGGTAAACTGTCGTAAAATCCCGGTTTCACTCATTGAGAGGGTTTGAACGCTACGCCTGTTAGCGCTAGTTAGGCACGAGGTCTGGGCGGTCGAAGCGGCGCAGGTGACGGTGCGCAGTGTGCCCGAGTGGCGCAGCAAGTATCTTCACCTGATGATGCGGCGAGGACGGAAAACCGCCAAAGTGGCGATGGCCCGCAAGCTGGCGGTTCGTCTGTACTGGATGATGCGTCAGGGATGGGATTACGAGCAATGGAGCAAGTTCGGTTCGCACGCGGGACAGCCCGGAAATCGCGATGGTGTGCAGTCGAACACCGAGTAATTGATTGGGCGTCCCGCTCCTCGGTAACGAGGAGTTCGAAGTAGTAATCATGATCGCGGTTGCGACCGAAGAGATGCATGGGTCGGACTGAGTCCTGGCCTGAAAACGATTACGAGCGAGCCTAGGGTTGGAAAAGCAAAACCTTCCACAAGAGCGAAGTGGCGCTCTTCTCCGAGTGCATGCAGTAGTGCGCTCGAAAAGTGCTTGACACGGGCGGCTTGTCAGACCCGATTTATCGCCAGCCAGGTTCTTGCCGAACCGGTATCAACGAGCGTTGCCAACTGCGTCGCCAGAGTCAAGCGACCGGGCTGGCTCTCCACAACTCTTGTCATCTTGCCCCGGGCGGCTCTTGGGTGGTTGGAATTCCGACTAGGGAGCGATAGAACGCAACCGCCCGGTTAACCGAGGAAGACTCATTTCCCGCGATCAGCCGGTTGACGTTCTTTCCTGTACGCACGATGCTGTAGTAGCGCCAGACCTTGTCCGATTCGCGATCCAGAAAGTACATCGACTGCAACTCACCGGCGCGAAGGATAGGCATAAAGTAATATCGCATCGTGCTAACGTTCTCGACATCGAAGACGAGTCGGCTCGCTGACGCCTCGACAATGTGCATTCGGTAGATGGCTTTGCCAGAAAGGTTATCGACCTGTTCGAAGTAGAGCACCCTGCCTTCCTTCATCTCATTGGACGTGAAGTCTTCCCGGCGTTGACCAGTTTTCGAGTCGGTCAGAGCGTGGGCGTTCACGATTAATGTTCGCCACTGCTTGTGAGTAGTCGACCAGTAGCGCATGCCTGCGAGTTCTGAAATTGCCCCGATGTGACGAAGCAGGCCTTCAGCTTCCGAGGTATGCGGAAATCGCGCCGCTATGGTGACCAACGTCGTGAAGCCCACTTCAGTCCAACCGGTGCACACGGGCGGTTTCCAGTCGCGACCCAAATCAGACTTGCTCCATGATTTCACGACGGCCTGCTCATTCACACCCGGATACGCCGGAATGGGTTCCTTTCCACACGGCGGCAGTGGCTGTGTCTGAGCCTCAACATCGATCAGGGGCCTCGCTCGCAGCGCAATGGGAGAAAGCAGGAAGCGATCTCCCTGTTGGGCGAAGATACCGGGCGCTATTAGAGCGATGAGGAGAACCGCGCCGCCTGGAAGCCGCTTCAGGTCGATGCTCATTCTGTCATTTTATGACGTAACAGGCGATAGCACGTTTTGAGAATTGACTAGGCAGGATCAATGAATGTAACCGAGATGTTTTGCCAACCAAATGCTGGGCACATCGGAAAACGAGTCACATGGGACTGGCTGTGCTCTCCTGGCTCAGAACATTTTCAGTTCGTGCGCTATCCGCCGCATGGGTGCGTATTCCTGGTCGTTCGCGGCGACAAAGTGTTTGGCGTGGAGGGCATTCAAGACAGGGGCGTCTTGGCCTTCCTTCAGACCGAGAAGAGCGCGGGCAAATCTTTCTCGTTCGGCTTCGGGCATCCTTGCGAGCCACGTACACGTAATCGACATAGGGTTTAGACGTATAGAAAACGCGGACTTTCTTCTGGTACTAATATAGTTGACAAACCATGGTGATCGTGCTACCTTACGATCATGGAACTCCCCAAGACACTGCAAGCAGCCATTCGATACTACTCAGACGAGCAGGTCTGTATTGACGCTGTGGCCCGTATGCGCTGGACCGATGGCAAACCTACCTGTCCGGCCTGTGGCAAGCAGGAGCACTGGTATCTCAAGACCCAGCGCCGCTGGAAGTGCAAAGAATGCTGGAAACAGTTCAGCGTCAAAGTCGGCACCGTTTTTGAAGAATCCCCACTCGGCCTGGACAAATGGATGGTCACCCTGTGGATGCTGGTCAACTGCAAGAACGGTGTCAGTTCCTACGAAGTGCATCGCGCAATCGGCGTAACTCAGAAGTCGGCATGGTTCATGCTTCATCGGCTTCGTTACGCATTGCAGAGCAAGGACGGCGGCAAACTCGGCGGTCCTAATTCCAAAGTCGAAATTGATGAAACTTACATTGGCGGCAAGGCTCGGAACATGCACCGTGCCAAGCGTGAGCGTCTCAGCCGTGACGGCGGGATGCAGGGGGGCCACGGTAAAGCGGTTGTGATGGGTATGCTGGAGCGCGACGGAAAAGTGCGGACTGAAGTTCTCGGCTACAAGCGCCAGAAAAAGACCATGCACAAGATCATCAACGAAAATGTTTTCCCCGGCACTTGGGTTATGACTGACGAATTCGTCAACTATGACGGGCTGTCGGAAAGCTACACCCACAACGTCGTGAATCATCTTGAGCGTTACGTGCAGGGCAACGTACACACCAACGGCATAGAGAACTTCTGGTCGCTTCTCAAGCGCAGCCTTGGCGGGACTTATGTTTCCGTAGAGCCGTTCCATTTATTTCGGTACGTCGATGAGCAAGCGTTTCGCTTCAACCATCGCAGGGATGCGGCTGGCAACGTATTGAATGACTCTGATAGATTCCAGTTAGCTTTATCGCAGATCGCGGGAAAGCGGTTAACCTTTGCGGAGGTGACTGGCAAGGTGGGTGAAACGGCTTTCTAACCCTTTGCGCGGGAAGCGTGGCCGGAAGCCCGTTTCCGCCGTTTCCGCACTGGCCTCTCGGCGTCGAGTTTAGCCTTGATGGCCGAGTGCGGGACAGACACAACTTTTTTCAGTGCGGCTTCAAAGTTAGCATATTCGTCCGAGTCATTTCTTCCCGGAAAGTCTGGACGAGTTAGCTTTTGAGGCACTCTAGGGCTACCTAGAAAGCAGGGTAGTTGTAGTGTGCGCCGAAAGTCAACAAGATAACTTTTTGGATCACCTGATTTTAAGCATATTCCCTGACGAGGGAGTTGCCCGAGATATGGACTTTTTCACTGTTCATTTTGATGACAGCGGTACCGCACCAGATCAGCAAATTGCCTTAGCTGCCTGCTACTTGGGTACAGTAGAACAGTGGCGCGAATTCAACAGGAACTGGGCCGACGCAAGCGAAGAGGAAGGTTTTGGAACCTTTCACATGGCTGAATTTGCAGCGGGAGAAAAGCAGTTCAAAAATTGGAGCATAGAGAAGAAGAAGCACGTCCTCGACCGCCTGTGCAATATCATCACAACCCGCGCACGCTGCGGATTCGCCACGGCAGTTGCAAAAAGTGACTACGATGAAATTGTTACCGGGCATTTCAGGCGCTACTGTGGAGGCTTCCACTACACGTTCGCGATTCGCCAGACTGTCGGTAGAGTAGCCATGTGGAGAACAAGATATTCTCCCAAATCGTCAATGAGGTATGTATTTGACTGGATGGAATCAGGGCTGCCCGCTCGACGTGAAATCGAATATTTGCTTGATGCAGCCGTAACCACATCGGAATTCCAAAAAAAGCGAATCGGAGTAGCAGTCCTCAAGGGCTACTCGTTTGAGCGCAAATCATCCATTCTTCCGCTGCAAGCTGCGGACATCCTCGCTTGGACCGTCTACCAGAAGATGCAAAACCGCATGTCGAATAGACCTCTCTGCTGGGAAGCGACGCAAGCTTACGAGTCGCTTAAGCGCCAGGGATCGCTCGATGACGGCTATTTCATTCGAGACAACCTCAAGCGGTGGGCGGAGGCGGAGCTTTCAGTTTTAGTTGAAAAACTGCAAGCGGAGGGAGCCGCCATGAGGAAAGCTTAGCCCTGCTGTTGGCGCGTAGGAAGGAGAGAGAGTGCTCTCATACAGCGGCTTGGCTGGCGTCCTCTGTCGTGTGATAGCGTCCTACGTGCGTCTCAAATACCGCCACAAGTTCGCGGAGATCGCCAACAACCGTAAACGATCCCGCCGCCGCTCCTACTCCCTTTTTTCGTGTCCCATCTCCACGGCAGGAGGAACACTGGAACTCGTTAGGGCTGGAAAGGCGAAACTCCAAGGTAGGTTCCGATTTGGGCATGACCAGAGCCTCCCACGGGAAGCGAAGAATTGCTAGCAACGAAAGGGTAGTGGTCCAAAGTAGCCCCACTACCGTTTAGTGCCCTGCCACGGCCATCAACAACTTAGCATAATGATGGTTAGCGTGCTATATTAATGCCTTTCTTCTTGTCAAGTTTTCCTTCATTGATCAGGGAGTTGAACGCCGTTTCGTCTATCGCTCCGGCGTCGACCACACCATTTTCCACCATCGCTGCGGTTGCAAGATGGCTCCCGCTGTAGCGAAGCTTGAGATCGGTTTGGGGATTGATTCCCGCCTGATTGAGTTCGTAATAGGCGATCAGATGAGCGCTGGTTGAGTCAATATCCCCAAATGTGAACTGCTTTCCTCTCAAGTCGCTGAGCGAATAAATCGACGAACTGGAGCCGGTGATGAAGACCGTGTGATAATAAGTCTATAACACGCTGGACAAGCGGAATGACTCCATACATAGCATGAGCCCGGATGTACATCAGCGCACCCAGGCACGCAAATCGTAAGATCCATCTGCGAGGTGGGCAACGGTCTCGCGGTAGGTATCGGGCGCTGCGATATCCATCGGTCGTCCCATTGCCTTCGTGAGATAGGTCAGTAGAGGTGCTCTCTCTTCCTGACTCGCCTCATCAATGACCACGCCGACGGTGATCGGCCTGTCGGCACCGTAAAGCGGTGCGCCGGCCGGAACACAAATTGCCACCAACACAGCGGCGGAAAGTAGACACTTGAACGTGCTAAAGCCGTTCATCCTTTTTGTGGTGTAAGATCGCATGCCTCAATTGTAGGCCCTTATTCCGGTATGACTCCGAACGAAAGGCACCTGACCTGTCCTGCATGAACAGAGTGCTTTCGCCGCGATTCCGTTTCTTCCGATTTTATAAGATGTGCTACATGTCGAGCGACGCTGATCAGATGCCTGCGCGAAATTCCACGGATCGGGACAAAGGCGCGGCAGGATCTAAAGTCCGTGGTTGCTGAACCAATGACCTCAGCACTGTCCATCGACGAGGCGTAGCCTTAAGGTGGGAATGGGGTGAATATGCGCCAGATGGCGGAACATATTTCAATTCTGACATTGCTGCTCGTGGCCACGTGCGCAGCCTTCGGACAAAGTGACTATCGCGTAATCCCGGTCAGCAACGGAGGGACGATCTCGGGCACAGTAAAGTGGGCCGGCCCGTTACCTCGCAACATCGAGTTCCCAGTGACCAAGGATCCCCAAGTCTGCGATCCTGATTCCAAGAAAACCGCAGACCTCGAACGTCTCATCGTCGGTCGCGAGGGTGGGGTCGCCAATACGGTTGTATATCTCAAGAACATATCGAGGGGTAAAGCGCTCGAATTGCCGGAAGCCCGCCGTCATCTCGACCAAAAGGACTGCCGCTACATTCCCCACATTCTTCTCGTTCCCGAGAACGCCGTATTGAGCATGCAAAGCTCCGACGCCACGCTGCACACCGTTCACATGGACGGAGCTGCCACTTTGAATGCCATTTCCTTTTCCCGGCCGAGTCATTTCACGCACGCTGTCAAACCCGGGACTGGTTCATATACGCTGCAACGGCGGACATATCTGGATGAGTGCTGAATTGTTCGTCGTGCGGCAGCCGTACTACGTCGTCACCGGCGAGAGTGGAGACTTCGAACTAACCGACGTGCCGCCTGGAACGTATCAGATTGTCGCCTGGCATGAAGGCCGGAGCACGGGCAAGGAGCCTTCTCTCGACGTTTCGACAGGAAGCAATGTCGACCGCCCGGTATTCGCCGAACCGAAGACCTGGGAACAATCCGTAACCGTCGGCAACAACGAGGCAGTCGTCGTAAACTTCGCAATCGGCGACAAGTAAGATGCTTATGATTTCGGTGAAATGCTTCCTCTGTATCACGGCAGCGGTTCGCCAAGAGTCCAACTGGTAGGTCAGCACAATTCCGCAATCTGGGGCCTTCTGAGGCGAAATGTCTACGAGGAGCGTTCCGGCAGCATGGCGAATCTTAAAGTAGACTCGTTTTAACTGTTGCAACCAGGCGATAGCGCAAGTTTGCGCCGTCTGTTCGCCCATTGTGCCGTGGGGATCAGCCTCACCCACGCTTGAGGGCTATTCCCCAACAGTCCCCCTTGCGCACCCTCTTTACGCCTTGGGTGTTGTTCGTCCGAATCCTTGAGGCGAAGTTTTCCGATACCGCAACTCCTTCTCCCCCTACAATGGGGGTAATTGAAACGTGCCGTTTTCGTGCCGTCATATCGCATTTCAGACCCAAAAACACGCAAAGGTCGAGCTCCAGTTCCAGTGATTCGGCAGCTAGCGGATCGGCTGGAAATCCATCGACTGCGTTACGGGAGTCCGCTCGCTGGCCCGATCTTCGGCAACGCCATGGGCAAGCCGATGGCGCTCAGCAGCATGGTCAATCGTGTTATCCTTCCCGCGCTGAATCGGTGTGAAGCTTGCGCGACAGCAGAATCAGACCACCAGAAGGCCGGCCAAAGGCCGGCCATATGTACAAGCGTGACAGTCGAGTCCCCGAGTGGCACGGTTGGCACGCGGCACGGCGCGGATTAGGAAGCAACCTGTACCGCCTCGGTGTGCCCGATATGGTAATTCAACGAATCCTGAGACACGCGAACGTGAGCACCACGGCGACGTATTACATCAAGACTGCCTCTGTTGACGTTCGAAGTGCCATGACGAAGCTGGAAAACCACATCGCAGAGGCGGGGCGGATTCGACCGGACACTAACGTCACGAAAGAGAGCCATTCGCCAATGAAAGGCAGCTACAGCGAGAGCGGACGACCGTCGATCGATCCCGAACTCCTGCTGCGCATTCTCGTGATCGGCTATCTCTACGGCATCAGCAGCGAGCGCAAGTTGGTGGAAGAACTGCGCATGCACCTGGCCTGGCGCTGGTTCACCGGTCTGGGTTTCGATCAAGAGATCCCGCATCACTCGACTTTCTCCAAGAACCGTCATGGGCGGTTTCAGGAATCGAAGCTGTTCGAGCAGTTGTTTGAACAGATCGTGCGCCAGTGTGTGGAAGTGGGATTGGTGCAGGGCCAGCACCTGTCGGTCGACGGCAGTTTCGTGGAGGCGAATGCGGCGAAGGAGAGCCGCATTCCACGCGAGCAGTTGGGCGAAGCAGCGCAGGTCCATCACACCGTGCGACAGTATCTGCAGGAACTGGAACAGCAGAACCCGGTGGAAGAACCGGTGCATGAGCAAGACCAGGTCTCGACCACCGATCCGGATTCTACCTATGCCACCAAGGGCGGGACGCCAGCTCGCCTCGGGTACTACGACAACTATCTGGTGGACAATGCAAGCTGCGTGATCGTAGGCGTGCAGGCAACGGCGGCGCGCATGAGCCAGGAAACCGTGGCCGCGCAAGACATGCTCACCCGTTTCGCGCACTGGCAAGGACGAGAGCCGGAATCGTTGGCGGCCGATACGACGTATGGGAACGGGGAGTTCTTGCACTGGTTGGCGGATCGGAGCATCGCTCCGTATATGCGAACCCGCGACAGTATCCACAGAAAGAACAGTCCCTTCTACGGCCCCGAGCGGTTTACTTATCAGCCGGAACACAATCGCTATCTCTGTCCCGCCGGCCAGGTTCTCAACTATGGCGGTCGCAACCTGCGGAACCGCACCTATGCCTACATCGGGACTCGCAAACGTTGCGGTGGGTGTGCGCTAAAAACCCAATGCACCAGCGGAGCGTTTCGCTTTCTTGCCATCCACATGGATGAAGCCGCCCGGCAACGGGCACGGGAGTTGGCGCACACCCCTGAGTTCGCCCAGGCACAACGGCAGAGAAAGAAAGTGGAAGCGTTGTTCGCGGAACTCAAGCATCAGATCGGGCTGCGCCGCCTCCGCCTACGGAGATTGAAGTTCGTGCCAGAACAGTTCTTCCTGGCAGCCGCAGCCCAGAACATCAAGCGACTCATGCGCTTCCTCAGCCAGCCGACAAGACCGGTTCTGCCAGCCACCACTTAGGTGAGGCAAGAAGAGAAACTCGGCAGCCGCAATGATCGCAGCCAAAAGATATTCCGATCACGGACTTTTTCAACAGCCCCGGGATGTTACAACTGCAACCCCTCTGAGATACGCCAACTCCACACCTATCATTGACTTGCCGACGGTTCCGCCATAGCATGTTTCGCACATGGTCGGCCAGACCATCTCGCACTATCGCGTCGTCGAGAAACTGGGCGGCGGCGGGATGGGTGTGGTATACAAGGCCGAAGACACCGAACTTGTCCGCTTCGTCGCCCTGAAGTTCTTGCCCGAAGGCGACGCTCAAGACCCGCAATCGTTGGAACGCTTCCGCCGCGAAGCTCGTGCCGCTTCTTCTTTGAATCACCCGAACATATGTACCATCCACGAGATCGGCAAGCACAATGGTCAGTCGTTTATCGTCATGGAGTATTTTGGAAGGCATGACGCTGAGGCACAAAATAGCCGGCAAGCCGTTGGAGACGGATATTGTACTGAAGCTTGGTATCCAGATCGCAGACGCGCTCGACGCGGCCCACTTCAAAGGAATCATTCACCGCGACATCAAACCAACGAATATTTTTGTTACCAATCGTGAGCAGGCGAAGATTCTCGACTTTGGCTTGGCCAAGGTCACGCTTCAACCGCAGAACCTTGCGCTCAGCGCCGCAACCGTTGACTCCGAAGACCATCTCACCAGCCCTGGCACTGCAGTCGGCACCATCGCTTACATGTCGCCCGAGCAAGTGCGAGCCAAAGAACTGGACGCCCGCACCGATCTTTTTTCATTTGGCGCAGTCCTCTACGAGATGGCGACCGGCACGTTGCCCTTCCGTGGCGAAAGCTCGGGAATCATTTTTGACGCGATCCTGAATCGTCCGCCCATCGCTCCAGTTCGCCTCAATCCCGAAGTTTCTACGGAATTGGAACGCATCGTTCACAAGTCTCTGGAGAAAGACAGAAATCTCCGTTATCAGAGCGCGGCGGAAATCCGCGCTGATCTGCTCCGCCTCAAACGCGACTCGGAATCCGGTCGAACCGCCGTACGCGCTGGCTCAGCCGAGGCAGCTCGAATCTCGTCAAGTGTGCCCGTGTCTCCGCCGTCAATTTCGGGCGTGATTGCGGCCCAAACTTTTGCGACCACTCCAATCCCCGCCGCAACCTTCAGCAAGCTCGGGAAGGTCGCGATTTTAGTCGCACTCGTCGTTCTTGGTTTTTCAGCGCTGATCTGGCTCCTTCGCCCGCTTCCCCCACCCAAAGTCGTAAAAACTACTCAGATAACAAATGACGGCGTTCCCAAGAGCGGCATTCTCACTGACGGTCCTCGCCTGTACATCACCGAGGAAGTCGGCCCCAAGAGCCACCTTGTCCAGGTGGCCGCGAGCGCTGGTGAAACTTCTCCCATTCCCGCTCCGTTTGTTAACGTCAGGATGTCAGATCTTTCGCCGGATCATTCGCAATTGCTGATCGCGGATCAGCCATTTGGAAGCCTGGAGGATGAGCAGCAATGGGTATTGCCACTACCCAGCGGAGTGCCCGGATGGAATTTCCTCTGATGATTGCGCAGACTATTTCGCTATCGCATCGCGAAACCTTTGGCGGGGAGGCATGGGGGTGGCAACAACGAAAAAGGCGGACGCATGCGCGTCCGCCTTGTGATTACTGAACATAAGCTACGGCTGTTCTGCCGGAACGAGCGCGACGCCGATCGGTTCGCCGCCCTCCATGAATTCCTTTACCGGGTTCCCGCCCGCCGGGTACGCGAACTCAGCCACTCCTGTTGTGGCGGCGCTGGCACCCCACAAGTCTTTGTTGCTCGCGGTGAATGCGAAGGTCACAGGATCGGACGCACCGGTAAGCTCGGTGGTCGCGATGAGAGAGCCCAGCGAGCCATTTACCGGCTGGTTGAAGGTGTAGATGGTGGCGGATTCCTGGTCGAGGATAGCAATCTTGTCGTGGGTTGTTACCTGAATCCCGCCAGGAAAACCGATGGTCACACCAGTATAGTTGGGCGTCTTTAAGTTTTCGCCAGTGACCGCCCGGTAGCCAACAGGAATGGCGAAATTAGATCCGCCGAAGCGAGGGGGGATCCGGGGACTCCGTTGGCCAACACATTGGCCAACGTCTCGGAAAGCGGCCGACCAAATAAATATCCCTGCGCTTGGTCGCAACCGGCCTTGCGGAGAGCCTGCGCCTGTGACGGCGTTTCAACGCCTTCCGCCGTAATGGTGAGATGAAGACTCTTGCCCATCGCCACGATCGAGTTCACGATCGCCATGGCTTTTGGATCCCTCTCCATCTCGGTCACAAAGGAGCGATCGATTTTGACTCTATCAAAGGGGAACTTCCAGAGATAGGACAAGCTGGAATAACCGGTGCCAAAATCATCCAGCGCGATCGATATTCCCAGCTGCCGGAGCCGTACAAGTTGGTCGAGCACAGCATCCGTGTTTTTGAGCCACACACTCTCGGTGACTTCCAGTTCCAAGCGCTCAGGATCAAGTCCGGATGCACTCAAAGCTGCTTCGACGACGGCGACGATGTCACCTTGACGGAATTGAACTGGTGATAGATTGACCGCGACCTTCAGAGCGACGGGCCACGCGGCAGCCGTCCTGCATGCCGTTTCGAGCACCCAAGCACCCATTGGACCGATGAGGCCGGACTCCTCGGCAACCGGAATGAACGCGGCGGGTGACTCTGGCTCCCAACCTTGCGGCCAGCGCAATAGTGCCTCAAATCCAAGAAGGCTCTCATCGTGAAAACTGAAGAGTGGTTGGTACGCCAACTGAAATGCATTTGTTTCCAGAGCACGCCGCAGGTCCGCTTCAAGCCGGCGGCGGCTGCGAATAGTCGCATCCATACCAGCTTCAAAAAAGCACACCGCATTGCGGCCCTCGGCTTTTGCCTTGTATAGAGCCGTATCTGCGCAGGAAAGCAGCGCACCCCATTCTTGAGCATCTGTGGGTGCAACGGCGATACCAATGCTTGCTCCACATATCACTTGCGAGTCGCCAACATCGTACGGTTCCGAGAGTATCTTCGTTAGGCGGTCGGCAAGAGAGTCAGCTCCGGTGGGCTGAGCCATGCCCACTTGCAGAATCACGAACTCGTCTCCTCCGAGCCGTGCCGCCATATCCTCGTCCCGAATGGCCGAATTGAGGCGTATCGCAAGCACCCGCAGAACTTCATCGCCGGCGGCGTGTCCGAAGTTGTCATTTATCTCTTTGAATCGGTCAAGATCGATCAACAGAGCGGCGACATAACTCTGGTTGCGGCGCGTCCACGCCAAGGCGGCTTTTGCTGCTTCTCCGAGCCGCTTCCGGTTAGGCATGCCAGTCAGGCTGTCATGCTCGGCCAGGAACATGGCTTTTGCCTCAGCGGCGCGGTGGGCCATCATTTTTCGATAGACCATGATCCCCGGAAACCCACCTGCGAGCAGAACCGCAATCGCAATGATGCCTTCGGTGAGCAGAAAAGATCGTTCATAGAGAGCCTTGTCCGCAGTCTGGTCGAGATATACTTCAAAGACGCCGATGACCGACCCGTTCCGCTTGATCGGGATGTACGAATCGGCGAAATATGCGGGGTTCAGCGGTGGCTTGCCGGCGTGGCCTTCTGTAAATGCGTCTCCGGAAAGGATAGAGCGCATGATTACCTGTCGGTTTTTTCCCGCATTAGTCGTAGCTTCCTCGGAAGAATCCATTCGCTCCGAGATCAAGACCACCCGACCCGTCTTGCTCCAGACCTTGTATCGATAAATGTCGCCCGATTGGCTGGCATGTGCGAGTAGCTGTTTCGTCTTATCGGACGGGGGCGCGCCGTCGAGAATAGTCGGAATCTCGTCGATGCTGTCGGCTAGAGTTACAGCCCAGACGCTTGATGTCGATTGCCCGTCGGCCAGCAACATATTCGCTGCGACGACGCGGCTGAGCTTTATCCCGCCAAGCGCGACGAGAAGGATCATGCCCGCGAGCGCGACGACGATTGCACTGTCATTGGAAAGGAATCGAGAGTGATGTTTCAAGAGTGCTCCAAACTACATCCATCGGAGCGACCGCAGGGACTGGATACGTCCTTTCGATCCTACGGAAGACGGTTAGATATATGGTCACCGTAACCGGTCGAATCTGTCATGTCAAGATTACCGATCGCGCACAACATCGAAACGCCTTCTCCTCATGTCACTCAACAGTTGGTTCAGCGCCGGTCTATCATTCTTCGCCCCGCTCTGGGCCTTGTCCTGATACACCACGCACTCCCAGCCACGACTCTCAACATATTGCCGCAACTCAGTTTCCCGCAAAGCAGCCCGACGGTGGAGCGTCAGTTAGGTTCGACGAACTACGATTGTGTGGTAATCGGAACTGGCGTGCGCCTGCCACCCAAGCGCATCGCAATATTCGAAGCCGTCATCAATGCTGTTCATAAGGCTGCCCCAGGCGCCACGATTGCCTTCAATACACTGCCCGAGAACAGTGCCGATGCTGCAGCCCGATGGTTGCGCAACTGACGTTATCAAGCCATTTCGTGGTGAAAGCGAAACGGTTATGGATGGGAAACCTGCCTAGTGTATTCCCAGTGGGCAAACTGCCTCCCAATGTCCCCTGCAAGTCACAATTCTTATAGCCTTTTCCGTAGGCAATCGCCGGTGTAATGATCGGACTTAACGCTCCCTGTCGATACTGCCCTGTGGGAAAACTCATCTGGTAGAAGGCGGTCAGAATGTAGTTCCCGCGCTCCTCGCTTTGCGCCACTATCCTGTATTTCAGGGGGAACTGCCAATCTCCGAATCCGTCGCTCGGAGAATTTTGGTTGTTCACGATATACGGAGGGACGGGGAGAATCACCTCGACTTTCTTCTCCGGGATGATCTCCAGACCTTTACTGACTCCGTAGTTGTTTGTTGTGACTCCGTTGTTGTATGTCTGCCATTGCATGTCGTACCGAAACAGTTGGTGGAGTGTCGGAGCAGTCGTGGCAAGAGGAACGATCCAGTGTGGCTGTTCGTTTTCCGTCTGCGTCACCATGTCCAACCAATTCGACAGGAAGCTGTCCTGCCCGAAAACAAAAGTTGACGGCAGAAAAACGGCGATCATGATCACACAAAGCTTGTATCTGGCGGAGGATGCTATTCGCCGATTGTGAGCCCCAAAAGAGCGAGAAAATGAGTGTGGACACCGTGGCCCCCGTGTGCATAAAGATCAGAAACGACGGACATGCGACGAACCGCGAACACAGAAAAAGGACCTGGCTCTCCTGTGAATGATCAGGAAATCGCCACTCGATTGGTACCGCCCCGGACGGCAGCCACAAATCGTTGCCGCCATCCGGAGATCAAAAACTTCTTGCGCCAGCCGATTAATGCGCTCTCTGAACGTTGCCGTTCACCGGCTGGGTGCCGAAGTGTCTATCGGCGGTACCGCCGAAGGTCAAAGCGATGTTCGAATAGGCAACAGTCGTTCCTCCGGTAACGTCTATCGTCAAGGTCGAAGGTGATAGCACGGGGCTTCCATTTTTCAATATCACAAGCGTGCCGCCGGTTACCTCGAAACCGCCCCCTTGGAGTTGAGCAACGTCGCCACCCACGAGTCAAATGAGGTGCGAGTGAGGCTTGCGTTCCGCTGGCATATCAGGGTCGATGCCGCAGCACACAATGGAATAATCGGAGATCTCCATGTTGAACTCGGCCGAGAAATCGGCTTTGCGGCCTCCTGCCTTGAGCGTGAGCTGCCACGAACCCCGCATTTCCCAGGGACCGGTCGGACTCACCGTCGTTTCGGGACTATAGTCATTGATCAGTCCTCTAAACTTCGTGGGTCCATTTTGCGAGCGCGCTGATGCCCGCTGCCAGCACTGGAATTTCAGTCCTCCTGATGCAATGCGCGAGAGCGAGGAATATCAAGTTCAACTCTCGGATGTCACCGTCCTTGAGTTGGTCATTGTGCCGGACATCAGTCGAGGGGCGGCTCGCGCCTCGCTCAAGCGTCTGTGCCTGTCTTGACCCACTGCGGTGGTACCGGACTTAATTCTGTGGTTGGGGAATCGGGCCAATCCACTGCTGAGAGGGCGGGACTAATTCACCAATTCATCGGAGGCGTCGGCTTCCGGTTCCGCTTGCGTGACATGCTCCACTACTGGCGCGAAGGCACGGGAAGCGTTGTGGACAGACATATGCTTCAGCATGTCCGTTGCCGACTGAAGGGGCGTCTTGCAAATCTTGTTCATGCTGATCGCGTACCCGCAGTCACCGCATACCATGAAAGTGCCGCCTGCAATCTTTCTGGTCGTTGTGTACATGCTTTAAGCCTACGCTCTGGCGGTGGCCAGAGCCGAACGCATTAGTACAGCACCCAACGAGGATCACCATTTAACCAAAGGTGATGCAAATCACACTGACAGCCGAAGATATGTTGTACCCTTTTGATTATGTACCGCATTAGCAGAGACAATCGGGGTACGATCCTCACCTGTCTTGCCTGCACTCATACGGAGCGCGTCCAAGACTTTGACGGAAACCTCGGAAACCGACGAACGCTGGCCGCCCGCGAAATGCTGAAGCACGTCCGTGCCGAACACAGCGGTGAATCTCATGCGCGTGCCATGGCGATGGTGATGGAACGGCAGGACGCGCCCCGATAGCCCTCCCCCACTTTGTAAAAAGGACCAAAGGAGAACCTGCCATTGGGCTATGCCTCAGAAAGGATATCTAACGTGCGAAACGTACTCGTAGAAAAGTGGCCGTCGCTGGCAATGTTCGTGCTGGTAGCTGGTGCCCTGCTGTTCGTCATGGTTCGCTGGGCTTGAACAGAACCCGTGGCGGGGTTCCTACATGCTTCTCCGACTTCGGGCGTCGGTGGGTTTGGTGGGGGTATCATGTTTTGACATTGGACTCTCCTTAGTTGCGAATCCCATCCGACTCTTTGCGAAGCTTTTTCCGGGCACGCTTTCGCGCCAAAGCTTGCTTCACTCTGCGCTTCTCGCCCGGCTTAAGGTAGAAGGGTGACGCTTCACTTCCTTGATAATGTCTTCGGCTATAACCTTGCGCTTGAAACGACGAAGGGCGTTCTCCACCGGACTCGCCCTCTTGCAATCGAACTTCTGCCAAGCCCATCACCCCTAGACCAGCATTAATCGGACATATTGGAGCTTACTCCGTTTCTGCGAAGTCTGCTCATGACCACACCACTTCCTGATCTACACTGTGGAGATGGCTCCTGCGTGCTACGTGGCGGCACTGCTAGGCTATACGGGCATCCACTCGCATGCGATAACGTGCATGCATGAAAGTGCTGAAGCACTTGCCAAGAACGGGGCGGCATCTCCGTACTCGTCGGCTGAGCCTCGGACTCACTCTCCGGGATGTCTACGTCGCCAGTCTCAGTTTGGCGCGGGAGCTTCGCAACCCAGCGTTCGTCCTCCCGCCCAGCCGATTGCACGAAATCGAAACGAAGAAGATAACTCCCAGCGTTTATCGGCTATACACGCTGTCGCGTGTTTACAGGTGCAGACTGAACGAACTCCTCTCGTGGTACGGGATTCCGTCCGCGATAGAGACTGACCAACCGGACGAGAAAACGCTGCGATTGCCTGCGAACTAGCCATCAACCAATACCCGCCCATAACAATCCTTCCGATCAGGAAAGGATGTTCATCTCGGCTCCTCGCTTTCAGCAAACTGGATAAATCGCGGTGCAACGCGATTCTCGGCACTCCTAGCCGATGGCATAGGACTTTTGTAATCTTCGTGCTGCGCGTGTAACCAGGCTAATCTGGGACTCGCTGATTTCTTATCCAAATGATGAATCCCTTCACCCCTGTTCATACGTGGATCGCCTCCTATTGGAGAATCAGCACCGTGATTGCTTGTGCGGTCGGGATCGCAGCCGCGTGCAGAATTTGTCTCGAAACCGAACAAGCTAAAGCCCAACGTGCGGAGCGTAACCGGAAAAAAGAACTTCGCACACTCGCCGATAGGATTTCGACCTACGGACGGAATGTCCACCAACGCTATCCAACCGGAGACGTGGTCGTCAGCGAGCGCGATCTAGCCGAACAATTTCGCAAGCGCCCGGACGCTGTTGCCACAGCACTGAACATCCTTTTGGGCGAACGAAAAGTCCAGAAGGCTCCCCTCAACGGATATTGGAAGCTAAACCTCTGATCGCAAGTTGCGGCTCCCCATAGAGCGCAAATCCATGCTCTAAGACCGCCGCTTGGACTTTGCGGCTGGTTTCACTAGGTCCGTGAGCAAAAATGGGTATTCGCCAACGATGAGTTTGAGGTCTTCGGAATGCTCGTGGAGAGCATCCCTGAGTTCGCTCATGATGGGACGCAACTCCTCCACGTCTTTCGTTGCCACGGCCTTAGCGCATAGTTCGCGGATTCGTCTGTCCAAGGTGACCACGACACGCCCCGATGTCATGAATCGTGACAGCCGCCGAGAATCGCGCGATACCGTAAACACCCTACGTTTGGAAAGATGCTGGTGGGGTTGGGTGTCCGGGTCGAAATGTTCAGTCTTCCGCGAACAATTACCCCTTCATTGACCTCGAAACAAAATGGCTGTTTCACTTTCCCATTCTTCTGCCATTCAATAAAAACCGTCTGCGGGGATCAGGCACCTGCGGGATTTCAGCGAATCGCGGAACGCGGATTTGGTGGACGCTGTTTCGGAGCGCGCATTGATCATGTTGGCGGCGGCAGACGGGTCTTTCGACCAACACGGAATGAGCCCCCAGCGCATCAGCGACAGTTCGCGGATGGGTTCCTTCGGATTCTGGTGGATGACCGGGATCGATTGGCTGGGGGCGATGTTGTAGTGCGGGCTCCAGTCATCGTCGCTTGGGGCGGTGGCGAAGTATTCCTCAATAAGCTGTTTTCGCTTCGACAATCGATAGCGGCCGCAAACGGGGAAATTATCGCAGATCGGGCAGGAATGCCGTCACTTGGCAAGCGGGCCGGGATGTATGCCTTCGCCAAGGACAAAACTCGACCCCACGCTGCCTACAACCACCGATGCTCGTGGCAGGGCGAGACGCTCCCGAATGCGATAGACGGCTTCGATGCCCGTGCAATGTGCGCCCATAAGATTCGCAACTTTGAACTCTTTCATCTTGTCGGCAGTCCAATTCAGCTGCTCATCGGTCGCCCGGAAAAGATGCAGCCCACCGATGACTGCCTCCACTGGCTCGTCGGGAAATTCCGCTCGGGCAAATGTCAGGATGTTGACAATTCCTGCGTGCCCGCAACCAGTGATCACGACTAATCCTTCCGGGGTGTTGAGCACCAGCGTTTGATCCTCGGGGATTGTGTCCTCGACTAAGCCCGCTGGTGTCTGCACTTTTCCGCTGACGCTCCAGTTTCGTTCCGGATATTTGCGGGGCACCGGGCCTGTCAGCCGTGCGCCGGGGAAGATTTCAGCCGCCTCATCATGCTCGATGAACTTTCCGCCAGTCGCTTCATACTCTTTCTTCAATGCGATCATCGGGTTGCCTTCGCCTTCCGGCTCGGGTCTGCTGTAGAAAATGCCGCGTGCGACATGAGCTACCGACAACGCCGATGAGTTCTTTTTCATCATCTCTTTGCGGAGAATCATTAGCCCGCCGACATGATCCGAGTGATTGTGCGTAAGGATCACTTCCCTGACATCGGACAAATCGATCTTCAGGTCGCGTGCGTTTTGCAGCACGGTATCGGGATGGGCTCCAGTATCCAGCAGGACGCGATGACCGTCTGCCTCGACTAGCGCGGAGAAGCCCCACTCGCCGATACCCGTGTCGTCGCCCACCAGCATGGTCGATAGCAGCGTGACCTTGAGCGCGTGAATCTGTGCATGAGATGCCTGAACGTTCGTGGCGGGGCTGTTTTGACCTTTGGCACGAGGCTGCCCGGTGACAATCGGCAACGCAAGGGTGATCAGGACGGCGTAAATGTGCATCCAGCGAAAGCTGTGCATGATAGGTACCCCGTGATGGATGTTCGCGGCGCTTTCACGAAGACCGCGAGCAAGGCAATGGTATTCCACCTCAAGATGTAATCGAACATTATTCTACTTGGACGCATGGAGCCGATTGGCGGTCGTTGAATCGAGCCGTGGTACTCAGGCATCGAAAATCATACCCGTGGAGTTTTCGACCGAGCCAGTCCCAGCGTAGGTGCGGGCGAAGGAGCCACCCAAACCGAACTTTGAATGTCCGAAGGGGAGAGCATCTTGGTCGCAAGAATTCTAATGGTTCTTAGTGCGAGCATTATCTTTACGCTCGGAGTCGTCCACCTCGTCTATACGTTCTGGGGGCCAAACCTCATGCCCCGTGATCCCGCGCTGCAAATCAGCATGAGCCAGATTTCACCTGTCATTACGAAAGAAACAACAATCTGGCGCTGTTGGGTGGGTTTCAATGCCAGCCACAGCATGGGACTTATTTTGTTCGGCTTGGTTTTCAGTTTTCTCGCATTGGCTCACGGACAACTCCTCTTTCGGTCGCCGTTCCTGCTCGTTGTCGGGCTGGGAATGCTTGGTGGTTTCGCAGTGCTCGCCAAAGTTTATTGGTTCAGTGCACCTTTCACAGGCGTCTGCATTTCTTTGGCCTGCTATGTCGCGAGCATCGCGCTATCGCGGGCTTAACCATGCGCTCCCGACGTAAACAGGACCTTTGCGCTCGGAATGCGGCGACCAGCAGGCGCACGAGAGGCATTGCGTTTCAGTCCACTGGTGGAGGCAAACTGGGCACACTCTGCCATCTCGCAGGTCGCTGCACGACCTCGACGGATGTGATCGGGTGAATTTCCCAAGCAGTCGCTCTCCAGTTGCGCTCGCGGCCCGGAGCCGTGTTCTCGGACGCATTTTGGTGTTCCACGTCGAACAGCATCCAGCCCCTTACCTTGATCCAGCGTCCCAGCAGCCTGTCGCGCAACGCCCGCGTTGACCAGTCCACCCCTTGAGCAGCCATGATTACCCGCCGGCGGGGTGTGACCTCCACGACGACGGGCCGGGGAATATCGGTTGCGCATCAAGAAGGTTCAACGCGAATCATAGCGGTTGCGATCAACGTTTGCGCCCAAAGTGAGTACAGATTGTTTCGACATCTGTAAGCAAAGCATCGCCCGCGAATTCGAGGCTGGCGACTGAACGTGCTGCCGCATCGCGGTGACCGAAGCCACAAGCGTCCTTGACGACAACCGGGATGTAGCCGAGGTCAACTCCATGCCGAACCGTGGGTTCGATGCCGATTTCCATGGCGATACCGACTATCGCAAAGGCATCAATGCCGCAATCGCGCAAGGCGATGTTCAAGGGCGTGCCTTCAAAGGCTGACATCGCGATCTTGTCCAAGATCGCTTCGCTCGGCCAGAACCACGGTCGCTTTCGTGTCTGAATGCCGGGCGAGCCACGCAGCGGGAGTTAGGTTTCGGAGGCAGCGGATCGGGAGACCGGCCAACCCCCGGAGAATTGCGGCCAGAATGCCCGTACTTCGGAGAAACTGAAATACAGTAGAGTATTTCGCCGGAACAATCTGTTCGTACTCACCTCTTCCCGCAGTGCGTGGGACT
>Ga0210393_10000280_pt1 | contig 46665 bp, 41 predicted proteins | sample IncBWC27OmetaG_FD_160068 | JGI IMG/M metagenome (GOLD analysis project Ga0210393, IMG submission 160068) | Forest soil microbial communities from Barre Woods Harvard Forest LTER site, Petersham, Massachusetts, United States - Inc-BW-C-27-O ... | reverse complement strand
TCAATGGATCAGGACTGTCGGCTACCGATATCGTCGCCGATTCGGTTCCGAGCACGCTCGGCTTGAAGTACACGATTATCGAGCACGCCTTCAGCGCGTCGAGGGTTGAGGTGCAGGTGCCACCCCCGACGGTAAAGTCCGAGGGGTTGGCTCCGCTGAAGCTCTCGCTCAGAGTCACCGGCTGGCTCTGGTGATTGACGACGGCGAAGGCCTCGATTCCCTTGGCGCCGAACTTCACGTCGCCGAAGACGAGGCTGCTCTTGGTGGTCGTCAGGCCCGCGATGCCGGTGCCGGTGAGCGTCACATGCTGCGGGCTGCTGGTGGCGTTGTCCAAGAGCATCAGCGAGGCAGGATGTGGGCCGACTGCACTCGGGGAGAATGAAATCCCGAGCGTGCAATGCGTTCCATGCGCAAGTGTAATCGGAAGCGGGCCGCAGGTGCCGGTGCCGCTGAGGGCATATTCAGGATCTGAAGGTGTCGCGCCTGAGACGATCAGTGAATTGGTTCTGCCGGTATTGCTAACTGTCACCGTCGTCTTGGTAGAAGTCTGCCCGACAGCAACATTGGTGAAGGCGAGCGATGCGGTTACGGCCATCGAAGTGGTAGGTGTAGCCGTAGGTGTCGCAGTAGCGGTGGCGGTCGCAGTCGCCGTAGCAGTTGCAGTATTAGTCGCCGTCGCGGTGTTGGTCGCGGTCGCGGTGTTGGTCGCCGTTGTAGTGTCAGTCGCTGTGGCAGTTGCCGTATCGGTCGCCGTTGCGGTTGCGGTAGGCGTTGCAGTGGCGGTTGTGGTTGACGTTGCCGTGGATGTCGCAGTTGCTGTCGGCGTTGCGGTTGCAGTACCCGTCGCTGTCGTAGTGCCTGTGGCGGTTGCCGTGTTTGTTGCTGTTGCAGTCGCAGTATTGGTTGCCGTTGCGGTAGCTATCGCAGTGTTGGTTGCGGTTGCGGTGGCAGTGTTTGTCGCCGTTGCTGTCGCGGTTCCAGTTGCTGAGGGAGTCGCGGTCGCGGTTGACGTGGCCGTAGACGTTGCAGTTTTAGTCGGCGTTGCAGTCGCGGTGGCTGTCGCAGAAACGGTCGGCGTCGTGGTCGGAGTTGCAGTTGCCGTCGCCGTAGCTGTTGCAGTTTTAGTCGGCGTTGCAGTTGAGGTTGCGGTCTTTGTGGCAGTTGCAGTCTGCGTCGGGGTTGCGGATGCTGTCGCGGTAACGGTTGGGGTTGGCGTTGGGAGCGGAACGGCGTCAGATTCGTACGCGCCTATATCGCATGAAGGTGTGCTGCCGTCGTCCGGATCGGGCCTGCCATACAGGCGCTGGTCGCAATTGAGCTGGGCGGACGAGGTCTGCGAGGGCGGAAAGGTGCACGGGTTCAAGGTCCCCTGATAGGTGCAAGCACTAGACGGAATCGCGTCAATGGCGGCGCTACCAGTCTCCACTGCGATAGTCTGGGTCGGCCCGCCGTTGTCCTGGAGGCCATTGGTGTCGAGATTCAGAGTGGTGACGCTATTGGCGCTCCCCGTCTTGGAAAACTTGCAGCTGGCATCGTCAGAAAGGTTATAGCCCTCGTCGGTGATCGTGCCGGTGCAATTGTTGTGAGTGCTTGAAGCGAAGATGCTGCCCTGGATCTTTGTGGCGGAGGCGATGCGATCGATGGCGCCGCCAGCCGTCGCCGCTTTGTTACCAGAAAAGGTGCAGTTGGTAACGGTCACCGGTCCCTGAGCGAAGATGGCGCCACCGTCGCCAGAAGCACCGGTACCCGCCGCACTGGCGTTGTTGCCCGCAAACGTGCTGTTGGTGATGGTCACCGCGTTCGCGGTTGCACTCAAACTGGAAATGGCGCCGCCATCGCTTTGGCCGAAAACGGCCTCGCAAGCGACGCCACCGCATGTCTCGCTTGCTCCGCCAGCAGTTTTGTTGGCTGAGAACGTGCTGTTGAGGATCGTCGCCGTCGCTGCCGCGCCATTAAAGACCGCGCCGCCCGAGCCGTTGCCCGGCGTGCCGGACTCGCCACCGTTCCCGAGGGCTTGGTTGCTTGCAAGAGTGCTGTCGTAAATGGTCAATGTCCCCGAGTTGAAGACGGCGCCGCCCTCGCCGTTCAGGCCTGTACCGCCGATACTTCCCTCGGCTTTATTGTTCGAAATCGTACAGTTGGCTACGGTCAACGTTCCATTGTTCAGGACCGCTCCACCTTCGCCGTTCGCGCTACCCGACAGGGGTGCGTTTAATCCGTCGCTCAGTGTAAGGAATTGCAGCGTTAGGCTGGCGCCTGAGTTCACCACCATCAATTGAACAATGTTGTTGCCGGACACGGTTATCGCCTGAGCGGTGCCGTCAATCGTCAGAGTGTTCTGGATTGCGGGCAACGTGGCAGCAAGTGTAATCGTTCCGGTTACGTCAAAGTTAATCGTGTCATTGCCGGTCCCGGCCGCACAGTTGCTGGTCGCAGCCTTCGTGTTGGCCGAGGTAATCGCGTCGTGCAAACTGCAGGTGCCAGCCGATCCGGTGGGATCCGATAGAGTGCTGACCGTAATGGTAGCGGCGCGCGCGGTCGAGCCGATTGCGATAAATATTAGCGCTGTGAAGACCACAGCGGACAGTCTGAAACGCAGGTCAGGCTGCAGGCGAGCAGGTTTGCCCTGCAAATTCCGCATCGATATGCTTTTCATAGCTAAACAAAACATGAAATTGTTCTATTAGTTTATAAAAATGCAGTCAAGTCTAATTGTAATTAAAGAGAACGATGAGTTTCGGTCAAATGCTTGTTTAAACTGCTTCTAGGAGAGTGCCGCAGATGAGCACTCGCGATGAATCCACTGACATCGGTCGTGCATAGAAGCCGGTCGAACCTTGGCCGCTTCTCGGGCACAGTCGCGCGGGCGAGGAGGTTGGCCCTGGATCTTGGCTTTAGCGACTTCCAGTTAGGCAATAGTTCAGACGGGCAAGGGCTTGCCGGACAGCCTCGCGGCATCGCGCGAAGTCTCTCGCAGAGTGTGCGGAAGGCGGCATGGTGCTGAGTTTCCGGCTAAGTCACGCGTAGATGAAATCCTGGCGGTCTAGCTCAACCCGCGGGCGAGCTCTATGGCGGGGAGCCGCATGAGTCAGCTCGAACACGCATGCAGACTGCGATGCGGGGGACTAGCCGTAAGCCGCGATGACATCGAGTTTCTGCGCAACGCCGCATCGCGCGTTGCACAGGGCTTGCGCGCCGCCAGATTGTTGAAGCGGTTCGAATCTCCACCGGAGCGGCCCGATGAATTTCAACCGCTGTCCCGTTGGAGCGCGGGCGTCATACTTCTCGACTCCGCCCGGTAGTTGCTCGCTGTCGATCCCGACGCCCGTCTCATGCTGCAGCAGCTTGGAGTTAGGGTTCGGTGCTTTCGGCCGAGACCGACCGCTTGGCTTTATCGTCCTTAACTTTAGGTTGATCGGTGGATGCGTCACGCTGCCGCCTCTCACAAAAAACGGGCCAGCACAGTGAAGCGCCAGCCCGAACGCCAACTGGAAAAGGGGGGGCAAACCCAGTCGGCGCTCCCTTTTCTATGATGTTTGACCTGTGCGTGTCGCTAAAAAAGCGGCATGCTCCCAATTTTTAAGCTATCATTTCGTAGAGGATTTCACGCCAGGTGAGGCGCCTTCGCTGCATCATTGTGGCCGATGCGGACTGAAAGCCTCTCTCAGGCCGGATGGCTCGATCTACTTCGACATTCAGCGAACCGGCGTATTTCTCAGAACCAGCAATAGTATGCGCTTCAACACGTCACGAATTCCGCCCTGCAAAGACTGGTCGGTGGTCCGCCCTCGTCCGGCATAATCCGCACTGACCGCCACCCCACTTGATCCCGCTTCATCCCGGCTGGTCCCGCTCAAATTGCGTAAGGCAAATACCCCCGCTATGGTCGACTGCCCGAGTGGTTCCGAGACGGCTTTCGATGCTGCGCAGATCGAGTATGCGCTAAACCTGGGTTGGCTTGCGGAAGGTCTTATATGTAAGGCCTTGGGTTATGCCGAACCGATTCAGCATCCGGTAGACCGTGTAACGCGATACGCCCAGTAAATCGCCCGCACGATGGCAATTGCCCTGGGTCGCCTGCAGCGCGCGAATCAGTGCGAGCTTCGAGGCCTCGCGGACTACGGCATCGAGCGAGTAGGGCCAATCCTTCGCGGTACCACTTATCCCGCCCTCGACAAGATAGGGTGCGCCGTTTGGCAGCATCATCGCATCGACTGACGTGCCGGTCGCTTCGCCGGCCGCATTGTCACGGTGGAAGGGGAGATCGCCGACATCGATACGATCACCGTCCGTCATCAGAACCGCGCTTTCGATCATGTGGCCGAGCTCGCGGACGTTGCCAAGCCACTGATTGGCGCACACCGCGTTCATAGCGGCGCGCGAGACGAATTTTACGTCCTTGCCGAACAGGCGGTTGAAATGCTCGATAAAATGAGCGACGAAGGCCGGGATCGCCTCGCGCCGTTCGCGGAGCGGAGGAATCAGTATCGCCTGGGCGTTGAGGCGATAGTAGAGGTCGTCGCGGAATTGTCCCGCTTTCACCATCGTGCGCAGATCGCGATTGGTGGCCGCGACCAGCCGAATATCAACTGAGTAGGCACGCGAGGAACCGACCGGCTGGATCTCGCGCGTCTCGACCGCGCGTAATAGCTTGGGTTGCAATTGCAGCGGAAGCTCGCCGATTTCGTCCAAAAACAGCGTTCCGCCATTGGCGGAGCGGAAATAGCCGAGATAATCCTCGCGGGCATCGGTGTACGCGCCGCGCACATGGCCGAAGAGTTGCGATTCGGCTAGTGACTCGATGAGATTCGAGCAATTAAAGGTAACGAACGGGCCGCCGGGTGCCGGGCCCAGCGTGTGCCACGCTCGCGCTACCAGTTCCTTGCCTGTCCCCGACTCCCCCTGAATCAGGACGGTTGCCTTATACGGACTCAAGCGTGAAATGGTTTTCAGTACCTTGCGCACTTGCGCCGACCGCACCACCATCCCACCAATCCGCTCCGACCCATGCGCAAGATGCTCCAGGCTCAACCACTCGCACGCGGCTCCTGCCGGCTCGGCGCGAAGACTATTCATCGCAGCCGTGACCGGCGATTCGTTCGCCGACATGAAGTTTTGCGGGCCTCCCAGATCGAATCAATCCACTGATCGACAGCAGAAGGCGTGCCAATGACTGTCTCTAAGACAAGCCTCCAAAAAGTACCTGATTTGCTGGACTAGCGAAGCTGGCCCACTGATCCTAGGCGACAAGACGCTAAATTTGATCTGCTACATTTCCGCAGCCGCCTCAAAAATGAAGCAGCGCTTCAGCAGCCCTGGAACGCCGAGTGCTCTGAGGCTCGCGTGTCGTCAGCGCAGCCCGTAATCCTTGATTTTGCGCTGAAGCGAGATGCGCGAGATGCCGAGCACGGTCGCAGTACGCGACACGTTGTTACCGTTGTGGGCTAGCACTTCGGCAATGTAGTGAGCCTCGAAGTCTGCTCGCGCTTCGCGCAAAAGGGCACCATTCGGAGCCGGAGTCGCGGAAATTTTTTGGGGCTTCGCCTTAGAACCTGCGGCCGTTGCTCGTAACTCGTCGGACAAATCTTCTGGGCCGATGCTCTCACCGTGAGGTGTCAGGACCACCGCGCGTTCAATTTCATTCTGGAGCTCGCGAATGTTGCCCGGCCAATCGTACTTCTCAAGCAGCTCCAGGGCGGCCGGATCAATTTCACGGATCTCTTTCTGCTGGCGTTCGTTTGCGATCGCCAGGAAGCGAGCCGCGAGCAAGGGTATGTCGCGCCGCCGCGCGCGTAGTGGTGGTAGCTGGATCGGGAAAGCAGCCAACCGATAGTAGAGGTCGGCGCGAAACCTGCCCGCCGCGACCCCGGCCTTGAGATCGCTGTTGGTCGCAGAGAATATCCTCACGTTGACCTTCTCGGGCCGCGTATCGCCGACAGAAGTGATCTCTCCGTCCTGAAGCACGCGCAGTAGCGTCGGCTGCATCGAGAGCGGCATCTCGCCTATCTCGTCGAGAAAAATAATCCCTCCAGAAGCGGCGCGGAAGAAACCGGGCTGATCGCGGTCAGCGCCGGTGAAGGCGCCACGGCGATGACCAAACAGTTCGCTGCTGAGCAAGTGCTCAGAAAGCGCGGCGCAGTTGACCGCCAGGAAGGGCTTGTCGGCCCGCGCGCTCATCCGGTGGATTGCACGCGCGACGTGCTCCTTGCCAGATCCAGTCTCACCGACGAGTAATACCGAGATCGGAGAGACCGCGGCGCTGCTCATGAGACGGTAGACTTCGGCCATCTCGGGGCCGACGCCAATGTTTTCGTCGAGCACCTCGTGACGGGCTAGATCTCGCCTAAGCGCACCGACTTCGGTCCGCAGCATTTCCTGGGATGCCCTTAGTTTCGCCACTCGATGCACGTTGTGAATCGCCAGAGCGACGCTGTCTGCCAGCGCTTCCAACAGGGCCAGATCGTTGTCCGAGAAGGCCTCCCTCCCCACCGGGTTCACCGCCTCGATCACACCCAGCCGAACCTCGTTGGCGACGAGCGGAGCTGCGAGCAGCGAGCGGGTGGTGAGCCCGGTCTTCTGGTCGACGCCGGAATAGAAGTGGCGCTCAGTGGAGACGTTGTCGATTTTCACGGAGCGGCACGTCTGGAAGACCTCGCCCGCTATTCCCTTGCCGACCGGCACGCGCACACGCGCAAGGCGTTCTGCAACTTTGGGATCGCGATCGGAGAAGTACGGGAAATATAATTCCTGGCTCTCGGCGTCGAGCAACATTACCGCGACGCCATCCGCGTCCAGCACTTCGCGGCACTTGCTCGTCACCAGCTCAATCAGTGGAACGAGTTCAAGACGGCTGGCAAAGGCGTTGCCCAGTTCGTAAATCAACCGGTAGGGCAGGTTGCCCTTGGGACTCTCCATACTTCAGAGCCGCGCTGTGACGCCGGCGTCCCGGAGCATAATACAGGAGGGTGCCTAAGGTCATCAGGCTGGAGTCGCAAGACACACAGCGGGTTGCGCTGGACATACGGAAAGCTCGATGGGACTCTCTCTCCCATCATGGATCGCCGTCGAGTCTTTGGTGCGTCAGCGAAATTCGTTGTCCGCGCGCGAGAGTATCAAGAGGTAATGGACGAGTGGGAACGAAGGCAGCGAGCGGGCGAGACTACGACGATATTTCGATCTGAGGCAGATGAACTTACGGCGAGACTGAAAATGACCGACGAATTGTGGAGTCAAATTAAGACGCTCTACGAGAAATCGGGCAACATCAAAAAAAAGACGCGGACAACGAAACGTGATGACCGGTCGCTTGGTCATGGCGTCGCTTTGCTGGAGCGTCTCAACGATCTTCAGCGCGCCAACATTCGTCAGTTCAGAACTTTCCTCGCGCGACCCGCGCAAAAAACAAAGGACATGAAGTGATGCGGCCCACGCAGAAGGGCCATTTCGCTTTAGAACAGCGACGCTCGCCATGTGACGACTCTACGCCGAAAACGAACGGCATTACTGCATCGGTTACGGGCTCTCGCCCACTAGGAGGCCGCGCGCGTGGCGGCTGTGCGTTCCTGTTCGTGCTCGAACGGGCGGCATGCGAACACTGCGATTGCGCAGGCGATCGACATCGCAACATAGAGCCATAGCGCGATCGTGTAGCTGCCGGTCACGTCATAGATCCGACCTGTCATCACTGGACCCACCGCGAAGCCGAGGGTTCCGAAGACTCCGGAGATACCCATCAACGATCCGAGTCTCCTTATTCCCAACGACTCCAACATCAACAGCGGCGTGAGCACACCGGTGGCGCCGAGTACGAAGCCGACGAGCAGCACATGGATTCCCAACGCGGCGACGTGCGACGCGCCCAACAGAGCGAACATCGCGATCGCACCGAGGACCCAGGTGCCTGTTAGCACGAGGCGCGCGTTGATCCGATCCGCCATCGGCCCCGACAACAGGTTGCCGAAGATTGTCAGCAGGAACATCACGCTCAAGGTTCGCGCTGAGAACGTGGCCGAATAGCCAATCCCAATCAGATACGCAACGAAATGTTGTCCCAAGCCCGCAAACACCGAGGCGCCAAAAAATTGTACGAGGGTGACCAGCCATAGCGATCGAGTTGCTAATGCCTCCTTCACCTCCAGGCCGGGCAGCTCGATTGGCACCACGGGAGCTGCCGATACGTCGTGCAGAGGTTGGCCTTCGACCGCCGGGCGGCTGCGAACGAACACCAGCAGCAGCGGAATCACGATCACCGCCAGCGGCACCGCGATCACCAGGTATCCGACGCGCCATCCCGCCGCTGAGATAATGCGATTGGCGACCACCGTCATCACGGCGCCGCCGACCGACGCTCCGCAAAGCGCGAGGCCCATGGCCAATCCGCGCCGCTCGCGGAACCAATTGGCTACCACCAGCGAGGTGGGGATTCCGGTGCAGGCGCAGAGTCCGATGCCGATGACAAAATTGCAGGCCAAAAATTGATTGAAGGTATGGGTCCGGCTGAGCCCGGCGTAGCCCAAACAGGTGAGGGCCACCCCCGAAACCATCACCTTGCGTACGTCGATACGGTCGAGCAGCCATCCGATCAGCGGTCCACTCGCGCCGGCGGAAATTGCGGCGATCGCAAACCCGGCCGACAGTTTCGCCCGGCTCCATCCGAAGTACTTCAGGACCGGCGGAAAGAATACTGCGCCGGTATTGGGGCCGCCGCCCCAGACCAGGAACCAGGAAACGAATAAGACCCCGACAATCAGCCAAGCCTGCGATTCCTGTTTTTTCATGCGCCCGCCTACAAGTCGAGCGACTCTACCGTAGATCGCGCGAATAGCGGGAACGACCGGTTGGGTATGGAACCGATACTTCGATATAAGGACACGGAGGTCTGAACCCGATGCCATACGTCGAGGGGCGCGTCGTCCACGACGCCGATTCCCACATCATGGAAGCGCCGAATTTTCTCGACGGTTACGTCGAGGAGCGCTACGCCGAGCCGATACGTCGCAAGCACATGTTCAGCTTGCTCGGCGAGAAGAGCGGCAAGGATCTTTTTGCCGTGATCCGTGGACGCCATGACGATCCGAAGTGGCGGGCCGAGGGCGCCGAACAAATCCTGCTCCGCAAAAACTATGAGGCACTTGGCTCGTGGCGCCGCGAGGACCGGCCACACGCGCTCGACAGTCTGGGCTTCGCGAGCCAGCTAATGTTCACCACCATGTTCCTAGGTCTGCTCAATCTGGAACACGAAGGCGATCCGGTTATGCGCCAAGCGGTAGCGCACGGTTTCAATCGCGCGATGGTGGATTTCTGCGCCGTCGATCGCCGGCTGCTCGCGTCGTGCTACGTGCCGCTGGCGGATTTCGAGGAAGCTGCGTCGATCGCGCGTGACGCGATCTCGATCGGTGCCAAGGCGCTGCTGATTCCCTCGCGATGTCCCAAGGGACATTCGCCGAGTCACATCGGATTCGATCCGGTGTGGACGCAGGCGCAGGAGGCGGGGTTGCCGATTTTGTTTCACGTTGGAGGCGGCGGACCACTTCTTTCAAAGGACTACTTCGTGAACGGGCTGCCGCCGGTCCCGGATTTTCATGGAGGCGACGGCAACTTCCGCTCAGTCGACTACATGGCTATTCCGTTTCCGCCGATGCAGACGCTCTCGACGATGATCTTCGATCGGGTGCTTGATCGCTTTCCGCGGCTCAAGTTTGGAGTTATCGAGCAGGGCGCCTCGTGGCTGCCCGGATGGATGCGATCGATGGATTCCGCACACAACGCATTCATCAAGAACGAGGATCGGCTGAAAAAGCTCTCGATGCGGCCGAGCGAGTTTGTTCAGCGCCAGGTCCGCGTCACTCCGTATCCCGCCGAGGACACTGGCTGGATCATCGCGAACTCAGGCGACGGGATCTGCATGTTCTCTTCGGACTTTCCCCACGTCGAGGGCGGGCGCAATCCGATCAAGCGCTTCGAAGAAACGATGCGCGCGACGCCTGAGCCGGCCAAGCGGCGCTTCTACTGCGACAACTTCGTTGACCTGATGGGCAACGGCATAGCTCCCGAACTGCGCGCCCCGCGAATCGGCAATTAGTCTGCTCGAATAGCGCGCTTATCTCCTCGGCGGACGGCGAGAGAAATTCAGCGCCGCGCTGATATAAGTGGTGGAGGCTTTGAGGAGGAAAGGGCCCGTGGTCCCACCGGTCTTCAAATCCACTTCTACAGTAAAGCAAGCCCGGTAGCGCTCTGCGGCTAGCAGGAGCAACGATTTTTTGGGTCGCGACGTTACTCAAGATCACGCAGCGGGAGCTGGGTGGGCACTCCCACCTTGGTTCGGCCAACCTTAAGGAGATCTTAAGCGATCCCAAGAAGAGCCGGATCCACAACGAACAATTCTCTTTATCTCGGATGCTCACATTAGCGCCGAATAATGCGCCGTTCGGATTCTAAAGGTTCTCGAGGGGGTGTGTATCAGGCTGGTACTAATCGGTATTACCCACGTCGCTGAACAGCTCTTCGCATTGATACAAAAGGCTTACAATCGCAGACCTCTTGGCCGACACCAGGAAATAGACCTTTGAGCCACGACGGGTCTATAAGCAAGGCTGGTATGTTCACCGGCAATCCAGCTCTCCATCGACTCCGATCGTCGCGAGTGAGCGCGATCGTACGCATCGGTCTAGCGATCGTGATCGTCGGCGTCATCTCGGCGTGCGGACATTCCGGCTCTGATCCATCGGCGGCATCGGGGCCAACGACCGTCGGCCGATGGCAGGCGGAAATGTACAACCCGGCCGGCCAGCGTCAGCCATGCGTGATGGAAATTGGCGCTACCGGGCAGATCGCCTACGGCGATACGTGCCCGATGCCGCTGACGGGTCAGCAGGCCACGATCACCAGCGTACCCAACGGTACTCTTGCGCCGAACCTTTACCTCACCGGCAAGGACAGCGGCACCTTCATGATCATGGGCGGCGGCATCTCGGGGATGGTCGGGGCGTTTCGCCTCGACGGCAGCAAGCATATGACGACCCGCACCGCGCCCGGCGCCGATATCGAATGGACCCGAACTTCGTCCGAGACACCGATGCAGAGCGCGGCCGCCAGCCAGGTGATGCCGGCACAAATCCAATGGCCGCTGGGCGACCTGCCGGCGATCGCGCAGCGTGCAACCGCGTACGTTCGCAGCAAATGGCAACCTGACGCCTTCCTCACGTCGATCCAGTTGGAGCAGACTTCCGGCTTCACCAATGCGCAATCCCCGGACGGCGGTGTGATGGTCCAGTTCCTCTTCTACTCTCCCGGACAGCAGCTGACGCTCACCTACATGCCCGATTCGACCGCGGGTGAGTTGATGCCTGGCGGCAGCGCCGATCCCAGCGATGAACGCGCGTTGCCCGCCAACTTTGTTGATTTGCCGGCCGCGGTTGCCAAGCTGCGAGCGAAAGGGATGCGCGGCGTGCACGTCAAAAGCGCGCATCTAGAAAATTATGGCCGCGGCTCATATGTCGGCGGTGGCATCGGAGTCTTCGGCCCCGAATGGGACATCAAATCCGCACTCGACGAAGAGGGTGTGGTGCTGGCCGAGTTGCCCGATCAAAACGACGCGAGACTTGCCAGCTCCAACGAGGCGGACGAAGGAGGTCAAGCCGCCAACCTGATCCATGTCGATATCGAGGGTTTGCGAAACAACCGCGGGCAGGTCTATTGCCAAATATTTCAGTCGGCCCGAAACTTCCCCTCGAACAGCGACGGCAACGTGCCGACCACAGCGTCGACGATTGCCAATCGACGCGCCGCATGTGACTTCCAGAATGTGGAACCAGGCTCATACGCGGTCCTGGTCTTTCACGACGAGGACAGCACCCACGTGCTCGAGCTGAACCCGGACGGTACTCCGCGCGAGGGCGTTGGCCTCTCGAACAACCCAAGCGCTGTCGCCGGAATGCCGAGCTACGCCGCCGCGAAGTTTACCTACCGAATGGGCACGATGAACCTGACGATCGACATGAAATATCCGGCAGGTCAGGCGCCTGATGCGACGCGGTCCTCTTCTGCCAGCGCCGACGCCAACGCCAGCCTGACCGGGTTCGCGTTTGTCGACGGCTCGGTGACAGCACAAGGGTCGCGAGCCAAGCTTCCCGCCGGAACGAAAATTTATCCACCGGGCTCGACGATCACCGGAACCGACGGCTGTCCGACGACGCGCTACCACACCGATGGAATGATCGTTGCGGTGATCGACTACCAGGGCCGGCCGACCGCGGCCAGCCTCGCCGTAACGCGTCATCCCGCGACCGGCGGGCAGTTTCAAAACGCCCCGTACTATCTCGACCTCGACCCGGGCCGCACACTACAATTTCTCGGCCCTATCTTCGAAAATGGTTCCTACGATATTCGCTTCCAATACGACTACAGCCTGGGCCAGGGCAAAACGCTCTCCGCAAGTTTCGCGTTGGCGCGCAGTTGTCCGATTCAATGAACGGCGCTGGTGACAACCTGCTCATCTCGGTGAGATACAAATGAGAAGGGTTCTGACCTTGATAGCGCTGCTCGCGCTGCTGGCGGTCATCTGGATCGTGGTTCAGCGCACCTACCAGCTGCCGGACGCCGTCACGAACGGACTCGGCACCGCGCCCACGGTCTTCGAAACTTCCATGCAGAAGGGTTATCCGGACATCGTCGAGGCCATGCTGACTGCAGGTGCGCGCGCGGCCAACGCACAGCATCTCGATGCCTCGAAGATCAACGCGGCGGCTGTGGTCCAGTTTGTAGCCGCGCAGGGATTTCAGCGCCTCGACGATCCGACGCTGACGTCGATCGTGCGCCTGCGATCTGACTTCGTTGCGCACGCCGACCCGCAGGCTTGTGCAGAAATGTGGTCGGGCGGCGGGAATAACGAAGTGCTGGTGCGCGCGATCGAAGCGCTGCCCGACGACCAGCAGCGTCAATGGGCTCAGCTCTTCGACCTTGCTGCGATCGCGACGATAAAAAACCAACCGGCAGTGCCGCCGCCGCCCGCGGATCAATTCAACGACGCGATGGGCCGACTGATGACGACGATGTCGCCCGCAGATCAAGCTACGGTCGAGGCGATGGCGACGAGTAGCTCCACCAATGCGACCCCGGAGCAGAAGTGCAACGCCGTCCGGCTATTCTACGGCGGTCTCGGAAAAGTGAGCGCCGCCGACGCGCTGACTATCGCCCGCTACATGCAATATCACTAGTCAGTCGCGAATCTCCGTCGCTGTATCGATCGCCGCCGGATCAGTGGTTAGGATACAGCCACGAAAAGTTGATTTTGTTTTCCGAATACAGCGCCTTCATCTGTGCGAGGGTCTCGATGCTCACGGTCGAATTCGGCAAGTAAGCAGTCGCGGTCTTGCCGTCTCCTACTTGGGGCCCGTAGTTTGGGCCCGGCTTATTTCTAAATTGCCACCGATCCTGCGGATAGTGTTGAACGAGCTCTTGCAGCGGGCTGTTGCGGTACTGCGGGTCTTTGATCAACTCGTTGAAAAATTGATCCGTGACGTCGTTGCCCGCGGAGTCGTAAACCCCGTGAAGGTCGATATCGCTGTAGAAATACTTCCCGTCCTGTGAAACGAGGCCCGTGTTCGGGTCTATTTTGTACCCCAGCTGTTGCTCCTGCGCGCTAAGTTCGTCGGCACGAACGAGCCCGGCGTAGGGTTGTTCCGACATCGGCTTGGCGGGGTCATATGGAATCGACTTCTGCTTCAGCGCTTGCGGCTTAGGCAGGTAGCCTTGCTTACCCATCCATCTTTCAGCCGCAGGATTCGAGTCGCGCACGATGATCGTCCACTTGTTCTTTTTCGCGAGCGCCTTCAGCGCGTCGTCGACTGCGGGTGGCATGCCGCGCGAGACCGGGTCTGATGCAGGAGGGAACTCTTCATTGCCGGCGGCTGGACCCGACGATTCATCGGAGGGCGCGGGCTCCGACGGCGCATTGCCACCTCCAGCCGGTTCGCCATTCTGATCGACGTTGCCGCTCAGCTTGTTTGCATTCGCATCGGCCGTGTTGGAAGCCTCGTCGAGTGCGCCCGGACCTGGCTTCGTGAGCGCGCCGAGTCCGTTGGGACCGCCGAGCACGCTGCCCTTCAAAGCGGCGGATCCACCTGTTCTAAGCGCGTCCTTCAAAGGCGCGCCAGCCTTCATCGCGGTGCGCGTAGCAATCGCCCCCTGAACGCCTGCGCCTAAAGCCTCGCCCGCAAAGACGGTGGCCACTTGCTTGGCCCCGCCGTAAGGATCTTCGGTCCACTGCGCTTCGAGCTGATGTGCCATCTGTCGCGTGATGTTCTCAAGATTCTGCAGATCCTTGGTGATTGAATCGGCCGCGGCCTGACCCGCAGCGCGTGATACTTCCGCCGCCCCCTGCAGGATTCGCTCGCCATTCGGGACGCTGCGGACGGCTTTGTTGACCGCGTCGGGAACGAAATCCAGCGGCTTCGAGGGCTGTTGCGCAACCGCGGGCGGTGCGGAGTTTTGTGCCGGCGGATTGGAATTGCCAGCCGCAGGATTCGCGGGATTGCTGCTCGAGGGATTCGACGCGGGCGGCTGCGACGACGATCCGCCGCCGTTGTTGCTGTTGAGAGAGTTGCCGACGGCGCTGGCCGCCCCTGACAACAATTTGCCGGCCGCTGCCATGATCGCCGCGAGCCGTTGAGCGTGACGTTCATCCTCCTCGGCCTGCTGTCTTTGGAAATGTTCGAGGGCGTCCTGGTGGCGTTCGTTCTCGTCGGCGATCGCCTCCTGCTTGACCTCGCCCGGCGCCTGCGATTGCTCAATCGCCTTCAAGTGGTAATCGTGCGCGACATTCTCCGCGCGGGTCGCGTTGTCGATCGCCGCGTCGTTGGCATCGTGCTGATCGTCCTCGGTATCGACCTTCCGCTGCGTGTCGAGGTCGTCTCTGCTGAGCGCCGTCGCGGGAACGCTATTGGTAACGCTACCCTGCAGCATCTTTGTCGGGGCGGGAGCATCCTGGGCTAGAGCGGGCAGAACGTCGAGGCCGGATAAGTAGAATGAGAACGACAGTGCAAAGACGACGCTTGCAACGAGGGTCGGGATCCACGCCTGACGCCGTCGGCTAATCATCACGACGATCTCTAACCGCTGACCACCGTCACTGTCCAGCCCATCGCTCCGTGCACGTTCTCTACGATGTTCGCTTCAAATACGACTTCACCGACATTGGCGGGGAAAAAGCGGCACTGCGATGCATGAACATCAGCGCCAGATGTTAAATGCGCCTGAAGCGTTTCAGCGCGTCCCGCGACTGGCGGGAATCATCGCCAAAGCACTCGCCAGGACATCGATCTTTGATTGAATCAATTTTATGGGCGGGCGGCTGGTTGACCTCACGTCAACAAATTTTGAAAATACTAAGAAAGAAACCCGATTTTAGCCTCGGCTTTTTCGACTCCCGGCAAGCGCGCCCTGAGCCTCAATTCGAGTCGTTGCTCTCTCAAATATCCGATTTTCTGGCTTTCCAGAGACGTCTTTTAAAGGAGATATGACGGAACCGGCACACCGACACTTTCCCAGTCATTGGCAGGTATCCCACGAGGATTCCGGAATTCGGGAAACACATACTTGCCAAACATTTCGATGCTCCTCATGACCGCGCTATGACCATAGCCGTCGATTTTCAGAATGACCTCGTCAAAACCCGCTGCCTCATATTCCTTGATACGCTTTATAACCTGCTCGGGATCGCCGATTAGTATCGTAGGCGAATTGTCTATCAGGTATTCGATATTTTTGCTCCCCTTCTCGACGAGCGCTTCCATCCCTTCGAAGTACGAATATCCGGTTCCCCCCTTTTCTTTCTCAGCGCGAGCAAGACCCAAATAGAGCTGCGACACATGATTGAAAAGACCCAAGACCGAGTGCCTTGCTTCTTCGATGGCTTTGGCTCTCGTGGCTGCCACATGGGCAGGAAATGTTAGAAGCCCCAGATTTGGGTTGATCGCATACAAGCCACCGATCGGCTGGGCGGATCGGAGACCCTCCTTGTGGGCGCTTACACATTGCTTCATGTAATCCCAACCAAACCAGTTGTCATGCGTCATGCTGCCAATGCCCAGCTCTCCTGAACTGCGGTGAGTTTCGACACTTGTTGCAGACACGTATAGGGGAGGGCACTTTGGTCCGTGGAGTCGGGGAACGATATTTGTGGGACCGAAATCATAGAATTTTCCATGGTATTCGAAAGGCGACTCCATAAGGGCCCGGACTACCACCTCCACTGTTTCGCGGTACTCTTCACGTGTCGTCACAGGATCCACGCCAAAAGCTTTTAGGTACTCAATGTTGTTCGACCGTGCCGTGCCCAATTCCAGTCGTCCCTTGCAGAGAATATCGAGCGTGGCCACTCGCTCCGCAATACGAATTGGGTGATTGTACCGCAACATCACGACCGACATATGACGGATCGTGATCTTCGACGTTAGCGCGGCAACAGCCCCGTAAAGAGTCTCCGGCGCCGAGACCGCGTAGGCAGACGGAACGAAATGTTGTTCCGAAGTACCCCAGAAATCGAAGCCCATCTCTTCTGCAAACACCGCCTCCTTTATAATCTCATGGTAACGCGCGCTATATGAGAGGCCCTTAGGCACCTCGCCTTCCGTAAGGAGTCCAAATTTCATTTCATTCTCTCCAGGCTACACTAGCTTTGTAATGGACACGGTCCTTCACCCTAGGGCCAACTAAAGTCAAAAGTTAGAGTTTCACATATACCGATTTGATCTGCGTATAGAGATCGAGCGAATGCTTGCCCAGCTCGCGACCAATACCAGACTGCTTATAACCGCCAAAAGGTGAAATCGGATCTATGTTGTTGTAGCAATTGACCCAGACCGTGCCTGCTTTGATCGCGCGCGCCACGCGAAAAGCGCGGCTCACGTCGCGCGTCCATACGGCGGCGGCAAGACCATAGGTGGTATCGTTGCCCTGAAGGACTGCGTCGTTCTCGTCCTTGAATGGAATCACTGCGGCGACCGGTCCAAAAATTTCCTCGCGAGCGATCTTCATGCTGTTTTTGACGTCTGTAAAAATCGTAGGATCGACGAAAAACCCCTTCCCGGTCCGCACCTCCCCGCCAATCGCCGTCTTGGCGCCTTCGTTCTTTCCTGCTCCGATGTAACCGTTGACGCGGTTGAACTGCTCTTTGGAAACGAGCGGCCCCACCATCGTGCTGGCATCGAGCGGGTCGCCCGCCTTTACCTTCGACGCGTAGCGGGTGAGGTGATCGACGAAGCGATCGTGGAAGTCGCTCTGCACGAATACCCGCGTACCAGCGCAACAAACCTGGCCGGAGAGCATACAAAAGCCCATCAGCGATGTAGGTACGGCATCTTCGAGATCCGCGTCGGGAAAAACGATATTCGGTGATTTGCCTCCCAACTCGAGGGAGACTCGCTTCAGATTTCCTGAAGAAGCCTGGAGGATTAGTTTACCGACCTCGGTTGAACCGGTGAACGCGACTTTGTCGATGTCCGGATGTGAGGCAATCGCCGCGCCGGCGGTCTCGCCGTATCCTGTGATTATGTTGACGACGCCTTCCGGGAGATCCGCTTCCAAAATCAGTTCGCCTATTCTGAGCGCTGTTAGTGGCGTCTGCTCGGCGGGTTTCAGGATCGACACGTTGCCGCACGCAAGCGCTGGTGCAATCTTCCAAGCAAGCATTGCAATGGGACCGTTCCAAGGGATTATTTGGCCGCAGACGCCAACCGGTTCGCGCAGCGTGTAGTTGAACATCGAGGGATCTGAGGGGTTGGTCTCGCCATAGATCTTGGTCGCCCAGCCCGCGTAATACCTAAAAGTGTCGGCGGCCATAAGCGTGAAACCGCGGGCCAATGAAATCGCCATCCCATTGTTTAGAGTCTCGAGGATCGCGAGTTCGTCAACATGCTTTTCGATCAAATCCGCGATGGTCAGGAGATACTTGGCGCGCTGATGTGGATTAATTGTCGGCCACTTGCCGTATTCGTATGCCTTGCGTGCTGTCTTGACAGCTTCGTCGACATCCGCTTTGTCGCCCTCGGGAACCAGGGCAAGCACTTCTTCATTAGCTGGATTTATGGTTTCAAAGGTCTTACCCGACTTCGCCGTGACCCACTTACCTCCGATCAGAAGGCGCTTGGGTCTTCTGAGGAAATCTAACACTGATGCAGAAGTCACGCCTCGCGCCGCACGTTCAATCGATGGAACTGTTGATGCCATTGCTGGTTCTCCTCTGACAGCTTCGCGTTGACTGTGGTTTAGTCCTGTCGACTACCTATGCAGCAGAACACCTTCGCTCTTCGCGCTCGCGCAGTTCTCGCCGCATAATCTTGCCGGTGACCGCTACTGGAAAATCGACGACGAACTCTTGACGAGGTGCTGCTCTAATCCGCCTTCAGAACGTATTCGCCGGCGCCTTGTCTCTCCAGATATGCGCATACTACGGCCTTCAGCTCTTCATCATTGGTAATAGCCTTCTGGAAAAGTCGACGGTTCAATTCGTGCACAAGCGCTGCCGCCTTCCGAAAAGGCATCCCCGTCGTCAATTTACGTTGCATATCTGCGAAATTCCCATGGCCAAGGTAGTATACGCAGTAGCCTGACGATGAAGATTCGTAAAACACTATTCCTGGCTTCTGACAGATCATTGACAACATCTCTTCATGGGTCTGCGTATAGTTTCTCGTGCGCCAATCCTGAATCTAAATTGCGCGTGCCTTAAGCGCTAGCGCGACTCTCAACACGCATCGGATCTTGGTTTCCAACTACTACCTGTTCTCCAAACCACCACCACAGAATTGGAGATAGAATCGCGCTCATCACAAAACTAAACAGTAAGACCAGTCCCATTCCGAAACCCACGTATCCTATGTAGAGTGGTACCGGGATCAAAGCCCAACAGCCCAAAATCAAGGCCCCATTCGAAACCAACAAGGCTCTGCGGATTTTGACGTATCCCTGAACCAGAGCTTCGCGAAAGTTTCCTACCTTTGCGAATTCTTCTCGAACCCGAAATAGCAAGTACACTTCAGAATCGATTCCGATGCCGCTCGCGATCGCCAACGCCGAGATGGCGTTCGAATTCAATTCAATTCCGACCAAGTACATGATGGCCACCGAAATGACCATTCCGATCAGCAAAGGAATGAGCAAAATTAATGAGAGAGCGACTGATCTGATGCATAAGACTGCCAAGATGAACGTCCCAACCAGTCCGAGTAGGCCACCCACGAAAAGCCAATACGCAACATTATGGTTGAAGGCCGAGGCCACCCCAATCGAACCACCTGCGATACTCACTTTGACCGGCAGTCCGACGAACGTCTGCGACGCTTTGTCCCTCGTCTCTGTCATTATTCGTTCGACTGTTTCGGGACGTGTGCTATCCAAATATGCGATAATTACCGCCGAAGCATAGTCATCAGTCATCAGCCAGTGATAGACGCCTGGCGAGCGTTCCGCAGTATCATGCAGTATCTGTCCTATTTCGTAGGAGGTGTCCGGGACTGTCAGAAAGCTATCCGAGTTTTCGTGAATAAAGGAGTTGTTGAGTTTGACGAGGTAACCTAGATTAGCAACGCTGCCTATGTGCGGCTGCTCACTCAGGAACGTCGCTAATTGATCGATACCCCTCATTACCGCTGGTTGTTCCAGTACCTTCGCTTTCGGGATCTCCGGTTCAACCAAAACCATCATTGGGTAGATACCGTGAAATCGTGAAACGATTTCACGCTCCATCAGGAAAATATCGCTATGCTTCCAGGAACGAGTCAGGTAGTTGTGAATCGCATAAGTATTGTCCTGGCCAAAGGTCGCCCGCGAGATCAGCCATGTGGATCCGGCGGTAAGGAGGAAGCATCCAGCAAGAAGGGACCCTATTATAACTCTGCTATCAAGAGTTCGGCGAATGGCGGAAGCGAGCAGATTGTCCATTCGTTCAGTAGAACGAGCGGCTTCTCGCTGATTTATTCCCTCCAACTCGTGCATGGTAATGGAGCTGAGAGCCGGTATCATGAGTGCGAATTCATCGATCGTAAGGGACGCCAGGCCGAATACAGCTACGATTCCTAGGGATCGAACATTCTCAAACGGTACGGCCGCCATAACTGCAAACGGTATGATATCGCAGAGAAGTGACACCAGCATTGGCCGGAGCCTCGATACGAAGGTGCTGACTATTGCGTCCTCGACGTTGCGACGTTGGGGAAATTCCTCGTAGTAAAAACGGGTCAAAAATTGAATCGAATGGCAGGCACCGGCGGCGACGATGATGAAAGGTGCCAACAACGCGGCAGCAGAGTACAAAGTATTGCCGCAGAACACCCGGTAAAAGCCGAAGCCCATCAGCACGCCCAGCACAGCTACTCGAAGCGGCAGGAATACACCACTGTAGGTGCGAAATGCATACCACAATATTGCGGCTATCACGGCCAGGAAAAATATGAATGCGGCCGCGATGTACCAAAGTCCAACGCTGTTGACCCAGCCTACAATGATCGGGGTTCCTGCAGCGCGGAGAGTAATGCCAGGACGTTCGTGACGCTTTAGAATTTCTGCTATCGCGTGGTAGATCGCTACGGGGTCTGTAATTTGAGTTTCGACCTGTGCATGTGCAGGTATCTGGGAACGAAAGTCAGCGAGTATCAATGCCGCCTTACCATCCTTCGAAACAACGACACCATTCAGGAGCGGGTTGTCCGTCGCCCACGATTGGATATCGCGTGCTTGAGCGGAAGTGGTGATGTATTGCGGCATTATCGGAGTTATTAGAAAACTTTCATCATGTGTACCTTTATCTTGAATCGAGTAGCGCTCGCTGCTTAGTGTCGAAAGCGATCTCACTGCGAAAGGTATGCAGCCTGGGACCAGATAGAGCGAGTCAGTGATATCCTTTATGGTTTTAAGGTTCTCGGGCGTATATACAGTGCCGCTATCAGCCTTAATTTCTATGCTGACAGAGTTACCACCACCAAAAATGCCCATTATCTTCTGATTCAGCTGGACGAGGGGGTCGCTCGCTGGCGGCCACGCATTAGGATCGTCGCGCAACCGCAGCGTGCTGATAGCCCAGATACAAAGGATTGCAATAATGACCTGTAGAATTACTCCTAAATGCCGCCGGCGAATAAAGAAGCGTGCTAGTCGAGCGAGAAACAGGTCGATTCCCGTATATCGGTCCAATTCATACCTCACGTCACTGCCCGCTTCGGGCGCGCCTTTGGAACCAGACTTGTGAAAGAGCTAGCCTTATCTAGGAGCGAACGGGCGTTGCATCATTGCATCCATTCGTTCAGCGTCATCGGCTGACGGGCTAGCGTATCCTCAGAAAACATGGATCCAGAAGCAGGAGCGTTAAACCCGCCAACCGTCTCCCAGGAATCCTGAGCGAAACCCGTGCTGAACTCTTGAATGCTTTCGGCGCCCCAAGAAGTCCACCAGTCTGGCGCGGGAGGGCCGTCCGGGCTGCCCATATGAAGAGCGCTTCCAGTTTTGGGCATGTCGTCCGATTGACGGATCCTGGTCCCGTTCGCGTCGAAAGCCTGATCCTGCCCTTGAATAAGGGCCATCAAACCGCAGTAAGTTATTCGTTTCGCGTACCACCAGCTGACCCCTGGCTTGGGCGTGGTCTCGAGTATCGCGACAACGTCGCCGGCGTCGCCTATCCTTTTGACATCTGGATAGTCATTCGGACGATAACCTCGAAGATCTGCAGGGGGATCAAATAGTTTGAATCCGATTATTTTGTAGTCGAGCTGCGCCAAGGCCGTGTTGAAGGTGACATCCTCATAGCGAAATAAGCCGCCCGGAAAATACTGCTGAGCCACCGCACCCGCCAAACGTCTCGTTTTACGAACCGTTGGAAGGTAAAGAAGGTCTTCGGGTACCCGATTCTCATCCTTATACTCAGTGGTGATGCCCCCTTGTCCTCGCAGTTCCTCCGGCTCGACGGCCTCCCACATATAGAGTCGAGTAACATCAGCTATTTCCGATGGAGTGAAATACTCCATTCCTTTCCCGAACAATGGAGAAGCGTAAAACTCGAGGAATTTTGTTTCGGAACGTAGACTGCCATCCGGCAAATATATTTTCTGGTCCCATTGGTCCCAGCCATTCTTCGCGCCCGACATGTAGTACACATACGCGATGGTGCGTGCTGGAAATTCTCGCGCTGGCATCTTCGCTCGATCTTCAATCGGCACGTCCCAACGATAAGGCATTCCTTTCCGGGTCCACTGTAGATAGTAGTATGGTCCCAATTTGGCATAGTTAGCCTCCATCCAGGGCTGAGGCTTCCATACCATTGAGTCGCTGCCCCATTTGACCAGATAGGTCCCGGGCTCCTCGCCTGGTTGTATGCTGTATGGTTTGCCGGCGAGCTCTTTAGGCACCAATGGCTGCAGCTTTGTCAGAAGCGCGGTAAAGTCGGCTCCGGACATAGTCGCTACATTGTCGGGCCATAGTGGGACAGGATTTTCGGTTCCGGTGAGTGTCTGAGAGAGGCAATTGGAACAAAGACTTACACCGACGCAGATCGCGACCATCAGTGCCATACTTGATATTCGTACGAGCCGATTCATAGCTTTTTCTCCGCCTAGCTTAATTCTGTCGCTCCCGCGTATTTCGACGGCGGTGCCTAGAGCAGAACCTTCTTTGTATGCTCGATGTTATAAGACCAGATTCCCTCGGCGTCAGGGCTCATGAGGAAGTGCCGGGATTCGTCGTAGTGGGCGATCGTCCACTTGCCGTTCGCTTTGCGCAAACCGATGCCGCATCGTAGCTTTCCACTGAGCTCCTGAGGACGCGAAACATTCAAAAGAAGCGTAGTTTCGAGCAATACCCAGATAAAGGCCGCATCGTTGTTTAAAAAGCTGACTGACTTCTTCAATTCTTTCCATTCAGGAACTTTGGAAAGAATGTTTGCAGCGTTCGTCCAGTAGGAAACTATTGCATCGTAAGTCAGCAGCGCCTCCGGGTTCTCCTCCGACTGGTACACCACACCCTCAAAGTTGGGATCGAATAGCGAAAGCATCAATTTGGGATCGACGTGCAACCAGGCTGACCGCCACTTTTCGTAGAGCTCGGTTATCGCTGCAGAGTCTTCCGACCGCATTTCGTTATTCTCGCTTTTGGCCATGATGTGCACCTCCTGCCGTTTGATGTACTCACATTGCGATGCGGGTCGCTGTGATCGAGTTCGGTTCACAGCAACACCCTATGTATGGCGAAGTAGACGTTGCTATTGTTGGTGAATTCTCCGTACGGCGTCGATTTGCTGCCGGCGAAGATGTCAAACCCCAACACAAAAGCCGTTTTGTCGTTGAATTGGTATGTGACTTCTGGCTTTACCCACCAGTCGTCGAACTGCCAGTCGTGCACGACAGCTAATGAGCTGCCGACAAAGTCACCCGGCAGCCAGGTCTTCTCGAGGTACAGTGTTGAGACACTCTTGTACACACCGCGGAATCCCGCGTTACTGCCATCGAAGCCCAGATCCTGAAACTCATTGCTATGCGGACCGCAAGCGCAGCGGTTATTCCGAGCAACAACCCAGTCTTGATAGTACTGGAAGCTCGCAAAGACAGGGCGCTCGAGTTCGTCCCCCAAGATGGTCTTGTCTATACCGCCCATAAACTGCCAATGCGTGACATCCACTGGGTTGCCCACGGTGCCTTCGTAGTACACGTCGCCATTGTTTACGGCACTTTCTGCCCGGAACACCGTACCATCGAGCCATTTGTTGCCAGTGTCCCAGTCGTAGTCAAAGGAACCACCTGCAACTTGCATCCGATGCGGACGCCATGCTGCAGTCGTAGCTGTTACGAAAGTCGAAGTATTACCTGGGTATGCGATCATTGTCGTCGTGTACGTGTACAGGTAATTAAGCGTGTAATGCAGATCGCCTGCGGAGCCGTTGCTAAACCGCGCGCCGTAAATCCAGTTGTTCAATCTCGTCGATGGTAAATTTGTTTGCGAAGGAATCTTGAAGCCGAACTGTCCGTTAAGAATGTTGTTGAAATAGGCCGTCGAGTTATACGTAAAATCGCCATAGCCTCCCTGTATGGGATAACCATGCTGAATCTGAACCCCGGCGTAATATGTGGGCAAGTACTGAGGGATAAAGAGACCTTGGAGCGTATACGTCGAATTTATCTGCCAGTTGATGTTTGCAGCCCAAACGGGAATCTTGACCTGTTGCTCATCGAAGATTTCGGGATTCACCAGGTTGAAGTTGTTCAAGATGTCCAACACATAAACGCCGTCTGACTTTCCCCACGCTATTATTTGGCGACCCAATCGAATGAAGAAATGCTTTGGACGAAGATCAAGGTAGTACTCGCGGAAAAGAGGGTCATAGTCGTCGGCCATTCGACCGTTGAGATTAGTCTGCAGGTCGTCGGCTAAGAACTCGTGGCGCGGACCACCTTGACCGACGTTGTTTGGAAGATCGTACGTTGAGTCGTGCCAGGGCCGAAGCTCAAGATGCCAGCTGACAGGAAAGCCTAAGAGTTCCGACACAGCCTTGGGTTGTTGATCCAAGGTCATATGCAGCTCACTTCGCTGAAACTCGACATTATCCGTATTAGCAGTAAAGAACTTTTCTGTTTTCGCGTCGAAATAGGTGACAGTTGAACTCGGCAGACGAATATAGGCTGAGCTCCATAAGTCTACGCAGCCCGTCAGACTGTACTCGTCGACGGACTCACAGGCGCGAGTAGGGCTGGACGTCAATGACGCGAATATCAGAACAAGTGTTCCAATAAGAAACCAATTTCTGAACATCTTCGCAGCTCCAATCGAGATATTGCCACCGTGTCCGCGAGCCAGACGATTATTTTGCATAAGCGGACTAGGCAATCAGTGCCTGGCTAGAACTCGGATTCCACGACCAGGCTCTTCAGGTAGTCTTCCGCGGTAGTAGCGGTTCCTACAAAATTGATTTGCTCGAAGTAACGGTTCCAGCCCATCTTATCCAGTCTGTCCGCCAGTTCACTTACCAGATCAAAAGTTGGCATCTCCCAGTATCCCATCATGTCCCATCCGTCACTCGAGGCAGCGCGACACTTGTATACGCCGGTTATCTTTGCGCCCTTTTCGATGACAGCACCGAGGATCTCCCCAGACCGCGCGACGAAATCCTTCTTCTTCTGATTCGAAAGGGCATACCATTCAGGCCGAGGACGCCAGATTTCCAGCAGTGTGAAGTGAGACATTTTCTTTTCTCCTTTAGAGACGGCGTTCTTAGTCAAGCTCGAGCTGTTTATCTATTTTGAAGGTTCCGAACTGTTATCAGCGAAGATGAGGAAATACCTGTTCAGCAAGTAGCCGAATACAGTCCATGATCTTTTCGTGCGGCATGCCGTCGATGCGAAGGATGAGTTCATCGGCGCCCGCGTCTTTGTACTTTTGGAATTTCTTTCGGCACGTTTCCGGATCGCCGACCACGATAATGTCGGAGTCGTTTAGGTAGTCAAAGTTCACCATACTTTTGTACTTCGCCACCTCCGACATGTACTGATAGGTCTTCGCTCCCTTACCTCCCAACTCCTCATAGATCCTTACGGCTTCATTGAGAAAGGCCATGATCGGCTCCTTGGCCAGTTGGCGAGCGTACTCCGTCGTTTCCGCGCAAAAACACATCAAAAACCACGCAGCCTTATCGTTAACGAAATCGCCGACGGGCTGAGCGTTCTTAACGGCCTTCTTGTAGATTGCGATGTCTTGTTCGGCTTGCTCAGGGGTGCCGAACTTAAACGTCATCAGACCGATTCCCTTTCGTCCGACGATCTCATACATGTCCGGGTTGGTAGCGGCCGCCCACATCGCAGGATGCGGTTTCTGTATGGGCTTCGGTACCACGTGTGTAGGCGGTATGTGGAAATTCTTGCTCTCCCAGGAAAACTCGTCCTGAGTCCACATCTTAGGAATCATGCTGAGCGCCTCTTCCCACTGGGACCTGGAGTCCTCCGGTGAGACCTCGAACGCGCTCAACATCCGAAAGGTGTTGCCGCGACCGGTTCCGAGTTCAGCGCGTCCATTGCTTACAATGTCGAGCATTGCCAATTGCTCAGCACTTTTCAGCGGATGGTTGACTCGGTAAGGAAGTAACCGTATGCCGTGACGCAGGCGAAGACGCTTGGTTCGCATCGCCACCGCCGGATAGAACACCTCGGGTGCAGAAGTTGTGAAGAGCTCGGGTGTGAAGTGTTGCTCTGACGTACCGAATGAATCCCACCCAAGTTCGTCAGCCAGTTGTGCTTCCTCTAGGATCTGCCAGTAGCGATCGTAGTAGCTGCGCGTGGCGGTTTGGCACTCGACAAAAAATTCGAACTTCATCGATTTCTCCCACTTAAGAGCCTTGCAACAACACAGCTGAGTTACAGAGTGAGGAGCAAAAACGATGCCTTGAATGTCCGTAAAATTGACGGCCAAACCTAAGAGGTCAGCCACCAAACTCGACAAATACACTTTTCGTGCGACTACAAGCGTAGCGCTACGCTGGTAGTCGGCTACCTAACCAACATGAGCGCAGAATCTACGACGTTCGAGGCACTCCGCCTGCGACAGCCGTAGCTTTTCCGCACGCAGTGCGTCACCAGAAAATACTTCAGGTCAATCGATTTTATGAGAGCTGAGAGAACCTGGCCGCTTGGCCAAGTCCAGCGAGAGCAAATACTGATCAAGATCAGTTAGACAATCTGCGCGGAGCGCTTAGGCGGGCTGTCAGAAGAAGATGCGCTAGTGGTAGACTCGCCGAATTTCCATCTTTGCCATTTTCTTCGACAGGGTTACACGGTGCAAGCCAAGCAGGTTCGCAGCAGCCGTCACACTCCAGTTGCACTGCTGTAGAGCCTCGATTATCCGTTCCTTTCCACTGTCGTCATCGAGCGAATAGCTGTCCCCGGCGGCCGTCGTGGATGTTGGACTCTCAGCTCGAAAGGAGCACTTCTTCAAAGCACAGACCTCGGCGCATGCTTCGTCGTCCAGAGTTTCCAGCACTCCTCCATCCGAGAGACCGCGTACCTCAGCCCTTTGCAGTACATTCTTCAATTGTCGAATGTTTCCGGGCCAGCAGAAGTCCAAGAGCCTGGACATCGTCTCTGTTGACATACTCTTCGCGAGAAAAGGCGAATGATATTCGATCAAGTCCGGGATGTCAGCCTTACGCTCTCTTAATGGTGGCAGATTCAGGGTTAGGCTAGCCAGCCGATAGTACAGATCGCTACGAAACTGTTCGGTTGTCGATTTCGCATTCAGATCGGCGTTGGTTGCAGCCAGGAAGCGAACGTCCAGAGGTATCCTTTCCGTACCGCCCATCCTTGAATAGAATCTTTCCTCGAGCACACGTAACAACGAGGTTTGCATGAAAGGTGACATGCTTTCGATTTCGTCCAAGAAGATGGTGCCACCTTCAGCAATTTCCAATTTGCCGACTCGGCCACCTCGCGCCGCACCGGTAAAGGAACCTTCGCTGTAGCCAAACAAATCTGAGGCGATCAGCTCATCACGGCTTGCCCCGCAATTGATGGGTACGAACGGTCGATTGCGCCTACTGCTAGCGTTGTGAATAGCTTGAGCGAATAACTCTTTGCCGGTGCCGGATTCTCCCTTTATCAAAACCGGCAGATCGACTGCAGCATATTTGCGAGCGTCGTCGATACACTTTCGCAATGCAGGCGAGCTCCCCGCCATATCTTCGAAATGATAGATGGCCCTCCAGCTTTGATGAGGTCCGGTCGAGAAGCTCCTGCGCTGGCTGGGCAGAACCGCTACGAATCCGGCCACCTCTCCCAGGTGCGTAGCCGGGAAAAATCGCGCCTCGAAAGGTTGCCCCGATTTGTCTCGCAAACGACCCTTCAGCTCTTTAGGTTTGACTCCAGCCGACAGCTGTGACTCGGCCCCTTCCCTCATTTGCGCGAACCAATCTGAAGGCACCGTCCACTCATTTCCGTAACTGAGCAATTCTCCAAACTCGCTGACAGACAGGACCTTATCATGCGGATATGAAGAGCGAATTCGTTCCTGCATTTCCAGTGTCAGCAGCCGGCGCTCGATGGCTTCGTTCTTCAATTCTCGCTCGATAAAGGTTACAAATCGCGAACAAAGACGAAGCATGCGTTCCGGGTTACTGAGGCCGTGGTTGTAAACCGCCAGAGCTCCAATCAAAGAATGATTCTGCGGAGAAAATATTGGTACCGCGGCGCCGGTCCATTGGTGTCCAACCACACAGTAGTGTTCAAAGTCGATGACCGCGGCCGGCGAATTCATATGGATACATAGAGATAGCGCGTCCGTGCCGGTATCTCGTTCCAACCACCTGGAGCCTGCAAAGCCCCCCGCGGCTTCGGCGGCTAGCATCCCTTTTCCTCCGCCCTGAATATCCAGCATCAGACAATCCGCATCAATCAATATGACAGTCGAATCAACCTTGTTAGGTAGATAATCACTTGCAGCAGGTAGAATCTCCCGCGATGCGCGATATAGACGATTGCGAGAGCTCATTTTTTCGAGCTCATTCTTGGATAATGCCATCGGCGCACTTTGGGTGTTGGGGTTTAATTTCGCGTCTCGGCACCGACTCCAGGATTCCCGTATTTCAGGCCTTAGCAGCTCGAGGCCTATTGACGAACCACCCACAAAGCTTTCCCATACCGGACTCAGATTAGCTGTCATTTGAAATCACTCAAAAAGGCTTCTCGGATCTAAAAACCCGACGCAAATCGGAGGAGCGTCTCAAGTAGGTCGTTTCTGAAGCCACAAAAACACATGACCCATGAAGCTTCTCGGGTCATCTTCAGAAATCACCTCTTCGGCGGTTCTATACTTCAGAGCGACTTTTTATGTCAACCGCGCCGTAACTAGTTCGTAACGAATCGACGGTCACCGTGAGAGGCGCGCCGTCTATACATTGAGAAGCGATCTGAAACCGGCTGTAGGTCAGTTCAATTTAGATACGTCTCTTTGGCTCTTCGATGAGCGCAGCCACCATATTCATTTGGAAATCAGATTTGCGCTGATCCGCGACCGGGCGGCAAGAGTTACAAATTTCCAATTCGCTAGTACAGTTGTAGCCGCTACGATTGTAGCGTCAGTACATCCGCTCTTCTCTCTCTCTCTCAACAAACCCGCAGCTTTCTTGCAGCGAAACGAACTAAAAGGCTGGCGTGACCGTTGCATCTGGGGTTTTGCGGCAACCGACGAACAGTCGGGTCGGATTGCATTCGTCAAACCGGAGAAAAACAAATGAAATTCGAGCTATTTCAAGAGTGTCAAACTGCGACGCGCGACTACTACAACCGTTACTGGCAGATGTTAAAAGAGGTCGAACTGGCCGATGAGCTCGGATGGGATTCCTACGGAATGTCGGAGCAACATTTTACCCCGGTCGAATACTCATCTGGCTGTCCGGAGATCTTCTTTACCGCGGTTGCCATGCGCACGAAGAAAATTCGAATTCGGCAGGGAATAGTTCTTTTGCTTAAGGCCGTGAATCATCCGCTCAAAATCGCGGAGCGGATTGGAATGATGGACATCATGAGCAACGGCCGGATGGACTTAGGAACTGGACGCGGAAACAAACTCGGTATGTTGAAAGCCTTTGAGGTCCCGCTGGAAGAGACGCGGCAACAGTGGGAAGAGGCGCTGGAGATGATTCCGAAAATCTGGACCGAGGAGACCTTCTCCTGGGACGGGAAGTTCTATCATATTCCTCCGACTGTGGTTAATCCGAAACCAATCCAGAAACCGCATCCCTCTCTTTGGACTGCCACTACGAGCCCCGAAATGTACGAGCTGGCGGGTCAGAAGGGAATTGGGGTGCTTTGCTTCGACTTCACCTCGCCGGATAAGACTGCAAAGAATGTCGAAATCTATCGAAAGAGTATAAAGACCGCCAAGCCTATAGGATCGTTCGTTACTAATGGAGTCGCGATACTGACCATGGGCCTCTGCGCTGAGACAACCGAGTATGCGCGACGACTAGCCAAAGAGCCGATGATGGCCTTCATCAGCGAAGCTGGCCGAATATATGCCGAGCTGGCTGCTACCAAAGTGAAGTCCTATCAGTACATGGGCAAACAGCTCGCAGAGGCTGCGGCCCATCCCGAATTCGAATATCTGTGTGACAATGCGACGCTGGTCGTTGGCGATCCGGAGGAGTGCATCAAGAAGCTCAAGCTTTATCAGCAGGCAGGAGCCGACCAGGTCATTATCCGCATGGATGGTATGCCTCATCAGAAGCAGATGGATTCGATACGGTTGTTTGCGGAGCATGTATTCCCTGCGCTGCGTTAGCCGGAGCTATAAGCCCTGGCAAGACGTCCTGCGTCCTAAGAGGATGTCGGACTTGGAGAAACGAACTTGACGGGAAGCTCTTGCCCGCGAATGGACTACGACGAAGTCATGCGACGCGTCGCCGCTATCTCGCCGGAGCTTGCCGAGCACGCTCGGAATTGCGACGACGCCCGACAGGTAGTGCCCGAAAGCATGCGGGCTATGATCGATGCCGGTTTCTTTCGGATCCCGCAACCCAGGCGAACCGGCGGCTATGAGCTCTCCTTGCGGACCTTCGATGACGCCGTCACGCGCTTGTCCCAAGCCTGCCCATCCAGTGGATGGGTCCTTATGGTGATGGGTGCACATCACTGGTGCCTGGGGTCTTTTCCCGAAGAAGGTCAGGACGAAGTGTTCGGTAACGGCCGCGACGGTCTAGTCGCGGGAACGCTCTCCTGGCAAGGCACTGCGCATCCCGTAGATCGAGGATACAGGGTCGAAGGCCGCTGGCAGTTCTGTAGCGGCGTCGATCATTCCCATTGGGTGATGCTGGGATGCGCCGATCCGAAGACACGGGGTCCATCGGTTCACGTAGTGGTTCCGCGCGAAGAGATCCAAGTCGACGACACCTGGTACGTAATGGGTTTGCAGGGAACGGGAAGTAAAGATGTTGTAGCCAAAGACATCTTCGTTCCCGCCCATCGCGCTATCGACACAAGGATGCTGTTCGCCGGCGAAAGTCCTCATGCTCTTAATCATCCGACGAACATCTACCGGTTATCGGCAGAGGCAATGCTGTGTACTTCGGCGGCATCAGCGCTACTGGGCTCAGCGAAATTCGCTCTGCAAACTTTCATCGAACGCACCAGGCAACGCAAAGTAATCCTTACGGGAGCGCCGAAGTCGGAGCATGGGCCAACTCAAGTCCGACTGGCTGAAGCAGAAGCGGAGATCCATTGCGTCCATTTATTGCTGCACGGGATCTTCGACGAGTTCGACGCTCTCGTTTCGACAGGTATCAAATTCGACCTGGCGCATCGCGCTCGTGCCAAATGGCATGCGGCTTACTGTGCAGAGTTATGTCGGCGTGCAGTCGGACGACTCTACGGCGGTGCCGGCGCGCACGCGGTTTATGCTCCCAGCGCCCTGCAGGTTGCTTTCAGGAATATAAACGTTGGCGCGCAACACGCTAGTATCGATTTCGATTCTTCTGCGGAACTCTATGCACGTGAGCGGCTGGGAATCAGGTAACCAACAAGGGAGTGAGCGATGAGTGTAATGGCGATTGTCCAGGGAAATCCTAATCCTTCCGAGACCCTGAAACTTCAAGAATATCAAAAGGTAGCTCGCCCGATTATCGCGAAACACGGAGGCGAAATCGTTGCTCGCGGTTCGGGACTTCGCAGTCTGGCGGGCTCGCGAAAGTGGCAGACAGGGATCGTCATCAGGTTTCCGGATGAAGCCGCTGCCCAAGCCTGGATTAACGATCCCGATTACCAACGAGTACTTCCCCTCAGATCTTCGGGCTATTCCGACCTCGAGATATACCTCTTTCAGGAATAGACAACATCTCGATCACCCTCTCGCTAATCTGGAGCAAGAGATTTCGGTATGAAGCTTAAGATAAAGACTACTGCAACATGGCTGGTGATAGTCGCGGCTGTCTGCTCGTCTGTCGTGGTTCTAGCGCAATCGCCGGAAAACAGCGACGTGAATCTCGGCGGGAAGTGGAAGGGCACTCGCCGGACAACAGGTTTGGGACCGTACGTAAACCGGGTTCAAAATATTGAATTCGATCTGATTCAGACGGGTGACGCCCTCTCAGGTTCTTACAAGTGCTATGGCGGAAAACAAGCAACTTCTGATTGTCCGAATCCGGTGGGTAAAGTCGCTAGCGGCACATTCACCGATGGCGACCTCAAAATCGTTGTGCAGACCCTTCCTGCTGGCAACACGTGTAAGTTCACTGGTTCGGTGGTCGGGACCAAAATGAACGGGCGATACAGCTGCTACTCAGGCGGTTCTTTATCGTCAGTTGGCGTATGGCACACGAGTAGGCATTAGAGACCTGCCCGGTCCCTATTCAAGCTAAACCGTGGCATATTGCTTGCGGCGATTGGCGATGACGGCGCGAGCGCGCCGGACCGGTTGCTGGTCGCCACCTCGAGCGGCGTCACAACGCTGGCGCGCGAATCGTCCGGCGCCTGGCGTAAGGCCGACACCGCGCTCTCTGGCCTGCACGCGACGACCTTGACGACCTTGCCGGACCGTCCCGGCATCTTCGTCGGCACGCATGGCGATGGTGTGCTCTTCAGCGAAAACGGCGCACGCTGGGAAGAACGCAATTCCGGCCTCGTCTTCAAGGATGTTTATACCGTCGCGTCGGTCGCCGAAGCGGGCGGCATCGCGCTCTATGCAGGAACGCAGCCCGCCGCGCTCTTCAAGAGCCGCGACCTCGGCCAAAGCTGGAGCGAGCTTCCAGCGCTGCGCCAGGTGCCGGGCACCGAATACTGGACGTTCCCAGAGCCGCCGCACATCGCCCACACCAAGATGATGGTGTTCGATCCGCGTACGCCGCAGCGCATCTACGCCGCGATCGAACAGGGCGCGCTGCTCAAGACCGAGAATGGCGGCCAGTCCTGGCGCGAGCTCACCGACTATTCCAAGCCCGACGACGGCGCCTATCGCGACGTCCACCAGGTGTTGCTGCTGCCGTCGCGGCCCGACACCGTTTTCATGACGACAGGCGTCGGCCTCTATCGGAGCAGCGATGGCGGCGATCACTGGGAGCGGCTGACCGGTGAGGAGTCCCGCCTGGCCTATCCCGACCACATGATGCTGTCGCCCGACGAGAAGATTCTGTTCATGTCGGGCGCGAAGTTCCACCCCAGTTTCTGGATAGGCACGCATGTCGCCGACACCACCATCGTGCGCAGCCGCGATCACGGGCGCAGCTGGGACACCGAGCCGAGGGGCTTCGCCGTAGCGCCCCGCGCCAATATCGAGGCGCTGACCATGGCGTGCTGGCCCGGCGGTTACGAGCTCTTCGTCGGTGACACCGAGGGCACCGTGCATATGAGCGAGGATGGCGGCGACAGCTGGACCCGCATCGCCGACGAGGTCGGCTGCCTCACCAAGGGCAACCACGCCGCAGCCCTCCGCGGCGAGATCAGGGCCCGCGCCGCTGCGGCGGCGGCGCATTAGGGTCCTGGAAAACCCTCTCCACCCTTCGCTTTCTGGCTGATTGTCCAGTTGGTGTAGCCGGGGGGGCGACGGGGTTCGGGTGCTGACAGTCCGTGACACAAGGCAGCGGCGTCAGGCGCGCAGTCCGGGTATGGCGCCCCGTCAAACGCCCTATCTGCGTGAGCAGCGTCAAAAAGTGGGCATCGTGCCGCCGTCAAGAATGTAATCTGCGCCGATAACGAATCCTCCTCGATCTGGGGCGAGGAAACATGCTAACTCGGCCACCTCCTCAGGCGTGCCTGGCCGCCCGACGGGAATGCCTCCCAGCATGTCCATGATCTGTTGGCGAGCGGCGTCCTCGCTGATGCCGGTGCTTTTTGAGATTTCCACGATCATTCCATGGGCCCCTGAAGTCTCGATGAAACCAGGTGAGATCATCGTGACGCGCACGCCGTTTTTCGCCACTCCCCTTGCTAGACCTTTACTGTAGGTGCTTAGAGCTCCCTTGGCCGTTGCGTAGGCCAATGTCGAATTGGAAAACGGCATACGGTGGGCGATCGAGGAGATATGGATAACGATTCCCGACCTGCGTTCAATCATGCCGGGAATGAAGATACGGTCGAGTCGAACGGCCGCCATCAGGTTGAGTTCAAGTGTCTCCTGCCAATCTTCGTCCGAGAGCACTTCGAACCCGCCGGTCTTGGTTTCAGTTCCGCCCACATTATTGACAAGAACGTCGAGCTCGCCCCACTCCTGGCGAATGCGATCGGCCACCGAGTTTACGCCGGAAGCGGTGGCAAGATCCGCTTGCACAAAGAGATTGGCAGTCTGGTCATGGAGTGATGGAGACCGCGCGGTCGTGGCGACCAGGGCGCCGCTTAGTTGGAAGCGACGTACAATCGCCTCTCCCACTCCTTTCGTGCCACCCGTCACCAGAACACGTTTACCTTTGAATTCGTCGCCAGATACACAAAAGGGATAGCTGTTCGTCATCGTCGATTCTCCAATCAAAGACAATCATAGCTAAGATCTCGAAAAGCGCCTGCTAGGACTCTTCAGGTCGGGCTCTGGATCAACTGCCTAAGCACTTGTCTCAGGTCCGGCGGTTTGTAGAACGGATGTCGCCGGTAAATTCCCGCGCATTTATCGTCCAGGGTCTTGATCCTCTCTAACACCTTCGGTGCGGCCTCCCGGACCTCACTCATTCGGTCTCGGGCGAACAGTAGGTTGTCCGGATCGACATAGCCCTCCTGGATGAAGCCGCGGGTCTTCTTGGCACATCGGCACGGGTTCGCTTTATTTACCAGTCCACATTTGTCGTTCATGAAGTTGCGCAAGTCGCGACGAGCACGGGTCAACCGCTGACGAAAATTCTCCGCGGTGATTTCCAACAGATCGGCGCCAACAGCATCGCTTACACCGAAGATCGCGCCCAGGATGTACGTCAAACGCTGCTGGCGATCGAGGCAAAGCAACATACCTGAGGTGCAGGCAAGCATAGCTTCAGTCACGAGCAGGTTCGTGTCAGGCGATGCACCTTTCGGATCTGGCAGCTCAAGGTCAGGCGTGTTGTCTAGCGCATCGCCGTAGGCTGAGAAGGTTGTTATTTTCAGCTCTTCTCGCCCGCGCTTCACGTTGAGCAGGTGATTGAACGCGACCCGGTAGAGCCAGGTGCGGAAGCTGCTTCGCCCCTCGAACGAAGAGAGCCGGGTCAGCACTTTGACGAGGATCTCCTGGGTTGCGTCCTCGGCATCCTGGGGATGGTAGAGCATGCGGACTGCAATGTTGTAGATCCACCCTTGATGGCGCTCAATTAGATGTTCGAGTGCCTGGCGGTCGCCCGATCGGGTGCGCATCACGAGCGCTTGATCCTCGTGATCGGTGGGTGCGTTGTCGGCTAAAGGGTTATTCATGCTCATCACACATCTCCTGCGGTCCGCATGCTCTCCTCGCTCCTTCAGGGCGTATGAGGGATGTGTGAGAAGTGGCAGCTTACAATCTTCCATTGGGTGCCCTGTTTGACAAAGATCAAGGTTGTTCGGCCGTCGGCGGCTATCGGCTTGCCGTCCTTGGTGGCACCCCGGAACATGTCGTAAGCATTCACTATCCCGACAGTATCGCCGTAAACGCGGCATGATGGCTGCCGAAAGCCGAAGCTGGTTGAGGCGATACCCTCGAAAGCCTCGTTGAGAAACTTGGCAAAAAGAGGCTTGCCGTCGAACCGATAGGGAACGGTGTCAAACACCTCGACGTCGTCTGAAAGCATGTCGAGCACGGTTTTGATATCCCGCCGGTCAAAGGCGTCGGCGAATTTTTGCGCGAGGGCCTGAATTTCATTGACGCTCATGGTGGTTTTCTCCTCTCTATTTCATTAGACCCGCGCAACGACCGAGTGTGACAAATGCGCCAAGGCTTCCGTCACCGAAAGGGTGGGAGCTGGACGACGAGGAGGCTCGCGGAGGTCGCTAGTTATTTCTAGGGTGCCGACGGACCAGAGTGAGCGTGAGGTCCCAGGCGTTGCGGATGTTGACGATCACCAATAGCAAAAGAGCCCCCGCCAGCGCGTTCAGCCCAAAATCCTTTTTCAGATAGATCGACACAGCGGCCGCGAGCAGGACGAGGTAAGCGACACCGGGTAACAAGCCATAGGCTAAGTAGTCCTGTAGATAGTTCGTCATATCGGTACGCACGACCTGGATTGTGGTGTAGGTCGAGATGATTGCACCGATCAAAGCGGTGGCACCAATTATCGCGCCGAGGAATTTAGCCTGAGGTGATGGAAATAACGCGATTGCAGACAAGAAGAACACGCTAGTGAAATGTATAACTATCGGGCTATAGAACGTGCGGATCCCCAATTGATGCTCTTCGGTCAAGTAACCCGCACCGAGAGAAATGGCAACAAACAGCAGGCCGAGCAAGGTCGCCCCTGCCGTTCCTACCAGAGTGTAAAAGTCGTGCCATTGCTTCAGCGCTTCGACCGCCCACATTAACCCGGAATTTCCTTTTCGACGCCTCGAATTGAGCCATTCGTAGCCCCGCCGGCGCTGTAGCGCAAGCAGTGGCTCTTAGCCCGGCGATCGGTAAGACGCGGCTTGCGGTGTATCTGGAGGCCGGGCCCATCTCTACTTCGTATACCTGCTGGTGAGCGACGAGCGGATCCGCTCAGCGACAACTACTTCGAGCTGGCGTCAAGGTGTAGGTGGAGGAGATGCCAGACATGAAGGAAAAGGTCGCCGCCGCGATGGCCGACAAGTACTGGATGGACATCCTCATCCGGCACGAGTCGCATCCCATGGTCGCGCGCCTGGTTCCAGAGGCCTCTCCGCCCCAGCCATCACCACATTAACTGCGCCGCCAGATCCCACCAAGTTTTCGTGATCGGGTATTGCCCCCTACGATCGCTGCGGTTGAGACAGCCGCTCGTCCGCGGCCAGCTCGAAACTTCGCAGGTAGCGGAGATATACCGGCGGTAGGCCATGCTGAACAGCACCTTCGATCAACAAGCCGAGGTAACGCGGAGAGGGCTTTCGCCCGAGGCTGATCCTGTCAGACTGATATGTGAACGCTTCGATTCGCTCACTGCCATCGACGATGGCGCGAACCGGAATGCGACGGTACGCGCCCCTTGGGACACCTTCCGTACGGTCGAGATGCTCGGACTGTTCGACCGTGATCAAGCACAGCACTCCCCAGGTGCGAACACCTGCTTGAGACTCCAGATTGGCTACACCGCGCTCGCCGGGACCGATCGCCAGATTGAAGCGGAGCCGATAGTTTTCGAGCAGGGCCGGCTGCGTTCGTATCGGGCGCATACCGCGACCACTCTCAAAGATGGCGCGGTTCATGTTGCTGCCGTAGGCGAAGTACCGCACCTGAGCTTGGGTCTCTTCACTCATCTTCAACTCTCTAAGTTGCGGTCCGTTTGCGGCAGACCGCCTTCGGTCAAGCGCCGCCCGATTTCAGAAACGATCTCGCCCCTGGGCTTCGATTGGTAGCTCATAGTAGCAGCGATTCGTTGTCGACGAAGGTGACATTTGCAGACGGGGAATCCGCGAATCGGCACACTATCGGAGTCGTGACGATATCGACCAATAGGCGCGCGCAAATCGCATACCTCGGCAGTGTCGTACGCATTTCGCGATAGATTTTGCCTTTCGCGAACGCGGCGAGCCTCGACCGCAAGAATTCTCCAAGCTCTTGCAGGTGCGGTTTTGGGCACGTCCCTTGCACGTCATTAAGTGATTGCTTAACGTAATTAAGCATTTACATAACTGGCTGAGAATATCGTTGCAAGTGAGACAGGTATGTGTTTTCGCCACGTCGCAGGGCTCGCGCTGGTCGGATGGTATCTGCTGCTGCCGCCGATGGGCTCGGTTGAATCCCGACGCAACCAGTCTACCGGGTTTTACGTTGCTTATTCGACGCAGCCACTGAATACGTGGGAGATAGCAGGGTCATATGCTACCGCCGCGGAGTGCGGAAAAGCAGTCGAACAAGCCAATCAACTAGCGAGGCAGAATTGCCCCGATTGCTCTGCGGTCGCCGCGTGTATCGCGAGCGACGATCCGCGGCTTAAATCAAACGTCTGGCAGTGAAGGATTCCTGGGGATGCCTGTTGCGTGATTAAGTGATCGCTTAATATAATTAAGCATCTACATAATGGGGACCAGACGACAATGCAGCAGCAGCGCGATTTGAATCGCACCCGGGAACGGATCATGGCGGCCGCGCAGAAGGAATTCGCGGCGAATGGATTTGCCGGCGCGAGGACTGACGCGATCGCCCGCCGTGCGCACGTTAATGAACGCATGATCTTCTATTGCTTCGAATCCAAGGAGGGGCTTTACCGGGCCGTGCTCGCGAAAAAGCTGTCGGCCAAGGCAGCCTTGATTGAATCGATGCCGGACGAGGATTTCGCCAGCAGCCTGGTCCGCGGGTTTGACGACTGTTGTGACGATATTGACTCGCTTCGGATGTGGCAGTGGGAGGCGCTCGACAAGAGTACCCGCAAGCTGGTCGCGGAAGAGGAGCGGCGAACCTTCCTGCAAACCGAGGTTGCCCACTGGCGTCGAGCGAAAGCCAGCGGAATCTTACCTGCCGACGCCGACGAAGAAATGTTGCTGCTCGTCAGCTCGGCCTTGCGTGTGTTTCCCCTGGTCTTGCCCCAGGTCGTCTCTCTGGTTACCGGGATGGACCCGCTTGATCTTGAGTTTCGGCAGAGATGGACTGCCTGCCTTGAAAGCATCGGGCGTCAGCTCTTCGCTCCGGATGAAAAGAGCGGCCACCCACTCGATCACGAGAGGGCAGACAAGTCGGCCGGAAAGGCTAAGGGGCAAATCAAAAACGCGCCAGCAGCCTGACGCAACGACGACGTTAGAAAAGGACAACACTTGCCGTCACAAACGGCAACCAGCAGTGGCCGGCATCAATAATCAGAACCTCACGGCCATAAGTGATCGCAGGTAGTTTGGATGAATCACATTCTGTTGCGCCGATTTGTATTGGCATCGGTATTCGTTGCATTCGCACTGGCACTCCTTTCGGGCTGCAAGCCAGCGGCAGCGCCAGAGGCACCTCCGCCCGCGACAGTCACGGTCAGCCAACCAGTTCAGCGCGAAGTGGTCCGATGGGATCAATACAGCGGATATCTCTCGTCCCCGAAGACGGTGGTCGTTAGTGCACGAGTCAGTGGACTTATCGAACAGGCGCCTTTCCAGGAGGGTGCGATTGTTCATGCGGGCGAGTTGCTGTTCAAGATCGATCCGCGCCCGTTCCAGGCTGATCTCGACAACAAGCAAGCCGCGGTAGCGCAGGCCAGGGCGACGGCGATCAAAGCGAAGGCTGACTTCGCCCGTTCCGTCGAGCTGATTAAGGCCCAGGTCATTGCACCGTCGGATTTCGACTCTACCAAAGCATCCTACGGAGAGGCGGCGGCATCGCTGGATGCGGCCGAGGCGGCGCTCGAGACCTCGCGGCTCAATCTGGAATGGACTGAAGTGCGGGCCCCCATAACTGGCCGCGTGAGCCGGATGAACGTGACGGTCGGGAACCTGGTCAACGGCGGCCAGGGACAAGCCACGACCCTGACCACCATCGTCTCGATCGATCCGCTCTACAGCTACATCGACGTTCCCGAAAGCGCGGCCCTGCTTTACCAGGAGCAGGCACTGAAGGAGAAGAAGGGCAACGTCGCAGGAGCGAACATTTCCTGCTCTTTGCAGCTGGAAAACGAGACGAATTTTCCGCATCAGGGCGTGATCGACTTCGTTGACAACCAGGTTGACGTGAATACCGGAACGCAACAGATCCGCTGCGTGATCGGCAACCCGACGACCATACTGACCCCGGGGCTCTTCGCCCTCACGCGCATCCCCGCCAGCGGACGTTACCAGGCACTGCTGATTCCGGATGCGGCGGTGAACGCAGACCAGAGCACGCGCTACCTTCTGATCGTCGGAGCCAACAACGTGGTGCAGCAGCGGCCAGTCAAGTTGGGCGCGCTGTTCGGCACTCTGCGATCAATCACCGACGGCCTGAAACCGGGTGAGAGGGTGATCGTCGATGGAATGCAGTTTGCGCAGTCCGGTGCGAAGGTCATACCGCACGAGGTGCCGGTTCCCACCCAATCGCTGGACGCACTGGAGAGCGACACGGAGAGCGCGCCAATCGCGCAAACGATTCCCGACATGCGGACGGCAGCTCAGTTAGATTTGCGACCTTCCTCGAAGGTGAGCCAATGAAGATCGCGCACTTCTTTATTGACCGTCCGGTGTTCGCGATCGTGCTGTCGCTAGTCGCGATCATCGCCGGTTCGATCGCGGTGTTCACGCTGCCAATCGCCCAATATCCGCAGATCGCGCCGCCGACCGTCACCGTCAGCGCTACCTACCCGGGCGCCAATGCGGAAACCGTCGCGAAGACAGTTGCCACGCCGATCGAAGAACAGATCAACGGCGTCGAGAACATGCTCTACATGTCCAGCCAGTCGACCAACACCGGGAATCTGAACCTGACGGTGACGTTCAAGGTCGGCACCAACCTGGACGTGGCCCAGGTGCAGGTGCAAAACCGGGTCGCTATCGCACAGCCGCAGCTTCCACCAGAGGTGCAGCAGGAGGGGATCATCGTGAAGAAGGCTTCGCCGGACATAACCCTGGCGATCGCTTTCTTCTCGCCCGACGCGTCGCACGACGCGTTGTTCCTCAGCAACTACGTGACCCTGCAGGTGAAGGATCAGATCGCCCGGCTGCCGGGCGTCGGCGACATCAATCTGTTCGGCGTGCGCGACTATTCGATGCGGCTGTGGCTCAATCCAGACGAGATGGCGGCGCGAAGCATGACCGCGGGTGACGTGGTCAATGCGGTCAGAGAGCAAAACATCCAGGTGGCTGCAGGAGTCGTCGGCGGGCCGCCGCTGCCCAAGGAGAGCTCCGCATTCCAGTACACATTGAATGCGCAGGGCCGGCTCACCGATCCATCCGAGTTCGGTGACATTGTCGTCAAGGTGGGCGCCGACGGCCGAATCACGCGCTTGAAGGAGATCGGCCGCGTCGAGCTGGGCGCCGCGGACTACGGCACCACCGTTGACTACAACGGGCACCCTTCGGTCGCGTTAGCCGTTTTCCAGCTACCGGGCACCAATGCGATCGACACGGCCAACGTCATCTACGCCAAGATGAAGGAGCTCAAGAAGCACTTTCCTCCAGGTGTGGATTACGCCGTCGCACATGACACCACACCCTTTGTTCGCGAAAGCATCACGGACCTGATCCATACGCTGCTTATAGCTATCAGCCTGGTGGCGCTGGTCGTGCTTGTGTTTCTGCAAAGCTGGCGGGCTTCGCTGGTGCCGATTCTGGCGATCCCGGTTTCGTTGGTCGGCACGTTTGCAGCCATGTGGCTGGTTGGATTCTCGCTGAACATGCTGACGCTGTTCGGTCTGGTGCTCGCAATTGGAATCGTTGTGGACGACGCGATCGTCGTGGTCGAGAACGTGCAGCGTTGGCTCGACGAGGGAGCTAGCCCGCACGACGCGGCGTTCAAGGCGATGGACGAGGTTACCCCCGCCGTCATCGCGATCGCTTTCGGGCTCTCGGCAGTTTTCATTCCGGTCGCCTTCATTCCGGGTATCACCGGGCGGTTCTATCAGCAGTTCGCGCTGACGATTGCGTTCTCGACTCTGCTCTCGGCTTTCATCTCGCTGACTCTCAGTCCTGCCCTGTCGGCGCTGCTGCTGAGGCCCCACGACGCCAAACAGGATTGGCTTACGAAGGGCCTCGACCTCGCGCTTGGCTGGTTTTTCCGGCTTTTCAACAAGGGCTTCGAGCTGACCAACCAGTGGTACATCAAGTCGCTGCACTACGTGGTCCGCTACGGAGTCATCACTCTGATCGCTTACGTGGGATTGGTTTATCTGGCTTACGGCATGTTCAGAATCGTGCCTACCGGTTTCATCCCGACGCAAGACCAGGGCTATCTCATCGCGAACGTTCAGATGCCGGACGCGTCGTCGATCGAGCGGACCGACGGAGTGATGACGCAACTGGCTAACCTGGCGTTCAAGACCAAAGGGATTCGGGACGCGTTCGCGGTTTCCGGTTTCTCCATCCTGACTGGCGCCAACTCATCCGCAGCCGGGCTGTTGTTCGTACACTTGACGCCATTCGCTGAACGCGCCGGCAAAACCGATCTGACCGCCGACGCGATCGCGAAGCGGCTCAGGCAACAATTCAGCAAGGTGGAGGGAGGCCAGGCCGTAGTGCTGATGCCGCCGGCAGTCAGTGGGATTGGAAACGCAGGCGGTTTCACAATGCAGGTTGAGGACCGTTCCGGCACTGCGACGCCGCAGCAGCTTCAGGCAGCAACTCAACATGTAATCGACGCGGCCCACAGTCGGCCCGAGCTGGGCAGATTGTTTTCCACCTTCCGCGCCAGCGTCCCGCAGGTTTACGTCAACGTCGATCGCGTCAAGGCCAAGCAGCAGAACGTCGTGGTCACCGACGTCTTCACGGCGCTGCAAGTCTACCTTGGCGGTTTTTACATCAACGACTTCAACTATCTTGGTCGAACGTGGCACGTGATGGCGCAGGCCGACGCGCCGTTCCGCGCCACTGTCGCACAGGTGGCCCAGCTAAAGACCCGCAATCTCGCCGGCCAGATGGTCCCATTGGGTGCGATATCCGAGCTGAAGGACATAGTAGGGCCGGACCGCTTGCAGAGATACGATTTGTACACCTCAGCCGATATCATCGGCGCCGCCGCGCCCGGCTACAGCAGCGGCCAAGCCCTCGCAGCTCTGGAAGATGTGGCCGACGCGCAGCTTCCCAGCCAATACAACTATGAGTGGACGGATCTGGCCTTCCAGGAGAAGGCCGCTCGCGGCCTGGCGTTCCTTATATTCCCGCTCTGCATCCTGTTCGTGTGGCTCACTCACTCGGCGGAATACGAAAGCTTTGCCCTCTCGACGGCGATCATCCTGATCGTTCCGATGTGCCTACTGTGCGGCATTATCGCAGTCTGGGCCCGGCACATGGACAACAACATTTTCACCCAGATCGGCTTCGTGGTGCTGGCGGGAATGAGCGTGAAGAACGCGGTGCTGATCGTCGAGTTCGCCAAGCAGCAGCAGGAGCATAACCCTTCCATGAAGGCGGCCGACGCCGCGATCGAAGCTGCCCGCCTGCGACTGAGGCCGATCCTCATGACGAGCTTCGCGTTCATCTTCGGCGTGATTCCGCTGATCATCGCGATCGGGGCCGGCGCCGAGATGCGACAGGCCTTGGGCACGGTGGTTTTCTTCGGCATGATCGGCGTGACGTTCTTCGGGGTGTTCCTAACCCCGGTTTTCTACACAGCGATCCGCTACTTGACTGATCGTCAACCTGTACCGACAGAGACGCCGCTCAGAAGTGTCTCCGTATATACCGCCAGCGAAGAAAGACGGGCGGTCGGCGCGCACCGGTAGCCTGACGTTTTAATCACCGGTGCCAATCACGGCATCGGCCCCGAACCCCTCGGGAATCCATCGGCATGCTTGGTGACCGCCCAGAACGGCTCAACAAGGGTTTGTTTTCTGAATCAGACGTAAGTGTCTCTCAGCCGTTCTTGGTGGGAATTTCAATTTTGGAATTTACGAACAGGAGTTGCTAGCGGATTGGCGCGAGTGTGAGTTGCGACCTGAGGATGTCAGTCAACAGGAACAGGTCCGTTAGCAAGGCACGGAGATGGGTTGACGCGTTGAGATTGTCGATTAGCTGGGAGCTGATAGAGGGCTGAGCCAGCACCAGATCGATTGCTGCCAGTGAGTCGTGCGCGTCGCGATCGAATACCGTGAAGAATGCGAGATATTTTTCGGCCGGCTCGAGGCTTTTTTCTTTTACAAGCTTCGAACACTCTTCGGGCAGCGCCGCAATGGCTGTCGCGGCGCGCTGTAGAAATTCGCGAATCTGAGCGCCCGGCTTACTGCCTTGATCGCTCGTACGTCCTTGTGCGGCGTACGCCAACATGAATTCGTAGGACTCTTCGATGGCGTTGCAGTGCTCAAAGATTGCCGCTGGCATCACTTAGTCCTCTTCGATCCTTCGAGCGCCGGCGCTGCATCCGCAGGACTAACCTCCCATCGCTTGAGATCGTGCTCTTCGAGATAGAACTCGCGGCTCATCCAGCCGAAGATCATTGACCTGGTGATCGGCTGCTTCTCTGGGCGAACGCCGAAGTAGATGTGCACCATGATCAACGCGATTAGTCCTACGCCTGCCAGCCCGTGCAGGACGTAGATCATTCCCCAGGTCATATCGCCGAAGAGATACGGATTGCGGGGAAAGAAAATCGTGCGAACGCGGAACATCATGAACACGCCAGTCCCGATTGCAGCGAGACCCGCCACCATTATGGCGCCATGGTAGAGTTTGTTCTCGAGCGGGTACTTGGCGAACTTGCGCGGCAGCGGCGCAGGACGTCCTACAGATCGCAGAACTCTGTTGTAAGCATCGGTCATGTCGATCCTGTCGGGCCAGATCGACCAGAAGTCCAGCCAGAACGACGCGTGAAAGATATGGAAGAGGATCGACACGGTCAGCACAGTGCCTGCGATCCAGTGATAGGTCACCCAGTTGAACTGCGCGCCAACCTTGGGAAGGAAGGCGGTGAACAGCAGCGTCAGCATCGAGGCTGCCATGATCCAGTGGAACGCTCGCGCCACCTGCGAATGCCTCGGCACGCGTGCAGGTATTTCGGATGGAGCTATAGGCGGAGTTTCTGGCGCGAACTGCCGAGGCTTGGCGAAGTATCGAACGTAGGTCGCGTGAACCATGAAGAAGGCCAGCCCTGCAATGGCCGACACCCATATCAAAAACCACGCGATGTGAATGGGAACTCTTAGTCCCCACGGGTCAATCGCCCACTCTAGGAAACCCATGTCGCTTGCTCCACTCCGCCAATCGCGCGCTTCACGAGGTTTCTCATCAGCGGAATCTTATAGGCGTTGAATTGCAGCGGGACCGCTCCTTCGACCGCCAGCTTCCCTGCTATCTCCCCGGTGTCAGCGTTCGGGGGCATGCCACGCACTGCGCTTTCGACGTCCTTCAAACGCAGCGGTCGAGCGGCGGCAGCGTTCACTGCGATGCGGATTTGCTGGATCCTGCCGCCGGAAAGCGTCATGGCCGATGCGACATTCAGCAGCGGAAAGTCCCACACGTTTCGGTCGCGCACTTTTTCAAAATAGAATCGCGCGCCGCCCCACGTTTCCGGAATTCGAATAGCTGTCAGCAAATCGCCGGGCTGCAGGATGTGCAGCCGGGTGATGTCGATATCGGGACCGACGAAATAGTCTTCCGCATCCACGACGCGTTCGCCTTTGTGCGTGATGATTACGAACTTCGCGTCGAGCGCGATCAGAGCCGGCGCCGTGTCGGATGGATTCACCGCGACGCATCGCTCCGCGTGCAGAATCGCATGCTCGCGATTGCGGCCTTCAGGCGTGTCGGCATAGCAGATGTTTCCGCCTGCGCGATAGCAGGGCCAGCCTGCGCGGTAGTACCAGCATCGCGCATCCTGCGACACGTTGCCGCCGAGGGTGCCTTGATTGCGAATCTGCGGTGAAGCTACCACCTCCGCGGCCTGCGCCAGTAAAGAGTACTTCTCTCGAATGACAGGATGCTGGGCGACTTCCGTGAGCGTCGTCATCGCTCCTATCTCGACTACGTCACCGGTGTTGCGAATTCCTCTGAGCTCATCGACGCCGCTTAAATCGATCACTGTCTTTGGTCGCTTGATGCGATCCTTGAGCCAGTCGAAGCTGTCCAGCCCTCCAGCGAGCACCCAGCCGTCAGTACCGTTCTGTTCGAGCAGGTTCTGCGCCTCGGCAATCGAGGTTGGTTGGAGCAGCTCGAACGAGGGCATGACATCTCGAATCACAGCCATGACTGTTTCCTCTAAATGTGCGCCGTCAACGGATCCTGCATCGGCCGGCCGGCTTCGAGCGAAGTCAGGATGGTGTCGAAGTTGACCGGTGCACGCCTGAAGATTTCGTCTCCGAGCGCATCCGTGAGCGCATTCAGGATCGACGCGCATCCGCCGCCAACGGGAGGCTCGCCCACGCCGCGCGCGCCCACGGGAGTTTCGGGATCAGGAATATCGAGCGCGGCCCATTGCATGTTCACCGGCACATCGAGAATGGTTGGCGGTTTGTTTTGGTAGAAACGCGTCGAAAGCATCGCGCCGTAGTGGGGGTCGAACACCCACTTCTGGCCGATGGCGTGGCCCATCCCAAGAGTCGAGCGGCCCAGCACCTGGCCGCCCAGCGCACGCGGATGAATTACCGAGCCGACGTCGGCGTATGCGAGAAAATCCACGATGTCATACTTGCCGGTCTCAACGTCGACTTCGACTTCGGCGAAACTCGCCACGTAGGAGAACGTCTGCCCGTCGCGCGGGTAGTTATCTTTCGAAGCAGCGACGAGACCCTGCCCCGCCACCGCAGCCACAGACGCCTTCGTCAATTTGTGCAGATCGGGCGCTGCTTGGTGGCCGTCATAGATGCCGCCCAGTTGAATCGCGCGTTGTGCGGCCTGCGCCAACGTCATGCCGCGACCGTCGCCCTTGCGGAACACGCGCTCGTTGGCAACCTCGTAATCTTCGGGCGACCCGCCGAGACTCTTCGCCGCGATCTCTTGCAGCTTCTTGCGGGCGTCCATCGCGGTCGCG